>Ga0209202_1000368_pt1 | contig 39007 bp, 45 predicted proteins | sample AD_UKC032_MetaG_FD_184416 | JGI IMG/M metagenome (GOLD analysis project Ga0209202, IMG submission 184416) | Active sludge microbial communities of municipal wastewater-treating anaerobic digesters from USA - AD_UKC032_MetaG (SPAdes) (version 2) | ecosystem: Engineered > Bioreactor > Anaerobic >... | reverse complement strand
ATCACCGGCAAGGACGCCGAAGCGGCGCTCGGCCGTGCCCACATCACGGTCAACAAGAACGGCATCCCGAACGACCCGCAGAAGCCGTTCGTCACCTCCGGCATCCGCATCGGCTCGCCGGCGATGACCACGCGCGGCTTTACCGAAATTGAAGCCGAGCTGGTGGCCCATCTGGTGGCCGATATCCTGGAGGCGCCGAACGATGAGGCGGTTGCCGCTACCGTACGCGCCAAAGTGGCGGCGCTGTGCAGGAAATTCCCGGTTTACGGAGCCTGAGGCGCCGTGAAATGCCCATTCTGCGGCCATGACGAAACGGCTGTCGTCGATACCCGCCTGAGCGAAGAGGGCGACATCGTCCGGCGCCGCAGAAAGTGCACATCCTGCGACAAACGCTTTACGACTTACGAACGGGCGGAAATCCAGCTGCCGCAGGTGGTCAAGAAAAATGGCCTGCGCACCGAGTTCAGCCGGCAGAAGCTGCGCGCCAGCCTGGAACTGGCGCTGCGCAAGCGGCCGGTCTCCATCGAATCGGTCGATGCCGCCGTAGCCGATATCGAGGAGCGCCTGCTGTCGGCGGGCGAGCGCGAAGTCAGCACGCAGCAGCTTGGTGAGCTGGTAATGCGTGAACTGAAGAAGCTCGACAAGGTGGCCTATATCCGCTTCGCTTCGGTTTATCGCAATTTCGAGGACGTGGATGCCTTCTCCAAGGCCATTCGCGAAGTCTCGCCGAACCCACGCAAAAAATGAGCTTTTCTGCCGTCGACCACGGCATGATGGCGCGCGCGCTGCAACTGGCCGAGCGCGGCTTATGGACGACGACACCGAATCCGCACGTCGGCTGCGTGCTGGTGCGCGACGGCGAAATCGTCGGCGAAGGCTGGCATGAAAGGGCTGGCGGGCCGCATGCCGAGGTGCATGCCCTGCGCGCTGCCGGCGAACTGGCGCGCGGCGCCACGGCCTATGTGACGCTGGAGCCGTGCAGTCATCATGGCCGCACGCCGCCCTGTGCTGAGGCGCTGATCGCAGCCGGGGTTTCCCGCGTCGTGGCGGCGATGAGCGACCCCAACCCGCTGGTGGCCGGCCAGGGGCTGGCCCTGCTGCAGGCGGCAGGCATCGCAACGGCCAGAGGCCTCCTGGAAAATGAAGCGCGCGAGCTGAACATCGGCTTCGTTTCGCGCATGACCCGCGGCCGGCCGTGGCTGCGTCTGAAGGCCGCCGCCAGCCTCGACGGCAAGATCGCGTTGAATAACGGCGTCAGCCAGTGGATCACCGGACCGGATGCGCGGCAGGACGGCCAGCGCTGGCGCGCCCGTGCCTGCGCCATCCTCACCGGTATCGGCACCGTGCGCGACGACGACCCACAGTTGAATGTGCGTGGCGTCGAAACCAGCCGCCAGCCGCTGCGTGTGGTGGTCGATAGCCGGCTGGAAACGCCGCTGACGGCGCGCATCCTGCAAGGCGGCCAGGTGCTGGTGGCTGCTGCGGTCGACGATGAAAAAAAGGCCAATTTACTGCGCTCGACCGGGGCGGAGGTGCTGGTGTTGCCCAACGCCACCGGCAAGGTGGCGCTGAAGGATTTGCTCGAAGAACTGGGTCGCCGCGGTATCAACGAGGTGCACGCCGAGGCCGGTTTCAAACTGAATGGCTCACTGCTGCGCGAAGGGCTGGTCGACGAGTTACTGCTCTATCTGGCGCCCTGCCTGCTCGGCCACGACGCCAGCGGCCTGTTCAACCTGCCGGAACTGACTACGCTGGACGACAAACGCCGCCTGCAGATTCGCGATCTGCGTCAGGTCGGCGCAGATATTCGCCTGATCGCCCGTCTCCTGTAGGTCCGCAGACTGTACAGCCGGCGTCCTTCCTGAAGCGGACGGTGCGCCATTCCATCTCCAGCGCATCGAGCAGAAGCAGGCGGCCGGTGAGACTTTCGCCGATGCCGGCTGCCAGCTTCAGCGCTTCGGCGGCCTGCATGGTGCCAATGATGCCGGTCAGCGGCGCGAAAACGCCCATCACCGCGCAGCGAACTTCCTCGACATCGTCGCCCTCGGGAAACAGGCAGTGGTAACACGGCGAGTCGTCGCGGCGCAGGTCGTAGACGCTGATCTGGCCATCGAAGCGGATGGCGGCGCCGGATACCAGCGGTTTCCGGTGATGGACGCAGGCGCGGTTGATGGCATGGCGCGTTGCGAAATTGTCGGTGCAGTCGAGTACGACGTCGGCAGTGGCGACCAGGGTGTCCAGTACTGCACCGGACAGGCGTTGCTGCAAGGGAACGATCGCGATGTCCGGATTGATCGCCGCCAGCGCCTGGCGCCCCGATTCCGCCTTGGCCATGCCGACGCGGGCCTGTGTATGCAGGATTTGCCGTTGCAGGTTGGTGAAGTCGACCGCGTCGTCATCGACCAGCGTGATCCTGCCGATCCCGGCCGAGGCCAGGTAGAGCGCAGCCGGGGAGCCCAGGCCGCCGGCGCCGACAATCAGCGCATGCGTGGCGAGGATGCGTTCCTGGCCTTCGATTCCCAGTGCGTCGAGCAGGATGTGGCGGCTGTAGCGGAGAAGCTGCTCGTCCGTCACTTGTATTCGCGCCACTCCGGCGGCGTGTCGTCGTGGTCGCCGTGCGGATGGTGTTCCCAGGCCTTGACGTAGGCCTCCTGCGACGAGCGCTTCAGGCGTTTTTCGGGGGCGCCCAGATTGTGCAGCTGGGTGTCCTCGACGTAGTAGATCAGGGCGCGGGTGAGCTTTGTCAGCAGCGTGTTATCGAGGTGGTAGCCCTTGTCGATCAGGTGCTCGTCGAGTTCGCGCAGCGTGTGCTGGGAGAGTTCGTAGGCGACGCCGACGGAGCGTTTCTCGAATTTCGGCTGGACCTCGACTTCCTCGAGATGCTTGAGATCATCCGCCGCCTCCGGCACCTGGCCGGGCGGGAATTTGGCAAACAGTATCTCCCGTTTTTTCCTGAGGTCGGCGTCGGTCATCATCCCTCCCGATGAATGAACTACTGCGTCTTGTTCTGCATGATCTTCATTCCCTTGAGAAGATTCAATGCCTGTTGGAACTGATAGTCACTCTTGCTGGCGTATTCGAGGCGCGCGGGCATTTCCTCCTCGCCTTCCTCCTTGCCGTTCTTTTCCTTGGCCGGCTTGGCCGGCGTCTTGGCTTGCGGTTTGGCCGCTTCCTTGGCGGTTTCCTTCTCGCGGTCGTTGATCAGGTGGCGGTCGAGATCGGCTTCGCGAATGCGGGCGCCGCCGCCATCGCCGTTTGGCGTCTCTTCAACGATGATGTCGGGTACGATGCCCTTGGCCTGGATCGAGCGCCCCTGTGGCGTGTAGTAGCGGGCGGTGGTCAGCTTGATCGCCGAATTGCCGGGTAGCGGAACGACCGTCTGCACTGAGCCCTTGCCGAAGGTCTGGGTGCCCAGGACGAGCGCGCGCTTGTGGTCCTGCAGCGCGCCGGCGACGATCTCGGAGGCCGATGCTGAGCCACTGTTGACCAGCACGACCATCGGCACGGTCTTGAGGTGAACCGGAATGTTCTTAAGCGGATCTTCACGCGAGCCGCGCAGATAATCCTGCGAACGGGCGAGAAACTCCTGCTTGGCGTCCGGGGTGCGTCCGTCGGTCGACACGACCTTGGCGTCCGTCGGCAGGAAGGCTGCCGAGACGCCGATGGCGCCGGTCAACAGGCCGCCCGGGTCGTTGCGCAGGTCGAGCACCAGGCCTTGCAGGTTGCCCTGCTTGTAGAGTCCGTTCAGGTGCTTGGCAAGGTCGGCGATGGTGTTTTCCTGGAATTGCGTGACGCGCACCCAGCCAAAGCCCGGTTCGACGATCTTCGATTTGACGCTCTGCACCTTGATGACTTCACGCACCAGCGTGAGTTCGATCGGCTTGGTTTCACCCTTGCGCAGGATCGTCAGCTTGATCGGCGTCTTCGGCTTGCCGCGCATCTTCTTGACCGCTTCGTTCAGCGTCAGGCCCTTGACCAGGGTGTCATCGAGCTTGAAAATCAGGTCGCCCGACTTGACGCCGGCCCGGTAGGCCGGGGTGTCCTCGATTGGCGAAACGACCTTGACCAGACCGTCCTCCATGCCGACCTCGATGCCGAGACCGCCGAATTCGCCCTGGGTGCCAACCTGCAGATCCTTGAAGGCGTCGGCATCGAGGTAGGCGGAGTGCGGGTCGAGGTTGGACAGCATGCCGGAAATGGCATTGCTGATCATCTTCTTGTCTTCCACCGGCTCGACGTAACCCTGCTTGATGGCGCTGTACACTTCGGCAAAGGTGCGCAGATCGTCGATGGGCAGGCCCTGCTTGACCTCCTTGTCGGCCAGTGCCGGGATGTGCATGCTGATAAGCGCACCGGCGATGAAGGCGCCCAGTGTCAAGCTGATGGTTTTCGTTTTGCTCATTTTAAGCTGGCCCATTTCATCGGGTCGATCGGTTGCCCCTGGTGGCGGAGCTCGAAGTATAAACCGGAATCCTGATTGCCCCCGCTGTTGCCCACGGTGGCGACCGTCTCTCCGCCCTTGACCGCCTGCCCCACCTGCTTGAGCAGTGAGTCGTTGTTGCCGTAAATCGTCAGGTAAGCATCGCCGTGATCCACGATCAGCAGGTTGCCAAAGCCGCGCATCCATTCCGCAAACACCACGCGACCGTTGGCGACCGCCTTCACATCGCTGCCCGGGCCGGCCTTGATGAACAGTCCGCGCCAGGTGCCGCCGCCTTCACGTGGCGAGCCGAAGCGACCGGCCAGCGAGCCACGCACCGGCAGGCGAAGGTTGCCCTTCTGGCGCGCAAAGCTACCGTCGCTGGCCACCGGCTCCAGACGATTCTCGGATTCGACCACCTTCGGGCGCAGAGGTTCGCTTGGTGCCGTAGGGCGCGCCGGCTCGCGCTCGTCATCCGCCGGCCGCGCTTTCGCCTTTTCCCTCTGGCGCGCCGCCTCGGCAATACGGGCGGCTTCGGCGGCACGGGCCGCTTCCTCGGCGCGGGCCGCCTGCGCCGCCTGGAGGGCAAGGATTTTTGACAGCCGGTCGATAAGCTGGGTCAGGCGCTTCTCGTTTTGCTGCAGGTTGCCGATTTCCTGGCGCTGGGCCTTGACCTTGTCGGAAACCTGGGCGTACAGCGCCTTGTGCTGTTCGCGTTCCTTCTGAATCTCGGCATGGCGCTGCTGCTGCTGCGCCTCGACCTCCGAGATTTCCTCGGCGCGTTCACGGGCATCGGCGGCCAACGCTTTCTTCTTGTCGAGTGTGGCGTTGATTTCGCCCATCAGTTCGGCACGGGTCTGCGCGATGGCTGACATATAGTAAAGGTCGCGCGCCATCTGGTTCGGGTCGTCGCCGTTGAGCAGCAGTTGCAGCGAGTCAGGGTTGCCGCGCAAATATTGCTTGTAGAGCAGTTTTTCCAGCTGAATTTGTTGCTGACCGAGGGTGTCCGTCAGTTCCTGTGATTGCTTCTCGAGATTTTGCAGCTTTTTTTTGAGTTGACCGCGCTGCTCGGTCAGTTCGTGCAGTTCGCGCTGCAGGCGGGATATCTGGCGCTCGGATTCGCGCAGGCGGTCGGCGGCGTCGGCCTTGTCTTCCTCGCTGGCGTTGAGTTCCTTGCGCAGGTTTTCGATACGACTGCGCAACTCGCCGAGGTCGGCCTGCTTGTCGGCAATTTCCGGCGTCGCGGCGGGTATTTTTGCCTTTTTCTCATCCTGCCTTGCCAGACCCGGCGTTGCCAGGAGGCAGCAGACAACCAGGATGGCGGCCAGCCAGCCCCTTGTCATGGCACGACGATCCCCAATTGGCCTGGATTCCAGCGGCTTCAGCGGCCTTCCCCGTTCCGGGAAAACAGGCGGAAAGACAACGGATAAATTCGGTCGAAGCACATTGGCGGATTGATTTTGATTAAGGCCTGCGAAAGCCAAGACCTTATTTTATAATGATCCATTAATCGATAACGAGGTATTGTCGTGGAAACGCCTTCATTCAACCTGATCGACAAGCAGGAGCACATCGAAACCGCTGCCCGCGCGCTGAAATCGATCGCGCATCCGCTGCGCCTGAAAATTCTCTGCGTGCTCGGTGATCAGGAGGCCTGCGTGCAGGAGATCGTCGAGGCGGTCGGCACTTCCCAGAGCAATATCTCCCAGCACCTCGCAATTCTCAGGGAAAAGGATGTCCTGGTGACGCGCAAGGATGCCAACCGGGTGTTCTACCGGGTCGGCGACCAGCGCACCCTGCAGCTCATTTCCATGATGCGCGAGGTTTTTTGCGGCGTGGAGGGTAGCTAAGTGCCGATGGAGTTCATCAACCAGAATATTTTGCTGATTGCCGTCGTGGTAATCAGCGGGGCGGGACTGATCTGGCCCCTGCTCATGGGGTCGGGCGCCAACCAGGTCAATCCCGGGGAAGCGACGTTGCTGATCAATCGCGAGGATGCCCACGTAATCGATGTGCGCGAGGTCGATGAGTTTGCCGGCGGGCACCTGCCTGATGCGCGCAACATTCCGCTCGCCAAGCTGGCCGACCGCGTCAGCGAAATCGACAAGTTCAAGGACAAGCCGGTGATCGTCTGCTGCGCCTCGGGAATGCGTTCCGGCAAGGCCAGCGGTGAACTGAAGAAGCTCGGCTTCACCAAGGTTCACAGTCTGGCCGGTGGCGTCGACGCCTGGGTTGGCGCCGGATTGCCGGTGAAGAAGGGAACGCGCAACAAATGACCGCACCTGTCCTGATGTATACGACAGCAGTCTGCCCGTTCTGCATCAACGCCAAGCGTTTGCTGGCGGAGCGCGGCGTAACCGCTATCGAAGAGATTCGTATAGATCGCGACCCCGATCGCCGTGATGAAATGATGCAGAAAACCGGGCGCCGTACGGTGCCGCAGATCTATATCGGGGAAACCCATGTAGGCGGCTTCGACGACCTGGCCGCGCTCGACGCGGCCGGCAAACTCCGGCCGCTGCTGGCCGGCGCCGCTTGAAACCAATTCACACATAGAAAGAGAGCCATGGAACAAAACGAACAGCCCGTCTTCGGCATTGAAAAACTCTACGTCAAGGATCTTTCCATCGAGGTACCCAATGCACCGGAGATTTACCTCGAGCGCGAAGCGCCGCAGGTAGAGATTCAGCTCAACACGGCCGGCCGCGCGGTCGGAGAAGGTGTCTTTGAAGTCGTGCTGACAGTCACCGTGACCGCCAAGCTGGCCGAAAAAACGGTTTTCCTGGTCGAGGTGGGGCAGGCGGGCATCTTCCGGATCATGAACCTGCCCGACGAACAGATCGAGCCCCTGGTTGCCGTTGCCTGCCCGAACATCCTGTTCCCCTACGCCCGCGAGGCAGTCTCCGATGCGGTCGCCCGCGCCGGCTTCTCCCCCATCGTGCTGCAGCCGGTCAATTTCGAGGGCATGTACATGCAGCGCCTGCAGGAACAGGCGCAGGCGAGCGCCCCCGTCGAAGTGACCATTCAGTAAGGTACGGCCATGTGGCGCCGCTTGTTGGCAACCCTGATGCTGATCGGCGCGGCTCCGGCGGCGCTGGCGCTCGATTACCGTTCGGTCGAGGTGCCGGCGGCGATCCTTTACGATTCTCCGTCGCAAAAGGGCAAAAAACTCTATCTCATCCGCGCCCAGACGCCGGTTGAAGTGGTGGTACGCCTTGAAGGCTGGGTCAAGGTGCGCGATGCCGAGGGGACGCTGGCCTGGGTCGAGGCGCGCGACCTCGGCGAGCGCCGGACGTTGATCGTTACAGCTCCCAAGGCGGAAATCCGCCAGTCCGACAAGCCCGACGCGGCGGTGGTCGCCGAACTGGACAAATGGGTCGTGCTCGAACTGGTCGAGGCGGCAGCGCCGGGTTGGGTCAAGGTTCGTCATCGCGACGGCGCCTCCGGCTACGTGCGCAACACGCAGGTGTGGGGGCTATGAACATCACCCTGCTTGGCGCCGGGGCATGGGGAACGGCGCTGGCGATTGCCTTTGCCGGCAAGCACCCGGTCACCCTGTGGTCGCGCGAGGCAGATGTCGCGGTCGACCTGAAAAACACCCGGGAAAACCGCCGTTTTTTCCCCGGATACAAGCTTCCTGACGGTGTTCGCGTCGAAACGGATTTTGCGGCATCGCTGGCCGATGCGGAACTGCTCGTCATTTCAACGCCGATTGCCGGCCTGCGGCCAACTGCCGAACGTCTCAAGGGACTTGGCTGTACGTTGCCCCTGCTTTGGGTATGCAAGGGTTTCGAGGCGGGCAGCGGCAAATTGCCGCACCAGGTCATCGCCGAAGTGCTTGGGGCAAAGACCGTCTGTGGCGCGTTCTCCGGCCCCAGCTTTGCCGAGGAGGTCGCCACGGGTCAGCCGACGGCAGTCTCTCTGGCGGCCAACGACATGGCGTTCGCGCGCCACGTGGCCGACGTGCTGCACACCCGGCGCCTGCGGATCTATGCCAACGATGATCTGGTCGGCGTCGAAGTCGGCGGTGCTTTGAAGAACGTGATGGCCATCGCCACCGGCGTTTGCGATGGCCTCGGCCTCGGGCTCAATTCGCGGGCGGCACTGATGACCCGCGGGCTGGCTGAAATCGCCCGTCTCGGGGTGGCGCTCGGCGCCCACCGCGATACCTTCATGGGTCTTGCCGGCATGGGCGACCTGATCCTGACTTGCACCGGCGACCTGTCGCGCAACCGGCGGGTTGGTCTGGGGTTGGCCGAAGGCAAGTCGCTGGAGCAGATTCTCGAGGAACTCGGGCATGTGGCGGAAGGCGTCTATACGGCGCGTGAAGTCAATGGTCTGGCCCGGCAACTTGGCGTGGACATGCCGATTTCCGCCGCCGTTGCCGCGCTGCTCGATGGGCAAATTACTGCCCCTGCTGCCCTTGAGGTTCTGATGGCGCGCGAGTCGCGGGAAGAAACCGCCTGAGTTTCAGGGCAGCCGACCGGCGGCCACCATTTTCGATTTGAGGATGCTCGGGGCGATCCAGATCACCAGATCGTCGAAAGTGTCGCTTGGCGTACGTGCGATGAACGTCAGGTCGGCATCGGCATTTTCCGCCTCATCACCGATCGCGCCCGGTTGTTGTGTGCCGTCCGGCTTCCAGCCGCCGGCACTCCGATTGCCGTGGCTGACGATGACCACCGGCAGGTCCGATGCCAGGTTGGCCGTGCTGCTGCCGGATTCCTTGATGTTGGCGTTGCCGATGGTGGTGAGGTTAAAGCTGGCCAAAGCCCCGGGAGGAACCGCAGCGGTGAAATTGCTGTTGGCGAAGTAAGTGAAGCGCTGACCCCAGGGGTCGGTCTGGGGGAGGCCGAGCGTCGCCCAGGGCAGAACCCCGTGCGGCTGGGCGCAGTTTTCCACGCCGGCATTCGCGTTGCTGCTTGGCAGGTTCGGCAGGGCCGGGCAGGGCAGGCGGCCATTGCTGATGGCGAACCCGAGAAGCGCCTCGCGGATGTTTTCCAGTTGGCGCTGGGCGTCGACGTTGCCCGCCGCTTCCCGCTGGGCCGAAACCCCCAGCAGCAAGCCGCCAGTCAGCAGGGCGACGATGGTCAGCACAATTGCCAGTTCGACCAGCGTGAAGCCCCGGGCGGTTCTGAGAGTTGGAATCGGGCGCAAGTTGGGACTCCGCTTCAATAAGCCAGACGATCGTTGAAGGTGGCTGATACCGGCGCGCTCGAAAAGGCGGTTGGGGGATTTTGTGCCGTGCCGTCGCGGGCGCCAGGGGAACTGGGGGCACCGGGGGCGCCCGGGGCATTGGTGTCGGCGTTGATTCCTTCCAGGAAATGGGTGGCTGCCAACGTGCCGCGTGTCACATCTTGTCCAGTCAGCACCCGCCCGGCGCTGATTACCACCACGCGATACGCACCACTGCCATTGACCGTCAGATTCCCGGTGGCGGGACGCACGCGGTCGCTGATCTGGTAGAAGGTGGTGTTGGCCCAGTTGTTGGCGGCCCACCAGGAGGGGGTGCCGGGCAACGGGTTCAGGAAGGCGCACGCATTGCCGTACCAGCGGGTTTCGCTGGCGGCCTGAGCAGTACCGCTTTCCAGAACGGCTTCAAGCGTTGATGCGCTGGCAAGCGTATTGTTCAGCGCCGTCTGCGTTGCCGTGACGGCGGTTTGTGCTGCACTCGCCAATCCGGAATTGCCGGGCGCCTGGATGTAGTCATTCAACGCGGCGACCGATCCGGTTGAACCATCCAGGCTGGCGAGGAGTTGCCCGGCTCTGGTGTAGGCTGAGGTGCTGCTGTCGTTTACGGTGGGAATATTGACCCGTTTGCGGGCCTTGCGGGCGATATCGTTGGCGTAGGCCATTGTCTGGGTCGCCCAGTAGTCGACGCCATCAACGGCGTTCTTCAGGGCCGCCGGAGCCAGCGATCCCGAGATGGCCAGGGCGAGTTGTGCATCGTCGTATTTGAGGGTTTCGAGCAGGACATTGTCGCCATTGTTTTCGATTGCCGTGGCGAGTGCGCCAATGCGAGTGATCGCCGCACCGGCCAGAGCAAGGATCGTGTTGGCGTCGGGGGGGAGTGCCGCATTGAGCGCATTGATGGCCGTCGATTTGGCCGCGACCACCGTCGTCGATCCGGTCGATACCGAGGCAACAGTCTGGTGGGCGCCGTTCAGAACCAGACCCAGCGCATTCAGGCTATCGGTGCTTGGTGCGGCAGAGTAGGCAGCCAGCGCTGCCGTCAGTTGGCGGGCGAGATGGCTGATTTCGCTGGCATCCACATTGACCCGGTTGGCCAGAACCATGTTGTAGATTGCCGTGTTGGCATTGATCAGGTCGTTGGCCCTGCTGATTGCCTGGTTGGCCAGCATGACGTTCGATGGTGTAGTGTAGTCGGGCAGGCCTTTTGCCACGGCCGCCTTGTTGATGGCATCCGATGCAATGATGTTCGCCGCGCCGATTTCCTGCGAAATATCCGGATTGGGGGTGTAGCTGTACGCGTATATCTTCCTGCGGAAGATGTTGTTCATCTGGGTTTGCAGCGCGCCGAAGCTGGTGTTCGATGGCGTGCTGGCGGCATCGTTGATTTTCTGGGCCAGTGTTTGATTCTGATCGGTGATTTCTGCGAGAAACGTATCGATCCCGCTGTCGGATAAGGCGACCTGGAGTGCCGCCAGAGACGGCCGTGCCGCTGCGATGGCGCTGCTGTCCGGGGCACTCCCGAGCGCGCTGAAAATCGTCCTGACCACCGTTGCGCTCTGGTACAGCGCTTGCGCGACGATGAACAAGCGGTTGACTTGTGCCCTGGCAGAAGCGGCCAATTCGCTGATGCTGGCTAGTGCCTGCTGGGCAGTAGTGAGATCGTTGTTTGCCCAGGCGGTCGACAGGGTGTTTTGTGCCGCAGCCAGATTGGCGATCGATTGCTTGAGGTCCGCATCGGGGTTCCCGCCGGGCTGGGTGGCGGGAACCCTGCCGAACAGGCTTTGCTCGGTTCCCTTGAAGGCGCTGCTCGCAAGCGGTGCCGGCCATGGATAGGTTTGAGCCGGGTTGTCAGCTGTGTTCGCGGCATGTTGTTCCAGGCAGGCCTTGACCTCGTTGGCGACGCGTTTCTCGACAGCGCCCATCAGCTCCTGACGCGTGACGATGGCCACGACATCGTTGAAAGCATTGCCGACCGGGCCGCTGACGTAGTTGTCGTCTGCGTTGGCATTGTCGCCCTCGAGGTAGTCGGAAGTATTGTTCGAGGGGCGTGTCTGTCCGGCCAGGGCGCCGCGTGGAGCGATGATGATGGCGGCAATCTCGCCGCCGCCGTCGATGCGCAGCGTGACAGCCGTGTCGCTGTTGATCGGTTGCGCGCTGTCGTCGTCGCGCAGGGCGGGGGACAGTGCATACCAGAGACGCGTGCCGGTGTCGTCGGTGAGTTCGGGCAGGTCCAGCGTTACCCAGGGCAGCCAGCCGATATAGCTGGGACATTGGGTCAGCGTGAACATGGCTGCCTTGCCATCGCCGGTGACATCCGGGCAAGGGAGGCTGCCCGGTCGATTGGCATCGGTCACGGCGCGGGCGATCAAGGCCTCCTTGGCGCGGGCCAGGGCGGCGGACACCTTGGCATCCTGCCGGCTCGATCCGAATCCGATATTGGCGCTGCGGTAGAAGGCGTAGCTGCCGCCCAGGATCAGCACGACGAGCAGCAGGATGAGCGCGATGCCCGCCTGCTTCCGAGCGCTGACCTGTTTCTGTTTCATGGTGCGGGCGGTTTGCGCTGAATGACGATGTTGCCCCCGCGCAACAGGCTGTCGCGTTCGCCGGTGGCCGGGTGGTAGGTGTCGCCAACCGCCACGCCGGGCGGGCGGCTGGCCGCTGTCTGTGTTTCCCCGTTGATCCAGCGTGTGTTCTTTCCGCTGCTGCGCCGCACTTCGCCGTTGTAGGTGTAGCTCGACTCGCCATCCAGTCCGCTTGGGCGCTGGCTGAAGCCGAGCAGGCGTTCGCGGTCGAGGGCGGCGCGCTGCTGCGGCGTGAAGAACAGGCGCCCGAGCGGCTCGCTTTGCGGCCAGGCGGGCAGCGCGACGAGGGCAAGCAGTAGCGGAAGGATTCGTCTGGTCATTTCTGGCGGGCGCCACCTGTGCGGCGCAGCGTAACCCATTCCATCGTGCACTCTGCGGCCAGCAAGGCAGCATCTCCGGCGGGGTTGGTGGCAGGCAGCCGGTAAAGCTTGCAGCCGCGCAGCAGAATCATGGCCCGGGCTTCTTTTTGCAGGCGTTCGACAAAGCGGAGCAGATCTTCTTCATGCAGCAGACGCAACTGAATCTTTAGCTGGCTGCTGTGGTAAGCATAGCCGTCCCCGGCGAGGGTCTCCAGGGGAATCTGCGGACCGAATTCGTAGGTCATTCCCGGCAGCCTGAGCTGGCGCTGCAGGTCGCGCAGCAATTCGGTCCAGTCCAGGCGTTTTTCCGGCCCGACGATGCCCGCCTGTTCCATTTGCTGGAAACGTTCGGTGCGCGCCTTGATGTCCTGTTCCTCGGTGCGTACTTGGCGCAGGCGCTGCTCGATCTGCGCCTTGCGCGTGGCCACGGCATCGCGTTCCATTCTGGATTTGAGCGCGCTGGCATTGCTCCACTGCACCAGCGCCACGGCAACGGCAATCAACACGACGGCCAGCAGTGCCTGCCATTGAAGCTTGCCAAGGTCGCGTCGCTCGAGCTTCATGGGGCCAGCTTTCGCACGATCTGAACCGTGAAATGGCGCGGTGGCGCCTGGTCTTCGTCGACATCGCCGCCACGCAGCGCGCGCCCGGATTCGATGTCGATGGGCTGCTGGAGAACGCTCACCTCGTTGTCGCGGTCGGCGCGCAAAAGCTCGACAAAATGTTCGAAGGTTTCGAGTATCTGGCGCGGCGAACTGGCCGGCCCACGGCGAATGGTGCCGCGCAGCATGATTGTCTCGGCCTTGCTCGTGAGCGGCTGTCCCGCCTTGGCGGAGACGGCCGGCGTGCCGTCGCCGAGCATCCACTCGATGCCATCGAGCTGCACATTAGGTGCATCGCCGAGGGCGCGGCTGACCATTCGGTAGGCGTTGTCTGGCAGGCGTTGCTGTTTGACCAGCTCACCCTGACGGTTGGTGACGCGGCGCAGCGTATCGTTGTCGATGCCCAATTGTGGAAAGGTGGCAGTAATCTCCCGGTAGCGCCAGTCCAGGTCCTGTTCGCTGGCGGCCAGGGCCGATGTCTCCTGGCGTAGGCTGTAGGTGTCGTAGAACTGCTTGGCGGCGAACAGGGTGCCTCCCAGCAGCGTGACAACCCCGAGCGCGAGCAGCGCGGAGCGGATCTGCGAAATTCGATAGTCGTGGCGATAGGCTTCGGCAGCGTACTGCTGACGGGGTGGTGCCGTGGCCAGCAGGTGCAGGAAGACCAGTTCGCAGCGGCTGTCGTCGGGCAGTGTCTTTAGATCCAGACGCTTGGCGGCCAGATGATTGTCAATGACTTCGAAGGTGAGGTTCGGCGTGTCGACGCAGGCTTGACGAATGGCGCCCGCAGCCTGGGGATGGGCCAGCAAGTAGACCATCAGCGGCTCGCTGCGCTTGATCTGGCGTTGCCCTACCAGGTACTGATGGAGCTTGGTCGCCTCCGCCGCCAGTCGTGATGCGATGCCAGCAACGCTGCTGCCGGAGAGGGGGGCCATGCGCGAGAACAGGGTGTGGCCATCGACCACAAAACTCTCGCGGATCGAGTGATCCTGATAGGTCAGCAGCAGGGCGCGCTTGTCCGGCTTGCCCAGCTTTTTCAGCAGCCTGCCCCCGAGCTGGGCAACCGTGTAGACGCCGGCCAGCGGCGCGTCGGCCTCCTTCAGGGCGATTAGCCACGGCTCGAAGTGCGCCGGGTTGGTCAGCGCCGAGAGGAGCAGCTTTTCGTTCTTGCGCTTGGTCTTTTCGTAACCGAGGGAAATCGCTGTGGCCAGCGGACTGCCAAGGAAGTGCTGGCCCAGCTTGCGGGTGATCAAGGCCTTGCGGTCGGCACCCTGCAGGAACGGGATGGTTTCCAGCTCGTGCCCTTCCTCGCTGACGTTCGCCAGTACATGGAAATGGCTGCGCGGGTGGGCGCGCAGGTAATCGATGAAGCGGGCCAGTTCCTCGGGGCGGTTCTCGAACGTGCCCTCGGTCTCCAGCTTGCCCTGGTGCCAGAGATAGGCCACCAGGCGCTGGGTTTCGAGATAGAGAAGGCGGCGGGCGATCACGTCTTGATCTTGCTGATGACGTCGTAGATGGGGCCGATGACCGAGAGCATGATCCACCCGAGCAGGGCGCCCATGAACACGGTCAACATCGGCTCGATCAGGGTTTGTGCTTTTTCGACCGACTCCTTGACGTCACGGTTGTAGAAATAACTGACGTTGAGCAGCGCCTTGTCCAGCCCGCCGGTGTTCTCGCCGATGCGCAACATGCGCACGACAAGGGGCGGAAAAAGCCCGGCATCATGGAAGGCACTTGCCACATTCTGGCCTTCGCGGATCGACTGTTCGACCTTGCGCAGGGCTTCGCGGACGACGCGGTTGCCGACGATGTCCTGGGTCGTGCGGATTGATTCGAGGATCGGAATGCCGGCCGCGTAAAGCATGGCGAAGGTATTGGCGAAACGCGACAGGATGATTTTCTTGAGAATCGGTCCGATCACCGGAAAAGCCAGCTTGACGCCATCGAAGCGCAGTCGGGCCAGCGGATTGGAGCGCAGCACCATCTGCACGGCGAGAACCGCGAGTACCGGGGCGAGCAGAAAAAACCACCAGAAATTGACCAGCAGATCGGAAATGAAAAACAGCAGCTGAGTCTGCGGCGGCAGTACCTGCCCCATGTTCTTCACGAACTGCTTGAGCTGCGGCACCATGTAGATCATCAGGAAGAAGGTGGCACTGAGCACGATGGTGCCGACAAAGGCCGGGTACATCAGCAGCTTCTTGGTATGCGACGCGAGTTCGTCCTCCCACTTGAGCGATTCATTCAGGCTGTTCAACACTTCGGGCAGCTGGCCGCTGGCTTCGCCGGCGCGGATCAGGCTGATGAATACCGGATTGAAGACCGTTGCGTGGTCGGCCATGGCGAGCGACAGCGTCTGGCCGCCCTCGATGCCCTCGATCAGGCCGGCGATGACCTCGCGGAAGCGCGGGTTCTCGATCGAATCGCGCAGGTCGGCCAGCCCCTCCAGGATTGGCACGCCGGAGCGCGCCAATTGATCAAGGTGGAAACAGAAGTTGATCAGTTCGCGGCGCGGAATCTTGCGGTTGCCGAACAGTTTGCCCTGATCGACCGGGTTGCCCGAGACGAGGTCGAGGTCCATGCGCTTGAGGCGCATTTCGAGATCGACGATGTTGATCGCATCAATGCGCCCGAAGATCATTCGTCCTTCAATGCTCACCGCCTTGTAGTCGAAGAGCATGGCTACATCCGGTCGGTCAGGTCGACCACGCGCCCGAGTTCCTCAAGCGAAGTGGTGCCGTTGAGCACGCGGCGCAGGCCGTCCTCGGCCAGCGTGACGAATCCCTGTTCCAGGGCCTTTGTACGGATTTCGTGGGTGGTGGCGCGGCGCGCGATCAGTTCATCGATGCCCGCGTCGATGCGCAACAGTTCCATGATCGCGATGCGTCCGCGATAGCCCTGGAAGTCGCAACGTTCGCAACCAGTCGGACGAAAGAGCAGGGGGTGCGAGCCGTCGGCCGGCGTGCCGACCAGCCGCATTTCGTGGTTCTCGGCATGGTAGGGCGACTTGCAGTGGTCGCACAGGCGGCGGATCAGGCGCTGGGCGACGATGCCTATGATGTTGCCGGCCATGATGTCGGGCAGGACGCCGATATCGAGCAGGCGCGGAATGGTGCCGATAGCCGAATTGGTATGCAGGGTCGAATACACCTGGTGTCCGGTCATCGCGGCGCGGAAGGCCATCTCTGCGGTTTCGGCATCGCGGATTTCGCCGACCAGGATGACGTCGGGATCCTGGCGCATCATCGAGCGGATGCCGTTGGCGAAATCGAGCTTGGCGGTTTCCGAGACCGAGGTCTGGCGCACCAGGGCCATCGGGTATTCGACCGGATCCTCGAGGGTCATGATGTGCACGCCCTCGGAATTGATGTGGTTGAGCACTGAATAGAGCGAGGTCGTCTTGCCGCTGCCGGTCGGACCGGTGACCAGGATGATGCCTTCCGGGCGGGCGATCATCAGCTTGAGCTGCTGCAGGTGATCGTCGGCCAGCCCGAGGTCTTCCAGCGGGACGATGCCCTTCTGCCGGTCGAGGATGCGCAGGACGATGTTCTCGCCGTGGATGGTCGGCTGGCAGGCCACGCGGAAATCGACCTGGCGCCCGGAAACGCTCAGCCCGATGCGGCCGTCCTGCGGGGCGCGCATTTCGGCGATGTTCATGCCAGACAAGACCTTGATGCGCACGGTCATCGCCGGCCAGTAGGATTTGTGCAGGGCGCGGATCTGGCGCAGCATGCCATCGATCCGGTAGCGGATGCGCAGGAAGTTGGCTTCCGGCTCGAAGTGGATATCGGAGACGTCGCGCTTGACTGCGTCGGTAAGGATCGAATCGATCAGGCGGACGACCGGCTGGCTGTATTCGTCATCGGTCGCCGACAGGCTTTTCCAGTCGATTTCGCCGGTTTCGATTTCGTGCAGGATGCCGTCGATGGACAGCTCATAGCCGTAGTACTGGTCGATGGCGCGGTCGATTTCCGACTCGCCGGCGAGCAGGGTGTCGATTTCCACGTGTTCCGGCAGCTGGGAACGCACCTTGTCGAAACCGACGATGTCACGGGTGTCTGCCGCGGCGAGCGTCAACCGGTGATTGACTTCGTCGTAATCGAGCGGCAGCAGGTGGTGGCGCTTGGCGACATCGCGCGGCACCAGCTTGAGCGCCTGCGGATCGACGATGGCATTGGACAGGTCGATGCTCTGCCTGCCGAGGCTTTCGGACAAGGCCTCGCGCAGCGTCGCTTCGGAGACGAAGCCGAGCGACACCAGCAGCTTGCCGATCGGCTGGTTGGCCTTCATCTGCTCGAGCAGGGCGATGCGCAGTTGATCCTCGGAGAGGATGCCCTTGGCAATCAGGATCTGACCGAGAGGGCGGCGCTGCGAGGCTGATGTATTCATGGTCGGCGTGCGCTCACGACGAGAGTTCGCTCAGGCGGTTTTTGACGCGCTCGCGGTCGAAAGCCGACGGGCGGCGCTCGGCGGCTTCCAGCGCCAGACGATAGTGCTGGGCCGCGAGCTTGTTCTGCCGCATGTGGTCGAGCGCGACCGCCAGATTGAAGAGATAGTCCGGGTTGTCGGCGTCGGCGGCAACGGCGTTGAAATACGCCTGCTGCGCTTCCGCCCAGCGACCCTGACGGGAATACAGGTTGCCCAGCGCAAAATTGAGTGGTGCCGACTCGGGCTGGTTGGTCAACAGGGTCTTGAGGCGACTCTCGATCGTTGCCGGGTCGCCGCCGGCATTGGCGCCAAGTGCCGCCGCCTGGGCATTGGCGTCGCCCGGGTTGGCTTCAATGGCCTTAAGCCGGTAACGCTCGGCATCGCCGGAGCGTCCCTGGCGCTGGGCGATGGCGGCCAGCGCCAGCAGGGTGTCCACGTTGTGCGGATCGGATTTGAGCGCCAGTTCGTAGTCGTGGCGTGCGGTGTCGAGCTGGTTGTCCTGCAGGCTGGCATAGCCGCGCTGGACGTTGGTGTCCGGCTCAGGCCGGGAGCGGGTCAGACGAATCGGTGTCGAGGCGCCCGGCGCCTCGTTCGCGGCAGGACTCCTTGCCCTCTCCGGACGTGCCATGCGTGCCGAGCGTGAGTCTGCAGAGGGGGCGGTTACGGTCGACGGCGAATCGGGCGGCAAAATCACCGCCGGTGCTGGTGGTAAGGGGCGCGGTAGCGCAACGGCGGGCGCGGCCGGTAGCGGGCGGCTGGCCGGGGCGACGGCCGTGCCGCCCGCTGGCGGCGCCGTGAGGGAGCCGCCGCTCATCGACTGCACTTCAAACAGGACATAAGCCCCGATGCCGACGGCGGCTACGCCGAGGACGCCAAGCGCCAGCCACATCGGGGTGCGGGATGGCGGCTCGGCATGCTTGGCGGCAAAGGCGTTGCGCGCGGCTGCGCGATTGCTGTCATCAACGCTCACTTGTGGCGCCGGTGGCGGCGGAGGTGCGGGCGGGGTTGCCGCCGGCCGCGCCGCCTGGGGGCTGGCGCTGGCCGCCAGTTCGGCGTCGAGCGCGGCGCTGTGCGTGGCAAGGTCGGGCAGGGTCGATGTGCCTGAGGGGGGGGGCGAAATCGGTTCGAGGCTCAGCTTGTCCGTTTCCGCCGGCGCCCCGTTTGCGGCAGCGGCGCGCGCGGCTTGCTGTTTGCTCGTCTCGGCCCGTTTCAGGGCGTCCATCAGAAGGCTCATCGCAGCCTCCTAACGGTTCGGCATGAAGTTGAACGGCTGGGCATCGTTTGGTTGCGCGAAGAAATTCTCGTCGGGCAGCGCCGGGCGGAGACCGGAAAAGTCGCCGTTCAGGCTCGGGTCGTTGATGATGATCGGGCGCAGGAAAATGACCAGCTCCGACTTGGTGGCGGCATTGTTGCGGGTGTTGAACAGTTCGCCAACCAGCGGAATCTGGCCGAGAATCGGTACCCGGCCATCCTTCCAGTCAATGCCGTCGGTCATCAGGCCGCCGAGGACGGCAATTTCGCCACTGTTGACCCGCATCACCGATTCAATTTCCTGTGTCCGGATCTGTGGCACCAGATTCGGAATGCTGCTGGGAATCGAGGGGTTCGGATCCCGTTTCAGCTCCGTGATGCTTGAAATGCTCGGGCGTACATTGAGGATCACCGCATTGTTGTCGCTGACCTGCGGCGTGACCGTCATCACCAGCCCCACGGATACCGATTGCGGCGTGGTCGTGGTGGCGGTGACCGGCTCGCCGCCGGGGACATTGGACGGGGTCAGTTGCGACTGGACAAAGAAATAGGTGTAGTTTTCGACCGCCTTGAGCAGGGCGGTCTGGTTGTTCATAACCGAGAGTCGGGGGCTGGACAGAACCTTGACCGTGCCGAAGCTTTGCAGCAGGTTGACCGCGACATTCAATGCCATCGTGCCCGAGAGGCTCTTGAAACTGAGCGCGAAGGGCTGCAGGGCGCTGCCGACATTGGTGTTGACTCCGGCCGGCCGGACCGAATAGCCGACGGTTTCGTCGTCGCGGCGTACCCGCCCCCATTCGATGCCCTGCTGATAGCCTTCGCCCAGCCGCACCTCGACGATCGTTGCCTCGATCATCACCTGGCGGCGCGACGAGAGTATGACCCGATCGATGAATTCCTGGATCTTTTCATGCTGGCGGGCGGTGGCGCGTACCGTGATCACGCCGCTTTCCGGGTTCATGATGACCGAAGCGGCTTCGCGGAAGGTGCTGCGGCGGACGACCGAGTTGCCGGTCGCCTGGCTCGATGAACCGGGGGCCGGGTTGGCCTGCAGCGCACTGGCAATGGCCTGCGCCGAGCGTTGCCCGCTGCCTTGCGGCAAGGCAGCGGCGCCGGTGGCGGTCTGCGTGCTGGCCTGTTCGACGACGGTCTCGCTGGAGCCTTCGGGAAGGATCTTGTCGGTTTCGCGCAGGATGTCCTTGATGTTCTTCTCGAGCGTTTCCCAGAAATGGTTTTTCGAGGTATTGGTGATTTCCGTCTTCGACGTGTTGCCGGTCGCACTGCTTCCCTGCGTCGGGGCGCTGCCGCTGCTCCCCGTGGTACCCGGTACGCCCGTCGAGATCAGCGTGTTGGCGGATACCGTGCCGGTCACGTTGCGCGCCATGTTCACGTAATCCACCTTGTAATGCTTGAGGAAAGGTGAATCCGGCATCACCGCGAGGTTGGGGCCATCCAGTTCAAAACGCATGTCGACCTGCTTGGCGATGCGCGTCAGCAACTGCGGCAGGGTCTGGTCAATGGCGTTGAGCGAGACGGTGCCGGTGATCCCCGGGTGGATATCGACGTTGACCTTGGCGTCACGCGACAGGGCGAACAAGAGGTCGCGGACCTGTACGTTATTGACCACGACGCTGTAGGTTTCGGCCTTGGGCTTCGCCTGCGGCTTAGGTAGGGCCAGCGTTTGCTGTACCGGCGGTGGGATGTCGCCCCGGACCTGCGCCACTGACGTCTCGGTGCTGAGATGGCCGGCCAGCGGCTGTTGCGGCGTCGGTGCCTGGCAGGCGACCAGGAAAAATGAAACCAGAATTGCGCTGTGGAGACCGTATTTCATCCGACAAAGCCTTGTATCGAGCGGGTTATGACCCATTTCCGAGTTTTGCGGATGCTAACACATGCATCAGTTCGTGCGCTGCCCGCAGCCGGGGTGTCATTGTCATTACTGCAGCTTGTTCACCTGCTGCGGATAGGGGCGCAGCAGACGAATGTCTTCGGGGAGTCGTTGAATGCCTGCCCAGGCCGCCTTCAGCGTGGGAAATTCGCCGTAGATCACGCCGATCCGGCTGCGCCCTGACTGTTCCCAGCGGTAAACCCGCAAACCGTTAGCGTCCAGCGCTTGGCTGGCGGTATCCAGGAACTTTTCAATCTCGCCGGCGCGGGAAACATCGCGGGTCATCAACTGGATGACGAAATATTCCCGTGGCGCAGTCGGAAACCAGGCGGTGAACGAGTCGGCAGCTTTCATCGTCAGCGGGCTGGCTTGCGGCACGGCGTCAACGGCTGGCAGCGCCGCTGCGGCCGGCGCCGGACTCGGGGTACTGCCGGCATCGGCTGCGGGGGCGGGCGGACGAGGCCAGACGGTGACGCCGACGCTGGCCAGCAGCGCCAGGGTGAGCGCAACGGCCAAGGCCAGCTTGAGCCACAGCGCGGGGGCGCCGGCCGGTTTTTGCTGGATCGGGGCGAAACGGGCATCCTGCGCCGCGGTCTTGATCTCGGCCACGTCGACCTGGTGCGAGCCGCTTGAATAGGCAGCGAGCAGCGCCTTGTCGGCGAGGATGTTGATACGCCGGGAGAGGCCTTCGGATATTTTGGCGATCATGTCGACGGCGCGCGCAGTGAATGGATTGGGGCCGTGATAGCCGGCGGCGCGCAGGCGGAATTCGATGTAGCTGCCAATTTCGTTCGCCTTGAGCGGCGCCAGGTTGAAGTGCTGGGTAATGCGTTCGCGCAGCTGGCGCATGTCGTTGGCGGCCAGCCGCTCATCGAGTTCTGGCTGGGCGAAAAGGGCGATCTGAAGCAGCTTGGTGGCCTTCGACTCGAGATTTGACAGGAGCCGGATTTCCTCCAGCGACTCGGCCGGCATGGCGTGGGCCTCGTCGATCATGATGACCACCCGCTTGCCGGCGGCGTAGCGTTCGACCAGCGTATCCTGGAGCGTGCGGATCATCGAATGGGTGGTCTTGCCGTCGGCCGGGATCCCCAGTTCGTCGGCGATCGCGCCGAGAATTTCGCTGCGTGACAGCGACGGGTTGGCTAGGTAAAGCGATTCGACATCGGCTGGCAGGCGTTCGAGCAGCATCCGGCACAGCATGGTCTTGCCGCTGCCGACTTCACCAGTGACCTTGACGATGCCTTCGTCCTGGGTGATGGCGTAGATCAGCGCGTCGAGCGTCGGGCCGCGGTTGGCACCGGTAAAGAAGAAGTCGGTATGCGGGGTGATGCGGAAGGGGGGTTCGCGCAGGCCGAAATGTTCGAGATAAAGGCTCATGAACGGTGCCAGCTTTCCATGCGGTTGTAGAGCGTCGTGCGGTTGATGCCAAGGCGGCGGGCCGCCTGGCTGACGTTGCCGCCGGACAGTTCGAGTGCCGCTTCGATATAGCTGCGTTCCCAGGTGGTCAGCGTCGCGTCGAGGTCGATGCGGGCTGCCGACTGGAGATGTTTCATGGCGGCCTGCAGACGCTGGCCGTCGTCGCTGTCGCCGGCCTCGGCGGGACCGCGGTCAACCGGCTCCGACGTATCGAATTCGGCCAACAGGCGATCACGGTTGATGGATTGGCCCGGGTAGCGGGCGGTCAGACGGATCACGATATTGCGCAGTTCGCGCACGTTGCCCGGGAAGACGTAATCGAGCCAAAGCGCTTCGGCCTCGGGGTCGAGCACGAACGGCTGGCATTGTGCCTGGGTCGCGTAGAACTTGCGGAAATGCTCGAGCAGCAGCAGGCGATCGCTGCCCATCTCACGCAAGGGCGGGACGCTGACGGTGAACACCGAAAGCCGGTGGTAAAGGTCGGCGCGAAAGCGTCCGGCCTTGATCTCCTGGCGCAGGTCGCGGTTGGTGGCGGCCACGATGCGCGCTTTCGAGACGCGCGTCTGGGTCTCGCCGACGCGCTGGTATTCGCCGTTTTCGAGAACGCGCAGCAGCTTGGGCTGGAGATCGGACGGTAGTTCGCCGATTTCGTCGAGAAACAGCGTGCCTTCGCCGGCTTCCTCGAAATAACCCGACTTGGCCGTCGCGGCGCCGGTGAACGCGCCCCGGGCGTGGCCGAACAGCGTCGGTTCAAGTAGGCTGGGAGAAATCGCCGCGCAGTTGATGGCCAGAAATGGCTGATCGCGACGCTCGGTCAGCTGGTGCAGGCAGCGACTGGCGACGACGTCCTTGCCGCTGCCGGATTCGCCTTCGATCAGAACCGGAAATCCAAGGTTTGCATACTGGCCGAGCTGCATGCGGAGGCGCTGCATTGGCAGGCTTTCACCAATCAGCCCGGCGGGGCCGGTCGCCCCGACTTCATTGCCGGAAAAAGCGAGCGCCTGGCGCAGCAGGGTCAGCAACCGGCCTGGATCGCAGGGCTTGCCGACGAATTCGACGGCGCCGAGGGTGCGCGCATGGCGGGCATTGTCCTCGCCGTTTTGCCCGGAGAGGACAATGATCTTCATTTCCGGCGCGTGCGCCAGCAGTTCGCCAATCAGCGCGAAGCCTTCGTCGGGCCGGTGCGGCTGGGGTGGCAGCCCGAGATCGACCAGTGCCGCCTGCGGCGGCTGACGCAACTGGCGAAGCAGCGCCAGGCAATGCGGGCGGGCGTGGCTGGTGACGACGTCGAACTCCGCCGCAAAGGCATAGCTCAGGGCGTCGCTGATCAGCGGATCGTCATCGACGATGAGAAGCAGGGGCTTGTTCGGCAAGGATGCGACAGCGCTTGGATATATGAACCGAACAATTATAACCATGCCATGTTGGGGCGAGGCTTGGCTCTTCTGATAAAATCGCCCGTCTTTTTTTGGAATTCCGCTTTGTCAGACGACATTCTGGTCGATATCCAGGACCTCCGCTTCAACTATGACGGCCGGCCCGTGCTGCAGGGAATCAACATGAAGATTCCGCGCGGCAAGGTGGTGGCGATCATGGGCGGGTCCGGCTGCGGCAAGACCACGCTGTTGCGCTGTATCGGCGGCCAGTTGCGGCCGACCGGCGGCATGGTTCGTCTTGAGAAGCACCAGGTTTGCCAGATGTCGCATGCCGAGCTTTACCGGTTGCGCCGCAAGATGGGGGCGCTGTTCCAGTTTGGCGCATTGTTCACCGACATGTCGGTATTTGACAACGTCGCCTTTCCGATCCGTGAGCACACCGACCTTTCGGAAGAAATGATCCGCGACCTGGTGCTGATGAAACTCGAGGCGGTGGGTTTACGTGGTGCGCATGCCCTGATGCCTGGCGAGTTGTCCGGCGGCATGGCGCGGCGGGTCGCGCTGGCCCGCGCGGTGGCGCTTGATCCGATGCTGGTGATGTACGACGAACCATTCACCGGCCTAGACCCGATCGCGCTGAGTGTCATCGGCCAGCTGATCCGCAAACTGAATGATGCGCTCGGCGCGACGTCGATCATGGTGACGCACGACGTTCATGAATCCCTGTTGATCGTCGATTACATTTATTTCATCTCGCAGGGGCAGATCGTCGCCGAGGGAACCCCGGACGAGATCCGGGCGTCCACAGACCCGTTCGTTCACCAGTTTGTTTTCGCGGAGCCGGACGGTCCGGTGCATTTTGATTACCCGGCGGCGGCGGCGCGTGAAGACTTTCTGCGTGGAGCGGTGCATGGCTGACCTCTTGCAGCCCATCCGCCAGCTCGGGCAGGCCGTCACGCAGCGCATCTGGCGCCTGGGTTTTGCCGCCCGCTTTTTCGTCGCCATCCTGATGTATTCTGGTGCATCGTTCCGTCGTCTGCCACTGACCCTGCGCGAAATCTACTTCAGTGGCGTGCTGTCGTTGCTCATCATCATGGTGTCCGGGCTGTTTGTGGGGCTGGTGCTCGGCTTGCAGGGTTACGAGACACTGCAGCGCTACGGGTCGACCGAGGCGCTCGGCGTGCTGGTGGCGCTGTCGCTGACCCGCGAACTCGGGCCGGTGGTGGCGGCCCTGCTCTTTGCGTCGCGCGCCGGTTCCTCGGTGACCGCCGAAATCGGCCTGATGAAGGCGACCGAGCAACTCAAGGCCATGGACATGATGGCGGTCAATCCGATTGCCCGCGTCGTGGCCCCGCGTTTCTGGGGCGGTGTCGTTTCCATGCCGCTGCTGGCGGCGCTGTTCTCGGCCATGGGGGTGCTTGGTGGCTGGCTGATCGGCGTCGTCTTCATTGGCGTCGATGACGGCGCTTTCTGGGCGCAGATGCAGGCGGGCGTCGATTTCAGATACGACATCTGGAACGGCGTGATCAAGAGTTTTGTGTTTGGCATCGCGGTTTCGCTGATTGCCGTTTTCGAAGGCTACGATTCCGTGCCGACGGCCGAGGGCGTGTCGCGTGCCATTACCCGCACCGTGGTCACCTCCGCGCTGACCATTCTGGCACTGGATTTCGTCTTGACTTCGTTCATGTTCCGGGGAACTTCATGAACCGTACCGTTCTCGACCTCTGGGTCGGTTTTTTCGTGGCGATCGGCATTGTGGCGCTGTTGTTTCTCGCGCTCAAAGTGGGCAACCTTTCTTCCGGTCACTTGTCCGATACCTACCAGTTGCAGGCAAGATTCGACAATATCGGGGGGCTCAAGGTGCGCGGTCCGGTCAAGAGCGCCGGGGTTCTGGTCGGGCGGATCGTCGATATCAGGTTCGATCCGGCGACCTACGAAGCCGTGGTGACGATGGATGTTGACGGGCGCTACCGCTTTCCGAAGGATACCTTCGCCTCGATCAATACGTCGGGCTTGCTGGGTGAGCAGTACATCGGGTTCGAGGTGGGCGGCGACGAGAAAATGCTGAGTGCGGGCGATACCATCGTGAAGACCCAATCAGCGGTGGTGCTCGAGAAACTGATCAGCCAGTTCATGTTCAACAAGGCATCGGAAGGGCCGGAGACGAAATGATGAAGACGAAACTGACCTGGAAATCCAGGGGAGCTGCTTGTCTGGTGGCGGGCCTCCTGGCGTGGGGTGCCCCGGCTCAGGCTGACGAAACCCCTGGCGATCCGTTCGAGAGCTTCAATCGCGCCATGTTCGCCGTGAACGAAGGCATCGACATGGTCGCCATGAAGCCAATCGCCCAGGCCTACGACTTTGTCGTTCCGCTACCCGCGAAGGCCGGGGTCGGGAACTTCTTCGGCAACATCCTTGATTTTCGCAACGTCCTGAACAATGCGCTGCAGGGCAAGGGGGCCGATGCCGGGACCGACCTTGCCCGACTGCTGATCAATTCGACCATCGGCATTTTCGGGCTGTTCGATGTCGCCAGCGAACTGGGACTCGAGCGGCATGACGAAGATTTTGGTCAGACGCTGGCCGTCTGGGGGTGGGCCGACAGCGACTTCCTGTTCTGGCCGATCATCGGGCCACGCACGGTGCGTGACACCGGTGGCTGGGTCGTCGATGCCTACACCGATCCGACCTGGTATACGATCAACAAGACGGTGGCGGCCCGCAACAGCCTGCTGGCCCTGCTTTTCGTTGACGTGCGCGCCAGCCTGTTGCCGACCGACAAGGTGGTCGAGGAGGCGGCGCTCGACAAGTATGCCTATGTGCGCGACGCCTATCTGCAGCGCCGCCGTAACCAGATTTTTGATGGCCGCCCGCCGCGGCTCGAGGACGTACTGGATTGACAACCATGATGAATAAACTGATTGCCCTTGTTTTCGCCACCTTGCTGTCCACCTTTGCTGTCGCGCAGGAGGCGCCGGACGTGCTGGTCAAGCGCGTGACCGAGGAAGTCCTCGAAATTGTGCGCAACGACAAGGATATCCAGAAGGGTAATACGACGCGTGTCATCGATCTGGTCGACGCCAAGGTACTGCCGAATTTCAACTTCCGGCACATGACGGCTCTGGCGCTGGGCAAGGACTGGCGCAAGGCAACGCCGGAGCAGCAGGAGAAACTGACCGCCGAGTTCAAGACCCTGCTGGTGCGCACTTATTCCAACGCGCTGACCGGCTACAAGAATCAGAAGATCATCTACAAGGCGTTCAGGATGAACAGTGGCGATACCGATGTACTGGTCCGTACCGAAGTCCAGGAGCCGGGCAACAAGCCGGTGCAACTGGATTACAGTCTGGAGAAGACCGATGCGGGCTGGAAGGTCTATGACGTGACTGTGGCCGGCATCAGCCTGGTGACCAACTATCGCGAACAGTTCGCGCAGGAGGTCCGGCATGGCGGTATCGACGGGCTGATTGCCTCGATCGCGGCCAAGAACAAGTCGCTGCAGGGCAATCTGGCGAAGGCCGAGGGAAAATGATCGAACACCAGGGCGGGCGCCTGGTGGTCATGGCGCCGCTGACCATGGCCAATGCGCGCGCTTTGCTGGACGCCGGCAAGTCAGCGCTGCAGCCGGGCGAACAGGTGTTCGATTTTTCGCAGGTCGGCGAAGCGGATTCGTCGGCGGTGGCGGTCATGCTGGGTTGGCTGCGCGCGGCCGGGCAGTCGCGGTCGACCGTGAAATTTGCCCATATTCCGGCGGGTGTCCGGTCCCTGGCCGAGCTTTACGGCGTTACCGAGCTGTTGCCCCTCGCCTGAGGGGAGAGTTCATGGCGGCCGCGGTTTCCATTGTTGACGTGGTCAAATGTTTTGGCGCACTGAAGGCGCTGGATGGCGTCTCGCTGGAGATTGCCGAGGGCGAGTTTTTCGGCCTGCTTGGCCCCAACGGCGCCGGCAAGACGACGCTGATTTCCTGCCTGGCTGGGCTGGCACGCCCGGATTCCGGCTCGCTTTCGGTGCTTGGGCATGACGTGTTCCGCGACTTCCGTCAGGCGCGCCGGCAGCTCGGCGTGGTGCCGCAGGAACTGGTGTTCGATCCCTTTTTCAATGTGCGCGAAACCCTGCAGATTCAGTCCGGCTATTTCGGCATCCGCAAGAACGACGACTGGATCGATGAAATTCTCGCCAACCTCGATCTGACCGGCAAGGCCAACGTCAATATGCGCCGCCTCTCGGGCGGCATGAAGCGCCGTGTGCTAGTCGCCCAGGCGCTGGTGCACAAGCCGCCGGTGATCGTCCTCGACGAGCCGACGGCCGGTGTCGATGTCGAGTTGCGCCAGGGCCTCTGGCAGTTCGTCCGGCGTCTGAACGGCGAGGGGCACACGATCATCCTGACCACGCATTACCTGGAAGAAGCCGAAGCCCTGTGCGGACGGCTCGCGCTGATGAAACAGGGGCGCGTCGTCGCCCTCGATACCACGGCCAACCTGATGGCGGCGCATCCCGGCGGTTCGCTTGAAGACGTTTTTGTGCGGACGATGAACCAGTGATCGGCTTCTGGACGCTCTTCTACAAGGAAATGCTGCGTTTCTGGAAGGTCGCCTTCCAGACGGTTGGCGCACCGGTGCTGACGGCGCTGCTCTATCTGCTGATCTTCGGCCATGTGCTCGATGACCATGTGCAGGTGCATGGCGTGCGCTACACGGCGTTTCTCGTGCCCGGACTGGTGATGATGCAGGTTTTGCAGAATGCCTTCGCCAACTCGTCTTCCAGCCTGATCCAGGCAAAAATTACCGGCTCGATCGTTTTCGTGCTGCTGCCGCCGCTTTCCTACAGCGCTTTCTTTGCCGCCTACGTGCTGGCGTCGGTGGCGCGAGGGCTGATGGTCGGCGTCGGCGTCCTGCTGGCGACCGTCTGGTTCGCCGAGTTGCAGGTGGTCGCGCCGCTCTGGGTGCTGCTGTTTGCGCTGCTCGGCGGGTCGATGTTCGGGGCGCTCGGCATGATTGCCGGGATCTGGTCTGAAAAGTTCGACCAGCTCGCGGCGTTCCAGAATTTCCTGATCATGCCGCTGACCATGCTGTCCGGCGTTTTCTATTCGATTCATTCGCTGCCCGGCTTCTGGCAGCAGGTGTCGCATTACAATCCCGTTTTTTACCTTATCGACGGCTTTCGCTACGGATTTTTCGGCGTCTCGGATGTGGCGCCCGAAATCAGTCTGGCGGTGGTCGTTGCCTGCTTCATGACCGTGTCACTGCTGACGCTCGGGTTACTGAAGCGGGGCTGGAAACTGAGAGCCTGAGCCATGATGCACCCGGATCAAATCAAACAACTTATCCTCGCCGGCATGACCTGCGAGCATCTTGCGCTCGATGGCGACGGCCAGCATTTCGACGCGCTGATCGTCAGTACTGAATTCGTCGGCAAGAGCCGCGTCCAGCGCCAGCAGCATGTGAACAGGATTCTGAAAGCAAAATTCGATTCCGGCGAATTGCATGCCCTGTCGTTCAAGACCCTGACCCCGGAAGAATGGAGCGCGCACCGTGGATAAACTGTTGATTCAGGGCGGGCACGCCCTTTCCGGCGAGGTCGCCATCTCCGGCGCCAAAAACGCCGCCCTGCCGATTCTCTGCGCCTCGCTGCTCACCGCCGATCCGCTGCATTTCACCAACGTGCCGCAGCTCAAGGACATCTCGACCATGCTGCACCTGCTCGGCGACATGGGCGTCGGGGTGACGATGGACGGGGTTGACGGCCTCGTGCTCGATGGCGGCGGCCTGAACAACCCAGTGGCCTCCTACGAAATGGTCAAGACCATGCGGGCGGCCATCCTCGTTCTCGGTCCGCTCGTTGCGCGCTGCGGCGAAGCCCGCGTGTCGCTGCCAGGCGGCTGTGCGATCGGCGCGCGGCCGGTTGACCAGCACATCCGCGGCCTGCAGGCCATGGGTGCCGAGATCACCGTCGAACAGGGCTACGTGCATGCGCGGGCGACCCGCCTGAAGGGGGCGCGTATCTGTACCGACATGGTCACCGTGACCGGTACCGAGAACCTGATGATGGCCGCCTGTCTGGCCGAGGGCGAGACGGTCATCGAAAATGCCGCGCGCGAGCCGGAAGTCGTCGATCTGGCCAACTGCCTGGTCAGCATGGGGGCGCGCATTTCCGGGGCGGGCACCGACGTCATCCGTATCCAGGGTGTCGACAAGTTGCACGGGGCGACCCATTCGATCATGCCCGACCGCATCGAGACCGGCACCTATCTGTGCGCAGCGGCGGCCACGGGCGGAGACATCCGGCTGACCCGAACCTCGGCGGCCTATCTCGATACGGTAGTCGACAAGCTGATGGATGCCGGCTGTGAAATCACGGTCGAACGCGACGCCATCCGCTTGCAGGCGCCGCAGCGCCTCAAGGCGGTCAGCCTGCGCACGGCGCCGTATCCCGCTTTTCCGACCGATATGCAGGCGCAGTTCATGGCGATCAATTGTATTGCCGACGGTGTGGCGACGATCCGCGAGACCATTTTCGAAAACCGCTTCATGCACGTCAATGAACTGATGCGCCTCGGCGCCAACATCCAGATCGAGGGCAACAACGCCATCGTGCGCGGCGTCGAGCACCTGGAAGGGGCGACGGTGATGGCAACCGACCTGCGCGCCTCGGCATCGCTGGTGATTGCCGGGTTGGTCGCCCGGGGGGAGACGCTGATCGACCGTATCTACCACCTCGACCGTGGCTATGAACGCATTGAGGAAAAGCTGATAAATCTCGGTGCCACGGTGAGCCGCGTCCGCTAAGTGGCGGTGAAATCGGGAGTGTTTTTGCGGTCGACCGCAGAAATACCCGAAATTGCCTAAATAACACTTTCTTTATTTCGCTTCCTGGCTCATACTTGGAAGTTCGGGATTTCCAGGCAGTGTTTTGTTCCTGCGCCGTACCACGGTTTGTCAGCTCCTCGGTCTTGGTTCTCGTGTTTTTAGGGTGTATGCCCGTTAATTTTTTCCAAGGAAGCTATAAATGGCAACTGGTACCGTCAAGTGGTTCAACGACTCCAAAGGTTTTGGTTTTATCTCCCCGTCCGAAGGTGGTGAAGATCTCTTCGCTCACTTCTCCGCCATTCAAGGCAACGGCTTCAAGACCCTGGCCGAAAACCAGAAGGTGACCTTCGACATCGTCACCGGCCCGAAGGGCAAGCAAGCTGCCAACATTCGCCCCGCTGAGTAATTCGGGCGCATACGCAAGCTGCAACAAAAGCCCGGCGTCCGCCGGGCTTTTTTATTTCCGGAAATTTCGCACTGGCTGTCGTTTGGCCCGTGAAGGAGAAGCATTGCATGGCCAAAGAAGAAATCATTGAAATGCCGGGCGTTGTCGCCATGGTGCTGCCGGATACCCGGTTCCGTGTCACCCTGGAAAACGGGGTGGATGTGATCGCCTACGTATCGGGCAAGATGCGCAAGCACCGGATCCGGATACTTGCCGGCGATCGCGTGACCCTGGAAATGTCGCCTTACGACCTGACCAAGGCGCGGATCAGCTTCCGCCACAAGGACGAACGTTCAGCCACTGCCTACGCCGCACGCAACGGTTGAAGCCACGCCGTTGATTTCGTGCCGGCCGGTCGTTGGCGCTGGTCGGTATTGATGGGGCTCGTAGGCGGATTGCTGCTTTGCGGTAAAATCGGCTTTTTTCCACGAGAATCCCCGTGACCGGCATCACCATCGCCCTCTCCAAGGGCCGCATTTTTGATGAAACCCTGCCCTTGCTGGCTGCGGCAGGCATCGTTCCGAGCGAAAATCCGGAAACCTCGCGCAAGCTGATCATCGAGACCAATCAGCCGAACGTGCGCGTCGTCATCGTCCGCGCGACCGACGTGCCAACCTACGTGCAATACGGTGCCGCCGACCTCGGCGTGGCCGGCAAGGATGTGCTGATCGAGCATGGCGGCGAAGGCCTCTATGCGCCGCTCGACCTGCATATCGCCAAGTGCCGGATGATGGTTGCCGTGCCGGAAGGCTTCGATTATGAAAATGCCGTGCGCCAGGGTAACCGCCTCAAGGTGGCGAGCAAATACACCAAGACGGCGCGCGAGCATTTTGCCGCCAAGGGAGTCCATATCGACCTGATCAAGCTCTATGGTTCGATGGAACTGGCGCCGCTGGCCGGGCTGGCCGACGCCATCGTCGACCTGGTATCGACCGGCGGCACGCTGAAGGCCAACAAGCTGGTGGCGGTCGAGCATGTCGTGGATATTTCGAGCCGGCTGGTGGTCAACCAGGCGTCGCTCAAGGTCAAGCGCGAAACCCTGCAACCGATCATCGACGCCTTTGCCCGGGCGGTGGAGAAATAAATGGTCGCGATCAAACGTCTTTCCACGGTCGACGCCGATTTCACGGCAAAAATGGATGCGCTGCTCGCATTCGAAGCAGCCGCCGACGAAGGCATCGAGCGTACGGTCGCCAATATCCTGGCCGACGTGAAGGTGCGTGGCGACGCGGCCGTCGTCGACTACACCAACAAATTCGATCGCCTGACGGCCGCTTCGATGGCTGACCTGGAGCTGTCCAAGGCCGAAATGCAGAAGGCCCTCGATGGCCTCCCCGCCGACCGGCGTGCCGCGCTGGAAGCCGCCGCCGGCCGCATCAAGACCTACCACGAGCGCCAGCGCATGGAAGGCTGGTCCTACACCGAAGCCGATGGAACAACGCTCGGCCAGATGATCACGCCGCTCGACCGCGTCGGCCTCTACGTGCCGGGCGGCAAGGCGGCCTACCCGTCGTCGGTGCTGATGAATGCCATCCCGGCCAAGGTGGCCGGCGTCAAGGAACTGATCATGGTCGTCCCGACGCCGGGCGGCGAGCACAACCAGTTGGTGCTGGCAGCCGCCTGCCTGGCCGGCGTCGACCGGGTATTCACCATCGGCGGCGCCCAGGCGGTCGGTGCCCTGGCCTACGGCACGCAGACCGTGCCGCAGGTTGACAAGATCGTCGGCCCCGGCAATGCCTACGTTGCCACCGCCAAGCGCCGGGTGTTCGGGATCGTCGGCATCGACATGGTCGCCGGCCCGTCGGAAATCCTTGTCGTTTCCGATGGCTCGGGTAACCCGGACTGGGTGGCGATGGACCTCTTCTCGCAGGCCGAGCACGACGAACTGGCGCAGTCCATCCTGATCTGCACCGACGCCGGCTTCATAGAGCAGGTGCAGGCCAGCATCGAGAGGCTGCTGCCGACCATGCCGCGCCGCGAGACCATCGAAACCTCGTTGACCAACCGCGGTGCTTTCATCCTCGTGCGCGATCTGGCCGAGGCTGTCGAGATCGCCAACCGCGTCGCGCCGGAACACCTCGAACTGTCGCTGGCCGATCCCGATCCGTGGGTGAGCAAGATCCACCACGCCGGCGCCATCTTCATCGGCCACTACACTTCGGAGTCGCTCGGCGACTACTGTGCCGGGCCGAACCACGTGCTGCCGACTTCCGGCAGCGCGCGTTTCTCGTCGCCGCTCGGCGTCTATGACTTCCAGAAACGCACCAGCCTGATCAAGGTATCGCAGGCCGGCGCGCAGACGCTGGGTCGCATCGCGTCGACGCTGGCGCATGGCGAAGGCCTGCCGGCACACGCCAGATCGGCCGAATTGCGGCTGGAAAATTGACCCGGAAACGACGTTGACCGCAACAAGCACCGAATCCCAAAGCCGCCCGGACCTCCGGGCGCTTTTTTTGGGCTTTTCGTCGGTCGGCCTGTCGGGCTTCGGCGGCGTGCTGCCTTTTGCCCGGCGCATGCTGGTCGACGAGCGCCAGTGGATGAGCGCCGAAGAATTCAACACCCAGCTCGGCCTCTGCCAGTTCCTGCCCGGGCCGAACGTGGTCAATCTGGCCGTGCTGGTCGGCAAGCGCTACCAGGGCGTGGCCGGCGCCGTTGTCGCGCCGCTCGGTCTGCTCGCCGGGCCATTCCTGATCGTCCTGCTGCTCGCGCTGCTCTACGATCGCTACGGCAATCTGCCGCAGGCGCAATCGATGTTGCGCGGCATCGCCGCCGTCGGCTGCGGCCTGCTCTTCGCGATGGCCTGGCGCATGGGGGCGGCGTTGCGCGACAAGGCATTTTTCCTGCCATTTTCGGCGTTGACCGTGGCCGCCATCGCCTGGCTGCGCTGGCCGATGCCCGTCGTCATGGCGGCCGGGCTGGTTTGTTCGGGGGCGCTTGCGTACTGGATTCTGGGCCGGAAATGATCGTCGGCGAACTCTTCCTCGAATTCGCGCTGCTCTCCTTCGTTGCCTTCGGCGGCGTCACGGCCCTGCTGCCGGAAATGCACCGCGTCGTTGTCGACAACCATCACTGGCTTGACGACACCACCTTCACCCACCTTTACGCCATCGCCCAGGCGGCACCGGGGCCGAACATTCTGGTCGTGACGCTGATCGGCTGGCAGGTCGCCGGGCTGGCTGGCGCACTGGCGGCGACGCTGGCGATGTGCCTGCCGATGAGCATCGTCATCTACCTGCTGATCGACCGCTGGGAAGGTTTCGCCGGCAAACGCTGGCAGCGCGCAATCAGCCTTGGCGTCGCGCCGCTGGCGGTCGGCCTGATCTTTTCCGGCGCGACGCTGATCGCACAATCCGCCGCACTGGGCTGGGCGGCGTGGGCACTGGTTGCAGCCACCCTGGTCGCCAACCTGCGGACGAAGCTGCATCCGCTGTGGTTCATCGCCGTCGGCGCAGCTTTGGGGTTGCTTGGCCTCGTCTGAGGCCTGCAATTTTTCGCTTCATGGCGAAATCTGTGTGAGTTCGTCGTTGCAACTGACCAGCACCTTGATCCCCCCGGCGCGGAATTCGCCGATCAACTTGAGGAACTCCGGCCGTTTCCAGGCGTCGCGGCGGTCCGGTGCAACGTAGAGGATGATGTCCTCGCCGTCATTGGCGGTGCCGATCACGACGCGTGAGCGGTCGGGGCGCAGGGCCGGTGAAATGGGCTTGTCCAGCGCCTGCGTGCGCAGCCAGACGCAGGCATAGACGCGGCACGATTCGGGGCGGGTGGCGTAAATCCCGCAGCCGGCGCCGATGGTGCAGTGGGCGCACCAGGTGTTGGCCGGCTTGTCGAGTTCGCGCACCTTCATGATCTTGCAGCAGGCGGTGCAGCCATCGCAGCCGAGTATCGGCGACGCTTCCGGGGTCAACGCAGGATCCCGCGCAGCGTCTCGACCAGCGCCTTGCATTCCGCATCGGTGCCGACCGTGATGCGCAGGAACTGGTCGATGCGCGGCAGCTTGAAGTGGCGGACGATGATGTTCTGCTCACGCAGCGCCTGCGCCAGTTGCGCCGCGTCGCGTTGCGGATGGCGGGCGAAAATGAAGTTGGCGGCGGAGGGCAGGACGGCGAAGCCAAGCGCCGTGAGGTCGGCGGTGAGCGTCTCGCGGGTGGCGATGATGGCCCGGCGGCATTGGTCAAAGTACGCTTCGTCTTCCAGCGCGGCGACGGCGCCGACAATGGCCAGTCGATCCAGCGGGTAGGAGTTGAAACTGTTCTTGACCCGTTCCAGGGCTTCGATCAGCGCCGGATGGCCGATTGCGAAGCCGACGCGCAGACCGGCCAGCGAGCGCGACTTGGACAGGGTGTGGACGACCAGCAGGTTATCGTAGCGGTCGACCAGGGAAATGGCCGACATTCCGCCAAAATCGACATAGGCCTCGTCCACGACGACGAGCGAATCCGGATTGGCGGCGAGTATCTGCTCGACGGCATCGAGCGCCAGCAGGCGGCCGGTCGGCGCGTTCGGGTTGGGGAAGATGATGCCGCCATTGGGCTGACCGCAGTATGCGGCCGGGTCGATGCTGAAATCGTCGGCGAGCGGCACCGTGCGAAAGTCCACGCCGTACAGCCCGCAATACACCGGGTAGAAACTGTAGGTGATGTCGGGAAAAAGTATCGGCCGCTCGTGTTTCAACAACGCCATGAACGCATGGGCGAGCACTTCGTCGGAGCCGTTGCCGACGAAGACCTGCTGCGGCATCACGCCATGGCGTCTGGCGACGGCGCCCTTGAGCAGGTCGGCGTTCGGGTCGGGGTAGAGGCGCAGGCGCGCCGCGTCGTTCCCGAGTTCGCCCTGGATTGCTGCCAGCACCCGGGGCGAGGGCGGAAACGGGCTCTCGTTGGTGTTGAGCTTGATCAGATTGGCCAGCTTCGGCTGTTCGCCGGGCACATACGGGGTGAGGTCGCGGACGACCTGGCTCCAGAATCGACTCATGGGGTTTTCACGGAAAGCTTGAATGGTGGCCGAAATGGTATCATGGCCCTCCATTCATCAGCCTTTGCAGCCCTTACCATGCGGCAAGCCGACATCACGCGCAACACTCTGGAGACGCAAATCACCGTGCGTCTCGACCTTGACGGCAGCGGTCAGGGCAAATTCGCCACCGGCGTCCCTTTCCTTGACCACATGCTCGACCAGATCGCCCGTCATGGCCTGATCGACCTCGACGTTCAGGCCCAGGGCGACCTGCACATCGACGCCCACCACACGGTCGAGGATATCGGCATCACGGTCGGCCAGGCATTGGCCAAGGCCTGGGGCGACAAGAAGGGGCTGACCCGTTACGGCCACAGCTACGTGCCGCTCGACGAAGCGCTGTCGCGTGTCGTCATCGATCTATCCGGCCGTCCCGGGCTGGAGTTCAACGTGCCCTTCACGCGCGCCGTGATCGGCAGCTTCGATGTCGACCTCGTCCATGAATTCTTCCAGGGGTTGGTCAACCACGCCGGCATGACGCTGCACATCGACAACCTGCGCGGGGTTAACGCGCACCATCAGGCGGAAACCGTCTTCAAGGCCTTCGGCCGTGCGCTGCGCATGGCGGCGACGCCCGATCCGCGCATGGCCGGCGCCATGCCGTCGACCAAGGGCAGCCTGTGAGTGCTGGCAAAACCGTTGCCGTCATCGACTACGGCATGGGCAACCTGCGCTCGGTGTCGAAGGCGCTGGAGCATGTCGCGGCCGGCAGGCAGGTGATCGTCACGGCCGACCCGGCGGTGGTTGGCGCCGCCGAGCGCGTCGTCTTCCCCGGTCAGGGCGCCATGCCCGACTGCATGCGCGAACTCGACGCACGCGGCCTGCGCACGGCGGTTTTGGCTGCCGCGCAAGACAAGCCGTTTCTCGGCATCTGCATCGGCCTGCAGATGATGTTCGGGCACAGCGAGGAAGGCGACGTTACCGGGCTGGGCATCTTTCCTGGCGAGGTGAAGCGTTTTCCCGATGAATTGATGGTTGACCGCGACGGCCAGCGTCTGAAAGTGCCGCACATGGGCTGGAACGAAGTGCGCCAGAAGTCGCATGCGCTGTGGGCCAATATTGCTGATGCTTCGCGCTTCTACTTTGTGCATAGCTACTGCGTGCAGCCGGCCGATCCTGCGCTGGTAACCGGAACGACCGAGTACGGCATCCCCTTTACCTGTGCGGTGGGGCGGGATAATATCTTTGCCGTTCAGTTCCACCCCGAGAAAAGCGCCCAGGACGGCCTGCAGCTTCTGAAAAATTTTGTCGAGTGGCGTCCGTAAGACAACGTCCGTCGAGTCCATTCTCATCCAAATCCCATGCTGATTATCCCCGCCATCGATCTCAAGGACGGCCAGTGCGTCCGTCTCAAACAGGGCCTGATGGAACAGGCCACCGTGTTTTCCGACAGCCCGGCGGCGATGGCCCGCCATTGGGTTGAACAGGGTGCGCGCCGCCTGCATCTGGTCGATCTCAACGGCGCCTTTGCCGGCAAGCCGAAAAATGCGGCGGCGATCAAGGCCATCCTGGCCGAGGTCGGCGACGACATTCCGGTCCAGCTCGGCGGAGGCATCCGCGACCTCGACACTATCGAAGCCTGCCTCGACGGCGGTCTTTCCTATGTCATCATCGGCACCGCGGCGGTCAAGAACCCCGGTTTCCTGCACGATGCGTGTACCGCTTTCCCCGGCCACATCATCGTCGGTCTCGATGCCCGGGACGGCAAGGTGGCGACCGACGGCTGGTCGAAGCTGACCGGCCACGATGTCGTCGATCTCGCCAGGAAATACGAGGATTACGGGGTCGAGGCGATCATTTACACCGACATCGGCCGCGATGGCATGTTGTCGGGAATCAACATCGACGCCACGGTGCGTCTGGCCCAGGCGCTGACCATTCCGGTGATCGCGTCCGGCGGGTTGTCCTCCATCGATGACATCACGGCCTTGTGTGCCGTCGAGTCCGAAGGCATCGTCGGCACCATCGCCGGCCGCGCCATCTATGACGGCTCGCTCGAATTCAGGGCTGCGCAGGAAGCTGCCGACGCCGGCAGCGTCTGATGCTGGCCAAGCGTATCATTCCCTGTCTGGACGTCACTGCCGGCCGCGTGGTCAAGGGCACCAACTTCGTTGACCTGCGCGATGCCGGCGACCCGATCGAAATCGCCCGCCGCTACGATGAGCAGGGTGCTGACGAGGTGACCTTCCTCGACATCACCGCTTCTTCCGACCAGCGCGACATCATCCTGCACATCGTCGAAGCCTGCGCCGAGCAGGTCTTCATTCCGCTGACCGTCGGCGGTGGTGTGCGCAAGGTCGAGGATGTCCGTCGTCTGCTCAATGCCGGCGCCGACAAGGTGTCGATGAACACGGCGGCGGTCAATGACCCGGATCTGGTATTCAATGCCTCGAGCAAGGTCGGCGCGCAGTGCATCGTCGTCGCCATCGACGCCAAGCAGGTCGCGCCGGGCAGGTGGCATGTCTTTACCCACGGCGGGCGCAACGACACCGGGCTGGATGCGGTCGACTGGGCGAAACGGGTCGAAATGCTCGGTGCCGGCGAAATCCTGCTGACCAGCATGGACCGCGACGGCACCAAGAACGGTTTCGACCTGGCGCTGACGCGCGCCGTGTCCGACGCGGTGAAGATTCCGGTGATCGCCTCGGGTGGCGTCGGCAACCTGCAGCATCTCGCCGACGGTGTCAGCGAAGGCCGTGCCGACGCGGTGCTGGCCGCCTCGATCTTCCATTTTGGCGAATACACCGTGCGCCAGGCCAAGGAATACATGGCGGCGCGCGGCATCGAAGTCCGCCTGTGAGCGATCTCGACAATGCACTGCCGTGGCTGGAGGCGCTCAAGTGGGACGCCGACGGCATGATCCCGGCCATCGCCCAGGATCAGAACGGGCGTGTCGTGATGTTCGCCTTCATGAACCGCGAGTCGCTGCAGGAAACGGTTCGTTGCGGCAACGCGGTATACTGGTCGCGTTCGAGAAAGCGTCTGTGGCGCAAGGGTGAGGAGTCGGGCCACTTTCAGAAAGTGAAGGCTATCCGCACCGACTGCGACGGCGACGTGCTGTTGCTGGCGATCGAGCAGGTCGGTGGCATCGCCTGCCACACCGGCCGCGAAAGCTGTTTTTTCAATGAGTTGAATGGGGAACGCTGGGTTCCCGCCGATCCGGTTTTGAAAGACCCTAAGGAAATTTACGCAAAATGAGCACGCATGACATCCTGCACCGTCTCT
>Ga0209202_1000360_pt1 | contig 39389 bp, 28 predicted proteins | sample AD_UKC032_MetaG_FD_184416 | JGI IMG/M metagenome (GOLD analysis project Ga0209202, IMG submission 184416) | Active sludge microbial communities of municipal wastewater-treating anaerobic digesters from USA - AD_UKC032_MetaG (SPAdes) (version 2) | ecosystem: Engineered > Bioreactor > Anaerobic >... | reverse complement strand
TATTAAAAAGTTTAGAGCAACTTGAAGTTAACAACAAACCTTTAGCTAGTAAAACGGTAACATTATTCCAACAAGATGTTACATTACTTTCAAATTCATGGTGGAATACTATTTATACTTTTCTATTATTTTTAGTATTAGTTGTGGTTTCTAATAGAAATTGGATATACCTGCTTTTTTTATTCCTTTTAGGTAGTTTAGGAATCTTCCTGTCATTAGTGGGATTTTATTCTTTACATCGGGAAGTATTACAAAACTATAATGTTCTGCTTTTTAATCCGTTTTTAATTGGATTAGTTTATTGCTATATTAGGAAGAATTTGATTTGGTTTAAACGCATATTTTACTTTGTTTTGACAAGTTTTAGCATTTATTTGCTGTTTATGCTAAACAAAACACATTTATTTCAAATGCTACCTATTCTACTGACGATAGTAATAATTCTTTTTAAATTGAGAAAAAGAATCCTTTCAACTCAATAACTACTTATTGCCCCCTAAAAAATAAGATTGTACTTAAGGTTTTAAGCATTATATTAAAATCTAAAAAGATGCTTCTGTGTTTGATGTAGTACAAATCATATTGCAATTTGATTAAACTGTCATCAATAGAATCTCCATAGGAATAATTTACCTGAGCCCAGCCTGTTAATCCCGGTTTTACAACATGACGCGTTTGATAAAAAGGCATAATTTCAGCAATTTCATTGACAAAAACAGGTCTTTCAGGTCTCGGACCGATAACAGCCATATGTCCTAATAAGATATTTATAAACTGAGGAAACTCATCAATTCTGCTTTTTCTCAGAAACTTTCCAAACGGAGTTATTCTGGCATCATTAGTAGTAGCAAAAACAGCTCCTGCTGATTCTGCATTTTTAACCATCGTTCTGAATTTAATAATTCTGAACTCTTCTCCATTTTTACCGACTCGAATTTGAGAATAAAAAAGTTTTCCTCGATTTCCTATAAAATTACCAATTAAAATAAATGGAACAAAAAACAAACCAAGAGTAATTCCTATTATCGCTATTACGTATTCAAATATTCTAACAAAAAGCAAGTACAATTGATTTTGATTACTTCGACTAAAAGGAAAATATCGATAAAAATCTCTCGCTACGTATTGAACAGGAATTCGTTGCGTCAAGTTTTCATAAACATGAGTATATTCTCTAATGATAAAACCATTTTCAAGTAGAAGCAACAATTTATTATATAAATCAACTGTAATTTCTTCCGTTTTTTGAGTAGCTATAACTATTTCAGAAATTGAATTCTTAGAAACAAATTTTTCTAAACCGGCCACAGAAATAATAGAAACTGTTTTATTTAGAATAGAAAAATCTGAATTTTCGTCTGTATTAACTAAGGCAACTATGGTATAATGTGGATCTACACTTTTTAATCCTAAAATCAATTCATCGGCTAATTCTTTTTCACAAATTAAAATAACTTTCTTTTCAAAACGATGTGAGGCCAAGTATTTTAAATAAAACATCCTCCATAAAAACAAAGCAATAAAAATCGCAATAAAAAAATATAGAATTTGTAACCGATTTGATGGTAATGTTGGTGTAAAAAATGGCGTCAATAAAAAAACTAAAACCGTTGTAGAAGACGTCAATATTATACTCTTTATAACCTGAAATTGATTACTGGCAACTTGAAGATTATACATTTCAAAAATGGATCCAATCACAAGAATATAAGTTCCTAAAACAATAGTCCAGTAAAAATTAGTTGGTGTAATTGAAAAATAGTCAAATTTAAAAACAATTCCTACAAGGTAAAGTGAAAGCAAAACGAAAAGTACATCAAAAAGACGGAGTAAAATTTTCCGTTCAGAAACTTCAAAATGTATTTTTTTCTTCGATTTCATTCTTACACGGCTTATTTTAAAAGAGTGCAAGTTAGTAATTTATGACAGAAAACTTAATCTATTTTAAAATTTCTTTCCATCGTTTTTTAACAATATTCCAATCAAATTGTTCAACTAACTTTCTCCCGTTTTCACTTAATTTAATTACTAAATCATGATTTTCAACAAGTTCTACAATGGCATAAACCATTTCATCTACCGCCGAATCTTCAACTAACAAAGCTGTTTCGTTGTCTTTAAGTAGAAAAGGTATGCCGCCAACGTTAGTTGAAACAACAGGTAAACCAAGAGCCATTGCCTCCATTACACTCACAGGAGTATTGTCAAAATGTGTCGTATTTATAAAAACATCATACTGTTTTGATAACTTCGCCCATTCTGACTTTGAAAGTCTTCCAGTAAAATTAACCTTAACATTTTTATTTTGGGCATATAGTTTCAATTCTTCTACGGTCAACCCTTTTTCAGGTCCAACCATACATAATTCAACATCCGGATAATAAATATTCAACTGTTCAATTACATCAATTGCCATTTTTGGATTATAAATCGAGGTTAAAGAACGAACCCATAATAGCATTGGTTTTACTTTTTCTCTTAATTGGAAAGGATACTCATTAATTTCAATTTGATTTGGAATAAAAACACAATTTTCATACGACTTACTTTTCAGTTTTTGGAATAAAAACTGAGAAGGGACGCTATTTACATAAGCATTTTTAAAAATTAAACCTGTCAAATAGGGTGAATTATCTATTTTCTCCGGCAAATTTCCTCCATGTAAAATTGGAATATATTTAGTACCAAAAGCTCTACAAACTTGACTTACTGCAAGTGCATAACAAAAATTCAACGTGCTATAGGTATCAATGATTACATAATCTACTCTAGAGACGTTGAGAAAAGTAGCTTTCATCATACATAGAAATCGAAAAAAAATATTTTTTTGAGAGGATGCGGTAATTACGTCATAACCTTCGTTTGAAAGTAAAGGAGCTAATGTTTCTATAGTTGAAACATTGATTCCATGTTTGGATAGTTGATTACCGATATACAGAATTTTTATCAAATGATTAAAATATTAAATTTTATAGAGGTAAAAACTTCCAATTATTTTTATTGGTCGTAAACCTTCCCAAACTTTATCATCCATAATATAAGAAACTTTTTTTGATTTTAAAAAAGCTAATTTACCCTCACTATCTTTACTTCTAAACATTTTTAAATCATAATACCATTCAATAAATCGAATGGGGTTTCCTTCAATTAGCATAGATGCTCCTTTTGAATCTAAAACTACTGCTCTGTCTGCTCCTGCTCTAATAAGATATGTACCATAAAATACAGCTTCTTTTTCAGTATTAAATTTAATATAATCTATCATTTGCGTTAACTCATATTCCGGTTTACTTTCCGAGTAAAACTTCATGTTTTTTGGCAAAACGGAAGTCGTTAAATCATCTCCGACAAAGGGAACCGAGGAAAAGAATGGAAAAGTTGAGATAGTTAAAATAAAAAAATACAGTGAAAAAGTAATTATTTTAAATTTATTTGATACTTTAAAATATTTGATTAATTCTATTGTAAAAAGGAATAAACCAACTTGTAAAACGACAATAATAAGTTTTTGAAAACGAATTAATTGAAAAGACATTCTCAAATTTTTATCAAAAGAATTGTTTATAATTTTCTCTATATACACTGATCCATTTGCTGCAACAAATAAAACAACTACTGCAAAAAGTAATAATTTAAAATTATTTTTTTTAACAGATGAATCAAAAAAGTAATAAATAAAAAACAACAACCCAAAAAGATAAATAACAGGACGATTCCACTTAGAAATAAACAAAATCGGATTAGAAAAAGAAGATGGAATTCGTGCCGAAAATGCTAAATTAAAGTCAGCTTGTGAAAAACTAAGATTATTTTCAACATTAAAGAAATATGTCATCAAAAAAGGAAGCATCCCTACTATACAAAAGAAAACAGCAATAGAAAATTGCTTAACAAACGTTAGATTCATAATTCCTTGCTGATAAAAATGATAGAATAGAAACAATGAAAAATATATCACGATTCCACCCAATCCAGAAATTGCATGAAAATTAAAAATAAAACCCAAGACAAATGCAGCTAGAATTAAATTAATTTTTTTTTGTGGGTTATAAATCAAAAAAGGAAGTGGCAGAAACACAGTATAAAGTGTTCTAGGCATAATTGTCCATAAATCTGAAATACCTAATAACTCACCTCCGGGAGGCCAAATAACTCCTCGCATAAACAACGAAAAAAGTAATGCTATCCAATACTCTTTTTTTAATTTATAAAATAGAAAAAACCAAAAAATACCATAAAAAAAATGAGAAAAAAAACTCATTAAATTCAGAGCTTGGAGATAATCATAATCAACAAATTTGGCAAAAAATCTTAATGGCTGAACAAAAAATGGTGTATAATATGCTACATCATTAATATCAGTGAGGTATAAATCATTTTCAAACAAGTTTGGATTATCAATTTTTTTACAAACTGGAATTATATTGGCTAAATCAGAAGAAATATCTTCAATTTTAGCATTTAAATTCCAATAATAAAATCCGAAAGCAATTATTATATTTAGCAGAAAAACAAAACTAATTTGAATCTTGTTCATGATTTTTGACTCTTGGAGAATTGATTATATCGAATTGAATAGCTTGTAAAAGGAGTTGAAAACCTAGAATTATTGATAATGTAATTAGCATAATCGTTCCAGTTGGAGCCAGCATATGATTACTTGAAAAATAAATCCATTTTATAATTCCAAATATAATTCCAAAAAGAAATAATGGAACACCAAACAGAATATAAATTGAACCGATATTAAAATCATATAAAAAATACTGCTTTACAATTCTTTTCACAAACAACTTACCTAAATTCCATGAGAAAATAATTGGCATTTTCCATACTTGCATACTTGATTTTTCATCATTATAAATTGCAGGCATAGTTATGTCTTTAATTCTAACTTTAAAATAATACAATTCAGCAATCAAAGAAGCTTCAAAAAAATAGCGGTTCGCAATTTTATCCAAATCTAATTGTTTCAAAACGGATACATTTAATGCAAAATAGCCATTAGTAGGATCAAAAACATTCCAATAGCCCGTTGAAATCTTAATTAGAAAAGACAAAAATAAATTGCCTATTCTTCTAACAAAAGGCATCTTTTTCAAAGCTTTTAAGTCTCTAAATCGATTTCCTTTAGCATATTCAGCTTGATCTTTCAGCAATGAATCAATTAAAACGGGCAAATAACCTAAATCCATTTGATTATCGGCATCAATCTTAACAACAATATCTATGTTTAGTTCAATTGCTTTAACAAAGCCTGTTTTAGTTGCACCTCCAACACCTAAGTTTTTAGTGTTTTTTAAAAAAACAACCTGGGTAAGTTCATTTATTGATTCCAAAATAGCTTGTTCTGGAAGAGGTTCTATACCACAATCATCAACGATAATAACAAAATCTATAAAAGCTGGAACTGCAGATATTACTTTTGTAATTTTAGATGAAGCATTATAATATGGAATAATAATCGCTATTATTTGATTATCTTTATTCTGATTCATTATCATGTAGCGTTGAAATTAATAAATTCACAATGATTAAAAATAGTCCTAAAATTGCAAATAATGGTCTATAAATATACAAATGTTCTCCAAATAACAACGTGACTAACATAGAAGCCACCATTCCCTTTAAAGCTAAGGACTCTCCTTTATATTTTTTGAAAGAAATGAAAAAATAACTAAATAACCAACCAAAATAGAAATAGAAACCTACTAAACCAAGCTCTTTAATCACATTTAAATACATGTTATGAGCAGAAAACCCTCGAGTCATTCGATTATTAAAACCAACTCCAAAAGGAATAACCTCAGGATTAGACAGCAAATAATCAACATATTTTAAAGACAAAGTACTTCTACCAGATCCTAAATCTTCATATAATTCGCCCACGTTTGCATTTTGCAATTCCTCTTCATTTTCAATTTTATCAAAAACTCTTTGATTTATTACCTCATCCGCTTTGTCATACAAGTCTTGGTTTGTTGTGATTAAAAACCCAAAAAGGGAGACGATAATAATTCCAAAAAAAACAAAACCAGTTGTTCTATAAAATGAGAAAAAAGCGATAAAAACTAATAAACCAAGATAACTTGTTCTGGATCCAGAAAGCAATAAAACATACAAATTTGTCAAAACAACGATTAACACAATTATTTTCGAAATATGGACTTTTTTATTAAAGAATATCCCTATGGCGAAAATTACACTCATTAATGAAAACATTCCAGTTACAATTTTATTAGGACCAAGTGTACCTGACAAAAAACCGCGATAACTTTTGAAATAATTATCGTTCCATAAAAAAGGAATAATTCCAAAATTTTGGAAAGCAATAATCAATGAACATAAAATTGATGAAATTAAAACTGTATATATAAATATTTTTAATTTCGTTTTATTAAAACTAATGACATAGGCCATCATAGAGGTCGCAAAAAAGGTCCAAAAATGAAAGAGATATAAAATAGATTGTAAAAACGAATTAATCCTATCCTTAAAAACACTAAAAATAAAAGTGACTAAAATCGTGAGAGAACACCAAATCAAAAATCTATAAAGCCATTTAAAAGAAGTTACCTTGTGGATGATTACATAATAAAATTTCCAATTTGAAAAAAAAACAAATAAAACAATAATACCTAAAAAATCATACAACCGCAATTCATTATCCCCTTTCAAACTATAACCAGCCACTGGAAGATTATAGAAATAAGAAAATATCATTAAAACCACCAAAATAAAATGACCATTATTTCTTACTAAATTAGTAAAATTATCTTTAGGCTTTAAATTAACTTTAGTAACATCACTAATTGAGTTCATGATAAATATTATTTCTTAGGTGTTAAAATATTTAATTTTAATTTTCTTAAATAGTTATCAAAGGTGAATTTTTCTGCCACAGTTAAAACCTCTAATGATTGGGACTGTAAAATATCTATATTAGTATTTAATGCTAAATTAAAAATAGAATTATAGCTTACAACTTGATTTTTAATATCCCAAACATACCCATTCGTGTAATTAATATAGTGCTCAATACTTCCAACATTAGATACAATTGGAATTACACCATAACAAGCAGCTTCAGCAACCACTTTTGGGAACCCTTCAGCTTTAGACGGTAAAAGAAAAAAATGTGATTCAGCTATAAGTTCGTGCAATCTTGATTTTTGCAATTGGCCATGGAAAACAGCTTTAGTACCAAGTTCTTTTGCTTCTTCTTTATATACTGCTGTTTTTGGTCCATCTCCTATTAAGTGTACTTTGTCAATTAGTTCAATTGGTAAACTTTTAAGAGCATTTAATAGAATTGATATACCTTTCACATCGTCAAACCTTCCCACAAATGCAAATGTAAAAGGTGGCGAAAAAATTTTATCATTCGCAATCTGTTTACCTAATTCAATATCCTTAATTGTTAAACAAGGGTTTTCAAATGAAAAACAGTGCTTTTGTTGATTAGGCCAAAAACCATTAATAGTTACTTTAGAAAAAGAAGCTATTTTTAATATTCCTCGTTGAAATTTATAAGCAATTGGTGGATTTAATTGCCCCCAGTCTCCAGCATACTTATTCCACCAAATCTTGTTTTTACGTAAAAAAAAAGATGTCAAAATCGCTATTAAAGCTGGATGTGAAGGAGCTCTTGTGTGGATAATATTTGATTTTCGAACATTTTTTAAAATCACGAAAAACATTTTTGGGTATTGCAATAAAATTTTAAAAAACTGAATAAAACCATTACCTCCTACATTCTTTAGTAGTACTATCTTAATTTTTTCAGATTCAATCTTTTTCATTGATAAATCGCCTTCTTTATCTAATCTTTCAAAACCTACCCATGTAATCTCATCAAAAAGTGGAGCTATAAATTCTAATTCTCGAACGACAGGTCCAAAGGCATACATACCACTAGCATTTTGAAACATCGCAGTGTCAGAAATTATGGTTAAGTTTTGTTTAGTATGCATAAGTATATGGCTTTTAATTTTTGACAGTAGTTCTTTGATCCAAATTCTTTTTCGAAAACGAGGTCAAATTTAGCATAATCAACTGGCATTTCCTTAATTTTATTAATTCTTTCTTGCCATTGTTCCAAATCAAAATTATCAATAAAATAAAGTGGAAAATAATTTTTAAGTGTTTTAGCTACTTCACCAGTTTCAAAAGCTAAAAAAGGTAATTTTTTTGCAAGATATTCTATTAAAACTAAAGGTCCTGTTTCAGAAATAGAAGTATGTAATCCAAAATCAGCCCAATACATTACACTTTGAGCATTGGAAATTGTTGAATTTATAGTAATCTTTTCAGTTGTTGCATTATTAATTTTGGTGAAATAATTAGAATCTTGATTTTGGCCTACTAACAGCAAACTTTTATCCATTTTTTGAGCTAACTTAACTGCAAAAATATTATTCTTAACTGGCTTTATATTAGAAACTAAGATAAAATCATAATTTCTTTCTTTTTTAAGTTCAACGTCATTTTTAATGATAATATTTTCCAACAAAAAAACATTTTTTGTTGGGATAGATAGTTTTTTTTCTGCCCACAATGTAAGTGTCTTACTGACACCTATATAATAATTCGGTTGAAAAAAAGTTGAAAATAAAAAAGGGATTTTTTGATCAACATCAATAGCCCCATAATGATCATGTAGAATAACTTTTCCTTTGAATGGAAAAATTGTGTTTACTAATGAAATATAACGATAAACATGTCTAAAATGACAATGAATGATATCAAAGGTTTTTAAAACCTCACCACATTCTTTCATTTTTTTTAGGCTCCATTTTTTCGATCGATTTAATTCATGAATTTTAATATTCTGATTTAATTCTGGTTTTAAAACACCGCATTCTAACAAAAATAAAACTTCTATTTTTTGACTATTTTCTAAAAGAATATTACTCATGTCAACAAAAACTCTTTCTGCTCCGCCTATATTTAAGGTATCTATTACCTGTAAGATCTTCATAGTCTTTTAAATTATAAATATTCAGGAAAATCATCCTCAAAGGGTATTAATAGGAAATGGCATCTACCTCTATGTTTAACAGGTTCTGAATTAACTAACTTTAATTTATCACTTAAATACCAAGCACCATAACCAACATCTTTGCACCAATCTATTACTTTTTCCGTATTTTCTGCCATTGTTATTTCTTTATTGGAATGCATCTCTACTAATATCTTAATTTTGTTAGATTTGGCAACTTCTTTTGCTCCATTTAAAACAAAAATCTCTGCACCTTCCACATCAATTTTTATAAAATCAGGAATTGATTTGAAATGCTCAACCAACGAATCCAGTGTAACCGTTTGAACTTTGAAAGACATTCCCATCATAGAAGCTGTTTCAGCATGACTCTTGAACATCGAACCTGCAGCTCCGTGTCCGACAGTATAAAAGTCAAGTTCCTCATCATTTTTATCGCTTACAAATCCTAAAAATGAATTTGACATGTGAATATAATTATTATATATGAGATTGTTAATAGCCAAACATAAAGCTTCCGGATTTGTATCTACTAATACAACTTGCTTCATGTTGTCATTAGTGAGTGCAATTAATGCGGTTTTCCCAACATTACACCCTACGTCATATAAAATAGTACTGTTTTGAGCTAATGAGTTGAACCAAAAATCATCTGTATCAAATTTATCATTAATTCCTGTTTTTTTCAGTGTTTTGAGATTTTTTCCATTTAATTGTATCTTATCGAATTTTTCTGTTTCAGGTCTTAACTTAACAAATAGTGCACTTATAATTTTTTTTAATTTCATACAGTTTAGTATTTAAAGTTGTAATTTAAAAAATTTACTTGATGTGATTAAAATTTAGAAATCAATGTAACATAAGCCTATTTCCAGACTATGTTCAAAGTGATAATTAGAATAAACTATTTAAAACTATTTTTGAATAAAAATTATAAACAAAGTAAGAATTAACCGTTTACTATTTATCGCCTTAATTTAATCTTTAGAAAATTAAATTACTTGAGAAAAATTTTCACAATATTTTTGCATACTGAATAAATTTTGATACGTTTCTCTTGCATTTATTCTCATTGTAATTAGTTCTTCGTTAAGTGTTTCAAGTTTTCCAAATAATTCAAATAGCGAATTGTCATTGATATTAAATTTAAAACAATTTTCACCCTCAGTGAGATATTCAGTTAGTCCAGTATTACTAGAAATTAATAATGGAGTTGCGTTCATTAATGATTCTAAACCAACCGTTGGCAAATTGTCAAAAAGTGAGGGAATCACAGTAAAATGACTATTACATAAATAATCATCAATTTCACTATATTTTAATGGTCCTAGAAAACGAATACCATCTATTTCATTTGTCATTTCTTTAAAAAATTTTTCAAGAGTTCCACCACCAGCAATATTTAGTAAAAGTTTAGAATCTGGAAAAGAAAGTTTATACTTTTTAAAAGCTTCTATTAACTCTTTTACACCTTTTGAAGGGTCTAGTCTACCTAAATAAGAAATAATAATTTTATTGCCTGATATTTGACTTTTAGTTTTATATCTATCAGATATTGAATTCAAAATGACTTTTGATTTTTGTATGTTATAAACTCTATATAAATCTAATTCGCTCATCTTAGAAGGACAAATTATTAAATCACAAAAAATTAGGTAGAATATCTTTTTTCTATAATTTAAAATTTTTTGTTTAGTCGCACTAATTTTAGAATCTGTTCTGATTTGTTGGCTAAGAGTGTGATAATAAACAATTGTTTTAGAATTCCAGAAGGAAAAAAATTTTGCTACAATTGCTGAGATATTACTGCCGACAAAATGACCAATAATAGTTTTGGGCTTATAATTAATAAAAATTTTTATAAACCAAAAAACATCTCTTAAAGTGGTAGGTCTCTTTTTTGTTGGCCACGATAAAACAATCAATTCTCCCTTACCTTCTTTTAGTATTTGTTTAAATTCAAAATGTGGTTTATGCGATATAAAAACAACTCTATTTCCTTTTTTTGCTATATAATGAGCAAAGTGATAACTCATTGCAGCAAATGAATCGTCAGTGTAATTGTGAGCTAAAAGAAATGTATTCATTAAAAATTACTATTTTTAGTTGCCTCAAAATAAAGAGTTGACCCATGATAATTATTAAAAATAGATTTAAATGTGTCTCTATAAAACGCCAAATTGAAAAAATTAACATACGGAAACTTTTTTACTTTAACTTTACAATTGGTAAACTTTCCAACCTCAAAAATGTTTACAATATTTTCAGTTGTAAAAAAGTTTAAGTGAATTGGAGGTTCGTCTTGAAATAACTGATCTTTTTTTCGGTTAGGATGGTTATAAATTTTATCATAATTTGGAGTAGATAAGATAATTTTCCCGTTTTTATTTAATTTAGTGTAGGATAAATCTATAAATGACTTAAGATCTTGAAGATGTTCAAGCACTTCCCATAACATAATAACATCATACTTTTCATTTAGACGTTCCATTTCTTTAAAATCAGCATGTATTGTATTTAAGCCTAGTCGTTGTGATTTTTTATATGCTTCTTCATCTAGTTCTATACCCGTATAATGGATTGATTCATTTTTAGATTTAATATAAGAACCTATTAACCCAACTCCACTACCAATTTCGAGTACAGATTTACAACTTCCATTTAAAATGTTTTTTTTAATTAATTTTTCACGATTAAATCCGATCTTTATCTTTTTATTTTGGATTAAATCATTGAATTCATTTTTGGAATGTTTACTATAATGAGTTAATTTTTTATTATATAATTCATCATAAACTCTTATAAAATCCTCTTGTGAAAAATAGTCTAAGCTAAAAATCAATTTACATTGTTTACATTTGCCTAAATTAAATTTTTTATTTTCTACTTCTAATTCATTATTACAAACTTTACAATTTTTAAAACTATCCATATAATATTTTTAATTACAAATTAACATTTTAGATGATTGTTTCCAGGAATTAATTACTTGAAATATAACCAAAGGTAATAAAAACGGTATAAATAAAAAGGATACAAATTTCAACTTTTTATTTCCTTTAAATTTATAAGGAATTAAAGATGGAAATATTGAATTCATTATATAATAAATTGTGTTGGAAGCTCCAAAATACTTTCTAGACAAATACAACACACTCGGTACAGGTCTTGGTCCAAATATTTTTTTGGGTCGCCAACCATCCCAACTTCCCATTTGTCTGAGGCCTCCTTCACTAACTTTTAAATGAATTCGTTTCGCTTTATGATTTGATATATTTTTATATCCATTCAAATAACAACGCAAACCATATTCGCCATCACCCATTCGTTGTTTTTCAAATTGTAAATCGAAAAAACCAATTTTATAGAAGATTTCTTTTTTTAACAAAACATTCCCTGTATCTAATTGATCACTCCATCTAAAATACTGATAGTTTAAAGGTATTTCAGCCCCAACTACACTTAAGGAAACCCCAGAAGATAAATCAGCTTTAAAAAAATCAAGGCATTTTAAATGTTCTTCTATCCAATTAGGATCAACTAATGAATCATCATCATATAATAAAACATAATCTCCATTTGCTTTTTGAATAGCCGAATTCCTTGCTTTCCACAATGCTTTTTCTTTTTGATGCCAATAGACTAATTTGAAATTCCAACCTTGATAAAAGTCTTCCTGAAAAGGTTCTGTTTGATCCACAACAATGACTTCGAAGTTTTTATAGGTTTGATTCTCTAAGTCTTTAAAAACATCTTTTAAATAAACATAACGATTTAAAGTAGGGATAATAACTGAAACTAATGGTTCTTTTTTTATTAAATCACTTTCAAAAGATTCATATAATTCATAATTTAGAGCTAACTTTAAGAAGTCAACTCGCTTAACTTCTCTGTTTTTAAAATAAGCTTTTAATTCAACAAAGGGATTATGAAAGGTAAATAAACGAATCAACAAAACATATAAAACCCATGCAGAATGATAATTTTTTCTTAAAAAAAGATATTCATCTTGAACTGGCAAATTCACTTTTTTCCAAACGTCAATCCCAGGCTCATAGGCATTATTAATATATCCTGACTTAAAAGCATTCCAAGCTAAATCACGAATTTTACTTTCTTTAGAAAGGTATTTTTCATCCAAGTTTAATAAAAACCCATCCCTCTTTAGCTGCTCTTCAGTAGGAAAAAAACCAAAATCCAAAGCTGGTTTTAAATTAAAATACCAAATTGGCGATAAGTATCTTAAGAAATTAAAAATCATAATTAAAGTTGGTTTTATTTACACTTGACAATTAATTAGAATAAAAGGATAAAAATAAAGCATTTTGCTTTTCTAAATTAAATTCGTTTTTTACTCTTTCCATTGCATTTTTTTTAATCATTTGAGCTTTCGTTTCTTCTAACTGTAGTACATCAGCCATTTTTTGAGCTAATAATATCGCATTTCTTTTTGGTATTACCCAGCCCGTTTCTTGGTCAATCACATTTTCAACAAGTCCATCTGCATCACTTACAATACAAAGCAAACCCATGGCTTGAGCCTCTAAAACCGCATTGCAAAAACCTTCTTGCAAACTATATTGAATATAAATCCCACCTTTTTCAAGCTGATTTTTCACTTGTAGATGTGAAATACTGCCGGCAAAGGTAACATTTTCGTTTAACCCTAATTGATTAACTAAAAACGTCAATTTTTCTCTTTCAATTCCTTCTCCAATTATGGTATAATGAAATGGAATTCCTTGATTTTTTAAAAGATAAAAAGCTTCTATTGTATACTCCAATCCTTTAATCCAGTGAAGACGACTAATGGTGATAAATTGACGAGATGTATTTTCTTGAAAATTAAAGAGTTTTACATCAATTGCTGGAGTAATTTTAAAAATATCCTTAGCACTTACGCCTCTTTGAATTAGAAAAGTTTTCATTTTGTCGGATAAGACATGATATCTAACTTTTTTAGAAAACAACAAATTATAACAATTAGGATTTTTTATGGGATAGACATAAAAATCAAAACCTCTAAAACTTACTGCCATTTTAGCTCCTATTACTTCGGCTATATGTTCACTTTGTAATGCCATCGTGCCAAAACCAAAATGCAACCATTCTAAAGAATGAGAAAAGAAATAACTATTTATAAAAATATTTTTAATCGATTTTAAAAAAGACTTCCCTTCTTTTCTATTTAACTCATAAAGCTTAGAAGCTTTTTTGAAATAAATTAAACAAGTCCAAAAAATAAGTAGAATTTCAATTATTAAATAAGGACGGACCGTAAAATTTGGAGCTGTAACTATTTTATAACTAGAATGTTGATTTTTTTTGCTGCTTTTTGAGAACAAAACAACTTCATAACCATTCTCTTGTAATCCTTTAATTTTTGAATTAAAAAATGTTTCAGAATAAGTAGGAATATTAGGCAAAACTAATCCGATACGTTGGCTATTCTTAAGATCCATAAACATGTTTTTAATTATTTTCAATAATTATTTACTTATTTAATTTTGAAAACAATGAAAAAGTCAAAAGTGTACTAACTGGATGTGAATACTTTAAAAATTCACTTCCTTTGAAATGTTCATAGATTTCTTTCGTTAATTTAGGGTCAATAAATGCCTTAAAATCCTCATTTTCAAAAAACCATTTGGACAACATTTTATCATTATTTTCACCCATCAATTGGTTTTCATAATTATTGACCACCTTATTTTTAGTTAAATATTCTTTTTTAAATTTTTGATAAGTTCGATATGGAATATTCCAAGGAGCTTTATTCCAGTGATAATTATATAGATTAAAAGGGCGGTGATCTTGCCATGCGATTTTTGCTAAAGCTGGGTTTCGCATTTTTAAATAGGCAATTTGAATTTGTCTACCTTCCAAGTATTTTTCAGGAACCGAACATATAAATTCACACATTCGATTATCATAATAGGGTAATGAAATTGGAGCTGCTGTTTCAAAATACGAAAGGTTAACGCTTGTCCATCGCGGAGCCCAATATAAACTTTTGAAGGCTCTAATTTGGGCATTAGCATTTGATGGGATGTCAATTTCTCGAAGTAATTTAGATATTCTCTCCTTTATATAAGTTTCAAAATCACCTTCAATTCCCCATGATTTCCATAATTTTTCTCCTAAAATCATCCCTCCTTTTTTCAGTACTTTATTAGTCATTAAATCCACTTGCTTTTCAAAAGTAAGTTGATCATCTACCTTCATGTCATCAAACAAAACATCACCCCAATGACCTAAACTAAAAACTTCTCCTAAATTAGAAAATTTATCTAAAACAGCAACTTGTCTAGGATGAGTATATTCTGAATAACATTGATTAATTGAAGCAGTTTTTTCAATATTATTCCACAAATAACTTTTAGGTATAATCCATTTTTGAAATGGAAACTGACAAACTTGAGCTATTTTTTCGGCAAAATAAGTTTCTTGTAAGCCATTCTCAAACTCATAACTATAACTTTGAACTTCTTTTTTTAAATAAAAAAGGGCCGCTGCTTGTGTTCTACTATCTAAGCCCCCAGATAAAGGAAGTATCACTTTTTTATTTCCAACCTGTTCTTCAATAATTGTTTCAAACAATTTAGCAAATTCCTGAACAACTTGTTCAAAAGGTCTTTCAATTGGTGAATAATACCATTTGAAATATTTTTTTTCTGTTATAATTGTTTTATTCACTTCATCTAGTTGGTAATCAGAGGCTGGTCTTAAAACTTTTTGTTCATTATAATAAGTATCCTGATCTAAAAAGAAACCAGTAGCAGCAAAAAAACAAATTGCTTTATAATTCAAGGTGTTTTTTTCTCCAACAAAAATTGCCTTCGAGGGAATAATATCGGTCTTAATATGTGTCATTACTTTTATGCTTCTCTCGTTTAATAAAACTATGTTGTCAAATAAAAATGAAGAATTATCTTAAACTGAAATAAATCCAAATAACAGTAAATATGAATTTTGAACAACGAAATTCCAAATTTCAGACAAAGATATAAGTAATAAGGACAGTTTTCAATGTCTTTTTCTTATTGTTAAACAAATATTATTCTAAAAACTTAACTAAATAAAAGATTTATAAAATTCCTCATGACGAAGCACTTCTTTTTCAATAGTATAATTTTCAAGAACCCTTTCCTTAAACTGCATTCCTATTTCGCTCAATTCTAATTTACTTTTATTCATAAAGAAAATCAATTTTTCAGCTAGTTCACCCTGTTCATTTGGTTTAAACAAATGAAGTGGGAAATCTTCTAATTGATCACTTATTCCTGGAACATTAGAACCAATAACTACTTTCCCATTAGCTATCGCTTCTAATAAAGCAACCGGAGAACCTTCACCTTTACTCAAAGTTGGTAGAATAAAAATTTCAGCATGGTTCAAGTAAGAAACAACGTTCATTTGTTTTCCCGAAAAAATTACTTTTTGTGTTAACTGTAAATTATTTACTTTTTCTTTAAGAATAGTACCATATTCATTTTGTTCGTCTCCCACGAGCCATAAAACCCAATTCGGATTGTCTAAATGAACTTTATAAAAAGCATCAATTAAAACTTCAATTCCTTTTACAGGAACAATATTAGCTACACAAATTAAAACCCTTTGATTTTCAAGTGTTTTCATTTGTGTTTTTATAGCAGAATCTGGTATATCTTTTTTAAATCGTTCTGCAAAAACGCCTCTTGGAATTAACGCTATTTTTGCTGAATTTGGATAGAACTTTTTAATCATATCCTTATTTTGAACAATGATTTTATGTGCTAAAAAAGAACGCAAATTCCAACTGTTTTTGGAACTGCCACCCCAACTCATGTTCTTTTTAGTAAAAGTCCATTTTATACCCGCTAGTTTTGCAGCAATAGCCTCAGAATAATTAGAACTATAATGAAAACTGTGAATGATATCAGGTTTTATAGCTTTAAATTTTCTAGCAACTTTCCATGATTCGGTGAGCAATTGATGAAAAGGTCTTTCTTTTGGAATATAATTAAAAACATGAATGGGAATACCACTTTTTTCAACTACTTCAAAAAAAGCACCTTTGCTATTTAAACATAAAATATGCGGCTCAAATAAATCTTTATCTAAGTGTAAAGCAATATTCAACAAAGCTTTACCACTTCCGGCAGTATCAAAATTAGGAATTGTATAAAGTACTTTTATTTTTTTCATTTCACTAAAGCATATAAAGTAAAGAGAGGCCATTTTAAGTCTTTCTCTCCTGAAAGATGTGCTTTTAAGAGTTTTTCAATTTGTTTTTTTTCAAAACCAAATTGATTAAAATCAGATTCTAAAAGTTTAGAAGAAAACTCATCTTTCAAATCTTCTTTAATCCATTGTGCTAGCGGAACAGAAAAACCTTTTTTGACTTTTTCTTCTTTAACATCAGGAATTCTATTGTTTAAAATATTTTTTAGCAGTTGCTTCTGATTACCCGAACCATAACTCAAAAGTGGATCAATTTGTAAACTAGCATCTATCATTTTTTTTTGAAGAAATGGCACTCGTACTTCCAAACTATTTTCCATACTTGCTAAATCAACTTTTCGCAAGGTTTTTTGCATCATCCCATAAAACTCTGCTTTACGCAATAGACCTAACAAGGTTCGTTCGTCTTTTTCGTTGGCATAATCATAAACAGACCATTCATTTGGTAAAGAAATATTTTTTAGCTCTGGAGCTATTAAATCAAGCCAGCCAGTACTAAATCTAGAATGCAAATTAAGATGAGCATTGGATTGTTTATCACTTAATAAAACAGAATTAACTCTTTTATTTCCAGTTGAATATTTATCAAAACCATAAATTGCCTTTCGAAATAAAGACGGATAATGTTGAAATTTAATATTTTTCCCAATGCTCCAAAAACGTTCATATCCAAAAAACAGTTCGTCGCCACCATCTCCACTCAATGCAACTGTCACGGATTTTTTAGCTAACTTCGAGACCAAATATGTTGGAAGAATACTAAAATCTGCCAATGGTTCATGAAGAGATTTGGTAGCTTCCGACCAATATTTTAATGTTTCGTGAGCTGTTAAATTCCATATCTCTTGTTTTAATTCTAAAGCATCAGCAAAAAGCTTAGCTCTTTCCGATTCATCGTGAATTTTACTATCTGAACCGATAGAAAAAACACTTAAGTCTTTATGGTATTTTTTTGCAAAAGAACAAATTAAAGGAGAATCTACACCGCCCGATAAGAAAGCACCTAAAGGAACATCAGCCATCAATTGATCTTGCACACAAGAATCTAAAATTTCTTCAATAAATGAGGTTGCATCAACTTTATTAAAGATTGAATAATTAGGTTTTGAAGGCATTTCCCAAAATCGATGTGATTTTTTTCCACCCTCTAAGTTGAAAGTAATCATTTCACCAGGCTGAACTTGGAAAGTACCTTGATGCAAACCAAAAGGGGCAGGCATAAAATGCTGTTGAAGATATAGTTTTAAAACAGCTGGATCAATGCTTTTATTTTTGAAATTTTGATGCGAAATGATTTGGTCATATTGACTTGATGCTACGAGTTTACTATCTGAATATCCATAAAATAAGGGTTTAATTCCTGCAAAATCCCTAATTAAAGTAATTTCATTAGTTAATTTATCGAAAATTGAAATCGCAAACATACCATCTAGCTTAGATACTGTTTTTTTGATTCCCCATTCTTCCAAACATGCTGTTATCGTTTCTGTATCGCTATTCCCTCTAAATGAATTAAACTGAAGTTGTCTTCTGAGTTCTTGATGATTATAGATTTCACCATTAAAAACGACCAAAAAATTGTCTTGATGACTGGTGAAGGGCTGATTACCATTTTCAGACAAATCTAAAATTGCCAATCGATTGAAACCCATTTGTACAATCTTCTTATATTTTTCATAGCCCTGTGAATTTGGACCACGTTTTTTTGACAGATCCAAAAGTTCTTGAAAATGTTCTTTACATATTAAATTTTGAGGACTATATTCTACCAGAAATCCACACATTTGCTACGATTTTTTGTACGATGTTATATATTTTCATTCTTAATCAAACCAAAATTAATATTTAAAAAAACACTCTTGATAATTGTTTAGGCAAATAAAAAACAATTTAAGCAATTGTTTAAATAGAGTAAATGCTTCAAGTTAAATATGGTATTTTGACTTTTGTTTTCGCCAAATAAAATAAAAAGGATTATAATTTATATTTGATAAAGATTTATTAAGCATCAAACTTATTTTGTTAAAAAGCAAGAAATTTAATTTAAATTCTTTCAATCTACTATCATCAAATAGCTCTTTAATACTATGTCCATAAAAATGTAGTTTAAAAATAGATGAATTGATATTATTTTCTAAAATTATCATTACCGTTTTATTTGAACGAACCAATTGATCATTATATAGATTTTTCCACAAATTGAAATAAGATAGTAAGGCTCCATTTTTTTCTTTATTCCTATTAGAAATCGTAGATTCAGGGTGTCTTAAATAAAAATTATAGACTTTATTATAATAATAACCTTTCGCAAAAAGACCTAACTTAATGAATAAAAAAGCATCTTGACCTGTTTTAGAAGTATGAAAACCTCCCAAATATTCGATTATTTCTCGTTTGGCTAATATGGCACCCGGGCCTTGGAGATAAAATAAATTTTTTAACCATATTAAACCTGCTTTTGGCGGAAGAATTATTCCTTCATCTAAACCTTCTAACGGTTGTAACATCGTTCTTCCGTCAGTATATTTGCGTTCTGTACGACACAAAACATAATCTACATCATACTTTTCAATTAATTTTACATCCTCAGCTAATTTTCTTTTATCAATATGATCGTCACTATCAATAAAAATTACATATTCTCCAATTGCACTTTTTAAACCTGTATTCCTAGCATAACCCGAACCTTGGTTTGATTCCGTTAGAATTTTATAATCCAAATTGGTTTTAGGAAGTAACTCATGTAAAACTTGAAGAGAATTATCAGACGAATTATTATCCACAAATATCATCTCAAAATCTTGAAATGTGTACTCTAGTAAGTTAGCAATAAAAGAGGGCAAAAAAGCCGCAGCATTGTATACTGGGGAAATAATACTGATTTTTTTTTTCTTAATCTCGTTCATATTTATTATTTAAGAAAAAACGCGTTGTAAATTAATTTTTATCTTAAAAATGAAATCTTAACACGGTTTTTCTTTTAATCAAAACATATAATTTACTAGGAGTCAAAAGTAAAAAAGATAATCGAAACTTTCGTTTAAATAAATTTTAATAATTTAGATAAGATAGAGTGATTCTAATTTCTTGCCAATAATGCTACTTTCAAAATTCATCATTACAAACTCATGCCCTTTCTCACCCATCGATTTAATTAACTCTGGCTTATCGTATAGCATATTTAATTTCTCAACGAATTCATTTTCTGTATTTTCTTCCATTAAAAAACCGGTTTCATTTGGAATAATTCCATACTTTATTCCACCCACGTCTGAAGTAATTACAGGTAATTTGAAAAATTGAGCTTCTTGAAGAACTAATCCTTGAGCTTCTGAGCGTTCGGTATTTAATTCTGAAATTCCCGGTAATAAGAAAACAGTAGATTTTGCCATCGTTTGAAAAACCTTTTCTTGTGGAATTGCTCCATAAAAAACAACTTGTTTTTCAATTTGTAATGATTTTGATAATGCAAGCAATTCTTCTTTCATTTCGCCATCACCAATAAGATGCAAAATACAATTTTCTCTGCCAGAATCAATCATTTTTTTTAAAATTCGCAAAGCTCTGTCTGGCCCTTTCCAATTGATTAATCGACCGCAAAAAACGATTTGGAATGCAGAATTATCTTTTTGCACCTTTGCAAACTGTTCTAAATAGGCTTTTTTAAAACCTTCAGGGATTAAATGAACATTTTGAACCGATTGATTTATTTGTGTCAAAATATCTTTTAAATAGATTGAGTTGACAGTAAACCCTTGAAAATACTTAAAAACACCTTGATATAATTTTTTATACATTTCAAGCTTTGAAGGTGTTAAATCAGAACCATGAAAAGACAAAATGGCTTTTGGATAAACACAAATTCCTAATTCATAGACATCAGCCACTTTCTTCCCGTTAAAACCAAAATGGCAATGAACAACATCAAAATTATCTTTAAAAAGTAAAATTGGTAAATCATAATACTTTTTTAAAATTGATATCGACGTCTTTATTTTTAATGGATTTAAGAGCAGTATTAACTTCGAAAAATCTATTCTTTTTAAGTGTTTTCTAAAAAAATTAAAAGCTTTTAGAAATACTTTTAGTTTAGAAGAATGGTTTTTAAAATGCGTAACCGTTTGTTTATCTAATTGATAGTCAATATATAATTGATGTACCACCTTGTTTTTTGGTTCTACATAAGAAAATATCGTCACTTCAAATCCACGATCTATTAAATCAGTAATTTGATTTAAAATAAACGTCTCGGTAACCGATGGAAAAACAGTAACAATGACAAGTATTTTAGATTTTAGTGGCATCAACGAAGTTTAAATTTTTAACTAAAAAGTAAAAATAATTTTTATTATCGAATAGCTTTAGTAAACTGCCAATTATTTGCTAAAAAGCTTTAACATTTTTACTATTCAAAAAAAGAATACCCTTTTCCGAATAATTTATAGAAAATAATCCCAACACTCATTTTAAGTATGGGTAAATAATTGCTTGATTTAATATAAGAAGCAGAAGCCGATTCAAAATAAGTAAACCAATTACTTTGGTTCCAAAGCAACTTATTTCGTAACGCTTTTTTATAATAATCAGCTATATGTTTGGTGTAAATTTGGTCATTGTTAACATCTATTTTACGTAATATATCCAAGTGTTTTAATCGTGCTTGAAAAGCAGAATTCAATTCGGAATCATTTCCTTTTTGAATTTCTTTTTTAAAAGAATCTTCATATTGATAGTAAGTTACTAAAACCTTATCTAATAATACAATAGTTGGATGAGTATAAATCATCCGTAGATTAAAATCCCATTCATCATGATTTCCCAATGTTTCATCAAAAAGTTCTACTTGTTTGTCTAAAAACGATTTTCGCCACAGAGTACCACAAACGTAATAACATACTTTATACGTAAAATAATCTTCAATCAGATTATCCGATTGGATCTTGTTTATGTCAATTAATTCTCCTGATTCTTTATGAACTCGTTCAACATGGGCTAACACGCCATCAGTATTTTCCTGAAAACCATCAACATAATTTTCTAATGCATTTGGTTTTAAAAAATCGTCACTATCAAAAAAGTAAATAAAATCACCATTCGCTTTTTCAAAACCATAATTCCGCGATGAATTTGGTCCTTTTAATTTAGTTGAAGGTTTATTGTAATGACGAAAACGATTATCATTTTGGATGAATGTGTTCATCAATTTTAGTGTTCCATCTGTAGAATTATCATCAATAACAATACATTCCCAATTTTTATAGGATTGGTTTTGAATGCTATTTAGGGTTTCTCCTAATAAGTCTCCACGGTTGAATGTCGGAATGATAACTGAAATTAACTTATTCATTCCAATTAAATTTAAAATTCAACCATCTGTTTCGTATTTTATAAGGTGATTTATTTAAAAAAAACATCAATTTACTTAACATCATCATTTCTGTTGCCTTGAAATAATCATACTTTTTTAGAATTGGAAAAAAATCATAGATAATGCTTTTGGTTACTTCATGGTGCTGATTACTATTACTTGAAAATAATAATTTAATTAACTTTTCATAAAAATAATCAAGTAATTCTTTCGATTTTATTTGTTCACTTCGTTTGAAGTTTTCAATAAGAAAGAAGAGTAATGATTCTTTATATCCTTCGTTATAATTGCTGTTTTTAGTAGATTTTGTATCTTGATGTTGCCGATATAGAAATCCTAAATGTGGAACAATAAGGTATTGATTGGCTTGACATTTAAAAAAAAGTCGGGCAAAAAACTCGGCTTCTTGTCCTCTTTTCATTTCTGGATTAAACAACGGTTTGTTTTCTAGAAAAACTTTTCTAAATAATACGGAATTGGTTATAATTTTAATTCGCCATTGGGCAAATTCAACATATAATTGATCGGTTGGTTCGACTTTTAAAAGAGATTGGGTATCATTACTTGGATTCCAATAATAACCAGAAGCTATCACAAAATCAAGAGTTGGTATAAACGCCTTTATTCGTTGCTCAAGACAATCAGGCAACATCACATCATCACTATCAAACCAATTGATATATTCACCGGAGCTCACTTCAAAACCGTAATTCCGACATGAATTTGCTCCTTTTATGTACGTTAAAGGGCGATGATAATAGGCGAACCTCTTATCTTTTTCAACAAAAGTTTGAATACAATTTTCAGTAGAATCCGTTGAACCATCATCCACAATAATACATTCCCAATTGGTATACGATTGATTTTGAATGCTGTTTAAGGTTTCGGTAATCAACTTTTCACGATTGAAAACGGGAACAATTATTGATACTAAGCCACTAATCATGCTTTAAATTACTTAAACTTTCTTCTGAAATTTCATTTTCAAAAAAGGTTTTGTTCTTAGCTATTTTTTCATCGGGCCAATTCCACCATGCTAATTCTTCAAGTTGTTTTATTATGGATTGTTCAAATCTATAACCTATTAATTTAGCTGGACTACCTGCCATAATTCCATAAGGCGGAACGTCTTTAGTTACTACGCTATTTGCAGCAATAATTGCTCCATTACCAATTTTGACACCCGTTAAGATTACGCAATGCGTTCCAATCCAAACATCATTATTCAGAATAATATTTCCTTTTGAAACTTTTTCATTCTCCCATTTTTCATCAAAAAAATTCTGACCAATGAAGTAACTTGTTGATTTTTTAAAATTATGATTAAACGTCTGAAAAGTAACATTCCGAGCAATAGAACAGAAGTTACCAATTGTCACACTTGCATTTTGATTAGAGTGTATGTCTAAATTTGGTCCCCAAAGTGAAGTATATCTACCAATTGTAATTTTTCCTAAAAGTGTAGCCCCGTGAATTTTGTTATTATTACCAATTTCAATAACTCCTCTAAGTGAGCTATTGGTAATTTTAGTTGAGTCACCTACATAAATTTCACCTTTTAAACTACTTGATCCTATCGTTATATTATCAGAAAGTTTTATATCTCCTTTTAAAGACGAACCAACTATTACAGCTTTATTTGGAATTTTTACACTGGAACTTATTGCGTTTAACTTATCTAAACGTGATTTAATTTTTAATAAAATTCGATTATAAAAGCTCATCGCTACTCAAATAAATTTTCTTGAAAAGAAGTTAAATTTTTATCTCTTGGTAAGTTCTTATATTGCTGGATGATTGTTTTTAATTTTTGTCGAAAATTAGTGTCATCAGGATTCAAATATACAGCCTTTTGTGCAGAAATTAATTCCGGAAAAGACAAAAGTCCAATTTCGTTTATCAAAACAGTAAAAACATTTAAAAATGAAGCTTCCAATGCTGAACCTGATGAATGCGTGATATGAACAGCCGAATTGATTAACAGTTGTGGCAAAGGATCATTTGTTGCTTGCTCTATATTTACTAAGTGAAGCACATCATGTTTATTTAAATAGTTTTTAATATTTTCTAAATCATGCATTTGTCTTGGATGCAATCGTATGAACCATTTATATGGCTCATTTTTTATAAAATCAAAAATTGGTTCAGGAAATAATTGTTCAATTGTAATTGGATTAGGTTGAAGACTGTAGAAAATATAATCTTCATATTCATAATCAGAATCTGTGGTTTTCCAATAATCAACCCAAGGATTTCCAATATTGATAACCGAATAATTTTTATTGTTATTGATCCATTTATTCAACACATTTTTACTGTATTCATCCCAACTCCAAAAAACGGTTGGTATCATTGAATAACCTTCTGAAGGAATTTTTGTCCAACTTCCATAACTTAAATGAATGTCTGTTTGTGGACCATGTTGCATTTCTATTGTCTTTATTCCCAATTGATTTGCTGCTACAATTAATGCAAAATTATCTTCTATATAATAACATAAAATCATAATTTGAGTTGGTTTTATTTTTTCAAGTGTTTTTGTAAAAAAATTCACCTTGTGAAAAAAAGTTTCCGATGCCCATTTATTAAAATATGATTTAGTGTATTTTTTTAAGAAATTCTGATTAAAATCTTCTTGATCAAGAAAGTTCAAAAAATCATCAAATTGAATTCCGGAAAACTTAACTTTAGTTGGGTAACCCTTTTTTAATAAAAGATATCCATGTAACGCTTTATTGAAAGTAAAAATTAAGTTTGAATTATATTGATTTTTAGTATCATGACCATATTCAAAATATAATGAATCTTTTTCAATTTGATATTTATCAATCAATATGTCGAAGTAACGATTAAATCGTTTTGATTTAAAATTCACCCGATGAGAATCAGCTCCAACAAATAGATATTTTTTTTTAGGCAACTTTTTTAATAACGAAAAATAATGAAAAATGGCATCAAGTTTTTTTAGTTCTGCTTTAATTTTTTGAAAAATTGACAGCTTTTTTTCTTTTTCAATTTGAACTTTATTTCCCACTTCGACCTCATTAATCAAATAGAAAAATAATTTTATTCTGAGAGTTGGCCAAATTGCTAAGTCATTGACTTTCCATGAATCAACGGGAAACTGTTGTTCAATTTTCAGAATATAATTTTTTATATCGTTCCTGTTTTTCATTCAAAGTCTTTCAAAATTTGAATCAATTGTTCCTGTCCGATAATTGTCTCTACAAATTCCCGAAAAGCTCCCTCACCTCCTTTTTTTTTCGTTGTAAATTTTACGATTTCTTTTATGTATGTTGATGCATTGTTTGGAGCAGCACTTATACCAACTGCATTCAGTAACGCTATGTCTCCTAAATCATCACCGATGTAGGCCACTTCATCCAAAGAAATATTCAGTTTTTCACAAAGTGATATGGCAACCGGAAGTTTGGTTGTTATGCCTTGAAAAAGGTAATCTATTTTAAGTTTTTCTGCTCTTTTTTTAACAATTTCTGTTGTTTCACCGGTTATAATTCCAACCGGAATATTCAATTTTTTACAAAACAAAACACCCGCACTATCAGAAGTATTGAATTTTTTCCATTCGTTTCCGGTTTGGTCATAGAACATTCCGCCGTCTGTCCAAACGCCATCAATATCTGTTAGTATTAATTTTGGTAATTTCATTGATAGATCATGTAAGATTGAATTCCGCTGTATTTACTTCGTTGAATAGAAATATTTTCAGTTCCAAAAACTTCTCTCAAAGCAACTGTTTCACCAGGAAATTGAGGATCGTTTAATTCATCAAAACCAATAATCGCCCCTTTTGTTAAATAGGGCTTAATAATTTCTAGGCATTTTTTTGTTGGTTCATACACATCAAAATCAAAATAGGCAAAAGCAATAATTGTTTCAGGGTGTTCATCTAAGTATTTTTGTAAAACAACAGGAGCATTTCCTTTTATGAGTGTATTTTTTTTAATGTGCGATAACGGACATTCACTTTCATGATATTCTAAAACAGAAGCAAGGTATTCTTCATAATTTTCTGTAACAGAAAACGCTCCTTTTTTAATAATACTGTGTTCTCCATCTTTTTTATCAACCTCGGCAAAGCCTTCAAAAGTATCAAAACCTATAATTTTTCTACTATAATTATAAGGTTCATGTATTCCTCTTAAATTATTTAAAGTAACGAGATTTTGGCCCCATCTCACTCCAAATTCCATAATCACACCGTGTGTATTTATAATTTTAGTGTACAAATCATTTAAAAACAATTGCTTAGTTAAGTCTTGACGTTTAACGAACAAACCCGTATTAGATAATTTTTCATTATCCGGAATAGGAGCATTTTTGTATAATTCAAGAAAATTGTTTCGCTTATCTAATTCATTAGTAGAGGCTATCGTTTTGATTTCTATTCCCATTTTTAATCTAAATAATGTTTATAAATAACTTCATTTTCCGAAATTGGACTAAGCAACTTTTTCCCTAAAATTTCATTCTTCTCAGACCACTTAAATCCATCACCCGGAGAAAGCATTTGTATGTCATTTTCTGTTATAATTTCGCCAACTCTCATACTCCGATTTGTTGCTATAGAACGTTCTAATTTTATTTTTGCTGCTTCGGTATCTTTCACAATAAAAATATCTTCTATTCCCATAGATTGGTCTAAAATTCTAATATCTCGCACCATCCTATGCACACCATCCGGTCCTAACGAACCTGCTTGGTCTGTACCTTTCATTCTTCTGTCAAGTGTAATGTGTTTTTCAATGACTTTTGCACCCATTGCAACAGCTGCCACCGGGGTTGAAATTCCAATAGTGTGGTCTGAATAACCAATAACATACTCTTTATAGTTTTTTAAAAGATAAGTTATAGTATTGAGGTTTACATTATTTGGCTCTGTTGGATACTGAGAAACGCAATGTAAAATGGATATATTTGAATGATATTTGGTAATGACGTCAATGGCGTCATCTAACTCTTTTTTTCCCGCCATTCCAGTTGAAACAATTATAGGAATTTTTGTTTCTGCTAAAGCTGCCAATAAAGGTAAATTTGTTAAATCTCGACTGGCAACTTTTAATTTATCGGGACTAAAATAATTCAAGATAGACAAACATCCAATTGCACAAAGTGTTTCAACAAAATCTAAACCTTTTGATTTTGCATACTTATACACTTCAAAATGTTCCTCGTCTGTGAGTTCGAGTTTTTGGCGATGTTCACCATAGGTCTTTCCAAATGAATGAGGAGAATCATATATTTTATCCATTTGAGATTGTGACAATTCTTGTTTTAAATCTCTTTTGGTAAGTTTCACAGCATCCATACCCTTGAGAATATTGCCAAACACATCATCTTTAATTTCTCTTGAAATTAGTTCGATGATTAATTTGGCCAAGTCAACAGAGCCATTATGATTTTGTCCTATTTCACCAATAATATAGGTCATTTGGAATATTTTTTTATATTAATTTTCATTTTTTCCAGGTACTCTTCGTTACTATCTAAAAAGTGGATTGTCTCTTCAATTGAAAAAGAGTTTCGTTTATAAATTGAATATACCTTTTGTAAATTTATAAAATCTTCTTCATCATCAATTGTAAAACGTAAATCTTCTCTGTTTATTAAATAATTTGGCAATGTTTTATATAGACATTTAAAGTTAGAATTGGTGTAGATAAAATTGGTAACGTGTTCTAAATATAAACTATCATTTGTTGTAGCTTCAACTTTGTTTAACGCATCAATTGTAGTTATTTCTGCAAATAGTCCAAAATGTGTTTTAATAACCGGCGTTTCTTCTCTATTTTTAAAGCTCCAATAATCTGCGTTTGGATTGTTCTCATAAAAATCGATTAATTCTTTTAAAAAAATTACATCAAGAAAAGGATTGTCAGCACAAATTCTAATAATATTTTCTGATTCATATTTTTGTGCTGCCTCTACAAATCTATTTAATACGTTTGTTTCACTTCCACGAAAGCATTTAATTTGGTTTTGTAAACAAAATGCTTCGATTAAATCATCCTCTTCTACCTTTGACGTGCAAAGCACAATTGGAATGTGAGGAAAATTAAATTTTAATTTTGAAACAATTATAGATAAAATACTGTCACGTTCATCAAATTCTAATAAAACTTTTCCAAGAAGTCTGGAAGATTTCATTCTGGCTTGGATGAAAAAAGTTAAATTATTATTTTTCATATACAATAGAAATTGTTGCCTCTTGAATAAATCCTTTTGGCCTATTTAGGATTCCTGATTGCCAATAATCACCTCGAATCACATTTAATGAATATGCATCTTGTAAATAGTCTATCGTTTGATGTGGAGTATTGAAAGCTAATTTTTCACTAATCATAAACTGAAGCGAATAACGGCCCTCTCTAAATTGTAAACGAGGCATATCGATAACAATGCTTCCTTGTTCATTTACAGTAGAAAATTGCGTTCCAATCTCATCTGTTGCAATGGTTGTCACTAATTCATCAGAATCATTTTTAACCTGAACCACAACAGTAAGTTGTTTCGGATCAATCTCTGCTTTTTTAATATAATCAAAATGCAATTGGTAAGCTTCACCACTATGCATTTCTCCAACAATTACACCATCTTTATTTTTCGCATAAATGTCTTGAATCGTTAGTTTTTGGTTACCTTTTCTATCCACTCGATCACCTACTTTTATTTCGCTCTTTTTATACGAATTTTCTAAATAATAATTAATCGCATCTTCACTACTCCCAGAAAAGGTTATTCCGCCATGTTCTAGAACAATTCCCTTCGTACATAAACTTTTAACGGCGGCCATGTTGTGACTAACAAACAAAACCGTTCTTCCTTGCGTTTTAGAAATATCTTGCATTTTACCTATAGCTTTCTTTTGGAATTCGGCATCACCAACGGCCAATACTTCATCAACCACTAATATTTCAGGCTCTAAATGTGCAGCAACAGCAAAGGCTAGACGAACTGTCATTCCACTACTATAGCGTTTTGTCGGCGTATCTATATAGCGTTCACACCCTGAAAAAGCAATTATTTCGTCAATTTTAGACGCTATTTCTTTTTTTGTCATTCCTAAAATAGCCCCATTTAAATAAATATTTTCACGTCCAGTCATTTCAGGATGAAAACCAGTTCCCACTTCTAATAGTGATGCAATTCTTCCTTTGGATTTAATAGTACCTGTCGTTGGAGAAGTAACTCGAGACAAAACTTTTAACAAAGTAGATTTACCCGCACCATTTTTTCCAATGATACCGAGCACTTCACCTTCTTTGACTTCAAAATTGATATCTTTTAAAGCCCAAACATATTGACTATCCCCTTTAACATTTCTATCATTAACATCTCCTACTTTCAAATAAGGATCTTCTTTCCCTCTAATGGAATGCCACCATCTATTTAAATCGTGACTTAAAGTACCTGTACCAATTTTTCCTAGTCGGTATTGTTTAGATAAATTTTCTACTTTTAATATCACCTCGTTCATCTTCATTTCATTTTTTAAATAACATCAATAAAACTTTTTTCTGTTCTAGTAAAAACAAGTAATCCTAAAAAGAAAATCACAATTGAAAATATAACTGAATATAAAATAGCCCCAAAGTCGAAACAATCAGAACCTAGAAAAGCAAACTTAAAGAAATCAAAAAGTCCAGTTAACGGATTCAAATAAATTAACTGATGGTATTTTGGGTCAATCTTTTCTAATACTAAAGAAGTTGGGTATACAATTGGTGTAATATACATAAATAGAGATATTCCAAAAGTAATTACAAAATTCAAATCTCTATACTTTACTGTCATAGAAGAAATAAGCATACCAGCTCCTAAAGCAATAAATGCAATGACCAATAATAAGAATGGCAAAAGTAACACATAAGGCGTTAAGGTTATAGGCGTATCTTGATAAAGATAATATATAAGTACGCCTAAAAAAAACACAAACTGAATTACAAACTTTATCAAGTTGGAAACAGCTACTTTTAAGGGCATAATTATTCTGGGAAAATAAACTTTTCCAAAAATATTCTGATTGGAAGTAAACGTTTCCGAAGTTGCTTTCAAACAATCCGAAAAATAAAACCAAATTATATTACCGGCCAAAACAAACAAAAAATAGGGAACCCCATCGGAAGGAATAGAGGCAATTTTACTAAAAATAATAAACTGAATAACGGAAGTGATCAAAGGCTGAATAACAAACCAAATAGGGCCCAAAACCGTTTGTTTATAAAAAGTGACAATATCTCTTTTCACAAACAACAACAGTAAATCTTTATAGTGCCACAATTCCTTTAAATTAAAATCGACAGCCCTTTTTTTAGAAGAAATTTCAAACAACCAATCCTCTGTTTTATCAACGCTCATAAGGTGTAAAAATATTTTTTCAAATGTAAAGTTTTTTTATGAGTTTCTATAGTTCAAAAATAACTTGTGTTTCAAAATAAAAAAAACCTCCGATTGCTCGGAGGTTTCTATTATGATGTAAGTATTCTAAAACCTTAGTACAATTGTACTTCAGTTTCTCTCTACCTATTTCTTAACTACTCTAATGGTTTGAGTTTCTTCATCTTGGTTTACAATAATACTGTAAACACCTGATGGATAACGTTCCCCTAATTTTTGAGAAGCTAATTTTTCAAATTTAAATTCACGAGTTTCTAACAATCTTCCAGCCATATCATAGATAGCGATGCTAACCGGTGATGTACTGTTTGAAATTAGATTCAACGCAAAGCTTTCTCCGTATGGATTTGGATAAGCTACTGCTTTAAATTCACCCATTGGGTTGTTTGAGTCAACATCTGCTCTAGTGAACGGAACAATTGGTGCTCCACCCGGTACTAAGATGTTACAATCTTTTCCTGGATAATAGAAGCCATATACTTGTACTTCTACTGTTACTGAATAAGTTCCACCAGGAGTTAAAGCCTGTAAGGCATTGAAGTTGCTCAATTTAAAGTATCTCGATGGAGTAGTATACGTTTGTGTATAAGCCATTCCGTCTGTCAAGGTAAACTTGTATTGCGTTGCACCTCCAACCGGGGAAGCGTAAATCAAAGTAGTCATCGCTGCCGGGGCTATGCCTGTTTCTACTCCACATCCTTCTATCGCTGCTTCTACAGCTAATGGCGTGAATACCGAACAAGGTGCTCCATATGCTGTAGACCATTGTGGACCACTAGAAGTAGGTACTTGTACTTTCACACGAACACTGTATTCCGCTCCGAATTTAATCGAAATACCACTCAATTGTAACAAGTTGAATGATTCACCTGTTTTAATCAAGGTGGTCGTCTCAACCGCAACAGCTCCTTCTATTAACGATACTTCAAACTCATATTGCAACGCTGATGGTACTACTACCGCTCTAATGATGTTATTCATCTGAGCTACCGTTGCTCCACAAGAAGTTGGGGCTAATACCGTATTAGGTACTCCCGGTGTAGTTATAGTACATGGTGCTCCATAAGCATCCATCCATTGTTGATTCAAACGTAAAGCTACTTCAACACTATACGGTGTATTGTAGTCTGCAAAATCAGTATAGGTTAACTGGAATACATAGTTAGAACGCTCTACAATACGAACTTCACTTGTAACTAAGTTGGTTACTCTAAATCGGTATCCTGTTACAGCTACGCCCGATGGAATGGATTGTGAAAATCTATCCCCTCTCACCACTTGGTTTAACGAAGTTAGGTTAGTATCACAATTCTGCGCTCTTAGGCGGGCAGTAATCACAGCACAACTGTTCATCAAGTTGTCATCACAGTTTTGATCGATTCCATCAAAACAGATTTCTAAAGCTCCTGGGTTGATGGAAGCTGCTGCATCGTTACAGTCACCACCTAAAGCCACGTAGCCTACCGGTTGTGAACATGCCATAGTAGTTTCTTCTGTAACTCCATAACCATCATTATCACTATCAGCATACCAAACTGTTGCCGGAGTGATCGATACTGAAACGGTAGCTTCAGACTCACAACCATACACATTAGTTGCTTTGGCAGTATAAACGGTAGCGTTACCAAAAGCATACACTGTAGGTGAATTTACATCAGCTACATAAGCATTTTGTAATGCTGCATCTGTAAATAATCCAGCAGTTGGAGACCAAGTAATCTCTACAGAAGGCATCGTATAGTTTATCACTAATTGAGCTGAACCAAAAGTAGCATCTACTAAAGTAGGATCAGAAAACGAATCATTAAATGTTTCTGTTAATACTAGTGATATAGCTCCACTTGTAGCTGCAAAACCTGGTAAAGTTACCGTTGGATTGGGTGAAATTACACCAACTGAAGACAAAGTAGATATTTGTGTAGCTGCTAAAGTATGAGCCCCCGTTAAAGCTACACGAATTTCACTTCTGTATGAACCATTGATTGATTCTACATTCGTAAACTGCAATTGAGCAGACGTAATCGTTGCTCCTGTAGGAATACCAGCAATGTTTCCAGAATATATGGCTGGTGCCATACCATCCGAAACTAAATTCGTTCCGAAAGAAACAGTTGCTGAACCAGGTCCTGGAACTGTTGCGACTAAAGCCACTCCAGGTCCTACTGAACATACTGAAGCTGTAGAACTATTTAAGGTTAATTGTGGTAACCCAGAAACTAAGACATTCACAGTAATAGGTGCACCAGTACAACCATTCGCTTTTGGCGTAATTGTTAAGGTAGCATTTCCTGTTATTGCTGTGAACGAAGGAATTGCTGTTACATCCGTTTGATCTGCTAAACCAATAGCTGAACCACCAGTAACATCAAACACAACTCCAACAGGAGTTCCTGTTAAATTAATTACTGCCGTTGTTTCACCTACACAATAAGTTAATGCTGGAACCGCATCAGCAACAGGAGTTGGATTAATAACAACTGAAACCGCATCACTAGTAATAGGATCACCACAAACCGGTGTAATAATTACATCATAAGAACCTGAATTTGCTGGAGTAACGTTAGAAAGGTTTAGGGTTGGATTTGCAGAAGCTACCCCAACATTTTCCCCATCTTTTCTCCATTGGTATAGTAAACTAGGTCCAGTTGCAACAACAGTAAGCGATTGATTAGTACCTTGACATGCATTAATTGCAATTGGCTGGGTTTCAATACTTGCTCCTGAAGTAATATTCACAGCTACACTTTCTGAATCAGAACATCCTGATGAGGCAGTAACAACAACAGTATATGTTGTATTCACTGATGGATTCACAACTGGATTTTGTGCTGTAGAAGTAAATCCTTCTGGATTTGATGTCCAGGAATAAGTGAAAGAAGGCACATTTGAAGGCACAAATCTATAGACTGTTCCTGTTGCAGGTTTAGTGTTAATATTTGTAACTGAACTTGTAGAACTCACTGCTGGAGTTGAAACACTAGTTAAATTTAAATAACTATTGTTACCTGAACCTGTTGGTGCTCCAATACCGATGGTAGCTGAACCTGAGTTAACAGCACCTGATTCAGAACGGTAAACAAATTCAATGGTATTTGTAGTTTCATAAAGTTTTACTTGAAAACTAATCACCGGATTTGAAGAAGCATAATTCCATTCCCAATTTCTCCACTCAACAGTTAAAACTCTGTTTGGAGTCGTTCCGGATAATTCATATCCTGCAAATGAACCTCCAGTTGCTCTACCATCTAAATCATCCCAAAGTGGTGCGATAATTGGTCTAATAGCTGCATTAGCCGATGATAAATTATTACTACCTGAGTTAGTTGCTGTAGGGTTAAGAGAAATATAACCATCTGAACTCATTCTGAATTGTGTATAGTTAGTTCCTCCATAATTAAAATTAAATCCTATACTTTGAGCTGGACTTATAGCAAAATCCGCCAAAACTGTTGGAAGAGTTGTTGCTGATCCACTCAAGTTAGAATAAGTACCTGTAGTTGGAACAAAATTATATGTACTAACCGCACTAGTTGTAAAACTTTGAATTCCAGAAGACGATAATTGTACTTCAGCTCCAGAACAAACAACATCCGGAGTAGCAGTTGCAAAAGCTGTTACTGAATTTGAAACTGTTACCGTTACCGTAGTCGTATTTGTACATCCTAAAGCGTCTGTACCCGTAACAGTATAAGTGGTAGTAGTAGCTGGACTTGCATTTACAGTACTACCAGTAGCCGTATCCAAACCAGTAGTTGGTGCCCATGTATAACTTACAGCACCTGATGCCACTAATTGAACAGCAGCTCCTGGAACACAATACGTTGCAGAACTAGGAGTTACCGCAATGGTTGGTTGCTGTACGGTTAACGTAACCACATCAGAATTTAATGGTGAACATGGTGAAGTTCCACTCACCACTGCTCTATAATAAGTAACTCCAACTGGTGTTGCAGGTGTAACATTTACACTCAATGCTGAACCTGTTCCAACATTAGACCAAGTATCAACACCATTTGGTGACGATTGCCACTGAATTCCGGTTACATCTCCGGCAGCTACTACGCTGAAATTAGCTGTTGTAGTTATTCTACAAACAGTAGTACTTGAAGGTTGTCCTGATATAGAAACGCCTTCATTTACTGTTAAAGTAGCTGGGTTTGAAACAGCAAAGTTTGCTGGCCCGGTAACCACTGCTCTAAATCGATAACCATCATTTGATAAATCAATCGAATCTACTAATAAAACAGAACTGTTTGAACCTGAAAAATTCATTCCATCAATAGTTGCATCAGTTAATGGAAACCAGTTTTCAGTATTGTCCGAATTATATTGCCATTGATAAGTAATATCTTCTTCCAAATCATCACCTGATCTTACTACTGTAAAGGAAGTTGAACCTCCATCACATAAAGTAACATTAGCCGGATCTGAACCGATTCCTGTATCCCCAACATTTAATATTGAATTAGGTGTTGTTGATTCTGGTGAACAAGGACTTGTTCCAGTAACCGTACAAAACACTTCTAATCCATTGATATCAGCGGGTACTCCTGAAATTAATAACGTATTCGTATCAAAACCGGAATATACTTCACCTGCAAAATTGAAAACAGCATCTATTGGGTAAGAAACACTACCATCAAAAGCAAACCATTGATAGGTTAAACCTGTTCCTGTAGCAACAACAGTGAATGTAGCATCATTACCGGTAACTATCGTTTGACTAGGTGTGAATGAACTAATTACTACTGGCTCGTTAACATCTACATCATATGTAACAACTGTTGTACATCCATTATCAGTTACTGTATAACTTATCGTTACAGTTCCTTCTGTAACTCCTGTAACTGTTCCTCCTACTACTGTTGCAACAGCTTCGTTTGAAGAAGACCAAGTACCTCCAGGAGAAGTAGTTGATAACAACAACGTATTTGGCATACATAAAGCGGTGTCACCTGTAATTGGATTAACAACAGGAAAAGAATTGACTGTTAAGCTATTAGCACTAGAAGCAGCACCATTTGAACTTGGTGTAGCATACACAGTTATCACTCCTGAAGTATTTCCTGCAGGCACAACAGCTGTAATTTGCGTATCGCTGTCAACAGTAAATGAAGTAGCAGAAATTCCATTGAATTGAACATCAGTAGCTCCTGAGAAGTTTGAACCGGTAATAACCACTTCATCTCCCCCAGCTTGACCACAAATTAAATCTGGAGCAAAACTAGAAACAACAACAGGTGGAGGTGTTAAACTCCAAGCTAGTGTATATAATCCAGAACCACTAGAATATCCATCTTGAACCCAATAAACTGTTTGTGTATTACCTGTAGTGTTTTGCCAAGATACTTGAGAAGTTGGTCCATCTACAATTGTATCTGGATCATCAGTACATACTATTTGAGTTTGAGAAGCACAACTTCCATAAAAAACAGTATGAGCAGAGTCATAGCCATTTGAAGTTTGACCTATAGTTAAAGTATACCCATTTGGAACTGAAATCGAATAAAAAGCATCAGGTGAAGTTGTCGTAAAAGTTGAGCCACATGATGGTAAAAAATCGTTTGCAAGTCCAGTTGTAGTATCTGTTAGAGGTGAAGTTAAGGCACCTAAATCAAAAGCCCCCGAACAAACATCATTGGCAGGAGGTGCTTCTGTAGTAAAGCTCCATTCAGCACATGGCCCTACGGCTTCACCACCACTATTTACCGGTACAATTCTCCAAAAATTGGTTTGATTATATAATAAATTTGTTATCCCAACGGTAGGATTTCCGGAAACAGGTGCAGGTAAATTACCTATCAAGGTTAAGGCACCACTAGTTGTTCCGAAATAAACATTATAGGATGTTGCAGCTCCTTCTGTTGGAGAAGTTGCCGGTGCATTCCAAGTTAATTGTGCAGCACCGGCTTCGATAGCAACACCTGTTGCACCATCTGCTGGTGAAACTAATGAAGTACAGGCTGGAGCAATATCAGTAGTAGTGAAAAGGAAAGGCCCTGACCAATCACTATATACCACTCCTTCTTCACACACTGCTCTTACGTAATATTCATAAGGCGTTGCAAGCGTTAACAAAGTAGCATTAAAGGTCGTTGATGCTGATGGAGTCCCAGCACCCGATGGAATCCCTGAACCAGCAGCTTGAATAGCTACTTCCCATGCAGTTTCAGCACAACCGATAGTCCATGATAAATCGGCTGTTGATGAGGTAATATTAGCAGCTGTTAAACCAAATGGTGCAGGACAAGGGTCCGCAGCAGTAATAGTTACTAAATAATCTTCAACCTCTCCATATGAATTATCACCACAAGGTGTAACTGCAGAACCGTTTACAGCAAACATAGCTCTTACTCTCAAACGGTGCGTTCCAAGTGGAGGATCACAAGATAATACGATTGGAAAAGTAGCAGATGAGCCCAAAACTCCTACTGTACCGCTTCCTGCTACTGTACCAATTGAGAAACCAATGCGTTCTGATGTCTCGAAAACACCATTGTCATTATAATCTATCCATGCAGCATAACCTTCAGAATATTGTCCTGCAAATACAGTACATCCATAAGAAGTTCCTGCTTGTAAAGTAGTTGTTAAGAGCGGATCAGAAGTGTAATCCGAATAACCCAACGTTCCACTTGGACATCCTGTCCCAGAGTTGTTATCCAAGGTATTTAAAATTACTCTGGCAATAACATCTCCATCTGTACAACCAGAAGTTGTTGTTGGAACACAATACTGTATATTAGTACCGGTTGTAAATGATTGTTCTATACAACCAATTGCATCACCGTTAGCATTTTTAGGAACAACTTTATAATAGTATAAAGTGTTAGCGTCTAACAATGTAGGTGAAGTATAGGTTGTAGTTGTTACATTTCCAACAAAAGCTGCTGGAGTAGTAGTACCTATATATACATCATAAGACAAAGGTGATCCTGTAGCTGCTGTCCAAGAAAAACTTGGATTTCTGCTCACACTTGTAGCACCATTAGCTGGCAACAAAGCAGTTGCACAGTTAGGAGGAGTTACCGGTGGACCCTCAATTGAAAATGTACCCGGACATGGACTGTCTGGTGTTGGCCAAGTATCGAACATGATAAAATACTCTAATCCCGCAGTCAACGCAACATCAACGTTTTTAGATGAAGTTGAGTCTGTAAAGTTTCCAATACATGTTCCCCCTGAGGTTGGACATCCTTGAAAAACAAAAATACCAGTCCAACTTTGACCTGCAATAGCAATGTTGTAATTACCGGAAGTGGTTGGTGTCAATGAGTATAAAGACTCAAACCCTCCCATATAATCTGCACTACCACAAGCCGTTGCATTACCTGAATTGATTTCATCAGTTGCTCCACAAATAATAGTTTGGGAAGCAATTGGCAATGTAACAGGATCAAGTACTGTTGCACCTGCACATGTTGTTACTGCAGTACTTGCAGTCGTATTTGTTTTTTTTGTGTCATTTCCTTTTGTGTCATAACTCGGACTATTAAATCCAAAGGATACAAAAGAAATTAACAACAGCATTGTACACAAAATGGTGGATTTTGACCACCATCGAGTGCCCTCAGATGTGACATTGGGCGGTTGCCCAACTACATCCGGTTCTCTGGATTTGAGTATCGTCCCCAAACGCATACTCAAGGAATTGTAGTTATTAATCATAAATAAAAAAAATTGGTTTTAAATTAAGTGAGTGAATATAGTAATAATGTTAATACCACGTTAACCAAAAACACACAAATCGATAAAAAACACATTTTGACGATGAAATGTAAAGCACTTTTTTATGATTAAAATTAGTGTAAATACATAAAAAATTGCTAACCCTTAGATTTTTTCTATCTTTTGAACAAGTTTGATTTGATTTTAGCAACGTTAATTTTAGTTAAAACAGCGTTAAGCTTTGTCTTGTTAATTTAATAGATTGTTTGTATGAATTGGGTGAAATTGAGCCAAATTTTATCTTGATATTGTATTCTTAGCACGTTTACAATTTAAGGCACACTGTCACACTGAGCTTGTCGAAGTGCTTTGTTAATGCTTTGATGCTTCGACAAGCTCAGCAGGACAGTAGCTTTTTAAAGTGTTTTCATATTTATACTTTATTCTTAGCACATTTACAATTTAAGGCACACTGTCACACTGAGCTTGTCGAAGTGCTTTGTTAATGCTTTGATGCTTCGACATGCTCAGCAGGACAGCAGAAATTAGAAGTGTTTTCTTATTTATACTTTATTCTTAGCACATTTACAATTTAAGGCACACTGTCACACTGAGCCTGTCGAAGTGTTTTGTTAATGCTTTGATGCTTCGACAAGCTCAGCAGGACAGTAGCTTTTTAAAGTGTTTTCATATTTATACTTTATTCTTAGC
>Ga0209202_1000358_pt1 | contig 39486 bp, 46 predicted proteins | sample AD_UKC032_MetaG_FD_184416 | JGI IMG/M metagenome (GOLD analysis project Ga0209202, IMG submission 184416) | Active sludge microbial communities of municipal wastewater-treating anaerobic digesters from USA - AD_UKC032_MetaG (SPAdes) (version 2) | ecosystem: Engineered > Bioreactor > Anaerobic >... | reverse complement strand
CGGCGGCGGCGTAGGAGGCGGAGGAGGAGGATGCGGAGGAGGCGTAGGCGGCGGCGTAGGAGGCGGCGGCGGCGGAGTAGGAGGCGGCGGCAGAGTAGGCGGCGGAGTAGGAGGCGTTTCTATTATCCTCTGTTGGATTTTTCAGATATTCTTTTGCCGCTTCTATCGCCTTCCTTGGCCTATCATCATCGGGATACTTATCCTCGAAAATGTGTAACACAAGCTCAGCCGAGTAGATTGCTAACTTTACGTTATGCTCTTTAGAAAATGTTTCCGTGAGCCACCAGATAGAATATCTCGGTTCTAACTTGGCGAATTTTAAGAGAGCCTGTATAGCGTCTACTTCTTTATCGCCGAAGAGTTTTTTAAACTCCTCAATACCTTCTTCGCAGGCTCCCATCTTCTTCAAGGATTCAACTGATATCTTCATTTCTCCATCGCCTACTGGTCTGGTACTCATAGGAACCATCTCCTCCATTTTTCATGAGCTTCTTTAGCTTCTTTTTCAACTCTGATTATAAAACCCGGTTTGTATATGTCGGGATTGGACAATATAGCTTCAAGTTCTCTATAAAGTTCAACCCTTGCCTTACGGTTACGATTCTTCTTACGCTTTTTTACCGTGTTCATTTACCCATCACCATCTTGATAATCTTCATCTTTTCAGGCTGGCTGATCATTTCGAAAGGACGGTGGTAAATTGCCTTCGACAAAATGTTCATCGTCTTGAACTGGAATGTGTAAGTTTTTCTCTCTGTACGAGTGTAGCGCACCTCTTTATTTTCTATGGTTATCACTTTTTACCCGCCTTTACATCGTTTAAAAAATCTATTGTGTTTTTCTCGGAGGAGTCCCCGATAGCCTTAACCACCGCCCGCACGTCCGCGACAGCCTGGTCTATCTCTTCCCGGGATTTTACCGTACACAGCAGGGGAAGCACCGGGCCTGAAATTACCCGGCACTTATCCCCATCCCTGTGTTTACAGTCTTTACAGCTCATCCTTGACAAACCTGTGGGAGTCTTGCCAGAACATGAATAACTCGCCGCCGGGAGTAAGGACGGCCACTCTTACATCTCTCGGAAAAGTAAACGCGGCTGGGTCCCCGTTCTGCTCCTTCCGTCCCGGTACCAGCTCGACAGCTATCGCCGCCGCTCCCACTTCCGGGAAAGTGCAAACACGCATTCCCGGTTTCCATGTTATGAAGTCACCCGCCTTGTAATTTATCTCAGCCACGTATTCCTGTACCAGTTCGTTGAGTCTAATCTTTTCTTGCATTCTTTTTCTCTCTTTCTATAACGATTTCGTAAAGACTAAAGCTGATTTCCTTTGCCTTGGTTTCCAGAGCCAGCAAGGTCCGCAACCCTTCGTTCTCTTCCTTCAACTTCGCGGTCTCCGCTAAAATCTTGTCAGCGTCGAGTAATCCCATTCTCATCGCCCCTTTCTACATTGATTATATATAATTAGATTCAATGAAGTCAAGTAGAAATATGAAATTTTTACGAGAGGGGACATATATGGGGTGCAGGAGGCGCGGCGCTGCCTGGGGGGTTCCCCCTCCCTTCCTGGTTGAAGTGCCGCGTCCCTTGTCACTCGCGCTCAAAAAAACGCTATAATCAATGATAATACAGCCAAAATCGCTACAACCACGATGAACGCCCGAAGACTACATAATGGATCTTATAGGACATTGTTGAAAATTGCCCTCTATCCCTTGTGGCAGTAGGGGAGTAGCCATTTTTTTCGCCATTGCCGCCCGTGGTATATTATGTAAACCAGGGCAGAACCCTACTGCGGCGGGGCTTCCGGCGCCCAAAAGAGTCATTAGATCTATGTAGTAAGTTAATCTCTACTTGAATGCAACAAAACAAAACAAGGAACAATAAAACAAGGGACTATGTATCATGATATAATCAATATGAAGCGCGAGACGCGCTTATCGAGAACCCAAAAGCGAATCCGGGCGCGATTACCCGGAGGAAAGAGGAAAAAATGAAATACAAACTTATCGTAGACGGAGCGGGCCACGTGGCCCGCAGGAGTGTCGAGGACTTGATCAGGAGCTGGCTCGAAAAAAATGTAGAAGCGCGCGTGCTGGATGCAAACCCCGATCCGAGCGGGCAGAATTATTCCTACAAAATTATCGGGGACTGCCGGGACGTAAAAATCAGCCTGCACGATGAAATAAAGTACTGTTCAATAACGCAAACCGGCGAGACACCCTGGATCGAGCTCGCAGACTACACCAGGAACGCCGTCGCCGACTGGTTGGACGCGCTGAAAACCGAGGTTATAAGCCTCGTCGCCTGCGAAATCGAGGTAGAATTATGACCCTGGCGGAATTTTTGGAACAAAAAAATTGCGGGAATCTCCTGGCGGAGTATGAGGACGCCTGGCCCCGAGTCGCCAATCCCGCCGCCGTCGCGGCGTTGAAGGACAAGAAAGTACAACGTGCGAAGACTGCGCGGCAAGAGCATCTCATCGTGCTGTCATTAGATTCCGGCGCGCGAATCATCAAAACGCGCGTCGTCACGATCGGACTTGTCAACTTCAGCCTCGTACATCCAAGGGAAGTATTTTCCGGGGCGATATCTGACAACGCGGTCTCGATCATCCTCTGTCACAACCATCCTTCAGGCTCCCTCGAACCGAGTTCAGAAGACATCGAAATTACGCGGAGGCTCAAACTCAGCGGCGAAATTCTTGGTATAAGGCTTCTTGACCATGTAATCGTTAGTTCCGACGGCTTTTACAGCTTCCAGGAAAAATCCGGACTGTTCTGAAAAAATTGCGACCGCCGGAGGCGCCGGCGGAGAAAGAGGAAAAAATGATCATAACGAGAAACTATGCTAAAAAGCTGGTACGCGCAGGAAAAGCCGAAGAAGTCGGGATCGCCATTATCGGTACTGCGAACCGTGTAATTTACATGACGCTCAACCGCCTGGATATCCAGCGCACGGACCACTACCCGGCGGAGCGCCGGGACGCGCTCCGGCTGATGAAGGCGGGCGAACAAATGACAATAGCGGGTTCAAAATGAATAGAGGCAAGACCGCAGTCCGCGATTTTTTCGATATGTTGTTACTTCTCGCGATCCTCTTGAGCTTCTTAAAACATCTTGCAAGCGCTTTTATCTAACCTTCGGCCCCGACAAAATCGGGGCCATTTTTTTGCCATTTTTCGCCCGGGTACCGGATCGGCTGTAACCGGCTCGCGGCCTGCTCCCCGGCGCTGGCATCCGGGCGCCGGACCTCGCCGCCGACCGGTGACCAAAAATATTTTTTTATTAACTTGTATTTAACATTCACCGCCTGGAATCGCCATTAATAGGGACGTTTCGTCGGATTTTTCCGGCTATTTTTTTGCCCAAAATCGTTCAAATTTTTCTCCACCGCCGTACCAATTTGGGTGCAATCTACCAGTGTTTGCGGAAGCCGGTAGTCGCTGCGGAAACGACCCCCTGGTATCCTTGACACCCGGTTGGTATCATGCTACAATATAGATATGAGAAATAACTTTGTTCAATTTAACCATCGTCCCCGGGTACGAGAAAAAACGTACCTCTGGATTCAACACCAATTGAAGCTGGGAAACCTAAGTTTCTCCTGCTTCCTCGAAGCGGCCCTGGCCTTTCTTCAGACAGAGAAGTGGGAACATCCAGCGGTCCGCAGATTAAAACTGGAGGGTATAGAACGTGAACAACGAGAATTTGAAGAGTACAGAAAACGTTTCAGCAGTCGTGAAGAGCACCGTCGCCAAGAAGCCATCGACCGTCAAAGAGCTTTTAACCTTGCCGGCGATCAAGAGCCAGATTGCTTTGGCCTTACCGAAACACATAACGCCGGACCGGATGATCCGGATGGCGCTGACACTAATTAACCAGACACCCAGGCTTCAGGAGTGTACAAAAGAAAGCGTGATGTCCTGCCTGTTCCAGAGTGCGCAGCTCGGCCTGGAACCTGGACCTTTGGGTCAGGTTTATTACATCCCGTTTTATGATAAGCGCAAAGGAGCCTTCGTGGCTCAGTTCGTCCCCGGCTACAAAGGGCTTATCGACTTGGCCAGGCGCGGCGGGAAGGTAAACAGTCTCTACGCCGCCTGTGTGTTTGAGAACGAGGAGTTCGAGATTTTGTTGGGGTTAGAGCGGAACTTGAAGCACACCCCCCTGTCCCCGGATAAACGCGGAAAGAATTACAAGGGGTTCTACGCCGTGGTCCGGTACATTGACAACAGTTTTGATTTTGAGTTCATGTGGCCGGAAGAGGTGGAGTCGATCAGAGCGCGTTCACGCTCCAAGGATGACGGGCCTTGGGTTACAGATTATGAAGAAATGGCCAAAAAAACCGTGCTGAAACGGCTCCTGAAACGTCAGTCTATGTCGAGCGAGTTTCACGAGACCGTGGCCAATGACGAGATGCGCGACTACGGCAAAGACGCGCAGGCGGAACTCCCGGCGGAAGTGCAACAGCTCATAACCGAAGAAGACGCGCAGGCGGAGAAGGGCTGGACCGTGCATGAAGTCAGACAACTCATGGAAGCCAACACCGAGCTGGCCGAACTGGTGAAGAAGGCGGGGCTGACCCCTACGGCAGCTAAGGAGTATTTCAAAAAACACGATGGCGACGTGCAGAAGATAAAAGAAGAATTGAAGGGGTTGATCGGGTAATGGAACTTACAAATTTGTCGTATTCGAGCCTAAATCGGTTTGAAACTTGCAAAAGACAATTTAAGATGTATGAGGAACGTAGGCAGGGGCTTTTGCCCTTGCCTACCGAACAGCAGAGCGCCGGGAGCGAACGGCACGAGCTGGCCCAGGAATGCATTAATAATCTTGAGTTCGAACCGTTAGGGAAGCTCGGAGTCTTCCTCAAAAACGCATTCCACTACAACCAGTACCAGGAGGTCCTCACGGAACGAGAGTTTGAGATCCCCTACGGGTTGTACACCCTTAGAGGCAGGCCCGACTTCCTCGGGAAGCACGCTCACGGGGTTGACATTTTCGACTGGAAGGGCTGGCCCGGGTACGAGCACGCCGAACAGCTCTACCTATACGGGTTGGAAGCCAGGCGGCTTTGGCCGGAGACTTCGCATTACCGTGGGCAATTTTTCTTCACACAGGGCGGGTTCCCTTCAGCACCAATCCATTTCACAAACGATGACTTGGACCGTTTTGAGGAAGAATTGGGGAAAAAAATAGACGATCTGAACGCCTGCCGCTTGGCCGATAACTTCCCGTGCGAGCCAGACTACCATTGCAAGAGCTGCCCGTTCGCTGCCGCCTGCGAAATTTCGCAGAAGTACGAAGTAAAACAAATTGTGACAGGCGAGGACGCGGCGCGGCTGGCCCAGGTTACGCTGGTGCAGGAAGCGGTCGTGAAGCAGAATAAAGACGTCATCAAGGACTGGATGTTGGCTAACCAGGTGAGCGAAATTGCAATCGGCAAGGGGCGTTACTATCTTTCGCCCACAATCACCCTTCGCTCAGGAAAAGCAAAGATTGAAAAAAAGATTGGGGGCGAAGAATAATGGTTATGTACAAAGACCCCAAGGACATTAGTGTGCAAATTAGCGTTAGGATGAGCGCAGGTCTCCTGGCCGATCTCAATAAGCTCGTCGAGAAGATGAGCGAGAGCGACCCGACTGTGGACAGAAACAAGTTCATCAGCCTCTGTATCAAAAAGGTGCTTTACGAAGCATGAAAGGTGGAGCATTCGTGAAACTCTACAAGGATCTGCTATACGAACCCCCCTTCCTGGGGAACGAAGAGTTTTTCGGGTTTTATGCTTGCCTATTAGCCCGGGCGGAATTTCCGTCTTTCAAAGTAAGTTTCAAGAGAGAAGAAGAGGCGAAAAAACACGGGAAAAGTAAAGCCACGATTGATAGGTGGCTTCGTGACATGGTGGTGAGGCACCTGTTGAGGCTCGAACGAGGCACAGCCTCAACAGTTATAACCATGATGGACATTGAAGAAGAGGCCGATTCCAAAATAGCCCGTGAGGCAGCGACGATTCAACCGCGAGGCAGCGGCGAGGCAGCTACCCCCTCTCCGGCTTCTGGAATCAGCCCTTCCGAACCCCCTCAGAATAGATATGCAAAGAATAAGAATAAACAAGAGAAGATGATGACATCTTCTCTATGTCCGTCCGGCGTTCCTTATGAAGAACTTCTATTAGCTTGGAATTGTAACAAGGAACTCCCAAGGTGTATCAAACTGACAGAGGAACGCAAAAAGAAGATGGCGCTCCGCTGGAAGGAACAACCAGATATAAATACTTGGATTTCCGCCTGCCAGCGGCTTGCTATGTCGGACTTCGCCACGGGGAAGACCGGCGGATCGTGGAGAGCCAGCTTTGAATGGCTCTTCCGTTCTGCGGAAAACGTTATAAAGGTCCTTGAGGGAAAATACGACAACCGTGGCGTCGTTAAAACGAAAACACACAACACAAAGGTTGCAATGGAACTAATCGAGGAGGAAGGATTGTGACAGCCGAAGACAAAAAGAGATTTTACTCAGTAATGGTTCAAACCGCCGATATGTATGGGAAGAAACTCACAAAAGAGCAGCTCCGCCTTTACTTTTCGGCGCTTGGGGCGCTTTCCATCTTGGAGTTCGAGCGTGCGGCGGCGTCTCTTCTGGCCACGTCGAAGTTCATGCCAGTCCCCGCCGATTTTTACGAGGCCGCCGGGAAAAGCATGAAGCCCGCCGCGAAGAGCTGGAAAAGCCAGGTTGAGCTGTGGTGGGCGGCCATTATTCACACGATGGGTCGCTATGGAGCTGGCCGCAGCGTTTCGTTCGACGACACCTGCGTGAATGATTGGATTAGGACGGTTGGCGGCTGGCCGTACCTGTGCCAGAAGAGTTACACGGACCTCGGGTTCGCCAAAAGAGCTTTCGCAGATTATTATATTGCGGCCAAAGAAAACGGGTTTACAGAAGGAACCGTACTTTTACGCGGAGAATTTGAAAGCGAAGAACCCCCGGTGAGGGTTCGGCTCGAATCTGCGCAGGATTGTTTACGAATTTCAAACGGGACCCCGGCAAATCTTAACGCAGTTGGATTTTCTCCCCTGGGCGAAGGCAACGAGCAGGCTAAAAAAGAAAGCTCCCCAGAATTGGGCTAATGGCGTAATAAGACTTAAACGGGGAAATGTGCTATAAGAAAGGAAAATATGAAACTTAAAGTAATGGGGTCAGTAAGACTGGTGGGCGACGCGGAAGTCAAGTTTTCAAATACGGGAACCTGTATCTGCAAGTTTGGAGCAAGCGACTACGAGTATAGTCCCAAACAGAAAAAGTGTGTCGGCGACATTTGGAACTTCGTACTGTGGGGCGAGAAGGGCGAGAAATTGGCACCCTATCTCAAAAAATTTGTCAAGGTTTTCCTGGTAGGGAAAATTAAGAAAAACGTGGTTAAGGACAAGACCTACATCGAGGTTACGGTGGAAACCCTGGACTTCATCGAGTCCCCGAAAAAGGAAAAACGGTCTGAGGAAGAAGGGAACGTCGAGGTTCGCGAAGACGAGGGTATAAAAATCGACGACCCTGCAGTAAACGAGGAGGTTGATTTCTGATGAATATAGTTGGCATTGACCCAAGCCCGGAAGACTACGCGGTCGTAATACTTACTCCCGCCGGGAACATCGCCAGGGCGGCGCGGGTAAAAACTACCGAAGACCTTGTTTTTTTTATAGAGGAGCAGGCGCGAGTTTATATAGAGGGCATGACCAGCTACGGGCAGCCGGTGGGGAAAGAAGTTTTTGAAACCTGCTACCAAATCGGGCGCGCTCTCGAAAAGTTCCCTGAGGCCAAAATCGTCTCCAGACTCGCCGTAAAAAAGTTCTTCGGCGTGGAGCGCAAGTCGAAGAATAAAAAAGTACCAATCGCCGACGCGCAGATAAAACGAGCGATGGAAGATATCTTCCCGAAAGAACACTTGAAAGCGCATAAGATTACCAAGGATCTCTGGCAGGCTCTCGCCGTGGCCGTATATGCAAGGGGGGCACAAAATGATTTTGACGGAGACGAAGATCAGCAGGAAGAAAGCTGAAAAAATCCTGGCGTGCAAAAGCGGGCTGGCGAATTTAGAAAAGGCCGGGTTTGGGGAAGAGGCAACCCTTCAAGAGATTTGGACCTGGTTCACCAGCGAAAACTCGTACAGCGCCAACAGCGTGATGGCCTGGTTAATCATTACCCTTCTCGACCCGTCTTCAATAAATAGTCTTACGCTGGCGGTTATCGGGAAACTTGGGATCAGCTCCAAGGTCGCCGAGGCCTCCCAGGCGGTACCAGCAGAGGACCCAATAAAGAAGCACTCCGAACTAAAAAGGTTGGCGAGGAACGCGCTGAGGGACGGTCGCCACGGCCTATTTTGCCGCACAATGGTGGTTTCGGAGATTTATCGGGCGAATTTACAGTATTGGGTTTATCTGGGTAAATTCGGGCACGATTTTGCGTATTACAAAGTGGCGGATAGGCTGCTGCGTTGTTCTATAATGTATGCCTGGCGTTTGGGAAAGGTCGCAGGGAACGAAAACTTCTGGCAAAAATTTAAGCAGGAACTGCGGTACCGTTTCGCGGAAGGCCTGGCCGTCGGGAAGGAATTTGGACGGCGCGGCCTGTACTTCGAGGAAGAATAAAAGAGAAGGCCCCGGAAGGGGCCTTCTTTATTTTACTTTGGACCTAAACTTTTCTACGAGGGCAAGGCTGTCGGGACTCAGGAAGGTTATTTTCTTGGGTTCGGACGAAGTCGGAGCTGGGTTACTCCGTATCGCCGGAGCCTTCAGTTTGATGATTTCCCCGATTTCATCGGTAGAAGCCTTAGGCGCTTGAAGCTGCGTGGCCGCTGTAACTTCGAGGTGTTTTATTTTGTTAAAAATTTCTCGACATTCTTCGGTGAGCTGCGGCAAAATAGGTTTCGTATAGTCGATATCGCCGTTTATTTCCTTCAACCAGGCCAGGCTGGAGCGCATTCCCTGCGCCAGATACCGTTCCATGTCCTTGTCCCACCGCTGCGCGTTCGCCATTACGATGGCCGCCAGCCTCTGGTTTTTGATGTACCGATTTACCACCCATCCGAGCCAGGTCATCACGGTTGAAACGAACACGGCGGCAGCCTGTTCGACGTAACCTTCGGCGCTTACGATGTTCTTGTCAACATACTTATGCGCCTGGTCGTTGATGAGCCTTTCAGCGCACCCGACGATACATACCACATAAAGCGCCAGCACCCCGGCGCTCATAATTCTAAAGATTTTACTTCTCTTCATACTTTTTCCTCCTCAATTTTTGATAGTCGATTTCCTTCGCGGCCAAGGTGTAGCACACGTCGCTTGGAAAAAAAGAAAAGACCTCTTCGGGAAGGCCGTTTGTAACCGTGAACACAACCGGAATTTCAAACCAAAAAAGGTGTATTCGCGATGTATTTACACGTTTCTCGATACACTTTGTAGAACTCTTCTGTGAACCTTGCACAGCTCGAATCTTTCCCCGTGCGATAACGGTTGTACATCTTGGCGAGACCGGCCAAGGAAAGGAGCAACGCTCGGGCAGCGGGATTCGAACCCGCGTCCCCGAGACCCTCGCCCGTTTGGGTCCAAGCCTCGGGAGTGGCCTTCACATCTGTTTCTGTGCCCGACACATAACCCGCCCCCTTGCAACGAGGGCACTCAAACAGCTTCATTTACACTCGGCCATCTATATCCGAGAACGCGCGATGTTTCATACGACGCGATTGAAACTCGGTCTTTTTGATTTCCACCCAGAACCAAGATCCTTGACTTATCGTTTGGGTCCGGGCCGAGGTAGAAGCCCACGTGCCCCTCCCGGCTCTTGGGCGAAGTACGCCAAATTACCGTAATGGCCCCCACAGCCGGTTCTGCTATGCCTTTTCCCCACTTAAGCCAGGAACGGGCGCTCGCCGACCCAGTACCCTTTAATCCGGTCTGGCTTATTACCCAGTTCACAAATGCGCTGCACCAAGGCACTTCGTCATGCTTCGCCTTCAAAAGGGTCGTGGAGTGATACTCCAAAATTCGCGGGTTATCCTTTCCGCCTGTAATTTCTTTGTTCCCGATCTCTTTTTTCGCAATGTCGATCCATAATGGTGCCATAGCACACCTCCCCGGATAATTTTAATACCGATTGTTTGATTTTTCAAACTTTTCGATTTCGTTTTTGTATTTTGCGGGGTGTTTTCCCCTGAGTTCTTCGAGTTCGTAGGGGTCGTAGTCGTACCCGCGATAACGCGCCTCAACAAGGTCAGAAAGGCGGTTCGCCTCGATTGCCAAATTGCGTTCTTCGTTTTTTTCTTCACGGTACTTAGTCTTACGATCTTCCCTTGCGCTCCACCCCCAAAAGCGGGGAAGCGAAATTCCTGTTGTGTAAAGGAGCTGGTCTATTGCCCCCCGCTCTGGGGGGTCGTAATATTTTTGTTTTTCTGTGGTCATTTGGTAAATGGTTCCAAGGCCGTATGCGTTCCAGCTCCATTTCGCCATTTCGCCCCAGGCCCGCGCCCCGCCTTCGAGCCTTGTGGCCTCTGTAAGTATGTCCGATTGCAAAAACCAGTCAAACGGAGTCCTTCCAAGAAAGTAGCACGTCCACGCCTCTCCAATTTTCAACGTCGGAGAAACGCCCGGCGTAAGCGCGTTTGTGGCTGTCACGGCGGAGTTGGTTATTTTTTCGCTGATTGTTTTTCCCACCGTACTGTCCATGAGTTCTTGAAAAATCCCATTCATGGTCTTTACAGATTCTTCGAGCGGAAGTTTGAAATAAAGATACCGCCCCTCGCTTGATTTAATCGGTGTCGGTATCAAGAACGTCCCCTTGCTGGCATACTCTGGAAATTTATTAAACTCCCTCTCCCCATAATAGGCCCGGAAGGCTTCACGCAGTGCCCAGCTCGTGGCAAGGACAATCCCGGTTTTCAAGGAAAATTCGTTGAATATCGACGGCAAGGGGAACCCGGCTTCCCGCGCTTCCTGCGCCTGCATTTGAGCACCCTTATACGTCGCTTTCAACCCGTTTTTTTGCACATTCGCAAAAATCGTGGCTGCTGTTATCCAGGGCGACCAGGCACCCTTTTCTTGCGTGTTCGGAAGCCCGGCCAGGTCCCGGACGACCATCGTGACTTTGAGATTTGCTGCCCTCGTGGCCTTCTTGCGGAGTTCGGCCTCTTCCTTTGGGTTAATTTTCCCGGCGCCTGTGCTTTCGCTTTCAGATTTAAACTTTTCGAAAAATTCTTTTTCCCATTTATCATGATAGCGCGTTTTGTTTCGGTCCATGTACTTTACCACTCCGAGCTTAGTTAAATAATTGTAACTTTCTCCGAGCTGCCGGAACCACTCCAACGCCTCGACCCCAATGTCGAGATACTCGACAACGGCTTTTGCCGTTTCTTCCGACATTGCCCTCCCGAATAAACTGTTCCTTAAATTTTCAACCCTCGACTTGGTTTTTCCCGACTTCATTTTCTCTAAAAGATACGATTCCCCCTCGGAGTCTACCCCGACTCCGGTGGATTCCAGGAAGTTTACTGCGGCCTCAAAATTTCGTTCGGAGTTTTCAGCGACGCGGTCTACCAGGTAATTCACCCGGCGGTCCATCGAAACCCCGCGCCGATATAGTTCATTGTACTCCTCTGGTTGTATGCGGTATCTTGACGCTATATCTTTTATTGTCTGCCCGAGCGGGTTTCCCTCGAAAAATTCTTTCATGGTGTCGCTTTTCTTTTCCAGAAGGTCTATGGTAACTCCGGCCATATCAGAAATTGACCGCCCGGCAGTAGCCCCCGCCCCAGCAATAAACTCTGACGTTCTGGGTAGTGACCCGGGGATTTTGAACCAAGCTTCAACCCAACCCCTCGGTAGGTCGAAACTCCAAAACTTCATGTTGCTGCTGACCCACAGAGTTCTTGCAGTCGAGTTCATTACCGCGTCAGCCGCGCGAAGCATTTCGTTTGAAATTATAGCCAGTCCGGGGTCGTTCTCCACCAGGTCGGCCATATATTTAGAAACCTTGGCGGCCTTACGGCTCCCCTTGTACATATACTCAATTATTCCAAAATTTTTGCCGACGTTTTTCCATTCCTTTTTTTTGAAATCGAAGTCCTTGGAGTAGTCGAGAATTCGAGCCCCGTTGTTTTTGGCGAGAGTCGAGACAATGAGGCGGTTCATGTGGCTACGATTCGCCGCAGCTATGATGGCCCTGCGCTTCATCAATGTCGAGTAAGACAGCGGGGCAGGCATTTTGAAGGTTCCTGATAATCTTTTCACGGTTCCCGACAAAATATTCCCGGCTCCGAATTTATCGTCGAAGTAATCCACGATTAACCAGTGCCCAAAGTATCTGTTGCGTCTAAATTCATCGAGCATTTTATCATCGAAAACTTCCATGGCGTCAACCACATCTACGAAATGAGAAACCCCGACGGCGTGGAACTTCCCGGTAAGTTGCTCCAAATCCCGCTCCGGGTTTTCGATCCCACGTTCCTTCATGCTTTCGTAAAGTTCCGCCAATACGTCTTCAGCGTCTTTTACAGAAAGCGGGCTAATAACTCTTTGATCGAGCATTTTGAACGCCCGGTCGGCGGCGAGGCCCTCTACTTCTTCGAGTTCTTCCGGCGTCAGCTCCCGGTCTCTATACTTCCCACTTTGTAACATTTTCGCGAAAACTTCTTTTGTAAGAACGTGGTACTCTTCCGGGTTCCATTCGTCGGGGGTCATAGAACGCCTTGACAGGATGTTTTTGTTTAATAAATAGCAGTCAAACTCATTCTGAAAAATCCCCTTTTTATCGCGCAATTCGGAAAATCCGGTTTTGAAAGCCTGATCGAGTGCATCCACCTTCGAGCGCACCATTTGGGCGTCTTGAAACGCGAGCAAATCTTCTTCTCTCATATCCCGCTTTACGGCAATCCAGTAATCGTCTGCGCCATAGCGCAAGGTTGTTATAATAGACGGTTTGTACTGCTTTACCGGGTCCTCCGCCAGTTTTGTTCCGAGTATGCTGCCGCCCATCTTGTCAGCGAACGCCCGTTCCGACTCTCCGGCAGCTTTCATAAATTTTTTTAGCTGATTGCGCGGCGCTTTGCCCTCACGGCGCAGCACCACATACTTTGCATACTGCTTCATTTTTTCCAGAGCAGCTGGATTTTTCTGTGTATAATCCCAAAATTTCGCCCATAAAGCTGGGGCGTAACTGCGCAACCAGTTTGGCTTGTTTAGCATGGCCGACGAAAAATCGGCGAACAGTTCGGAGTCAGAGGTAAAGTAGGCCCAATTTTTAAAAAGTTGCTGATCCCCAATACCCCTCCAAGCCCGTGTCACGTTCAAACTTTCGGCCTGAATCCGGTATCTATCCCAGTCTCCCTCTTCCATGCCCTTTTCGCCCACGCGGTTCATCATAAGATCGGCAAAAACTTCAGGAAGCGGGTGGCCGGTTTTTTCCGATATTTCCATGGCCTCCAAGTATGTTTTGGCTGAATTTTTTAACCCGTTCCGCTCCTTTGCTGAAACCCTGCCAAAATCTTCCAGTATACGGTAAAATCCAACAGTTGGGTCGCCGTTCTGTTCCTTCCCGATATAGTGTATCAAGTGGCCAATTTCATGAGCGAGGACTTTGTGCTGCGCTTCTTCTCCAGACAACCCCCTGGCCGCCCTTATAAGCGACCCATCTATATATATAATCGTTTTAGGCTTCCCGCCCTCGTCGGTTTTTTTCGTGACAAGAAACATTCCTTTTGCTTTTTCCGACTTTATAAGTGCCCCAGGTTGCGTTACTTTAAATTCTACCGGAACCCCGTCGCCCTTCCACATGGCGAGTAAATCCTGAGTGTAATATATAGCCTGGTCATGGCCCACAAAAATAGCGTCGGAATAACGCTTCGCGAAGTTTTCTTCAGGTGTAAGGTTTGGGTCGTCTTCGCCCTTCGCCATGCGCTGAAATGGATCGAACGAGCCGCTCTCGTCCTCTATGAAATTCAGCGTGGAGTCTACAAGTTTTGCCAGCCAGCGAGGCCCCTTGAAAGAAACACTCCCGCGCTTTGTGTTCCTGGTGTATGTTCCGTTCTTTTTCGGTCCACGGCCAGAGGGTTTAGTGTTCGCTGCGGTCTTGGATTCCCTTTTTTTCTCGTTAAGGTATGCTTTTACTTTTTTCTGCGTTTCCTTTGGCCACATCATGCTGGTGTAGCCAGATTTATTTTTCTCTTCGTAAAAACCATTGTCCAAAAGAAGTTTCCGCATTGCTTCGTGAACTGGCGGTGGGTTCATCCCCCGTAGCCGGGCCTCTTCTTCGTCTGACTTTAATTGCTCTAAAAAATACTGCGGGCCGTGCGGAGCGCCGCTTATCTTCCCTGCTATCTCTCCTACGCTTTTTTTATCGTTTTCCAAAATTGCCTTGTGAAGTTTGGGAAGATTTTTGAGTCTTTCGGCCCGTGCTATTTCACTTTTTGTCGGGCCGCCATTTTGGGCCTCTGTTTCTACTTTTACCTGCTTATCGTATTCGTCCTGGTTGAAAGGCTCTTCATAGGGTTTTGTTTCATTCTGAAGATTTATTTTTCCCTGGCTTTCGGGTTCTTTTTTTTTTACGATTTCCTTGACCTTTGCAGCCTTTTCTTTCAGGGAAAGAGTTTTGTCCCGTGCAATGTCGGCTGGGGTTATAGGTTCTACTGCTGCTGGAGTTTCAACCGGAGCCGTTACTGTTTCCCTCGGAGCATAAAAGGCTTTCGACCGTTCCTTAACCAGCCGGGCAAGCTCGGCCTTATCCTTGGCTGGTAGTTTCCTGCGAGCCACCTGAGAAAGTGCGGTGGCCATTCCTTTGTACTTGGAAAGGTCTACGGCTTCGCCGTTGTACTCAACTACTGGGTCTATTGCCTGTTCGACCGGGGCCTGTTCCAGAGTCGGAGCTTCAACAGGTTCCGGAGTTTCTGCCCGTATCGGTTCCTGAACGATAGTTTCAGGCTCGTTTTTCGGGGCTTCCGGTTCCTCGTCTTCCACAAACAACCCGTTCATGTCGGTTGTAATCTTCGGCTGGTGCAGTTCGTCGTAAATTTTTTTGTACGCCTTCGCTTGGTCTATTTTACGCTGTTCGAGTTCCGGGGCTTTTTCCAAATAATCCTGGGCGCGCTTGCGGTTCCGGTAATGATCTTCGGCTCCCTCGAAGAGCGCCGTACGCCACAGCGTTTCTTCGACGTCTTTTTCCCTCTGCGCTCTGATTTCTTCTTCCGTCCGCGCGGGGCGTCCTTCGGGTTCGGACGGCGCCCGAAGAGCAGAAAAAGTCTCTTCTAACTCCCTCTGCCGAGATTCCCTTTCGGCTACTGATTTCAAGGCAGAATCGAGTGCGCTTTGTTTTTCAATCCGAGTTCTTTCGACTACATCTCCATAGGCTGGTTTCTCCTGCGGTGGGGCAGCGAAAGTCTCTTCGAGTTCACGCCGGCGGGACTCCCGTTGGGCGATAGGCCCAAGGACGGAATCAAGCTCTGCTTGCTTCCTAAGGCGTGCCCTTTCGGCCATGTCTTCGTACCTCGGTTTTTCCGGCTCTGGAGCGGCGAACACTTCTTCGAGTTCTCTCTGGCGGGACTCTTTTTCAGAAATAGGGCCAAGGGTTTCATTGAGCGCGTTCTGCTTCGCCTGTCTCGCCCTGGCGCTCGCCTCTTCATAACCCACCATTTTATTTATTTCCTGCTGGTTACGGTCGATTTCGGCCTGTGTTTCTTCTATTTCTATCTCTTCTGCCGTGGGCGGGTTGGCGGTGAAGGCCTGCCGAACGTCTTGTTCCCTGGATTCCCTCCGGGCTATTGGTCCAAGGGCCTCGTCAAGTTCCGCATTTCTTTTTTCTCGCTCGAATTGTTTCCGCATTTTTGCGGTATTCTGCTTCATAATTTCAAGTTCGAGTCGGCGAGTTTCAAGCTCGACCCCCTTGATTTCTTCTTCAAGTTTTGCCATTTCGTCTTCGGGCGCGGGAGCCTGCGGAACGGGTGCGGCTGGTTGTTCTGGCGGCTGCGCCGCTGGCATTTCTGGCACCGAGGTAGGGACTTCCGGCGGAGCCTCGTAACCGGCCTTGCCGAGAAAATCGTCCTGGTTTTCCGGCGGAACTTCATACGGTTCGCCCTCTATCTTTTGGTCTATTCTACTGCGTAACCCTGCCCCCGCTCTGGCTCCGCCGTGTAGAACGGCGGCCATCGGCCCCGAAACCAAAGCTGTGGTAGCTATTTCCGTTCCTGGGTCCTTATGCACGACATCTTTCGACTGCGCCCCGGCCAGTCGCATACCATATTCTGCCCCCACGTTTGAAACTGAGTCGAGGGTTTCCTGAACGGCCTCGGACCCGTACTTCGCTCCGGCAGCCTTCAGCAGTCCCATCCCCTGCGGAGATTCTTTTAGCCAGCGCACGGCGTTCGAATCGAGCTTCCCCATCGGTAGATAGTTTGTTAAAAAACTTGAAACCGCAGCCATGATTCCCGCCGCATTTGAGGCCGTTTCGGAATATCCTGCGTCTTTGAAAGACCTGCGTTCCTGCTCGCCTGCAGGCAGCGACATTAAACCGCCAGCCACAGCGGGGGCCTTTAAGAACGCTCCCCCGGCGAGCGACAGAGCCTGTGGAGCCATAGAAGAAGCTATATTCATCGCGCCGCGCTTCATCGTTCTTTGCGATGGAACATTCGATTCCGAAAGTATCTGTTGCGCCTGGTCGGCCTGCTCGGCTGCATAACCCCGCAAACTTTCTTGAATGGCCTTCGATTTCTGGTCCATTTGGGCCGTTGCCTCATCTGACACGAGAGCCATTGCGGGGTTAATATCACGCCCTATCTGCGCCGCAGAAATTAGTCCCGCAGCGGTATCGGCGGCGTAACCCTTTACCGAAGGAACGACAGCCTTCGCGGTTGAAAGAATACCCCGGTCCTCTTTGAGGTCCGGCCAGCGGGAGGCGGTGTCGTAAACCTCGTCGAACCGCTTTTCGGACTTGTACTGATACATGGTGTCGATGACTTGCTGTTTTTGGTAGTTTAGTTCTGGGAAATTTGCGAGTAACTCTTCAGCAGCAGCGGCCTGATCTTCTTGCCCAGAGTCGAACATACCCCTGATTTTTTCCTGCGTTTGTTCAAAAGTCAGCCCCGAAAAGCCCGCTATTGGTAGTCCCATTATTCGCCCCAACCTTTCATCAAAAAGTCAAAAACAGGTCGCATGGCTCCAGAGGCCGACATTTTCGTTCCAGCCACAACTTTCTCCAGCGGCTCCGCTTTCTTCCTATTTTTCCCGTAATCGAACATCCCCTCTTTTGAAGATGGAGCGACCGAGAACGGGTTTAAGGCCTTCTTTTCTTCCGTTTTCGGGAAGGCGGTTTCGAAGACCACCTGCGCGGGAATCTGCGTGTTGACCCCCATAGTTTTAGCCTGCGCCTCTTGCGCCGCTACGATTTGCATTGCCATTTTAACCTCGGGGTCGTTTTTCACCGCGTTGTCCGCGAAATTCTGCTCGGCCTTGAGATTATATCTTGCTATTTCCTCCGGCTCCGTAAATTCAGCCGGAGCGGGCGGTATCAACCCGGCTCTTCTATACTGTAAAATATTTTTTGCAATCTCGCCTTTTTTCGCAGAGGCGACCTTCCCCAAGTTATTCACGGAATCCATATACGAATCGGCGATTTTTTTCTGCTGGTCAACCGTCAAGCCGGGCGCCTTTTGCTTTTTTGGTTTTTTCGACTCTTCTACCCAGTATTCGGCTGTCTTGGCGGCCCTTTCTTTAAGTCCGTATTCTTTTTCGTCTTGCTTGCGCTGGTATTCTTCCTTCTCCGCGTTGCGCTTGTCCAGCGCGACGGTTCTGGCCATGTCTGCATTATTTTTTGAAACTTCCAGGCCATAGCGCCTGTCAGCGTCATTCATTGTAAATTCGGTTCTCGCCTGTTCAAGAGCTTTCCCTGTCGGGAAGTAATCGGCCTCCATTTCACCCATGCGATTGTTGATTCTCGCCCCGGCGATCTTTTCCTGCTCCATCGGGTCGACACTCTTGGCGGAGAGATCCATCTGAAGTTTATCCTGGTAGTCCGTTTTGTCTCTGGACCTCTTCGCTCGGTCGCTCCAGTCTTTGAACTTGTTATCCTGGTTGGCGGCGTTGATGTTGTTCTGCTGCTGCAAGAAGTTCCCAAGCGCCACAGCCCACAGAGAGGAACTGCTCGGAGTCCCTTTGAACTCGTAGTTCGTGGGCAGCGCAGACAATTTCGGCATATTTTCCAGACCTTCGTTAAAGTCGGTTTTGGGCAGCTTATAGGCACTCTGCGGATTAAGCGCGTAGGGTTGCGCGTCCGCCGAAATATCTTTCCCTAACTTTTGCTTGTAATATTCAACCCTCTGCGAAAGGTCTATCGGAGAACCATCTGAACCCGTAGGGCTTGGCTGCGCCGGTTCCTTCGAGGGGGCCTTGAGCGGATCGCCCGCTCCGCCCCAGGCTTTCGGATTAAGGGAAACCCCTGGCTGTTTGTTTGGGTCAATGTACTGCCCGGTCTGAAGAAAATCGAGAATAGAGGCGGCCCAAGGGTTCACCCCACCGGCCATGTAATTATTAAAGTTCGGCATTAGAAACCGCCCCCTTTGATCAAGTTACCGACCCCGGCGAGAATGTTGCCCCAATTTGTGTTATTTTGCGAAGCGGTAGCGTTGTTCTGCGCATATTGCGCCAACCCGATATTGGCGGCGGTGTTCATGGCTGGATTTTGCCCGGTAAATAACGTCTGCGGCATTTGCTGCTGTTGCAAGTATCTGTTGTTCCGCTTGTCCCATTCGTTTTGTAACGACTGCATATTAAATATTGTACGATTTTCTTTGTTTTTATTCAAGTTCCCGATACTGTCCATTATTCCCATCGGGGCGGCCAGTCTCGCCGTACCAAGTCCGGCGTAGGCTCCAGCCATATCCTTGTAAAGATTTCCGAAGTCAATTTCTGCTGCCGCTGCGCCTTTCCCGGCGTCGAGTCTTCGATTATTGACGTTTGCGTTGGCTGTAACAAAATTACTTATGGCGTCCCGGATCTGCGCTTGTTTCATTTCCTCCGCTGTGGCTCCGGCTTTGTGCGACAGGTCGGTGAGAAGGGCCTCCTGCTCGCGCTGCATGGGGGCTGACACGTCGTTAACGATGGTGGAAGTGTTTAGTCCCCTCGACGCCAGGTCAGAAAGAGCCGTTTCCTTGTTCCGCGCAAAATCCCTGCGAAGGGGATCGGCCATCCCCTCATAAAGATCGGTGCGGTACTGGCCATTTTGATCAAAATTGATACGTTCTTTGAGCTTATCGAAAAGCGTAGTCTCATCAGCGGTCTGCGCTCCGGCAGCCAGAATGTCCGGGGCGTAATTTTTCGCCTTCCCCATCTGGGTTGAAATGTCTGCCATGCTCTTGTCTATTGCGCGATATGCCGAATTGTCTTTTAGAAGATTGAGCTGAATTTGCTTGAAAAGCTCTTCCTCTTCGGGGTTTGAAAGGACAAGTTGCCCGCCATAATCCCCTGCCGTGTTGGGTTTTGTCCAGTCGGGGTTGTTATAAATTTCTTCATTCGGGTCGGAGTAAACGCCCGTTCCGCCCTCATTCGCACCGGGGGTTTGGCTTTGCACATCCGCCGTGGCTTGATCCTGGATGTCTTTTATTTCCTGAGTCGTGTTTGTGTAATAGTCGCTCCATCCTGTTTCGTCGTCGTGGAGCTGCGTAACAGAGGCGTCCTGGTTGCCGGCATATCCGCCTTGTGTCTGGCCTGGCAAAATCTGCGTTTCTATCTGCGGACGGTTCGCGGCGGCCACTTGAGTCATTCCATTATTTTTCGGGTCGTACATATACCCGTTGGCCTGATTGTACCAGGTTCCGCTCGAAGTCTGCACCCATCCATCGGCCTTAAGATTCTCGATGTCAAGCGGCGTCTGTGGATTAAGAACACCCCCGTTGGCGAGGGTTTGCTGCGCGTTCGCACCTGGTTCAAGGTTACTATATGACCCTGTTATAGGATCGTAGGGATTTCGAGGAGTGGCGCTCGCACCCTGTGTAGACCCAGCCGTGCCCTGCTCTGGAGCGGAGGAACCCACCTTTTTATACGCGGCGGCGAGACGCTGCGGGTCGATCTTTTTCCCGTACGCCCCCCACTTCTGATTGTATGTATTTACCATTAGATCGAGGTCTTCTTTTGTCTCCGCCCTGTCGATGGAAGTTGCTATAAATGGTTCTTCCCCTATATCCAACGGGTACATGGCTGGGTCAAAGTGCGGCGCCCTTGAACTCGGGCCTGCCTGTCCGCGATGATCGCCCTCTTTGTAAACATACGGAGTGTATTCATCCTGCCCCCCGGTTTTTTGGGGCGTGGCGCTTACTCCTGCCTTCTTTTTCAATACTTCAAGCGCCGTTTCGTTCGGGGCCACGGCCTCGGCGAAATACTCATCGGCTTCTTGCGGGGTCATGCCCTCTTTTTCTACAAGGTATTTTTTCATCACCGCAAAATCGTTTTGCTGCTGGCCCTGCTGGCTCTGAACCACATCACTCGCGTCCGGTTTTTCGGACCAATTCGACTTGAGTTTTGTTAAAACGTCGTCCGAAGAACCACCCGATCCGGCGGCCAGGCCAGGGCCTTTAGACGGTTCCGGCGCGTTCGTTACTCTGCCGCTCGCTTCTTGAAGCGATTTCCCAATTTGGTACGAAGCGCTCTGCAAAAGATTGTCAGAATTAGCCGACTGCGCGTAAGGAAGTATTTCTTTTTCATACTGTTTTCTATAATTTCCCAATTCCTCAGGCGTTTTCGCCGCGCGAATCCCCGCCTCAATTTCCTTTGCCCGGTCTCTGGTGTATTGTACGCCGCCCAATTTGGAAAGAGCCGGGGCTATTATATCATCCTGGAACTTTGTCTTCCACGCGTCGTACTGGTCTTGCCGGAATGGAAGGTTTTTAAGGGCCTCAGGGTCGTCACCCGCCGCTTGGTGCATTTTTTCGGCGCTGTCAAGTATTTTCCCTGAGGCCGCTTTCTTTTCTTCGTAGGTTTTCGCCGCAGCGAATTTTGTGAGAGCAGCGTTATAATTTTTGCGCTCATCGGCAAGAGAAATTTTAAGTGAGGGGTTTTCCGTAGCAACGAAAGAGTTTTGCCCAATATTGCTGTTTTTGAGGAAATGAGTCGCGTAATCCATGGCGTCCGCTTCGAGGTTTCTAACATTCCGCTGTTCTTCCTCGGAAAGATCCGAAAATGAATATGGTTTTTTGCTGTATTTCTCGACTACGGCGTTTGCTTCCTCAAGTGTTTTTGCCTTCGCAATATCGTTTTTGAACTGAGCGTAATGTGTCTTCATTTCGTTTGCCCGGTCCTGCTGATATTGCGATTGGTGCATTGAATCTATATTCCCGATGATGGCTGCGAAATCGGCTTCATTCTTGTACGGCATACGATTGTGAGGGTCCTGCGTCGGATGGAGTTGTTTCTGTTTGAACATTTCGGTGTAAATGGCGGCCCGCTCGTCCCCGTACTTTTTTCTTTCGGCGTAGGTTGCTGCGCTCGAATATTTTTTGGAGGCGTCTTGATATTTTTTCCACATTCCCTCCATATCTATTTTTTCCTCCGCAAACTGAACGGGTTGCTGAACGGGGGGGCCGGGGTCCACCACGGATGTCGTTGCGAAATGGCCCCCGTCCATATTCTGCGTGGTAGTTCCGCCGTCGGCGTTGGGCGTATGTATCGGGTCGGGAACTATATGAGTCCCGAAAGTGTATGTCCCGGGTCCGGTGCTGCCGGTGTACTGTCCGGGTGAAGTTGGATATCCCCCAGTATTGGAAGTTTGACCCCCGGAATCCCCCGGCTGGCTATTCGAGCCGCCGCCCGGGGAAAAGGCCCCGGCGAAGTCTCCCACCTTGTAACCGGATGGTTTTTTGTGTAGATCCCCTTTGAGATATGACTGATATTTTTGTTTTTGTTTGTCCCAGCTCGCCTGCTGCGCCGGAAGCTGCGCCTCGTACTTCGCCGTTTCCTCGACGCTCTTTTTCAGCATATTTTCTAAATACGGTATCGCGGCAAGCTGAATTTGGGTCAAGTAATCGTTCGCGTCAGGGGCCGTGTATTCAACCTTTTTATTTTTTGGCGTTTTTAAAAAACCCATTTTATTCCCTCCCGAATCCTGTAATCGTAAAAAGTGAAACTTCTAAGGTGTCAGCCGCAGCAGAGTCGAGTGAAACCTCACAGGTTCCATCGAAAGTCTCCACGGCTGCCAGGTAATTGCTCCCCTGGGTGTTAAGTGTTCCAAGAACTACACTCGTCGTACCGCAGGGGAACTCCACTTCGAGAGTTGTAGCCCCGTTCGGGATCGTAAATCGCTTCAAATACATTGAATCAAAATTGTATTTGATTTTCAAGGTGTTAAAATCATTCGCCTCTGGAATGATCGGTTGAAAGGCAAAACTGACCGCGCAGGAAAGCCACAGAACGACGATTAGGTATTTAGCCATCTCTTACCTCAGCGTATTGTTCAAAGTATTGCCCACGTGGCGGTAATAGATTCTGAAGCCTTTTAAGGCAAATGGCATTTTCATACCAGCGCCAGTAATATATAACTCGAAGCTCACGGACCGCACCGGGACCGAAAGCCTTAAATTCCAGACATCTGTTTGTTCAACCCAATTACCCCAGTAGTACCCTCTCTTTGCCCCCGTTATTGTCTTTTCGGCGTAGTAATAGTGTGGGTAAAGAGAATCATTACGATGAATTGTAGTTCCGTCGTGAAGCACAACGGTTTCAGCGGTGTCAATATATTCAAAGTTTATTCTTATTTTTGCGGTTATATCCGCCTGAAGTCTTGAGTCCACCTCTACTCTGGTTATTTCTTTAAAATTAGACAGGTTGGAGTCAAGCGAAAAAAAGCTGCTGATATATTGGATCGGTTTAGCTATTGAATTTTCTTTTAAACCAAAAGTATAAAATGAACCGTCCGTTACGGTATCGCCTTCCGTAGTAATATCATCCGGGTTCCAATCTTTAAAATTTGGAATGCTCATCCATATTTTATTCCCTTGAGTGTCATCATATCTAAGCATTACACTATTCCAAAATAATTCGTAATCAATATAATACCAATATTTTCCCTGCAAATCCCAAACCATATTTCCAACGTATAGTTTTCCATCATTCTCAATATGAGTGAAGCTTTTTTGAGACTTTGAGGCTATTTCCTGAAAACTCGAACCCGAGACGACAAAAACAGTTCCGAACTCATCCCTTATAACGGCGGAACCGTTGTATTCGCAAGCCGTTTTTGGATTTTTATAAGTTATATTTGTTGAATCGTGTGTAATATTTCCGTCGAAATTTCCCTGCATAGTTTCATAAAGAGTCCAAGAAAGAGGGGAACCAGCCCCAGTTAAATAAAAAACCTTGGTTTTTGTTACTATATAAAGGGAAGATGGAGAGGTTACGAGAGAAACAATTTCCAGTCCGCCAGGACATTTTATAACCCCGCCCTTGTTTTCCCCTACGGTAAAATCCAAATTATCCGTGCTTGAAGAATAATAAATTCTATAATCTTTAAACGTCTCGTCCCAGTAGGAAACGAACAACCTATTGTTCCACATTTTGGCAGAAGTGGAGAAATTTTTGAGCGACGCAAAATCTGCGTTTGTTGAAAAAGGGACCGTAACCTCGGAAGTAGTATTGGTAGAACTTACCTTTATTACTTTTCTCGGGGTAAACAATACGGTGTAATTGCTTCCACCGATTGTGTAGGGAAAAGATTCGATATATGTAGTTTTTCTATTCGTGGGAATACAATCAATTTTTACCCCCGTTCCTTGGATTAAATCAATTTCGTCGGTGTTTCTACCCAGGGGGTTCCACAGAGCAAAAGTGTTACCGTTGCACGTTGTAATATCGTAAATGATATTTGGGTAGCGGTTTAAATAAATGCTTACTTCTGAAGAAATCATCTTCCCGCACATGGTGGCAGAGATCCATTCGGTTTCATTTTTTACCAAATTATTCATCGTTCTGGCATACGAAGTATCTGTGGTCGTGAGCGCCGTTGATTGTCCAAGTATCTTATCCCCCGTTACCGAAAAAACCTGAAGGCCGGAATCATCGACACCGGCCAAACAGGAAAATGACACGTATAGGAGGGCAAGGACAACAAGTATTTTCATTTCGCGTTCACCTTTTCGACCACGTTTGTATTTGTCAGCCCGTTCTGAATCAGCGATACAAAATTCATGAACATTTTTTCGACTGCTGCGGCGCGGTTGATCTGGTTATCCTGCATGAGAACTTGGTACAAGGCCGCCAGCAGTAGCGGCTGATCGTATTGAGTCATTGTGCAAACTTCGGTCGTATCTGTCGCCAGCGTAGTAGCCATCGACTGGTAAATTAAATTTATTTCCTGCGTGGTGTTCGTAGGAGTAGGGAAAACATAGACCTTCGAGGCCATGATAAAAAACATGGGATCTTTCTTCAGCGTGGCTTGGTCTTTCTTGGCAAAAAATTCGTCAGGCTTAATCTGGATCGCAGGCTTCCCGGCGTACCGCAGGCTCGCTACCTTTCGGAAGTCCGCCGGAAGGGAGTAATTTGTCGTCCCTATTACCACCGAAATCGTACCCTGTTTAAGACAGTTCCAGTTTGCGGAGTGCGGAAGTGTATCAAGCAACACGTTCTGAGCTTGGTAAATCGCGTCGCCGAGAAGAGCGTCGGGGTAAATGGTGTTCGTGCTGTCCGTCTGGTATAAAAGAACGCGTAGCTTGGCCCGCAGCACCGTCAAGGTGCTGTTCGCAGCCAGCGCAGAAAAGCATACTGACGCCAGAACCAGGACGACAATTAATCTTCGCATGATTTACCTTCCCCTCAGCTCGTCGAGAATTTCGTTTAGTTTTTCATCGTGTTTTTCCAGCATTTTTTCAACACGATTATGAAGCGAAGAACAGTCCGGGCGTGGCATATACGGAGGATTTGTTCTAAAATTGAACCAGTCCCGGGCAAAAAACGACATCATTCCAAGGTTTATGGCTACAATTACACCGATAATTATATTGAAAACATGCTGCGAATCCATGGCTATACCCCGATTTTTGTAGAAATCTGGTCTATTTTTTCTTCGAGTCTCGCCAGGCGGTCTTCGGAAGCCCCCGACGGTTCCGGTATTGCCGCTATTTCTTCTGCGGTCATATCTACCCCGCCGTTCCTGTCGCGCCACGAATTAATTGCGGCCTCCTCACCGAACACCATCACGGCGTGGTACTCCGGTGCTACGGTGTGTTTGCAAAAAAAATTCAGTCCCGAAACTTTTTTGTCGTCTGCGGTTATATTCAAATTAAAATACGAAACCTTGATTGTTTTATTCATTGTTTCCGACCGCTCCTTCTAATTTTGGTACGTCATTATCGAGTTCACCGAGTTCCAGAGCGTCGAGTTGACGCAGTACCGAACACGGCAGGCCCTTCTTTACTTCATCGAGTTTCCCGTGTTCCTTGCACAGGCGTATTCCGTTGCAGGCGTGTGAAATAATATTGAACCGCTCTGCTGGTCCAGCCCCCGGTCCCATTGTCAAAGCCTCGATAATCCAGCGTTTCGTAAAACTGACCATCTGATGTTCTCCACAGTCGGTCGTTGAATAGGCCATGCTTTTCGCTTCCCTCTTCTTGATTTCATTCCATATCTCGATTTCTCTCATGCGGTCAGCGGCTATCCGGCGCATATCCTCCGCATTGTATTCCAGTTCATCGATATCTATTTGAAGCATATCCTTCTGGAGTATATCGTTTGCGGCAGCCTGGTTCCTCTTCGCCATGGATAGGTTAAGTCTGTTCCTGCGATACGAAAAGCTCAACCGAACAAGCTCTGTGGCCATGACATACTGCTCTTTCGCCGCCTGCCAGAATTTAGCGTCGGGGGTGAAGTGTTTCATGTCATTCAACACAGAAGCCTCTATCTGCATTTTCGTGCGGAAAACCTGCGAATGGTCGAAAGAGTGTTTCATGTCATCGAGAATTTCTTTCGTCGCCTTCGCCTTATCTCCGAGTAGTTCTTTTTCCTGAAAAATAATTTCAAAGTCCAATCCCATCATCTCCTATGCCCTATCTAATTTATAACACGCCGTATAAGGGGAACCTTCGCTCAACATTCCGCCATAAATTCCAGACGTGGCCGTTCCGCAACCGAAACCTCGGTCAGAAAGTGTTCCGGGCGTAGCTTCCTCGTCGTCGGACCATGATTTCGAAGACCCGTTATATATCGCGGTGGTTCCGCCCGACGCGCTGCCGGCAAATACCACAAATCCTCCGGCGGTAGAGGCCGCCGCAGATCCGCCACTCTGCAAAGAAACCGCCGAGCCGTATGGAAGATTAGAAACGTCCGTGGTCCAAGCGGAGCCGTCGAATCTTTCACAGGTGTTTGTTCCGGCGGCAGAGGCCACCCAGCCTCCAGCGGCTACGCAGTCGCCTGGAGTACCGAAAAGAGCGAGTCCGGCTCTCGCTGTGTTGAGAGTGTCTGCCGAGGAAGTCCAGGCCGAACCGTCGTAATTATTACAGGAGGTAGAAACTCCGGCCCCGTCGGCGTAAGCGTTTGTGGTACAACCTCCAGCGGTCATGGCGTCGTTTTGAGTTCCAACGGCAGCACCACAAACAAGTACGTTTGGATAATTCCCGCCAGCCGCAACGGTTCCGCTTGAAGACTCCTGCGTGGCTGTAAGATTGTTATACCCCGTGCAATGCGCACCAGCGGCATGAGTCCCGAACCCGTGCCCAAGATAAGAAGCGGAGGACAGGTCGTCCTGACCGGACGTGGCCCAAGCGGTCCCGTTATAATATTCGTGTTCAGCCGTTATGGCTGAACCAGTATGCCCACCCGTACAATCGCAGGCTGAAGAGGTGCCGAACCCGGCGGATCCAAATCGACCAACATCAAGCGGGTCTATTGTTGTCCATGCGCTTACAATAACAGAAGTCCACCAAGACTTCCACGCCCCGCCGATATTTACGCTTCCGGTGTCTATCGCCTTCCACTCCCCGCCGATATTGGCCGAAACGGCAGATATCGCCTTCCACGCCCCGCCGATATTTACGCTTCCGCTCATAACATCTCCTTACGCCGTGTATTGAATCCAAAGGCAACCATTTTCATAATCGCCCGGGCTGGAGGCCGCGCTCGTAGAAAGCACGACATTATGAAGCTGCGCGGTAGAATACAGAGTGTTCCCCGCTGATGTCACTTTGGCCGTGTTGTTCGCCGAGTTAAATTTTATGACCTCGGTTCCGGCCAGGTTTTCTATTTTGTCCACCATTGGGCCTGTAAGCGTAGCGCTTACTATCGTCGGGCCGTCAAGTTTATTCAATGACCGCTCTGCCATGGTTGCCCTCCCTTTTTTATGGTACCAAAATCCAGTCGAACGTGCATGACGTAGTCGAACCGGAACAGTAAACGTGAAAGTGATCTGCCGCTTTATCGGCTACCCAAACCTCGCCGAGATTTCCCGCTGGATCAGCTGTGCAGGTTATCGAAACCTTGTAGGTGGAAGCTCCGAGGGTCGCACCTATACTGCACGATACCCCGGTAGATGAGTTAAAAGTTCCGGTTCCAGAATATACCGTAGACCCGGCGGAAGCAGCTATTTCAAAAGTATCTCCACTTCTGGTGATGGTTACATTGCTACCCTGCTTGAGAGATATGTTCGGACCGTCGGAATATGCACCGTCCGTGTTAGCGTAAACCCTGGCTATGGTTCCAGTCGCCGACGAGGCGACGGTTACTTCTCTTGTGTCTGAACCAGGAGTTACGGTGATCCCGTCTCCGGCAATTAACTTGTTAAGATAGAGCTTCCCGCTTTTTGTGATAAAGTCGGAGGTGTCGCCAGTAGAAGCTATTGTAACCTCCCTGCTGTCTGTACCTGGCGTTACGGAAACCCCCGAACCCGCGATTACTTTTATGATGTATTCTTTCCCGCTCTTGGTTACCGTGTCAGAAGTATCGGCGGAGACGGTTACTTCCCGCGAATCAGCTCCAGGCGTCAAGGTTATACCCGGACCGGCCACAAGTTTATTGATATATGCTTTAACACTTTGTAAAACAAAATCGCCCGTGTCAACGGTAGAGGAGACCGTCACTTCTCTGGTGTCCGCCCCCGTAACTACCGTCACATTTGAACCCGCTATGATCTTGTTTATATACGCGTTTCCAACAATCGAGTCCGCCGTCGTGGAAGAGCCAGCCGTTGAAGCCGTTGCCGCCGTCCCAGCAGTTGGTGCATACAGCGCAACCGAAACAGTTCCAATAATTTGTTCTGTAAACGTGTTCGCTCCGGTCCATGAAGAATCCGCCCCTTTCAGAGTCGAGATCCTGGCTTCGAGCGTAGCGTCGCTGTTGTGCTTTGTGTAGTAATCTCCGAGCGCCACGGTTACCGTTCCAGAAACCCAGTCCTTCGTGGCAATGTAGGTTTCAATGCTGTCGAGGTGGAACTGTACTGTCTGCCCATCGGAATTATAGATGTTCTCCGACTCGTGCATTACGCCAGTCGTAAAATTATGGACAACGTAAGTAGCTCCGACAAGAAGCGCCGCAGTCGTCATCAGTAATACAAGTAGTGCCATTTTCTTCATGCTATCACCAGCCACGAGAATTTCCCGGTATGCGTACCTGAATTGTAAACGACAAAAATCTCGTCAGAACGCCTGGTGCAATAAACTTCGCCCATATTTCCGGCGGGATCATCCGTAATCGGTTGAATGAAAATCTTGTATGTAGCGGCGTCAGGCATAGTGGCTCCTATTGTTACCTGGGTTGATGAACCCGCACCGGCAAAATTATCCTCCCCGGAGTATATGGTTGTTCCGCTCGCAGCATTTATCGTTACGGCTCCGGTGCCGCCCGCCGGGGTAATCGTTATGTTCGTGCCTGCTACAATGTTTGAAACCCCAGACGGAATAGCCAAAGGAGAGTTGTTGACTCTGCCGAACGCCAAAATCGTCAAGGTTCCGGTATAAGCGTTCTGTACCCTGATGTCGATGTACTCGCTCGCGGCTCCAACCGGGGTCACGGAAATATCAATGTCGCTTCCGCCGTCCTTAGACGACCCGTTCGAAATTAAACTCACAGACGGGGTCATCGTGCCGTAATGGTTTATTCTGACCCAGCACTCTGCCTCCGCTATTGGGGCGGACGTTCTTCGTGCAATTATTTGCAGGTCGTAATTCGAATTGAGAGCGCCTGTATAGCGATAAGTCATATCAGCGCCAGTCGCGGTGACCGAAATGCGCTCATAAAGGACGTTTCCCATATATTCTACTGATGACGGGCCTACTGACCATATCTCATCGCCCGTCGTATCATCAAAAAATGTAAGGTCCCCCTCGTCAACCGTCATGCACGGGTAAGAATTATCATAGTTGTAAACTCCGAAAAAATCCTTGTAATAAAGTCTGTTTACTATCGGTTCGTGATTGATGGTCGGTAGATTCATAAAGGTTTCGAAATCGGAGTAGGCGCTTCTTATACGCCCCTGGTCGTTCGAAAATTCTAACTGGTGCCGCAGTTCCCGCGCTTTGCTTTTGGCTTCCGCTCGTAGGGCCGCCGCTAATTGAACAGCGTTAGTTTTGCTTGGATCGTACATCCCAAACATTACCATAAGCCTCGCTATTACCATATCGCAAAGGAACATATGGTAATCTTCTGGTATAAATGCAATTTCATCGGTCGGTTCTACCAGGTCGTCGAGTTGCATTTGGCAGTACAGGGTAATTGTGTCTCCGGTCGTGCTTGGGGCCGGGTAAAGCATCAGTTTGTCTTGCTTGTACCTGGTGCAGTAAAACCCCGTTTCGCTGTCCGACTCTGTACCCTTGGCCCAGGCAAGTTCGTCCGGGGCTTCGATCAGCGTCAGCTTCCAAATATCCACCCCCTGGTTATAAAAAATAAAATTGACTCTTTTGCACCCCGCCGGAAGGGAGTATTCTGAAATAGATTCCGTCAGGGCGATGGTACTTTCTTCGATCCGGGCGAGAGCCTCCGCCCCGAAGTCTTTGTAAACAGCGTTAAATTCTCTCTCTTTCTGTCCGGCGGGCAGGGAAAAGCTCTTCCCCTCGCTCATTTTATTAAGCGAGATCGCCCCCTGAATCCAGTTGTCGATGTATTGAAGAGCCTCCCCGAAGTTCATAGTAACCTACTTTGTAGAAACGGTTACTGAGTATGGTTTGCAAGAAAGGTTGTAGAACGTCTCCGTTATTCCAACGTCCCCAAGATCGGTTGTTCCAAGGGTGAAGTCGGACCCGGACGTATTCACGATTTTAAGCCCGCCGTAAACTACATTGTTTTCCCCGTACGAGATTGTAGCGAGCGTGTCTATGTTAGCCCTGCCCTTGTAGACTTCAGTTGTGTCATTGTCGCCATCGTAGGTTATCAAATAATAACAGGTACTCCCGGTCGGAACAGCCTCAGCCGGAGTCGCAGCAAGAGCTACATCGAAGGTTCCGATTGTCTCAAACTTCGCGCCAGATGTAATCTGCACCGCCGTGGTTATCTGTATTTCTCCGGTGTCGGTTCCCTCTGCAAGCCCGCCAGAATTGAAAGCCCTCTGAAGCCCGGAGTCCCCGACCTCGTATAGAACTTTCACCAGGTCCCCCTGGCGTACGCCGTTCGGAGTAATGTCCGCAGCGATAGCCTGGAAGGAAATTGCGACGGTTAAAAGAAATGCGATTATGTATTTCACGAAATTCCCACCTTTCGTAGAAGGGGCCAGCCCGAAGGCCGGCCCCTGGTGACGCTTCGCCTTAAGAGCGAGGTATGTTCAGGACTTTGTAGTCGGCGCTTACATAGAAGGCCGCCGTCGATCCTGCGCTTGTGAATGTTCCAACCACGGTTCCGCCTGCGGAAAAATATTTTCCGCCAGCTGCGAAAAGTGTTGCTTCAGTAGCTGGGTCAGACCCGCCGTGAGTTCCTGCCGCCGCGTTGAGATCGACCGAAGCGTTAAACAGGTTAGCGGTAGTCCCGTCCCCCACGTTGAGTGTAAGAGCTGCACCCTCCGGGGTTTTCATGAGGTGGTCAACTTTGGTTACGATTGCGTGGGCCGGTATTTTGAGAAACTCGACCGTTCCACCAGCCGTTACCGCATTTTCTGCCAAGTCTATTAGGTTTTCGGCGGATATTATTTCGCCTTTTACCCTTTCCCTCGTTGAGCATTTATCGGTAAAGAAAGTATCTGCTGCCATATTATTTCACCCTTTCTTTAGTCGGACACCGCTGTGCGGGCCATGAGTATCTGAGCGCAAGCCCAGTCTTTGCTGTCGAAGGTTGTCCTCTTTACGCCACGAATAATCCTGGCGCAATAGCCGGTTATTTCGTCGTAGTCCCTGGTTTCCATCTTGATTTCTTCCCTTTTTCCGTCAGCCTTGACGAGGGCATTCTGCCCGAGGAGCAGGGCCTTGACATACGGGACGTTCCCGCCAACTCCACCCTTTTTGGAAATGAAGCAACGATCCGATTCGTGTATTACAACGCCGTCGATGATTGCGATTGACCCCTCGAATAACGGGTTTTCCGGTCCGCGCCTCTCGGCCTCTCTCAAATACTGCTCGTACTGAGAGTTCTGCTTGAGATCGAAGAGAGCATCCGGGTGCGTGAGCAGAACCATGTGGGGCTTGCCCTTGATCATGATTGGCTTGAACGGCTCCTGTGTCCTATTCCACCCTGTAAGAGCGCCAGTCTTGATGTAGCTTATGGCCTTCGGCGTCAGCAGCATGGTTGCTGTGAGGCCGGAAGGAATGGCGCCGGTTGTGGTAGGAACGCTTGCTGGTTCGTTGATCAGGAAAATTTTCGAGGGCGTTCCCTTGTATAGTTCAGTGAAGTACCACTGGTCAAGCATTCCAGCGAATGCCTCCTTGAGCGCCCTTTCAGACTCATCGCTGATTTCGAAAACGACTCTCTGTTCGGATAGGCCGCCCTCGTAAGCTACTGCCATCCTGCGCCTTTTGAGTTCGACGGAATCGGTGAAACTGTCGAGTGACTGCTCGTTGCCAGTCATCGTCTGCCCCTCTTCCTTGTAGTCTTCCTCGTTGAGCTTCTTGGTGAGGACGAAGGTTATCTTGTCGCCCTTGTCGTTCTTGAGTTTGTCCTTCGCAAATATTATCGAAGAGCCGTCTTTGGACTCAAATTTGTTGAAGTAGGTCATCTTCTGGGTTTCTCTCATTACTTTTTCGTCCCAGTGTTTCTTGACCTCTGCGTCAGTTGTCGCGTAAACTTTAATCGCCATTTTATCTCACTCCTTGTTTTTTAATCTGTTAGGCACCCGGACGCCTTTAAAAAGGCTTCTATCTCCGCGTCGCTCTTCTGATAGAGCGCCTTGTTCGGAGGGGCTACTCCAGCAGCAGAATTTCCCTGGGGGGAACCGGACGCCTTAATTTTCTGCGCATTGATAATAGCTTCCGTTACTTCGATCCCCCTGCTTTTAAGCATGGACTCCAATTCGGCGTTGCGCTGTTTAAGCGCCCGGTTTTCCTTATTGAGCCTGGCCCTTTGGTTAAGCAGAAGGAGACCACCAGTTGGTATTTTCGGCAGGTTGTCGACAATGTTTTGAACCTGCTCGGGCGGTAGCCCGTCTTCTTCAATGAGCTGCCTGAATATTTCCTGGGAGTTTTCAACGATATCAGGTGCCAGAGTTCGCAATTCCTGCTCTTTCTGTTTGATAAAGTCGCGCTCCTTGGATCTTATCTCGGCGTCGCGCTGTTCGACGATTTCCTTTACCCTCTCGAAATACTTCACCGGATCTTCAAATTGTAACGCCGCCAGTTCGTCTTTGTCGTAAGTTTGAGTGCCTTCGGGATTTTCCCTCGCGCGCTTCATTTCCTGGAAATACTTGAGCGCCTGTTCGGGGTCGGCGTGAAAAGTGTCCAAGAGACCCTTGGTTTTACGCAACCCTCCGATTTCGTTGCCCTGCCTTTGAATGAACTGTTCCTTATCTTCAAGCTGTTTGCGGTACTTCTCGATTTCGGTAGACTCCATTTTCTGCGCTGTGGCAGGGGGGTCAACCTTCTCGACTTTCCCTTCAACGACCGTCTGATAAGACTTGTCAAACTCTTCATCCGACATTTCCTCTACTGGCTTGTCGTTAGTTTCTGAAGCTGATTTTTCAATGACCCCTGTTGCCTGCACCTCTGGCGGTGCTTGAGGACTTTCGTTTGGTTCTAGCATGGTTTTTCCTTTCCGGGCAGACCATTTCTGCGTGCCCCGGTGTATTTTTTATGCGGCTGGTGGTTTCCCGCCCGCCTTCATTACTTCCGCATTCGTCGTGGCGGCGGCTTGCTGCTGCTGCTGTGACATCATCTGCTGGATTCTTCCCTCAATCTTTTTGCGCTCTCCCTCTGGAACAGGAAGAAGCGGGGCAATAAGATCCGTCGGTATTGGAGCACCCTGCTGTATGAGTTGTAACATTGTTTGTAATGTGTGCATTCTCGTTGTCGGGCCGTACTGGGATTCCTCAATAGCGACATCGTATTTTGTCAAATCGGCGTTGTTCAAAAGCTCGTATATCTGGTCGTAACTGTAAGCGTCTATCGGTTCTCCAGCTATTTTCATATCTGGGTTTTTTATGGCCTGCTGATTGAGAATGCGCATAATCCTTTCGGGCGGATAAACCTTTTTGAACCATGCTACCGTCCAGCGCGCCACATCTTTTCTCGCGAATTTTACGTTATCGAAAATAAACTCGTTGCCTATCAACGCCTGATTCCTGCGCGATTCTTCCGCTACTCCAGATTCGGCGTTGCTCTTCTGGCCGAGCAGCTCGGCGTTGATATTCGAAATTCTGTCCATGATGTTCAGCATGAGCTGCGCCAAACGCTCCTGTTCTTGAGGGTAAGGCATTCCCTCTACCCTCTTCGGAAGGTTGTTCGTGTCTTCTACTTCTATGGCGAACCCAGGCTTGCTGGTTTCCTTAAGGAGTTTTTTACCCTGCTCTGCGTTTGGAAATGTAGTTTTATCGTAGAACCAGCCGGAGCTGTCCATCTTATTAAGCATATCCACAATGGTGGACATTCGTTTGTTGAACTCATCCTGCGGGTCCTTCGCGCTTTCCAATTTCCCGTACCAAACACCGTTTTCGAGTTCCGCATGAGCCGGTACTAAAGGAAATTCATTGTCAATGGGGAGTTCCGGGTAATCGTCGGAAAGAAGCGTTGACCCGGCGAAGGTGGTAACTCTTATTCTGGTGCGCTTTCTTGGAATAAGGCGCAGCCCCTCAATACTCTTTAAGGATTCTGCGTCGCTCTTTTTCCAATCGGTCAGATCCGCCGACCAAACTGGCCCGGTTGACGTATCAACAACGATGTACTGTCTGTAATATTCCTTGCGCCAGACAGCTATTTTCAAAATATTCTGCGTGAGGAGGTCTATCCCGAGACGGTTTATGGCGTAAAGCGGAGTTACCTGCGTCCCATCGCGCTCCGTCGTTGACGGAGAAATTGGGTTCTCGCGATCCTCGGAGGTGAACATAGTTTCGATTTCGTCTTTTTTGCCATCGAACTCTTCGACAAGGGATTCCTTGGAACACTTCGTAATCATCGCAAAGTATTCCATATCTCGGCAATTCTTCTTTTCGTGCGGCCCGAGTTTTAACCGCTCCCACGGGTACATTTCTATTTTAATCTGGCCCGAGGGGTCCAGATCATAGTCGGGGTAAACAAAGTATGCCCCCAGCCCGCACTTGGCTACATCGTCAAAAACCTCTGTGTCTATGAACCAGAAGTTGGTTATCGTGTAGGCTATCTTTACAATAACATCAAGAATGTCAGCCGTCGCTTGGTCACCATATTCAATCGGGGAAAATTTTACATCGTACCTATTCTGGCGTTGATAGCCGGAAAGGGTTCTAATCTGGCTTGCGCAAATATTGAAAGTAAGCGCTGGCCTGTTGATATTGGAAAACTCTCGCCTGGTATCTTCATCCCATTGCTTGCCCTGGTAGTATCTCCGCGACTCCGCTGCTTTTTCTTCCGATTCTTTGTTCCACTCACAGGCGGCAAAGTATAACTTCTGCGCCTCTTCGAGCGCCTTGTCGTCTTTCTTCAAGACCTCGGGCTTCTCAAGTTCGATTTCTCCGATGTCATGCGAATGACCGTTTTCCGGCGCCACCATCGGCTCCGGCTCAAATTCCTGGGTCACTTGCTGCCCGGTTTCGGGGTCGATATCAAGAACGGGGGGACGTATGAACTGAATAATTTTGTGGCGGTGCCCTTTTTCCTGGGTGGTTTCTCCGGTGCCGTCGTCTCGCAAGTAGATGATATGCGTATGTTTAGCAGCCTGCGAACTCAACGCCCTTTTAAAAGTCGGCATTATGCACCCATCCACCCTTTCGGTCTACCACGAAATTCTTTCGTATGAAAATTTTTCCTATCTATTTTATTGTAATCTGGATCTTCGTCTGGTGTCAAGAAGTCGAGGGAGCGTATAAGGGAAGCTATGAAAGAATCGGCGCGCCCTGGAGAGTATTTTAAATTTTTTTTCATAGTCTTTTTATCTATCACTTGCCGCTTCCGTCTTTCTGGAATCCACTTTGCCTCGTTCAGTTCAAACATGAAATCAGCGTCATCTGGAATACTGATAAACCCCTCTTTAAATATTTCTTCCGCCTTGTGCCACAGCTCCGCCCGGCGGTTTATGTACTCTTCGGGTTTACTTGATGGCTCCTGTTCGTAGAAACCTCGAACCCTCGGAAGCCTGGCTTTAAGATAACGGTACAGGCCTATTCCCACGCCGTTCTTGAGAATTATTACTTCCCATACATTATGTTCTTGAACCAGCGACAATATCTCGTCGCCCCCGTTGTCTTCCCCACGGGGGTTTGAGGCCTTCTTGAAAAGTAGGACTTTTGGTCCTTGACGAATACAGATCATCTGGTCGTCTTTCCCGTCACCCGACGGGTCCACGGATAGTATTGTCGGATATTTTAAATATTGTACTTCTCGGTTGACCGCAGCCTGTATTTTGTCCCAGGAAAGGATAGCGTCCGATTGTGCCTGCGGGAACTCCCCGGCGACATACACGCGGTAATAGTTTGAGTCTTCCCCGTACTGCTCCTTTTTTTTCTGGATATATTCTGGAGAAACAATCTCGTTTGGGCTGTCGTCCCAATGCAGCCGTACCCAGTTTCTCGATTCTTTCGGGTCGTCCTGGGAGCGGAAGGCCAGCCCAGTTCGGCGGGTTGGGTTGTACAGCAATACCATGAAATTTACAGGGCTGGTCAGGGTGGATTCGAGAGCCATGAGTATTTGGTCGTCTACACCGTCGGCCTCAGTAACCAGAATACACATTACCTTCTCGTGGAACCCCGACATCGTTTTTTCTTCGACGTCTTCGTCCCTTTTGGCCACGGCAGTCTTTTGGAAGGCGAACCCGAGGGTTCCCTCGGCGGCCTTCCTTCGTATGTATTCCCCTCGTACTATGTACTGGTTCCTGACAACGCAAGTATAGGACCCGTCACCGCTCATGTTCCACAGCCATTTATTGCACTCGGCCCAGACGACCGTCTTGAGCTGTTTCTCGCCAGGAGCCACGCACGGAATCTTCACCTGCGGCCAGCAGTCAAGAAGCCACAGGATGGTTACAGCCCCAGCCGTGTCCTTCCCTCTTCCCTTCCCGGCCCGGATGGAAATTCCAGATTTTATGGCGTACTTTTCAAGCTCTGTGGTCAGCGGTATGTTCTCCGACTTGTAATGCTTGGCACGAACCATCAGCCCAAGCTGACGAAAGTAGTCGCTTTGCTGCGCTGTTATTATCTTCAGACCCAGAACTTTCCGCGCCCAGTCCTCCGGGTCGTAAATCCACCGAGAATAAGCCGACCGTAAATGCTTGTCGTTAAGCTGCTGGTTTTCCATCATCAACCACCTCGCATTTTGCCGGTATCGCCTGTTCTTTTTTCGCCCGCTCTATCGCTTCCGCCTGGGCCTGCATGATAATCTTGGCCATGTCGTCGCCAAATACATTGACGGTAGTTTCGCTCTTGGCTTCCTGAAGAGCGTTTCTGGTCAACGTGTCGAGAAGCCGCAGAACATCTCTGTCTTCCATCTCCACAAATTTTTTATCGTCGTAGTAGTCAAGAACTTTGTCAACCAGCGTTGCGCTTTTTGACCAAATTATTTCCTTGACCTTTTCTCTCTTCTGCCTTTTTTCTACGGGAAGTTTCTGGACTTCTGCAACGCTGGTTGATGTTTTGAAAATATGTTCTATCGCTTTAACGTCGCGAACTACCGGAGCTGCCATGGTTGCCCCTCCTTGTGTCTTTATTTAATGGTACAAAATTTTTACATGGGTTGTCAATTAAAAACGCCCACAGAAGAGCGGGCGGCGTAAAAAATTCCGGGTTCAGCGATCCCGGATAGTTTGCTCAGGTAGGATCTACTCTCCTGTTTTTTTATTCTCCTGCTGTTGGAGTTCTTTTATTTTATCATCCGTTTCCTTTTTTTTCAAATCAAGCACGCACTCGGAGGCCAATTCCGAAACGGCGCAGCTCAAAAGATTGTACCGGAAATTATTCTGCATTATTCCACACCCGGACCGGCCTTCCTCGAACTTCGGAAAATTTACATGGCAAATTTTTGTAGCCCTGTTTTTTCGGTGGTTATTATCAGCTTAATCTTCGCGCTTTCCATTCTCTTCACGCTCCTTTACTGCGGTGGAGAGCATGATTACAATTTCTTCCGGCATTGTCAGTTTGTCCTTGACCGAAAGCAGTTTAATCGCCTGGTGCAGTTCATCGCTTATTCTCGCCTGTATGTACTTCACTTTGCCTCCTTATGGTTATCGCACTTTATCGGTGTTATTTTTTTTGTGTATAGTTACAAGCAGCACAATGTTTGCAGTTTGAACAGTTCATTTCTTTAACTCCTCCTCGGTTAATATTGTATCAGGATCAATACTCCATTTTGGATCGGGAACAAGATCAGCTGTTGTAACCTGATCGAGAACTGCTATCGCTAATTTGGGACTCATATATCCAAACTCATCACCACCTACGGACAGAAGTGCCTGATTGAGTTTTGGTTTGATTTTTATCGTATCTATGTTTTCTCTGATGATTATCTCACCATCAGGAAATTCAAGTTTGATTATCATAGTTCCCCTTTCGTATATCCAAGCTCATGTGTGAGCTTGTCGAGCTTTACTTCTAATTCCTTGATTTTATTCATCTGTAAACTATTCTGTTCCGTTGACTCCATCAGCCGGTTGTTTTTCAAACTCACCATTGTCCTATACAGTGACGAATAAGAAGCCACAATACCGAACAATACTGTAATCCACATAACTATGACCAAAACAAACGTCCGAAGATTTATCTTTACTTCGACTCTCATTCGCCCCTCGCTTTCTCGTTCAGTTCACGGCACAATGCCTCGGCGCGTTCCTTTGCATCTGGTATTTTCTTACTCCACTCCCCATAATATACCCATTCAACTCCACGTTCAGGAGGATCTAACTTTTTGCCCTGCATTGGTAGTACCGTAATCACCGAATAGATTTGTCCACGCTTCCTTAGCCTGCTCTCTGGTTATTTTGGTCATGCTTTGACCACGATTTCTTTTAACCAGTTGTTCTCTTTGCCTACGCAGAATATTGCAGAAGATAAAGCAGTAACCTGTTGTTCCGTAAGCTCAATAGCAAGAAACTCACAGATTAGATGAATAGTTTCGTGTAAAATAACTTCCTGTTTGTTACCTCCGGTCAACTCTTTGCAGATGTGAATCTTTCCGAGTTTGGAATCCGAGCGACCCATCGTCCCATCGACACGACTGGAAGATTCGTATTCAGCGTACTCAATTTCTTTTCCGAGTATCTTCATTAAGTTCCTCCGCCCTTGTTTTGAGTAATCCCGTTATCAATTCTGGATCATGACCATCTTCAACAAGAGAGGCCCAACGATTCAATCGTGAGTTTGGATTCTCTATTTCTTCTTTGAACTTCTCCATATTCTCTGGGGTAACTTCCATACTGAAAAGTATTTTCTCGCTTGACATATAGCTCCTTTCGTGGTATGAATACTGAAAATCAATATCACCAGTTGGTTTTTGGCACACCAGCCCCGCCTCTGTTTACAAGCGTATTAGGGCTGGTTTTCTTTTGCCTCTATTTCCTCCTCCTTCGGTTCCCGCTCGCGCTTTCCGCAATCTGCGTAATGCACACAACTCTCGCAAGTCTGCGAGAAGAACTGATTAAGTTTTTCCTGCGCATCTGTTTCGAACCTATCGCTGATAAGTTCATTTAGATTTTCATACGCCTGTTTCGCTTCCCCAAATGATATCTTCATTTCTCCGTTCCTTTCAATAGTTTGATCCCATACTTAATTATTTTTAGATATGTTTCGCTTTTTGCCTTTTCGTATTCGGCGTCGTATGCGGCGGAGGATGCGGAGGAGGAGGATGCGGAGGAGGCGAAGTAGGAAACGGCGGCAGAGTAGGCGGCGGAGGATGCGGAGGAGGATGCGGAGGAGGAGGATGCGGAGGAGGCGTAGGCGGCGGCGGAGGAGGCGTAGGCGGCGGCGGCG
>Ga0209202_1000349_pt1 | contig 40232 bp, 37 predicted proteins | sample AD_UKC032_MetaG_FD_184416 | JGI IMG/M metagenome (GOLD analysis project Ga0209202, IMG submission 184416) | Active sludge microbial communities of municipal wastewater-treating anaerobic digesters from USA - AD_UKC032_MetaG (SPAdes) (version 2) | ecosystem: Engineered > Bioreactor > Anaerobic >... | reverse complement strand
AAAATAGTACTTAACTTCATACCAGAAATGGTATGGCCAACCAGTACAAATATTTGGACTTAAAACGTCTGACTAAATGAATTGTGTGAACCCAATCACACAGAAAGTCAAAATGTCAATAATTTTTTAGACTTCCTGTCACTCTTCAACTTTTAATGTGCAAATACATCCAAAGCTTTTAAGCAACACTACTCTCGTACTAGGGGATTCATTAGAGAACTATCTCTAAGAGGATTCCTGTTTCTCCATCCATATTTTTAAATATATTCCCAAACTCGTGAGCAGAAGTATAGCATACCATCCCTGGTTGCGCAAGAGGTTTTGTAAGAAAATTTTGTTAAATTATCTCGTCAACAAAACCGTATTTTTTAGCCTCCTGAGCTGAAAGGTATGTTCCGGCACTATTATGAGCATTTGTAAGTTCATGCATAACCTGATTTGTCGTACTATCAACTCCACAAGTCTTAGCCCTTTCAACAAAAATACCCTTATATACCTCATCCAACCTATCCATTTGAACTGCTTCCGCCTTCATTTCGTCCTTATTGCCTTCCATCATACCACTTATCGGATGAATCAGCATAACTGCATTAGTCGACATCCTCCTTACATCTCCAACTTGAAGAATCAATGCTCCCATAGACATAACCGGACCATAACTTGTTATATTAAGAGATATCTTTTTCTCCTTTTTATATCGAGACAGAATGTCAAATACTGCGAAACCAAGATAAGCATCCCCTCCATAAGATGCAAGTTCAATATTCAACGTCTCAAACTTTACACCGTAATCCTCTAAAGTCATCAGTGATTTCGTCAAACCATCAAACATTGCCCCATCGACCTCTCCAGATATTAGCAATGAGAATGAATCGTTTTTCATTCTATCAGGAACAATTAGGCCACTCTCCCTGGCAGAGAAACCTGTAGGATTTACAAAATAATCTTCTATAACTGGAATTGATTGACCATAAATACCTGTTGGCCTTGTTGACCTAGGCTTAAACTCAGAAATACTGCTCTCCATAATGAATGGTTAATAATATTAATTAACAATTTGAGCAGTTAGAACTATGAAGCTATTTATAGCAAAATTATATTGAGAAAACAATACTAATTACCCCTTAACTCCCCATCTTTAAGATTCAATACCTTGTTTATGCCACTATTCGAAACAAAATACCTATCATGGGAAATTAAAAGAATAGTTCCCCTATACTGCTTCAAGCTCTCTTCCAGAACCTCTTTCGTCTCTATATCTAAATGGTTATCTGGTTCATCCAAAATTAACATGTCATAATCCTTGTAACTAAAGATAGCAAATTCAAACCTAGCTCTCTCCCCAGGACTCAACTGTTTAATACTTTTGAGCTCCATATCATCTTTAGAAAAAAGGAATTTGGAAAGATACCCTCCCGCACTACCGTAAAAGCAATTAGTTCGAAGGATAAATTCCTCTCTAATATTCCTTTTACAATCATCTTTCATCTGAACCTGTGAGTAATAACCTATTTTTATATTGTCACCCACTTTAACCTCCCCCTTAGTAGGCTTTTGTAATCCCATTATTACCTTCACCAAAGTCGTCTTACCTGCACCATTTGGACCAAAAAGCCAAATCTTCTCCCCCCCACGTATTTCAAGATTCATATCCTCAAATACTTTTGTTTCTCCGTAACTCATTGAAAGGTTATCAACCCTAAGCATTAATTTGGTTTTGTGTACTTCTGTTTCAATCTTGATATCTTTCATTACCTTCTTCTCGTATTTCTCTTTCTTGTCTTTGTCCAATCTTGCAATTCTAGTTTTAGCAGCACTAATAGCTCTAGACCTTTGATGACCAGCTCCAATCTTTCTTACATTTTCAAGTAATTTCTCAAGTTGAGCCCTTTTTCTCTCTTGCATTTTGAATTCTTCATTCCATTTCTCAATCAATTTGAATTTTTCTTCTTTGTAGTTATCATAGTTCCCAACATATTTAATCAACGAATCTCTTTCAATCTCCCATATTTCGTCTACGACATTGTTTAGAAATTGTCTATCATGGGAAATCATCAAAACAGGAATTTGTAATCTCTCTACATATTTTTCAAACCATTCGATACCTTCAATATCTAAATGGTTAGTTGGTTCATCTATTAGCAAGGTGGTAGGATCTTGGAGCATTAGTTCAATCAACTTAACCTTCATTTTTTGCCCTTCACTTAAGGTATTAAGATTTTGATATGGGTCAAAGTTCGTAAACTCAAGTTGAGATGCTAATTTGTCAATTTTGTAATAGCTCCAATTGTCATCTAATTTTTCCTCGAGATATATCCCAACCATTTCATCTGGGAAGGAGAACTCTTGAGGGATATATCCAATACTCTCACCTGTTTTAGAAATATTCCCTTCAGTAATTTCCTCCTCTCCTACTATCATTTTGAGAAGAGTGGTTTTACCACATCCATTTCGACCTACTAAACCTATTTTCTTGTTTCCCGAAAGTTTAAAATCTATCTTTGAAAAAAGTGTCCTGTCATCAAATTTTTTTGTAATATTCTTTCCTGAAAGCATGGGAGTGATTATATATACAAAAAAAGAGTATTACAAATACACTATTTATCTTTTTTTATATTTACCAATCAAATGAACTCTGAATTTCCTTAAAAATGGTAAATCCAAAATCTTTTCTAACAAACAAGAGATTCGGAATGTAACATCATTGAAGCAAATATAGCTAGGATCTCCATTCGTTAAAAGTATCTCCTCTTCAAAACCGCACTCTTTCATAACCTTTCTAATTTTTTTAACAGAATTAAACCTATACTTCTTTGAAAAAGTGTCATTCACCTCTCTTCCGTAAAATTTTTGGGTCAAGAAGTTGTGAAATCTTTCAGGAATTAACCTTATTATCCAAGTGTTGTAGTTAAGAGAATTTGGAGTAAGGAAAATAACGGTTCCTCCGGGTTTCAACACCCTACAAATTTCTGAGAATGCTCTCTCAGGATTCTCAATATGTTCCAACACCCAAGCACAGACTACAATATCAAAAAAATTGTCTTCAAATGACATTTTTTCTACATATTCATTTCTTATGTCTTTCAAAAAAGGATTCCTTGACCTTACATCTACCGAGGGGTCTATACCAAAAGCGAATTCTGCTTTTTCATATGCCTTCTTAAGTAAATCGCTATGTCCGCAACCAACGTCTAGGAGTTTAGTACCCTTATTTACTCTTTCTAAAACCATCTTTTGATATATCTTGGTGCTTTCCTCCCACTTGGATTTGATTGTTTTGTACTTCTCTCGGAACTCCTCTTGCTTTGTCATATTGGTTTTCTCATCTGGTACATATCCTCTAATTCGCTCACTCTTGTAGCATCATTTGCACTTTTATCTCTATTCCATTCGACTAGTCTCGGGAATCTAAGTGAGAGACCTCCACCGATATCCTCCTCCCCTAACCTTCTTGTAACCTCATCTGCTTCAACAGTAAATACAACTTCTGGATATACCCAAATATCTGGTTTAAGATTCTCTGGACAAAGAACATTCTGCGGTTGACCCTCCTCAATCTTTGTCTCCAACTGCCTCTTAATACTTCGCAACTGCTCATCGCTAAAACCTGTTCCTACCTTACAAATAGCCTCATATCCATCTGTCTTCTCATTATACAAAGCGCCCAATATTGCTCCCACACCAAAATCTGATCTCCTCCCAGAACCGTAATAGTAGCCAACACACACCAAATCTACAGTATCCACCAACGTATTCATCATACTCTTTTTTAACTTAATCCAATCATAGTTTCTCACACCTGGGAGATATCCACCTGAAAGCATTTTCACAATTACTCCTTCATATCCTTTTTCAACATTCTCATGAAATATCTGTATCAAGCTATCTAAGTCAGAAACCTCTTTAGTCTCACAAAGCTCAAGGCTTTCTCCCATTTCAATTTTACTTAGTGTTTTTACTCTTTTTTGCGTATCTTGTTCAATTAAATCGTTTCCATTTAGGAAAAGTACATCAAAAACCATCCCCTTTACAGGGATATTTTTTGATGCATCTCCAATTGAATATTTTCTCCTTCTTTGCATAGTATCTTGGAAAGGAAGAAATTTCCCATCCTTAAATCCCAAAACTTCGGAATCCAAGATAAACGATTTGTCAGAAATTGCTTTTGCAGATTCAGCAATCTCTGGGAACATTTCTGTAACATCTTCTAGATTTCTGGTAAAAAGCTTAATCTCAACATCATTTGAAGCTTGTTCAAAAAGACCAATATCTTTCCGTGAAAGATATTTCTTCCAAACATATTCCCTGTGCTCAAAATCCTTACTTTCGTATTTATGAATTTGGCACCTAAGTCCATCAAATTTCGGCTGAACAAGAGCTGGAGAGCCTGTTCTTTCAAACGTTTCTTCGAAAGAGCCCACTCTTTCAACCAACCTCGGCATAACTGGGATACCAGGTTGTATTTTTAAATTTTTCAAACTTTCTACAGCTTCCATTCTTGCTTTTTGAGCTATACAGCTGTAAATATATCCGATATCAGCACAGATTCCATATGCCCTATCCAAATCCAATCGTAAGCTTTTATCGCCAACAACAACGAAAGAGAAAACATCAAGGAGAGTCTTAAAGCTAATGCCAAATCTTAACTGCCCACAAATTACTCTAACAAAGTATTTCGCTTCCAAAGGAGAAAAGGATTCCAAAGCACCCAAGATAATTGAATTTTTCCTTTCCACAGAGCCATTTCCCTCTGTTCTTACAATACCCCAAAGGGTATCATAGGCATCAAAAAGGGATGCCCCTTTTGAAACAAACCCACACTTTTCGGAAAAAAGTTTTACTGTATCACCAATATCCCCCAATCTATCTCTCTCCTGCTGAACTCTGATATCGATATCCTTGGCTTTTGCATACTTTTCTAACAATGAAATTAGGCTTTTTTCAGAATAGTTAAACTCACTATTTACAAAAAATGGTGCAACCCTACCTAATATCAAGTATGAAAGAATCTCTCCCTCTTCACTCGTCAATTCTCTGTAAAAAGATGCTAGTATTTCCGTAATCTCATTCCTTGAGGCAATTTCCTCTATTGTTTGAAATATTTCACTTATCTCTTTGAAAGTAGTTTTACTGTTCTTCATCCTAAATATGTATACTTAGTTGATTTTGTGCTCCCATCTTGACTTACCAATCCTTTGTTAACAAGAACATCCATATCCCTTCTTAGAGTTCTGGAAGAAACATTTGGTTGCAATTTATACAATTCGGAAGGCGTAATTTCTTTTAACCTACTTACTTCTGCAAGAATTTCTGCTTGCCTTTTGTTCAATCCAACAACATTCTTTACACTATCCTGTACAATTTCCTCTTTATCTGGAGTTTGCGGCTTTTCCTTTAGTTCTGACTTAGAATCTTCATCCTTTCTATTTTTTAATATGGAACCAAGGATAAAGAGACCAATTAACAAGCTCAATATACTGGTAAGTAAAGACTTAACAGACATTTCTTTTTGATTATTGTCTTCCATGCTTAATTATATATCATTACGAGGAAGATTAAAGGGAGGTACTTATACTTGTAGCAAGATATATTTAATACCTCCCCTCCCTAGTCCCTTCTATTTCTTCCTCTTTTTGTTTCTTTTCTGCTCCGAATGATGAAGCCTTCTGTGACAAGATTGACACAAGAGAAGAAGATTGGAGAGGTTTGATGTTCCCCCATTAGATTTGGGGTTAATGTGATGGATTGTGAAGACCGGATAACTGGGGTCCTCTATTTTCCCACATTCTTGACAAGTCCAATTGAAAAATCTGTGCACCCTCAATTTCTCAGGGTCTTTCGTAACCGATGCCAAGTTACCTCCTTTATTCTAGGTTTTTAAGAACAGGTTTCCCTATCGCTCTGTCGGATTATATCCAACTATGTGGTATTAATGCAAGGTTTTCTTAAAAAAGTGTGAAATTTAGCTTTTTAACTCAGCCATATTCTCTCCAATAGCAGAGCTAACATCAAGATGAACATTTAACGATACTGCTTCTTTCATAATCTTCTTGGCTTCTTCTTCAAACTCCTTAACTCTTCCATCAACAACTTCGAAGACAAGCTCATCATGAATCTGAAGTAGTATAAATGCCTCATTCTTAAATTTCTTCCCTATCATCTCATCTAATTGAATCATTGCATATTTCATAATATCAGCCTCTCCTCCCTGTATAGGCATATTAATAGCCTCTCTCTGAGCAGCTCTCATCAATCGAATATTCCTTGATTTGATACCTTTAATCCATCTTGTCGTACCAAACATTGTTTGTACATACCCTCTCTTGTACGCTTCTTTCTCTAAAGATCTCATATACTCCTCAACACCTGTATAGTGTTGAAAATAGTTTTGGATATATCCAGATGCCACATCGTTATCGATTTTAAGCATATTAGCTAATCCAAACGCCGTTTGGCCAAAAAGTATCCCAAAATTAACAGTTTTACCTAAACTTCTTTCCTTTTTAGTAATTTCCTCAACATCCTTCTTTAATATTCTACTTGCTGTTGCCTTGTGAATATCCACATCATTTTGAAAATCCTCAATTAACAGCTCATCCTCTGACATATCCGCAAGCACTCTTAACTCCATCTGAGAGTAATCCATGCCAAGTAATTTAAAACCATTTCTTGCAACAAAAGATTTTCTAATCTTCTCTGCCCACTCTCCTTGTACGGGAATATTTTGCATATTGGGATTAACTGAGGAAAGCCTCCCAGAGGAGGTTCCTGTTTGTTTAAAATCAGTATGAATTGTACTATCTTCGTTCATCTCCCCTAACTCAAGCAAAGGTAGTACGTATGTGGTGTGAATTTTACTTAATTCTCGATATTCAAGAATATTTTCTACAACAGGATGAGTACCTTTTAAGAGATCTAATACCGTTTCTCTGGTGGAACCCTTCTTTCTATCTGGAAGTTTCAATTCGTTAAAAAGCACATCTGAAAGCTGTTTAGGAGAATTAATATTGAATTCATGACCAACTGATTCAAATATCTCTTTTTTCACCATTTCTATAGCCTTAGAAAGCTCTACATCCAAACTCTTCAACCAATCGATATCAATCTTTATTCCTCTTTTTTCCATTTTAGAAAGAACCATAGAAATTGGTATTTCTATCTTCTCTAGGCTATGAAGAAAGTAATCATTCTCTATTCTGAGAATGTCCCTCATACATTTCTTTGTATATTCGTACAACTCTATTTTGTTTGCCTTGTTTATTTGAGTTTGTTGAATCTCTCCGATTGAATCTAAAACTTTCTTTATTTCTGACGGATGTATTTTCTCCCCAAACATAAAAGATGAGTAATCAAAAGCCAAGTCCTTGAGTAGATATCCCCTTCTTTCAGAATTAATTAGGTGAGCAAAGAAACCTAAGTCGAAAAGTGAACCTTTAGGTTCTCCAACATCAGAAAGAATTCCTTCAAGATTGTAGACTACTTTCTCACAATCACATCCAATTATCTGTTCAATATCCTCAAGAAGGTAGTCTTCAAAATTTGAGGAATTAACAAATTTTCGAAGAAGAAAGAAACCCCTCTCCAGAGCTGATTCATTTTCATCAATATATGCAATTAATATTTTCTCTGCGTCTTTCACAATATCTTTTGCATCCAAATCTTTTGTCCATTCTACTTCTGGTTGATTTGATGAAAAAATATCTAATTGGGTAGTTATGGACTTCTGTTCATCTTTTTTTAATTTATCAATTTTCGTAATGAGTGACCTAAATGAATATTTATGAAATACCTCCAAAACTTCAGATTTGTTAAAGTCTCTAAGCAAACAATTTTCAAGCTTGATTTGTATATCAACATTTTGATCAATTTTCGCAAGTCTCCTGCTCATTTCTGCCTGCTCCACTCCTTCCCTTAGAAGAAGCGCATATCTTGATTTTACCTCTGAGAGATTTTTGTAGATTTCATCTAAACTTCCATATCTGCTTAAAAGTTCTATGGCCGTCTTACTCCCCACCCCTTTAACTCCGGGGATATTGTCTGAAGCATCTCCAGCCATGCCTTTGTAATCAACAATCTGCTCCGGATACATATGAAATTTCTTCTTTGTTTCATCCCTGTCATATGCAATCAAGTTCTTGAAATTTCCTTGTGGAAGACATACTTTTACATTGTCGGATACCAGCTGCAAAAGGTCTCTGTCACCACTTAAGATGTAAAGCTCGATATTTTCGTTACTCCATTTTCCTTCTCTAACATATTTGGAGATGGTTCCTAGAACATCATCAGCTTCAAACCCTTCCTTCTTCAAAATTGGGATATTAAAAGCTGTTAATATTTCTTCAACAATTGGAAATTGGTCAATTAATGACTGGTCCGTTGGCTTCCTAGTCCCCTTGTATTCTTGAAATTCGACATGCCTAAAGGTTGGCTTGGCTGTATCAAAAGAACAAAGGACATATTCTGGCTCAAACATATCCAAAGCTTCAAGAAGCATTACAGTAAAGCCATAGGCAGCATTAACTTGAATCCCGTTTTCTGTTTGAAGACTTGCAGGATATGCATGAAAAGCTCTGTGAACAATTGCATTGGCATCAATTGCAAGAAACCTTTGCTTAGATGTTTTAACTAAGTTCATACTGTATTCTACACTAACTACACAAAGAGAGCATCAAATTCCTCTCTGGTTACAACTTCTTTCTCAAGAAGAACAGCTACTAATTTCTCAACATCCTCCTTATGTTCAGTAAGCACCTTCTTAGCATCTTCATATGCTTCACTAATTAAACGTTTCACCTCTGCATCAATCATTTTTGCTGTCTCCTCACTGAAATCCCTTCCACCCCCATATGAATATCCCAAATGTGTTGTCTCATCTAAATCTCCATACTTTACCATTCCAAGTTTTTCACTCATTCCGTACTTCATTACCATTTCCTTTGCAACCTCAGTTGCTTGCTCAATATCTGCCGATGCACCAGAGGAGATATCGTCAAGGAACAAATCCTCAGAGGCTCTTCCAGCCACACCACTTCTTAACCATGCCAACATTTGATTCCTGTAAAGAGTCTTTCTTTCCTTCTCTGGTAAGTATACCGTAACACCCCCTGACATCCCTCTTGGGATAATTGAAACCTGTTCAACTGGATCAGAAGCAGGTGTAAATTTTGCAACAATTGCATGCCCAGCTTCATGATATGCAGTCTTCTTTAAATCTTCTTGCTCTTTCTCTGGATTCTTCTTTCTACCAAGTTTTACCTTAAGGAATGCCTCAGCAAGATCATCCTGCCCAATCTCCTTGTCCCCATCTTGTGCAGCCATTATCGCTGCCTCGTTTAAGATATTTTCTAAATCTGCACCTGAATATCCAATTGTTTTCTTGGCCAATGTTCCTAAATCTACATCCTTTGCAAACTTTTTGTTCTTTGCATGAACTTCAAGAATTTCTTTTCTCCCCTGAGCATCTGGCATATGAACAACAACCATTCTATCAAACCTTCCTGGTCGCAAAATTGCCGGGTCAAGAACATCTGGCCTGTTTGTTGCTGCAAGAACAATTACATTCTCCCTATCTTCCAACCCATCCATTTCAACCAAAATCTGATTTAATGTTTGCTCACCTGCACCAGAATGAAGAACTGTACCTCTCTTTTTGGCCACAGCATCAATCTCGTCAATGAAAATGATACACGGGGCAGCTTTTCTGGCTTTCTTAAACAGATCTCTTACCCTTGATGCTCCGGCTCCAACAAGCATTTCTTCAAATTCAGAACCTGATGTATGGAAAAATGGAACCTCTGCTTCACCAGCTACAGCTTTTGCTAAAAGTGTTTTACCCGTTCCTGGAGCACCTGCAAGAAGTACCCCCTTTGGGATTCTAGCTCCCAAATCTCTATATTTCTTCGGATTTTTTAGAAAATCTACAATCTCAGTAAGTTCCTGTTTTGAATCATCAACTCCTGCGACATCATCAAACGAGATACCCGTCTTTTTCCCAAAGAGTAATCTTGCTTTGCTCTCTCCAAAATCCATTATTTTCCCTCCTTGAGCTTGCATATTTTTAATCATCATGTATCCAAAAACCAAAACAGAACCAAAGAAAACTAGCGTTATTACATCCCCAAATGTAATGCCAACTTTCGGCTCATAGAAATCATCTCCTAATTCTTTGATATCAATATCAGAATCGGAAAGAACTTGATAGAAATCCATTTTGACTGGAATCATCGCGAACTTTTTTATCACAACTGGCTTCCCATCTATCTCATCTTTTTGCTCAAGAACAACCATATCATCCCTAAGTATTATCTTCTCGTAATTTTTCTGAGAAATCTCAGAGACTATCTTACTTACCGATACTTCCTCTCCCTTGTAAGAGAATGCTCTATACAAAAACACAACTGCTGAAAGAAGCAATGTAATTAGAAGAATTACACCAAAACTAGAGATTTTGAGCATTTTTCCTTTAGGTAATTTCCTAATATCAACAACATATACATTGTCCTTTTTCCCCTTAACCTGTTTTTTTCTTTTATCTTCCATCTTATGAGTAATCAAAATTAGGTAAAACACAAAAAATGTATGGTGGGAAGTGGAATCGAACCACCGACCTTGGGTTTATGAATCCCATGCTCTAACCGACTGAGCTATCCCACCGAGCATATTGATTATACCAAAGAAATGTATTACTTACCAACCGGAAGAGCCTCTCAGACTTGATTAAGCCTTCCCAGAATAGGCTCCTGTCTCTGTATTTATCTTCAGCACATCCCCTACTTTTATGAACAATGGGACATGTACCTTGTAGCCTGTCTCTAAAACAACCTCTTTAGTTGCTGAGTTAGAAGTATTCCCTCTTACTGCATCACTAGACTCTGTAACTTTAAGAGATACTGAAGGCTGCTCTTTCACAGAAAGAATTTTACCGTCAAAAAGCATAACCAAAACAGATTCTCCTTCCTTAAGGAATTGTACATAACTACCGATAACATCTTTGGGAATCATAATTGTCTCAAAAGTCTCCGAATCCATAAAGAATGAACCTTCGCTATCAGAGTAAAGAAACTGAACCTCTTTTGTCTCAGGCTCAATATATTCCACCTTGGCACCAGCCTTAATTGTTTTAGTGACAATTTGCCCACTATCCAAAGCTTTCATCTTAAGAATAATCAACCCTCCTTGTCTGCCTTGGGTCTTTAATTTTCTATCTTGCAAGATAAAGACTCTTCCCTCTTCAAGAAGATACATTCCTTTTACAGGTTGTGCGGTAATTGGCATATAGCGATGGTTGACAATTAAACAAGGGCTATTCTAGCACCAGAAACATTGTTAATCAATACTTTCTGCCCTCAAAATACCTTACTAATTTGGGATATATCTCCTTTCTCATCTGAATCTCCCCTGACCTTGCACCCTCATTAACAGCGGTAATACCAAGAGCTTTTTCAAAAAAAACTGAGGATTCTGAATCTATTGTTAAGAAATAATTAAATCCTTCTTTAATATCTACACAGGACAAAAGCAAATAGTCTAATTGCTTCTCACTCTTAATTTTGCAAAGCTTTGCCTTTATATCATCCCCCAACTCTGAGACCCTACGAATAGCTTCAGTTATCTCTAATTGCACTATTCCAATCTTTTTACCCGAAATTGTATACTGCTTAAACTCCTCTGTTAATACCTCCTCAATGTTCTCCCTGTTTATTTCTGACTTATATTCAAACATATCTGAGATATAATTTTGAGGGATGCTTGCATATTCCTTTAGCCAATTCGCCATGTCTTTGTCCCTTTGTGTTGTTACATTACTCATAAAATTTACAGTATTAGACACTATTGCAGAGAAAAGCAGTACCGCAGATTCTTTGGAAGGAATAACGCCATTATCATGAAATCTCTCAGTAATTAATGTCGCACAAGAGCCAACCAAATCTATTTGCATCTTCGCCCTTGGGAAATCATGAATATATGAAAGCTTACGATGGTCAATAACTTCAATGATATTCTCCTTTTTAATGCTTAAATCTATTGCTTTAACATCTGAAGTGTCAACCAACACAATCTGATCCCCCTCAAGCCCTCCAGATACATGCATAATACTAAAAAACCCTAAATATTTTTTAACAAATTCCGATTCTTTCCCGATATCTCCTGAGTATACTGCCCGTGCCTCTTTGAGACTTTTTCTTAAAAACTCAGCATACCCTATTGAACAGGCGACACAATCGATGTCAGGGTTTATATATCCTGTTACTGTTATCATATTACTCAATTATACCTTTAGCCCAATTTTTTACTCGTTTTATTTCATCTTCTTTTAAAGGTCCTTTCATTCCCATTACAAAGAAAGACTGAATCGAAACTATCTTTGCCCCTCTTTTCTTCAATACATTCGCCATCTTGGGAGCTGAATAGCCAAAGAATTTTATAATACCTTTCATAAAGATATTCTGACCAAAAGAAGCAACACTTGTATCAAATACTGCAAAAGGTTTGTTTTTTAACGAGTCCTTAGGAATCATATTAAGAAGTACCTTCGTTGCTTCTGATACATTCCCCGCATGAGTTGGTGAACCTATTATTACTATATCGGGGCTCTCAATATCCTTTATCTTTGTATCCGTAACATGAATTACTTTAACTTCATTTCCCCTTTCAACAACTTCTTTTATCGTTTCTGCTATCTTTTGAGTATTACCAAACTTTGAGTCATACACTACTGATATTTTCATTTTGTTAATAATAAACTTATATATTTATTACGAAACAATGGTAGCTTTATATATATAATTTTACAATAGACATTGTATTTTTTTGACTAAAAAAAAGAAATCTGTAAAGAAATTGTTGTCTAGTATAAATAGATGGAGAGAATGGTTGCGGGGGTCGGACTCGAACCGACGACCTTTAGGTTATGAGCCTAACGAGCTTCCACTGCTCTACCCCGCGTTAGCGATATGAAGTCATTATAACCCTTTTATATAATGTATTCAAATACCGTTTTTAAGAAAATCAATCCACACCTCATATACCAGAGTATTTGTCTTCTCTTCTGGTTCAGAGAAAAATACCTCAATCTGTTCCTGTGCTGATTTTAGAGTACTATCAGGTATTACAAAAATATATTCATCACTACCAGAGAAATTTAGTCTGTCTCTGGCCTGAACTTCTATATACTCTTGTGAACTCATTGATTCAAGAGAAAGAGCTAACTTCAAATTTTCCAATCTAAGTTTATCGACCTCCTCTCTTGCATGTTTAGAGATTTCAATTTTTTGATATGTAATTATAACTGAATTATATATACTGTAAAAAAGAAATAGCGAAACACCTATTAAAACAATCTTTACGAAAGAGTTTCCTATAACAGAATTCATAGGATTCTTGCTTTTCTCTTCTTCGTTGTTTATGAAATCTTTTTTGGGTTTGTAAATTACTCTATCCATTAGTCAAATATATATTAAAAACAGAAAAGAGACCAGTACGACCAAAAGAGCAACTGACCCATATACAATTACTATTGCCCTCCCACATGAGTGGTGATATAATTACTCTATATTAAACAAATGCCTCTTAAATTGAGCCAAAAGTAATCGTGAGCGGAATCAACAATGTTAATTTTAAGGATAAAGCTGACCTATTTACTAAAGATCTAGAAGCAAAAAACCGTTCTGAATCTACAGTCATTGCATACGCCAAAGACATAGAACAGCTTCTAAACTACTTTTCCAAGATTGGAATTAACTCCTTGGACAAGGTTACAATTGAAGACCTTGAGGGATATAGACAAAACCTACAGGACAATAATTACACCCCAAAAAGTGTATCTAGAAAAATTAACAGCACTAGGACATTCTTCAGATATTTGCTAGATCATAGTTATATTCCTGATAACGTTTCCGAAAAATTGGCTCACCCCCGATTTGAACTTAAACCACCTAGAGTGCTATCAGAAATGGAGTATAGGGCGTTAAGAGATGTAAGTAGAGTTGATATTAGGCTCTACTCTATTGTTGAGATTTTACTTCAAACAGGGATACGAATCGGAGAGTTGGCAGCACTTTCAATAGAAGATATTAGAAAATCAAAAGATGGGAAAATAGATTTTCTCTATATAAAAGCAGCAGGAAGCCATCCTTCAAGAAAAGTTCCACTAAACAAATCAGCAAAGAAAGCATTAGATGACTACATTCTTGTAAGGCCTGAGACAGAGGATGATACCGTTTTTGTTACTAAGAACGGAAGACCCTTGCTTGTTAGAAATATTAGGACAGCAATAGACAAATCGTTTGAGAGAGCAGGAATAAAAAATGCGAAGGTTAATGATTTAAGAAATACTTTTATTGCTCATCACCTTGCAAACGGTGTTGGACTACCCACTGTTTCGAAATTAGTCGGCCACAAGAGACTCTCTACAACAGAGAAGTATTTAAATATTCTTAAGAGTGTAGGAAAAGAGGAGAAGGCACTTAAGGAGCTTTAAAGAATTTCCCGTAATAAAAGCATTATTGAACTTCCCTTGAACCCATAGTATAATATGGTGTTTGAGTTTGCTCATAAAAAATCGAAAGGAGATAGAATGCAATTAATTTTTCTCAAGCCCGAAGAAATTCGAAAAGCAGTTGAAGCCGTATTTTCTGAAAAGGAAATGAGGATTTGCCTTGGCAATACTCTTGTCCAGGAAATTTCTGATTTACCTATGTCACCATGGGATCTTGTCTATTACATCTATTTCATTCTTCTTGAAAAGGAGGAGACTGAAAGGTTACATGTTTTTCTTGCGCAGCTGTGCATTAATGAGCCTCGGTATTTTGATACTGTGGAAAAACTGTTACCAGTAATGATTCCGTCGTTTAAAAATTAAAAAACTCAAACAAAATACACCGTTGATAGAAATATCAATACTAATTCTTTTTAGAATTACTATCAACGGTGTACTACTCTCTAAAGAGTTTTCTCAAATAAATATGTAATCTCCAATTCTGGGTATTGCGTTTTTAATTTTTTCAGGACATCCAAATCCAGTTTCTCTTCTGATTCTAAATATACTTGATAAACATTGTATTCCTTATTAAAACACTTTTCACGAATAGTAAACTTGTTTAAATCAATATTTTCAAGTAAGTCTCTTTTTTCAGATTGCAGTAAGATTAATGGCTTGTATCCTAATTTGATATGAAAAGGTACTCCTTCCGGTGTTGATGATGCAAATACATATTTCTTTACTTTTGGAAATTTTTTCAATTCGACTTCAAAAATACTTACCAATTCCTTGCCAATTCCCAATCTTCTGAAATTTTTATCTACTGCGACTCCCCTTCCTAGGCATACATCGTTCTCTATAAAGGCAAGTTTAATACCAATTATTCCACCCTTCTCATCTTTTGCAACAAGAAAAATTCCATTTTTTATTTTCAGCCTACTTAATAACTCTCTTTCATTAATAAAGTCTCTCTTACCCAAATATTTGTTATGAAATTTTACAACTTCTACTACATCCTTTTCTTGCAATCGCGATATTTTGTATTTCATTTTGAAATTGTAAATGTGGTGGGAATAGGTGGACTCGAACCACCGACCACGGCTTTATAAGAACCGCGCTCTAACCACCTGAGCTATATTCCCATTAATCCAACAATTCTATCAAAACTTTACTCTTTTTAGAAGACCTAAAAGATTGGGGGAAATCCAGGGGCTGGATTCTGAGCTTGCTCTTCCTTCCTATCAAGCTGAGCTCTAGTGCGGATATCATTAGCAACAACATTTACATCTCTACCATACTTTCTCCTAGACATCTCCTTAATAATGCCTGTAACTTCTTTGTTTACTGGCAAATCAAACCCCGAATCAGGAAACTTCGGGCCATACGAACTTACCAATGAGAAAGGAGAGGGATATGAGCCGTTGTTAAGGAGTTTGGTATACCAATGCCCCATCGACTGATTGACTATGTCTGAAGCTGTCACATACCCTTCAAACGGAGTCTCTAGGAACTGTGCATCTTCAGGACTACACCTTGTAATAAAAAGAGAACCAACATTTCCAAAAACTGCATTCTTAATATCCTCTGGCAATTGTCCAATATATTGATGTGCTAATGTCAAATTCAGTCTATATTTCCTGGCCTCTGAAAGAATTGAATTAAACTCCTCCGTAGCAAAATTCTGGAACTCATCTGCATAGAAAAAGAAATCCTTCCTCTCCTCCTCTGGGATGTTTTCTCTACTCAAAGCAGCAGCTAAAAGTTTCTGAACAATCAACAAACCAAGAAAAGACATATTCTCATCCCCTATCAAACCTTTTGAAAGATTTACAATGAGAATCTTTCCTTCATCCATTACCTTTCTAAAATCAAAAGATGATTCTGATTGACCAATAATATTTCGAATGGCTAAGTTTGTTGTAAATTTATCGAATTTAGAAATGAAGTAAGTCAATGACTCTGCTTTTGTTTTCTTGTCTGTTTTAGCTACCTGATCAGTCCAATATCCAAGAACCATTTCATCTTTAATTAATGGTAACCAGTAATTCATTACCCACTCCTCATCCTGAAGAATTCTCACCACCTCAATTAATGTAGAGCCAGGTTTAGACATTGCAGTGAGCATGGAATTCCTAACTGCTTGTTGGAAAGCTGGGCCAGCATAACCTTGATTATTCGGATCAAACAACCTAATTAACAAGGCTAAGAAACTATTTACAATCTGATGTTTATGTTGTTCATTGTAGAACTCCATAATATTTAATCCAAAAGGTCTCTCAAAATCAGCAGCATTAAAATATATGACATCCTCTGCCCTTTCAGGTGGAATCCTTTCCAAAAGCATCTCAGCAGCAGAACCGTGAGGATCAATAAAACAGCATCCATCACCATTATAAATATCTTGAATCATCATTCTAACCATCAACCATGATTTTCCTGTACCCGTTTGTCCCAAAATGTACGCATGCCTTCTTCGGTCATCTCTTTGGAAACAAATCATTTTTCTTTTCCCTCGGAAATAGTTATTCCCAAGCCAAATTGCATCTCTTGAATTTATATCCGAACTTATCTCATTCCCTGCTGGAAGCTCTTTAGAAAGAAGCCAAAAAATATTTGGTGTTGTAATTTCCTTGTTTGGGAAGTGGTACAAACCAGCCAATTCTTCAATATTAAGAATACTTTTCTCGTTCTCAGGTGTCCTTCTATAAATCACATCGTAAAGAAAAGACATCTCTTCACTATCTTTCATCTTTTTCTTCTTTAACTTGTTTATCCCTGGATTAGAATATTGATCAAAAGCAGCAAGAATATTATCTAAATGCATCTTTGCAAATTCCTTAGTTGGAGCGCTAGTCACCACTCTAATCTCTGAGATTAATCCAGGCTTAGAGATTTTCTTGTTTATCGCTTGTATCTTCTCTTGAGGGACATTAATCTTCTTTTTTTCTGGATCAGAATTGTTTTTTTCAATATTCTGGACAAACCCACTACCATTCTTCTGCCATCGATTGTCAGTAGGAGCAACAGCAAGTTGAACAATCGCACCCTCCTGTTCAGACATTTTACTCAATGTGCTAAGTACATTTGCCATAGGATCCCCAGTAAAGCTTTCCGCTGTCCTTATTGGGGTATATGAATCCTCGTCTAATACAAGCCTCGCATATGCAATTTCTGATTTCGGGGCAAATATATTGTATTCGTCTACAACAGAGACATCTGCATCTTGATAGGAGCCGAGTATTTGTTTTTCAACCATATCTGCATATTTCCTTGGACAATGGACAAAGAAGCGTATTTCTCCCGGCAATCCTACCATTTCGAAAGTGACACAGTTACTTACACTAAATTTCTCAGCTATCCCATCTGCTTTACCTCCGATACCGTAAAGATTTGCGAACATTTTTTCTGCTGATCCTATCTCTACTTCATTGCCTTTAGGGACCCTAATTTCCATAAGAACACCATCACTCGCTTTTTCATTTCTATCCTTTTTCTTGAGATTCTTTTTTATATACAAAAAGGCCAATACAGCAAGAGCAATAAAAACAATAGAAAAAGAAATCCACCCCCAAGGGATAACCATATCGAAAGTATCATAAGAATTATCTTTGTACCTAGTAGATGTTTCGCTACCTGAATCACCTAGCGTTGGTCCAAAAACTTGTGCATAGATATCTTCTGAATGCATCTGAAAGACAGTATATATTAACATTAAAGAATATCACACAAAGCGTTGTATATCAAAAAGGAAAAGGCTTAGCCAACATAGCTAACAGGTACACGATTTCGTTTCTGTAAAACAATTTCCATTGCTCTACCACCACTTGTATTCTCTGTAGAGATAACAGGCTCATATCCATACCCCTCCCACTTATCGTCTTTCTTAACAACAGGTTCAGACTGTTTAACAATACCAGGTGATTCTACACCCTCACTAATCTCACTTGCAGTATTGGGCTCAATCTTTTCAATCTTTGGTTGCTCGATTTGATTAACCCCCTGCATAGGAGCTTCAGCTGTTCTTACCGGTGAATTTTCTAGAATATTTCCAATAATTTCACTCATAGCGTAATTATATCACATATTTTCGGCTATCGTAAAGCAATTCTCTATCCAAATCCCTCTCTTTTTCCCTCTCTTTCTTCTCATGTCTCTTACGACCTCTAGCGTATGCAACCTCCACCTTAACTAATTTCCCCTTGGTATATATAGACAAAGGTATTAGTAGTAGATTCTTAGCCTTCAATTTACTTGCGATCTGCACAAGCTCATTCTTCTTTACTAGAAGTTTTCTAGATTTCCTGGCATCATAGAATTCCTCAGTACTGAACCTGTATTGAGGGATTTCAGTATTTACAAGATACAGATCTCCGCCAATAATTTTTACAAAAGAATCTGTAAGATTCACCCTACCTCCTTTGATACTCTTTACTTCCGCACCGGTAAGAATAATACCTGCTTCAAAAGATTCAATAATCTCATAATTGAAAGTAGCTTTTTTATTAGAAATTTTCATTCGTTATTATACTACAAAGAAATCTTCCATACGGTATTACCATCTAAAACGTACATATTCTCTTCTTTATAGTCAACAACAAAATCCTTTACATTTTTAAATTCGTCCTGATTCTCACCCCTGTATTCATACTGTTTTAGTAATAACAATTGGTTGGGATGTCGTAAATCTGAGGCACTCTCTTGAGGTTTTTCAAACCTTAAAAATCTTCTACCCTCAGAATCAAACATATACAATCCACTATCCATACTATCTGCATACGTATATCCTTTAGTAATCTTGCCAACTCCTCCCGATAGTCCAGTAATTCCTAATTCTGAAGGAACCTGTTTCTGCTCAACGGAACTCCAAATGTATCGTAAAATACCTTCGTCAGATTCAACAAATAGGTATGTACTGAAATCTCCATGAATGTCTTTGGCTTTCTCAAAAAGAGGATTCTCTATATATTTGTTTAGCATTGAATACCTGTCACCATATACAGCCGTTGATCTTAGAACGGCTTTTTGAGTTGAAGAAACAAGATAAACATTATCGTTGGCGGTAAGAATAATCATATCTTCTATCACATCATCAGGGATGTCCCTACCAAGTATTCCAGGAAGAGAGATAAAGCTTGCAAGTGTCCCATCCTCCGCAATCGAAGATTTCAAGACTCCAGCATCTTTATCATATACAAAGACCCCTCTTTCCCCAACAGAGACATATTGAGGGATTTTAATTAATTTCTTTTCATCAGCAATAACCTCTACTGTTGGAGTATCTTCAATTAGTATTTTGTAAACAACCTTCTTTCCTTTATCTGTAAGCAATAAATATTCCCTATTATTTTTATCCATATATTTATCAATATCGACTAAATCAACACCTTCGCCCATAGAGGAAAGACTTGGATTGATATATACAGATAGATTTTTCAAGTCAGTAGAAAAGCCCTCCTTCTTAAATAGTTGATCCCCGATGGAGCTATACCTTTCATTTATCTTCTTTTCCCTCTCAATCTCTTTCTCTCTAAGTGGAGATGGAATCTCTTTAAGAATATTTCCTGCTTCAAAATATGCTACCTCTGCACTACTCTTGTCAGAAGTAATATTTTTTTCAGTTTTGTCCAAGAAATTCTCAATCTGATCAAACTTCTGATTCGCATCTTTGCTTAGCTCATTAGCTTCCTTTGTTTGAATTGAAAAGTTAACCCCAAATACAATCAGTACAATTATCAAGAGGATTCCCAATACCAACTTAATCCTCTTTCCCCTCAAGTCCTTTACTTTGTAATCATCTATCCTCACCCCAACTGTCTGCGCTGTCCTTTTTGGTTGTTTAAAACTTATCTCTGAATATTTAGACATTACCTTCTTGAACCATCTTTTTCTAGAAAGTATAGGTGAGATTTTCTGCCAAATTTTTGCAAACAACATCTTTATCAAACCCCAAATTTTCTTAAATATATTGCCCACTCTGAACAGAATATTTTTGAATTTACCTACCGTTTCGGAAGAAGGCTTCATTTTCTTTCCGAATTCAGATACTTTAGAAGCCGTTAGAGCAAATGTTTTCCCAAACCTCTGAACATTCTTACTTGCTTTTAATTTGTTTAATCTAAATCCTTTTATGCTAAATTTCTTCTTGGTTTTTACCTCTTCCTCGCCACCCTGTCCTTCGGAGGTTTCCTGCTCAGAGAGTAGTTGTTTATCCTCTTCAACTTCAGGTTTCAAAGTTTCTACAATTAATGATGGGGCCTCTTTTTTCTTCTGATTTACAAATGTCATTAACGCGTTATCACCCTTTAGATTTACTCCAATTTTTGTAATTTCTCTTGCAATTTTCTTTTGCTCAGATGCGACAATGATATCTGCCAAATTTTCTGAAAGGATGCCCTGTGTAGATAGAAGGAGTGCTTCATTCTCTTCAAGTAACACTCCCGCCGTATTAGCCTCTTTTTTCTCCATTATCTCAGCAATATTTACTGCTTTTCCTCCTTTAATTACATATATCTCACCTTTTCCTATTGAGCCAATATACAGACCCTCCTTTTTAACTAAACATACAAGTATTGTTAAATCAATTTTACTCCCTTCGACATCCTTATCTGATTGGATTAAGCTCCTCAATTTGTTAAAGCCGTCCTCTAAAGAGGATTTCATGGATTCGTTAGTTGTTTTCTCGTGAGAGTAAAGATATCCATCAGTAAGACTGTCTAAAACAAATTTAGATAGCCTACTAAGAGGCAATTTCTTTGTTGAGGACATTTTCAAGATTACATAAATATCTCCTTCTTTACCTGTTTTTTCTTTTCGAGAGTCAAAAAGGTTCGCATATGTAGTTACATATGCTTGAGAATCTTTTTCATTCGAGATGTATTGTTGAGCAGTTATTTCCATATACTATGATAATATTAAAAAGAGTAAGGCAAATAAAGAGAGAACAAGTGAGCCTATTAGATAGATAACAACTATACTCTTTATTCTCCTGTTTTCAAAAGTGACAAATGTGTCAGAGAGAATTCTGATTCGAAGATAAAGAATTAATGCAAAAAACAGATTCCCAATTAACAAGAGTATAAAAGGAACCTTAAGAAGAGGGAGTAAATTAAAATCAAATGTATTTACCTCTACCATATTTATACTGTCTAATATTTCATTGCCCACCATTAAATTTCTCCTTTCTTTTTAGACTCTAACAGATCCGAGAGTATGTCTTGAACCTGTTTGGGATTGTGAATTCCCTTAAACTCTATTTCTGATTTTGCTCCCGCCGTTTGAATATATATTGAACCAATATCAAACAGGTTTGAGAGGATTCCAATTTGCTTGAAAGTAATATCCTCTACCTTCTCCAGTCTTGCTTCAGTTGTTTTGTGTGAGAAAAGAGTTTCAAAATCCATATCAATTACTCTTTGGTCAGTTATGATATTTACATTGTAAAACCATCTTACATATCGATATATTAATAGGGACAAGGAAATTAAAAGAGATACAAGAAAGAGGGAAAAGACAAAGAGTCCTCTGTTAGGCAAATTCGGAATTATCACTGAAAGAATGAAAGGTAGAAGAAGTAAGAAGATACATTCTAGTATTGTGGGTAGAAGAAATTGCCAATGTTTTCTTAGAATTAAGACTACACTTTCATCATCCTCTTTTCCTAAAAATGATGTATTTCTAGGAAATGGCATAAATACACTGCCCTTTTCATTACGAAGATGGTTTAGGAATGTTCTATCTATTTTTTGGAATTTTTCTGGGATATTGATCTTTTCTACCTCATTCATAAATTAGGATAACATAATTTATTGATTTAGAGTAGCTAATTAAGTATGACTATTTCTTTTCTATATTGAAGAAAGCATAGGAAGATTGTTGTTGTATTCTCATATGACCTGGAGCCATTTGATTGTATATATCTTTGAAGGCAAAGCCGGACATTGATATAAGGCCTCTATTTGTTTGAAAATATACATTTGTGGTTTGTCCGTTAGCAAAGGAAGCATATACAAAGGATATAGATGTTACTGGATTTGATAACAATCCCTGTAATTCAGATAAACTGTATGGGACTTTGTCTGTTCGACCGAAGTCATCATCCCTTGCTCCTCCTGGGCACTTCCCATAATCGCTTGGAAGCAATCTTGACAAATCGGGAGTCATCCTTAAACCCTCACCTTTCTTTACATAATAGGCATTAAGAATGATTAACATTTCTGATGGAGAAAGATATGGTGAATGTCCGCATGTTTCTCCAGAATAACCAGATCCATTGATATACCAAGATCTATAAAACCAGTTAACACCAGAAATTTTATCCCAAGCATCGGTAAACCAATTATCTCCACTTCCACTCTGTGTGTCCCAACCTGTAGCTTGCCCCTGCCAATTCCCCCATGCTCCATGTACAGCTGCATATTCAGCCATTACTGCAGATCCACTTGAGTCTGTCAAAATTTGCCCTCTTGTTTGCTGTACAGCGGTTCTCCAAGCCCCAGCTTTGAGTGGGGTATTAAATACTTGACAACTCTGGGATGTGCAAATAGAGTTAACAAGAGTTTTGTTTACCCATCTTCCATTCCCATTGTTAACGTACCACACGGCGTAGGTTCTCGCAGCAATTGCTTGGGCTTTCAATACTTCCATATTCCAACTCTCCGGCATCTCCTGTATACCCAATAGATAGTAATCCTCAAATGAAAGAGTACCTACATTATTCACATTAATATTCTGCATTAAAGGTTGGGGAATTCCATTAGAATTAACTACACCATTTGAGATTCTTGTGTTAGGATAGTAAAAGCTTAGTATCTGTCCTGTAGATTGTCCTGCATCAGCCCTCGCCCTCGCTCCCCACTGACTCATACCGTTTCTATGCGTATATGCACCAATAGAGAAAACTCCAAAATAGCCTGCTGGTGCTTGAGAAATCGAAGTCCCAGGAACAGTCCCCGTACTACCCCCCGAAGATATAGTTCCAGCCCCTCTTGCTGCTATCAATGCCGCCTGTAATTGAGAAACCTTCTTTGTTAAATCTGTAATCTCTGAACTCAAACTCCCCTTCTGTGCATACTGCTTACTAAGTTCTGCCTGTAACTTTGCTTTCTCTGTTGCTAAAATACCTAAAGAATCATCCAACTCCTTCTTCTGTGTATCTAAAAGACTCTTCTCAGAATCTAACAACTCCTTTGCCTCAGCTAAAGAACTAAACTCTCCACTAATCATCTCAACCTGATGTCTCAAATCAGAAACTATATTTCTTTTAAGGTAAAAGTTTCTTACTAAATCAGACCAATCTGAAAGGAAAAAGGTTGACATCCTATTCCTTGTCTCCATATACAACTCAGCCGAAACTAAATCTAAAGTCTCTTTTCGAATATTAAGCTGCTCTTGCTTACTCTCAATCTCCTTACCCTTTGTTTCAATCTCTATCTCTTTTTGTGAAATTGTATCCTTAACCTTATTAATCTCATCAGTCATCAACTGAATCTTCTGACTTAAAGTTTGATTTCCTCCCTTTATCTCCGCTATCCTCTTCTCAATATTTCCTAAAATACTCTCTTTCTCCGAAATTGCCCTATTACTTTCCTCTATCTCTTTTTCAAGGTCTGAAACTGATTGGGAATATACTGGAGAATTGAAAAAGAGGAAAATTCCTAAAAGTAAAGTGATAGAGATAAATAAAGTTTTTTTGAATTGGGGCATACCTTTCATCGCCCTAATTATACCATTATCTCAAAAAGATGTTTTGAGCAAGTTCAATGATATATGGGAGAAAGATAATAAGGCCTGTGATGACCGAAAGAAGAGAACTAACTAATACTGCTCCAGCACTTACATCCTTAGCATACTTTACATTAATCTTAAAATCCTGAGTAACAGTATCACACAAAGCTTCAATTGCACTATTTATTGTCTCGGATATTAGAACCATGGAAATTACTAAACTTAAAGCTATCCACTCAAAATGAGTAACCTTGAAAAATACCCCAGCAAGTATGACCAAAAGCGTGAATACAAGCTCTATTCGGAAATTTCTCTCATTCTTGTAAATCAACTTAATACCATTCCTTGCATAGCCTTGGCTTTTGAAAAAATCTTCTGATTTGTAAGAATGGTTTTTCATTTTATGCAACTGCATCAAGAACTGCCCTGAGGATAAGGGAGACTATGATTACAAAGATAAGGCCGATAATTGACCATTGTAAAGTACCAGAAGCTTTTTTAATTTTATCTGGATCTCCCGCAGACATTATCCACATATATGCTCCGTAAACGATGAATATGAATGATAACAGACCAGCGATTGGAAGTAATCTACTAGTAATGGTATTTACTAATTTGTCGATAGTTTCAGCATTAATTTCTGGAGGATCCTCTGCATATACCTTCGAGATGAAAAGAAAAGGAGAAGTAAGTAGAAGAATAGTTCTATTTAAATTTTTTGACATTTCTTAATTAAAGAAATTTATCTATCACAAATTTTACAATAGTTGGAGAAAGAAATACAATTACCAAACCGATAAGGGCAAAGATTAAACTCCTAGTCGCCTCCTTTACCTTGTCTCCATCTCCTTTAGAAAACATATATTTGAAACCAGCTATGATTAATGCAATTACCACAATTACTACTGAGAATGACATTGCAACATTAAATAGATTAGCAATAAAATCTTGCAATGAGGAGAACTCCACCCTATTAAACTTTTCAACAAAACTTAACCATTCCATTCCGAATGTATTCTTATATCTTATTCAATGGATTTCTTAAACTCCAAAACCAATTCCAATCTTTTCTCCTACAAATCTTACTAAGAGAATTGCAACAAAACATACTACCAATCCAATGATTGCCCATGTTAAAGATGTTGTAGCTTTCTTGATTTTGTTCTCATCTCCATTTGCTGTCATGTATGAATAGCCTGCGAAGATTAAGATGGCAACACAAACAACAACTGCAAATCCAATAGCAAAATTCAAAACTGTCTGGATAATTCCTGGGAGTGTTTTCCCTCCGGTCGGGTCGTCTGGAAGAAATCCAGAAGCATCTGCATATACCGCAGTCGCATTTGCCATAGCCAAATAAATTGGAGCAACCGATAATTTTGAAATCTTCATTGTTTTAATTATTTATTTAATATTAATTATCTTAATGCTCATTATATAATAACAATATTAGGAATTCAACAAGAGGGGTCAAAAACAACATAACACCCCTATGGGATGAAAGAAGATTATTTTTAGTGAATTAAGGTCTTAAGCTCCAAAATCAATTCCTATCTTTTCTCCTACAAATCTTACCAAAAGAATTGCGACAAAGCATACTACTAATCCAATGATTGCCCATGTTAAGGATTTTGTTGCTTTCTGGATTTTGTCTTCATCTCCATTTGCGGTCATATATGAATAACCTGCAAAGATTAAGATAGCAACACAAACAACAACTGCAAATCCAATGGCAAAATTCAAAATTGTTTTGATTAAAATTGGGATTGAAGTATTAGGACCTTCAGGAAGAATACCATCAATTATTCCTGTTGCAAAAGCCGACGAGGGAAGAAACAAACCAAACAAAATCGGAGTCAAAGAATATTTTAAACTTTTCATTTAATAATGAATTAATTTATTTAAGCCTAACAAATAGTACAATAGTATAATTTAAAAAACAATACTATTGAAGACCTAATTCCTCTAAAATAAACACTAAAATTATTCTTGCAGAGAAAGCAATTACCAGACCGATGATTGCTGCTGTTATACCTTTTGTACCCTTTTGTATCTTTTCGGGATCTCCGTTAGAAGTGATTAGGTTATACCCTGCGACAATAATCATAGCCACAGCAGCAACCACTGCCATTGCGACTATCCAGTTCAAACCTGGTTTAATTTTGTTCTCTAATACACTATCTATATTATCAGTATTCCCATCAAGTGAGGCCAATCCAAATGTTGATAGAAGTCTTGAAATGTTTACCATATTTTTTAATTAAATATATTTAAATCAAAAGTCCCACTAATTATCAAAAGTATAGCTACTGAAAGGACAACAACTAAAAGTCCGATAATAGCATTGGTAATAATAGATCTTGCTTCCTGCAATTTATCTGGATTCCCTTGACTTGAGATTAACAGATATCCGCCATATGACAGAAGAACAAATGCTGAAATAACTGCAACAGGAACAGCTATCCTCACAATTCTTTCTAACAAGCTATCCACGTTGGTGTCAGAATCAACAGACAAACCCTCTTCTAAGCTTGCCCCTATACTCTGCGCATATGCTCTTTGAACCAAAAAATTATTAATTGTAAGAAAAATATTAATCATCATCGCATTATACTATAAATCGGCGTACTCACAAATAGAGTTAAAATCACAGAATCTGCATACAAACCCAGGTGTTGCTTTGAAATTTCCCTTCTTAACACTCTCAAGTGATTCAATCAATTTTTCTTTTGCCTCTTCCCTTCTGTCCTGAGATACATTTACATCGACACAGTTGCCTGTTTCTACAAATACATATTTGGCACCAACTACTTTCAAGCCAAATTTCTCTTCCGCTACCAAAGCATAAAGAGGTAACTGTAAATCCTTCTTAATATCACTTGCACTCTTCTCTGAGCCGGTTTTGTAATCCACAATACAAACCTCTTGGATACCTTCGCCCGATTTAATCAAATCTATCCTGTCAATCTTCCCACTGAATACTACATCTGCGAAATGAACACTGAATGACTCCTCTAATCGTAAAGGGCTCTCTTCAAGAGAGAACACCTTATCAAAATACTGCCCCATTATCTTTCTCCCCTCTTTCTTCCTAATATCTTCCTGTTTCTTACTCTCATAGCCACTTCTTACCCAGTTCTTCCCATACAGTGCAAGTAAATCATCCTTCGTTGGAGCCTGTACAATTCCACCTAAACTCTCCTTAGACCTTTGAAGAAGAGTATAGAAATCCTTAAGTGTATTGTGAACGGTAGTACCAAAAGCTGTTGAAGCATTTCCTTTTGTTGGAATACGTAAAACATATGCATATTCATACTTCCTAGGACAGCTCTCATACACATTAAGTTGAGAGTAACTAAATCTTTTTACTATATTCATTATGTCTTTGGATGGGATTATTGATTGATCCAAACCTTCAATAGAAGTTAAATGTATTATATCATCAGTAAAATCATTAACTTGCACCTTCTCTTTAAAATCTTCATCAACACTTCTATCAAGAATTTCATGGAGAAAAATACTTGGCTTCTTCTTCCTCTTTGCATCTCCGTAGAAATTAGAGGCAGTAAGATACAATTTCTCTTTTGCTCTTGTCGCTCCAACATAGAAGAGTCTTCTCTCCTCCTGAATATTTGCCTCTTTTTCATCAAGGTTTTCAATCCCTGTTTCTTTAATTAATTCATCCGGTATGGGCAAAGCATCTCCCCTTGCTTTTGTAGGAAACCTCTCTGATACAAGATTTACTAAAAATACAACTGGAAACTCCAAACCTTTAGCTGAGTGTACTGTCATAATGTTAACAGCATTTAACTCATCCATATCAACAGAATCGACTAAAGGTGATTCTCCAATTTGAATACTGTAATTAAGGTAATCTACATATTCATAGATATTGGAATCAGGATTGTCCTTTTCATAGTTCTTAACTAATTCAAAGAACTTATTTATATTTGAAATTGCAAAGATGCTCTCTGGTGTATCTTTATCTAGAAATTCTCCTACATATCTACTGTTCATGACAAAATCATAGAGTATTTCTACCAAAGACCTACCCTCTTTAATCTTTTTCATGCTTGTATCAAGGAGCATAAGGAGAGTACTTACTCCTGCAATAGCTTGAGGAGAAAGTATTTTATCCATTATTTTGCTATCAATTTCCTTAAAATCTCCCTCACTAAAACTCTCTTCCCCTATCTTTATCTTCCACTCTGCTTCAAGAAGTTCCAAAAGTGTTAACTTCTCCATTCTTGCTAATTGTATTAATTCCATATACTCCCTTGGAGAGAAGTTCCAAATACCCATGGTAAGAAGTTTGTACATTGACACTTCATCCGTAAAATCTGTAAGCACTCGAAGAAAAGCAATCAAATTCTTTATCTCTTCTCTGAAATACAAACCTCTTGAACCCCCCAACTTGTACCTTATCCCCCTATTCCTAAATTCCTGAACAAATATATCTGCATTCGCATTGGCTCTTACAAGGATAGCAATATCTGAGAATTTGTATTTTGCATCTTTACCAGGAGTTTGACTATCTAAAAATGTTGATTGACCTTTTTCATCAAATGTTTGGCTATCTCTGTCTTCCCTTAATTTTACCAATTCCCCATACCCTGTTAATTTCATGATTTCCTCAGCTACTCTCTCTGCTTCAATTGACTCATATTGGGAGACCATAAGTTGGACAGAGTTTCTATCGTCTTCAAATACTCCTCGTGCAACAAGGCTTTTGTCTATCCTCTCGGTAACTTCAAGACGATTTGGGTCATTATGTCGGATTAAAGTATGTGCAGAATCAAGTATCTCCTGTTTTGAACGATAGTTTTCAGTTAATACAATCTCAAATGCTTTTGGATATCTTTCTTTAAATTGAAGTATATTTGAGATTGCAGCACCTCTAAATTTGTATATGGCCTGATCGTCATCCCCCACTACGGTCAGAAATGGAGTCTTTCCATCTCCTTTAAGAATATTTACTAAAACATTTTGTGTGTAGTTTGTATCCTGGAACTCATCTACAAGTATATATTTATATTTGTTTCGATATTTAGTGAGGATATTTGGCTTTTCTCTAAAGAGCTTTATCGTAAGTAATATTAGATCTCCGAAATCGACCTTTGATTCCACAATTTTTAACTCTGAGTACTTTTTATACCCCTGTGCCAACTCATTTACCCTTGTATATTCCTCCTTCAAAGCGTCAGTTGATTTGGGAAGAGATTTTGCATATTTTTCATACTCTTCAGGTGATACGTCCTCATCTTGAAGTCTGCTTACATGTTTAAGGAAATCATTGAGAAATTTCGTAGGATCTCCCTTTGGAAGAAGGGTTTTAAATGGCATATCATAAAGGTGTTTTCTTAAAAAAATGTATGCTTGAGCGGTGCTAAGTAGTGAGTAGCTCCCATCAAGACCTATGTTGTATCCCTCATTCCTAAGGATATGGTCACAGAAGGAATGAAATGTAGATATGTACGGTTCGTCATATCCGTATTCCATTCTTTCATCAATTCTTGTTTGCATTTCCTGTGCTGCTTTTTCGGTAAAGGTTAATGCAAGAATTTCTGAGGGTTTTGCCCATCCACTATTAATGATATGTATGATTCTTTCGGTTATTACAGATGTTTTTCCCGTACCTGCTCCTGCAATTATCAGTAAATCTCCTTTATTGAATTCTACCGCCTGTTTCTGCTTTTCGTTTAGGTTTACTTGTCCCATTACTTTGCTAGAGAGGATAAGATTAAGATGTAGAATATGACTCCCAAGATTATCGTAATTGCAATTAGGGATAAGACCTTGGGATTGGGTAGTATTTCAAGAAATTTTAGTATCTTTTTTCTATCTTTTTCTTTCATATATTTTCATATTAAAATTATTTCGCTAATTTCATAAGCATCTTTACCTCATCTGGGATTGTAGCATCTCCTTTAAGTGCTGGGGTCTCGAGTATAAAAGGTGTGTCCTTAAATCTCTTGTAGTGCAATATTTTTGAAATTGTATTCTCCCCTAGCTTTCCCTCTCCTAAATTTGCATGTCTATCCTTGTTGCTCCCACACTCTACCATGGAATCATTAAGGTGTATTGCTTTAACATTTCGTATACCCAGCTCCCTATCCATATCCTCTACTACTCCATCAAAATTGTTCACCCAATCATAACCAGATGCATATGTATGTTCAGTATCCATTACAAAACCAATTCTCTGTTTGTCCTTGACTCCTTCTCTCATCAACCTTAATTCTGTAAAATTTCTACCTAGATTTCCACCTGTTCCTGCTGTAGTTTCAATGAGTAATTTTTGATTTCCCTTTACCTCATCTAATACCCATTGCATACCGTATGATATTCTTTCCAAGCTGTCTTCGTAGGAGAGTTCTTTTTGGGAACCAGGGTGAAAACATACACCAAGTATTTCGCTATCAATTTTTCTCTCCTTTATACCTTTTGCTACCCTCTCGGCAAAATCTAAATATACTACCAATCCCATTTTCCCAAGATGAAATAGCTGTTTGTCTTCTCTTGCAAGGTTAGTTAGGTATATTCCATGTATCAATATCTTCTTTATACTAGATTTCTCTAAAGTATCTAGAAATATATCAATCTGTTCATCAGTGATTAGTTTTGTTGCCCACCTCATGGGTGCGGTTGGCATAATTTGGATACTATTTACTCCATACTTCTCACCATTAGTTATTGAGTTTTGTATACCACCTGATGATGATACATGAATACCTAAGTACATATACTATTCTAGCATATATTAATTGAATGAAGTATAATTGGAAACTGTTTATGGAGAGGTGCCTGAGAGGCCGAAAGGAACTCACTGCTAACGAGTCGTGGGCCCATAAGCCCACCGAGGGTTCGAATCCCTCCCTCTCCGCCATTTTCAAGATGTTCCAACAAGACCTGTACACTATGTTTTAAAACCCTTATGGGGACTGAGTTATTTTGGCCTTAAAAGTGAAAATCTCAAAAGTAAGGCCTGGTGGATAAAAAACCTCTAAAGGAGACCAAATTAAATACCCCTTGGTTCGAAGTAAGAATGTTGATTTAACACAACAATCTTGATATGTGAAAGATTTTTCTCTCGGCTACATTCTCGTTTACCCTACTATATTTTTCACGGATAATTCCATAATGTTGTTGTCAATTATATTGACCAATTAATCAAACTCTATCTGTTTCAGATAATCTCTAAACAGTTTAATCTTATCTCCCTCTTTATTATTTGTTAAAAACGGTAATACATCTTTAACCATAGAATCTAAATCAATACCCTCTATACCTTCTAAGATCTTCTCTCTAGCCTCATCCCAATTAGAAACACGAAATTTAAGAGTAAGAAATCCAATATCTGGTTTGGTATTCTGTAAGAGATAAATAATATCGTAGAAATCTCTTCCTTTTGCCCTATTTCGTTGAGTAATAGTCCATAGCTTCTGAGAGAGAATTATTTCTTTAGGCGTTACTCTTATCTGTTTAAAAACATTAAACTTGTTTAATAGATATAACTCTGATTCATAAACATATCCTTGATCAAATGTATCTATCTGTATATCAATTTTTTCACTTTTTATATTACTTAATTCATTCTCAAAAAGTATATTTGAAAACCTAACGTGACAATGAATTGCCTTCTTTTCAGTTACCTTAATTTCTACATCAAATCCTTGCCTCTGAAGGTCTTGCTCTATCTTTTTCGCAAGAGACGTGAATTCTTTGGAAGAAAGTTCTTTATTATCAAAGTCTAAATCCTCTGAAAATCTTTTAATTCCATGAACTATTCTTAAGCATGTACCGCCAAGAAAAGAGAACTTATTAGAGATATTAGAGCTAAATATTATTTCTAATATGAGAAATTGTAAATACTCTCTAAGTAGACCTCTTTCAAACTTATGTATATCACTTGGATACTGCTTTTTTATTTCTTCTATACTAAGCATTGAGATATTTTAGTAATAACTTAGACCTATTATTTAATTCTAAATTGTCAAATTGACTAAGATATGTATTAAACTTCTCCTTGTCAATCGTGCTATTTATAATCTCTTCATTAAACCTTAACCCCTCTAAATCCTCTATATCTGTAATTTCAGAATGTAGGTAAAGATAGTCTAAGATTGCCTTTTCAGGAGTAGCTAATGTAAATGGTCTATCATTGTTTTCAATAACCTCATAACCAAAGAAAAAACCATTCTTAATACTTTGGTATGAAAATACGCCATATTGAGTATCAAAAAGATTGGTCTTTCTGGTCGATACAGAAGTTATTTGTAAAGTAGTTTCTGGTATAAAGCCGTAATGACTTAAAGCACTCTCTAGAGATATGTAAGATGGAGAATATATCTTGTTTGCTATAAAGAAGTAGCCATTTCCCTCAGGGTTAAAACTAGAATCTGCATACCAAAATCTCCTTACCCTTTTTATCCATCCACTGTTTAACCAATCATTTAATGTTGGTTCTCTAAATTCAGTATCAAGCATTCTAATATCGTTTAGAGTAAATACTCCTAAATTTCTTAAATTGTTTTGTATATCAATATATTTCATTTCTGTAAGATACGCTTTTCCGTATGGTATGGAAATAGAATACCATATTTTTACTATTTATTCAATAATTGAGTCTGTAGAAGCATACTCAGGGGGAGAGAATTACAATCCTATTGATTAAAATTTACTTTTTAACACTGTATTAGGTTACCTTTTTCATTCTGGTATATCCTCCATATGTGTAGGCTAACAAGACTAGAATAAAGGAAAGAGAATAATCCAAAATAACAAACAACTCGCGACTATTGTGGAGGAAGTGAAGTAACCCATTTTCAATTTGAAGCAAGTCTCCATATTTGTATGTTGAAAGGAATAACGCCAGAATCATTCTATAAAAAAACCCAAACAACAACAAAAGGAGAGGTGTGAAGAATATAATCTTGTTTTTGACTAAATTAAAAAACTTAAATCCTAAATTTCGGATTAAATTAAATGTAAATGAAAATATTACTAGTAAAACTAAAATTCCTACAATTAATCGCAACTCATCGAACACTATTGGACCTGCAGAACCTGGACTAATCATCAAAAAAGGAAATGAGATTAGTCGCATTATTACCAAAAGTACAAATGCCACAACTAAGGGTATTAAGAAAGAGGTAATGGAATATATTACTTGCATTATTGTTTCTTTGTTTGTTTTCACTTAACCATTGTTTAAAATTAATATTAATAACATATCTTATAATTATATGGAATGCAAAATAAGTATTGTTTAATTACACGGAGCTACGACCTTTCCTTTAACAGTAAAAGTTTTACCATCAATCTCCCCAACAAATTTAACATCAACAATTACAACAATATCTTTAGTCTTCTCCTGTAATTCTTTCTTTCAAACCCTTTTTCATTCTAGAATATCCTCCATATGCATAGGCCAACAGAACAAGAATGAAAGGGAGATAAATATTTAGAGTTCTAAACAACTCTCGACTACTTAAAAGATAAGGAGAGAATCTGCCATCAATCTGAAGTAAATCTCCATATCTGTTGGTTGCAAAAACAAGTTCATACACGAATCTTAAGAGGAAGTAGAACAATAATAAAAAGAGAGGTACAAAGAATGTATATTTGTTTTTGACTAAGTTAAAAAACTTGGACCCAATATTTCTAATCAATTTAAATGTTAAGGGAAATAATATAATTAGAACTAAAAATTGCGAGAATGAGGCTCCAGACATAGTCGAGAAGAATGAGAATAGACCCATCACAAAAGTAAGCACAAATGCCATAACCAAGGGGATTAAAAAAGAAATAAAATAATATAGAACCTGTAATAATTTATCTTTGTTCATATACACCCTTATTAAATTAATTAATTTTCACTTAACACCAGTTTAACTGCTTCTCTTTCTTGCAATATACAATAGGTGTTCACCATAACCTAATTGATCTTCTCTCTCTGCTGTAGTTTCTAGATACTCTATCCATACCTCAAACTCTTCCTGTGACAGGGAATTTATTCTTTCTGCAATTAAACTACTAATACCATCTGTAGTTAGATGATGAACTTTTTCTAACTTGTACTTCTCAATCAACTCCTCCATTTCTTTTGGATACATAAAGGTAAATACATTTTGACTGTCCTTTAATCTGAAACCCTCCCCTATTTCCTCTTTGTATTCTTCAACATAGTTATCAAATTTCTTAACACATTTCACAAAAGTAAAATTGTTAGAAATATATGCTAAATATATCAAGCCATTTGGTTTTGTAACTCTAATACTCTCTTCCAAACATTTTTCTCGACCTTTTTCATCTAAATGATACATCGGACCCAAGCATAGGGTCATATCAAATGTGTTGTCTGGGTACATAGAAAGATCCCTTGCATCACCCAATATGGGAGTAATATTCATATCCTCTTTTACTTTTGATTTAAGAATATCTAGATTTTCTTTAACATATTCCAAAGCATGTACTTCGTATCCCTGTTGTGCATAATACAAAGAGTAAGCTCCGGTTCCAGCTCCTAACTCTAATATCTTCATTCCTTCTTTAAGATATTTATCAATATATTTAATGGTTAGTATGAATTCTGTCTTATGTTTGTTGTCAAGAAATAGTCTTCCATCCTCTACACTCTTGTCATGGTAGTAATTTTTTATGTAATCCATACCCATAGCATATATTAGAAGGGTGAAGGATGCAAAGAGATTATATTTAGGAATGATTTGTTTTAATTCTGCTATTTCTCTTTTGGATTAAATCAATAGTAAAATTCATATATGCTATATACTCATCTACTGTCTTAGGTACTGGATTAGACTTAAAATTATCAAAAGGAACTGCTATCTTTACTGATTTATAATCATTTGATACAGCATCTTGAAATAGAAAGAAGTCTATGTATCCTTTAAAATCTACAAACAATTTAAAAAAATCTTCATATCTTCTTAGGGTTTCAAACAGTGGGCTCTCCTGTTTTAAATAGTATCTTCTAATACACTCAAGAGTAAGATCTAAGCGATCACTAATCTTACTATTAAAGCCTCTCTCCACATTAATAGTTGGCATTCGGTCTATCTGATTACTTGGCCATATTATGACACCTCCAATAGTTTCTGCAATATTAATAAAATGATTAAGTTTATCTTTTGGGATTTGGGATATTATATATTCAAGTTTTTTTTGTTTTGAAAAGGTTGGAACAGCTCTATCACTAGATAGATAGAATTCTCCTAAATCAGATTTATGATATAGTTTACACTTTGAAACTTTTTCTAATTTAAACATCTTTCCATTAGGAAGAGGCTTACTCCAGAGTATTCTGTGATACTCCTGCAGTCTTGTACAGTATCTATCTGCATCAAGGGGTTCAGTTTCTGATTGGAAGTTAAAGGTTGTATCTATGATCATACTCAATAGAATAATAAAATATTGATATGCTATCCTCTTCTCATATTATCATATCCTCAGAACTCTCTATATTAACATAGTTTTAATGTTGGCCTTTTCTCCTTTAGCTTTTTCTTTCATCTCAATAAATTATCCATCTATACTAAGGGATTTTCTTCCATTTAATTCTGAGGGTTTTTCTACCATAAAGGACGTATCTAATTATCGAGTATCTTTCGTTATAATGAATATATCAAAAAGGAAAATGGGAGTCTAAAACTTAACTTCAATTATATTTTTAAATTCCCATATCTGATTTGACTACCCCATATTCCATAAGAGTCTGGTCTTAATAGTTCAAAAATGTAATATTGTCTCAAGTTAGCATTTTGATAATTGAGGGGATTAACCTCTTCTAGCTTCTTATTGACTCCTTTAAAATGAGATTTTCCCGCCTCGTCTTTAGCATTTGTAATTTCATCTCTATCATCCTCACTTTTTATCTCAATTACATAGATAATCTCCTCTACTCCCTTGTCTTGTAATTTTGTTAATTTATCTGTATTTCCACCAGCACTTTGGACTTTGGAGATATAATTAGTAAGATTTAGTTTAATAAAAAAATCCGGGTTGAATGCTCTCATTGTCCTGTCTTTCCCTGCTTTCCAATATTCATAGTCGATACTGTAAAAATCTGAATCGGGGGACTTTACCCAACCATCTATATATTCCCCTAGACCAAATAATTGAAAAACGAAATCTCTCTCAGGATCATGATTTGCTATTATAAGGTTCTGTGGACTTTTAAAATACTCACTTTTGACAGTATAGATTCTCTTGTTCGGTATAAGTGTTGTTATAACATCCTTGTTATATATTGCATCAACACTCGTGAATGAGCCCGTTTGTTCAATAGATATTTGCTTATTCGCTTTTATTAACTCCTGTAATACAATTTTATTCTCTTCATCAAGTTTTTCTTCCCAATCTTCTGAAACAAAAACCGAAGTATTAAAGTCTAAAGAACCTAATCTCGTTGTACTCTTTCTCAGATCCATGGTATTCATTTTTATTAAATCTCCCTCTATTCGTTCACGAAGTATATTCTTTCTTCCTCTTGGTAGAAATTGGTTAAAATATAACTCTATAACTTTCTTGTTCTCTCTTGATAACTTCTCATTCTTGATCCCAGCATCTTGCATAGCGTTTAAAATAATCTCTCGAATCCTATCCTTATTAAACAAGTCATCCTCTCCTAACTCTTTATTTTCTTCAAATATCCTGCTTTCAAGAATAACGTTCTGAAATTTTCTATATACACCAGCAACAACTTCGTCTAGAGAGACAAATTCTTTGGTTAATGAAAAATCCTTCAAGCCAGATATATACTCTACCCTCAAATGAAGCTTCTCTGGCTGAGGATTTAATACCAACGTTCTATTCACAGTATACTCGGTATCTTCCTTTTCTACTGTTTTTTCAGTAGAAAGATAGTTAATGTTAAACAAATCAAAATTGTATTTTGCTCTTTCAGATTCAACCTCACTGGCATATACCTTTGAAGTAATTGTAATATCACAATCGGTCACCTGATTAAATATTTCTTCTATATAACTCGCAAATTTTTCATGATTGGTAACTGTTACTAACGGATAAATTTGGTCTCTCTCTACATCAGAAATTTTCCTTGGAATACGCAAGCCTCTTCCTAAAACTTGGGATATCAATAACTTAGAATTAAAAACTTTCTCTTCCGTAGGCACAATTTGAAACACATTGTCTACATCCCAACCTTCAGACAATTTATTTACTGCAAATATAAATTCGACTTCCCCACCTGTCTTACTCGAATCCGTTTCCTCTATCTTGTCTAATTGATCTTTGTACTCCTTGCTATCATTGTTTGCGATTACTAAAATTGTTTTTTTGTGAGCTATCGATTCTAATTGGGATACAGTCATTTCTTTGTATTCAGGCAAGTTCTTACGAAGATAAGCTGCAAGAGATTTGACAAATTCATCTCTATTCCTCGTCGCTGTAGCTTGAGTATTATTTATAAAGATTGTTATTGGTTTAACTTTCCCACCATAATTATACTTCTCCTTATTATCAAAATGTGTCATTAAGATTTGCTCATATTTCTGCTCCTTTGTGATATCAATATCCCCTTCATCACTCTCGGTATGAATTATTGGATTTATTTTCTTTATATATTTCTCTTCTACAGCATCTTTTATTGAGTAATTAAATATAACATCTGTAAAATATTCATTTTGATTGTAAGGGGTTCCCGTAAATCCTATATGTCTTTTTATCTTCTTTTCTTCTCTAATAAATTTCATCCACAATCTCTCATCCCTATTCTCTCCTGTTCCTTCCTTTCCTTCTTCGAAATCATAAGTAAGGATAGGTTTAGAGAAATCTAAATGCGAATATGCATGATGAACTTCATCGCTTAAAACTAAAACCTCTTCATTTTGATTAAACAATGTATCTCCTATAGAGTTATTCTCCTTTCCATAAACAGCATTTATATTTTCTATTACAATGCAGTTATCTTCGATTGGCTCATTACTGTTTTTAATTTCTACCTTAATATTTCTATATCTCTCAGGAAGCTTTTCTTTTAGCTCTATTCCCTTTTCGCCAAACAGATATTCTTTAAATTTATCAGTTAACCCTTGTTCAATTACAGTAGACGATGGTCCTAAGACTAAAACTCTTTTTACTTTGCCCAGAATGATTGATAGGTATGCTATAGCAAAAATCACATATGATTTTCCTGTTCCCGTAGCCATATGACATACTCCCGATAAACGATCAGGCAAAGGCATCATATTGAGGAAGTATTCTTCCGTAGGAAAACGCAATTGAATTTCCTCTTTCTTCTGATAATTCTGCTTAGCTAAATCTTGGACAGTTTTGTACTTTCCACTCCAAAGATATGTCATTATATTCTTAATAGCCTCATACTGATATTTTCTTCCATTAGCCAACTCTGTCACATAATCTTCAATTTCTTCAAAATCAAATTTACCTGTATCTACACCTCTAGTACTTATATCTAAAGTATGTTGTGACAGATTGATTCTTTTTACTACTTTGACCATCTCTATTTAGATAACAACTAATTTACTTTCATTACCGTGTTTGTCTATTGCTATTAACCCTACTTTCTCTGTTAAATCTTTTACCTTGATTACTCCATATCCTTCTTTCTCAGGATCTGTTTCAATGTCTTTAAGATATACTGCTTCTTCCATTGTAAATACCTCCCCATCATAATCCTTATCTATCAAGACCATTGACAGGCCATCAAGTCCTTCAAAACTGTTCCCCTTTGCATCTGTAATATTGGTTTCAAATGATTCTATCTTTAACCCTTCTTTACATCTTGTTATTGAGATATTTACTTCTTCGTTAAAGTAAAACTTTGTTGATGATATTAAGTTATTGATATCACCACTACTCGAAGGTTGTTCAGATAATTGATATTGTCTACTTATTTCTTCTAATACCTTGTATGGGAATGTTAAGATTTTGAAGTGTACTTTTCCTCCTGATCCATTATCTAAATCTGTTTCTCCAACTAAATCACATGTTTCTGGAGCTATTATGTAGTAATCTCCTTTGAGTTTGTTCCCAGATGCAGTAATTATACTTTTTAGGTATTCATTGTCTATCCTAATATCTTTAAGGTACTCATCTTTCCATATTGGGAATACTTCTACTGGGTTTCCTTCTTTAATTCCATATATATTTGGTAGTTTAAATTTGTCTGTTTCTTCTCTTTCTGTTATTCCAAAGAGCGCTAATACAAATGATATATATGCTTCTTTGTTTTTTCTTAGTTCAATTATCTTACTAAAATCAAATGCTCCTACAGATACTACACAGAATGGTTTAGGTGGTTTATCATAATTCCCTTTAGAATCATCTCCTAGTGCTTTTGACTCAGATATTTCAAACATGCGTTTTTGCATAGTATATATTGCATGTTTTCCAAAATCACACATTATCCATCTTCTACCTAGTTTTTCTGCTACTGCTGCTGTAGTACCTGAACCTGCAAAACAATCGAGAACTAGATCTCCAGAATTAGAAGAAGCCTCTATTATCCTTCTAAGTAAATCCTCTGGCTTTTGGGTAGGATAGTTAATTTTTTCAGGTGATTTCGGGTCAACTGTTTTTATATACCAAACACTCCCTACTACAGAACCCTTAAAGTCGATAATTATATCCTTTCCCTTTGGCTCTCTACCATAATCACGACGGTATTTATCAAGATACGATTTGAATCTTTTATCGTGGTATGGGGCGTTTTTAGCATATATTTTATTATTCTCTACGTATTGATACCATCTATTAAAATTTATTCCTGCATTTATATCATCTGCATATTGCCTATTAAAGTAAAAGTTGTTGGACTTAGAATAAAAATATAGTAATTGATGCCTTTTTGGAAAATAATTCTCCGTTTCTGACCAAGCACCTTGATATTCCCAAATAATTTCGTTCCTAAAATTATCCTTTCCAAAAATCTCATCCATAATTATCTTTACATAATGACTCATCTTCTGGTCTAAATGTACATATATACTGCCATCCTCTGCCAATAATTCTCTTAAGAAAATTAGCC
>Ga0209202_1000348_pt1 | contig 40262 bp, 45 predicted proteins | sample AD_UKC032_MetaG_FD_184416 | JGI IMG/M metagenome (GOLD analysis project Ga0209202, IMG submission 184416) | Active sludge microbial communities of municipal wastewater-treating anaerobic digesters from USA - AD_UKC032_MetaG (SPAdes) (version 2) | ecosystem: Engineered > Bioreactor > Anaerobic >... | reverse complement strand
GCCTGCGGATCGCCGAGTCTGTCCCATGGCTCCATGAGGACCAGCATCAACAGCTTGTCAAATTCGCTGGCGAAGCGCTCGACGATACGCTCGGGGTCGGGCACCAGACCCTTGTCGGTAATCAGGCCAAACTGCACTTTGTCATCGTAGGAAAGTATCGAGACGCCCATGCCGATGTCGCCGGATTGCGGCACCCAGAACAGCGGCTGCAGCAGTTTGGCGCCGGCCAGATATAGCGTGTGCTGCGGCCCGGGCACGTTGGTCATGACGGCGCTAGCCTTGCTGGCCAGCAGATCGAGCACCTGTTGCTGAGCAAACTTGGGGGCCATGCCGACCACCCCCAGAATCGACAGCGTGAGTGCCGCCTGATAGGAACCCTTGAGTTTCGCCATCCGCTCGCGGGTAGCATAGAGCCGAGCCAGCGGATTTTCGATGCCGAGCGGCAGTTCGAGGGCCACGAGGCCGAAGCGGTTGCCGAGTTTTCCCGCATCGCTGGCGCGCCGCATGTTGACCGGGACCATTGCGCGAATTTCCACGTCATCGACCTCATCGCCATGCTCGACCAGATAGGCACGCATGGCCCCGGCTGCTGCCGAGAGAAGCATGTCATTGACCGAACAGCCAAGCACCGCGCCGACCGCCTTCACCTCGGGTAGCGACATCGGCTCCGACCAGGCGACCCGCTTGGCGATTCCCGGCTTGCCCTTGAAGCGGGTATGGCTGTCATCCGGCATGGTAGCGAGCGTCGCGAGTTCGCTAGCAATGCTGGTGCCGATACGGGCGTAGTCGAGTATCTTCCCCGGGTTGTTCAATAGATCAACGTACTTGGCCCAAAGACCGTCCTCCTCGTCTTCGTCTTCCTGCGCAATGTGTGGCCGCGGATGGCCCCCCGCTTTGCCCGGCGAGCTATCAGTCATCGAGAGAATGACGCCGACCATGGCGATGCCGTCGGCAATGCTGTGGTGAATGCGCATGACGAGCGCCTGGCCGCCCAGCGAGGTGTCGACCAGGTGCATTTCCCACAGCGGGCGATTCGGGCTGAGCGGCGTAGACGCCAGATCGGCGACAAACTGCTCGAGTTCTGCCTTGCCTGCCGCGCCAGGCAGCACTTCGCGGTGGAGGTGGTGGTCGAGATTGAAGTCGGGATCATCCTGCCAGACGTAACCAGTGCTATCGGCGACTGCCAACTGGCGGAAGCGGCAAAAACTGAGCATACGACGCTCGATGCTGGCGCACAGGCGTTCGTAATCGAGATCACCCTCGAACAGCAGGACACCGACAATCTGCATCAGATTGGTCGGCCGGTCCATGCGCAGCCAGGCGGTATCCACGTTGGAGATGGGCTCGCGAGACGTCATTACGAACTCCGTTAAAGGGATGAAATATCTATAATACCGGCAATTCACAGGCCATTCGAGGAGATACCGATGAGCGATCTGCAAGCCGCATTCGATGCCGCCGTCACCGCTTCAAAAATGCTGGACGAACGTCCCGACAATCAGACGCTTCTGCGTATCTACTCACTCTTCAAGCAGGCGACCGAGGGCGACGCAAGCGGCAAGCGCCCCGGCTTCACCGACCTCGTCGGCCGCGCAAAGTACGACGCCTGGGCAGGCCTTCAAGGGACCTCCGCCGAAGCCGCGATGCAGGCCTACATCGATCTGGTCGGCAAGCTCAAGGGCTAGGCAAAGCGCTCGTCGAAGTACAGGTGGATTTCCCGCTCGAGGCTGGCGCGAAAAGGCCAGAGCAGGAAACCGAGGCGGACCAGAACCGTCACTTCGCCCTTGGCGAGCCGCAACTCACCGTGCAGGCCGGCACGTTCGAAACGTAATACGCCGCTGTCGTCCCACTCGTATTCCAGTTCGTACTCCTTCTGCAGATCGGCGGCGACATGCTCGGCGGCGATCCTTGCCTTCTTGGCCGACAGGCGGTGCTTGCGGGTAATCAGGATTTCGCTCATGGACGCAGTTTAACCACGCGCCGCCGAATCCGGAATCACCCGGTGTAACTATTCCGGCGTCGCCTTGCTGCCCATCATCTCGTTGCAGGTGGCTCGGCCGAAGGTCTCCGCCTTTTTCGGGCTGGAAATCTGTGGCTCCTCGTAGATGCGCTTGACGACGAAGTTTGTAATGCGTGCACCGTCGCTGCCGTCCTCGACAAACACCTTCATCGGCCGGCCTTTCTCGCGGTCGTAGAAAGCCTGCAGTGCAAAGTCGCGGACACGTTCGCAGAAACGGATCTTCTGGGCATCGGGCATGCTGTCGTCGATCTTGCCGGCGTGGGCATGCGGCCAGGCGCTGTTCATCGCCAGCAGGGCGAGGCAGGCAACGGAGAAGCGTTTCATTCCTTCGGCTCCTGAATCGAGGTGAGGTAAGCCAGGATGTCCTGGATATCCTGTTCCTTGAGGGTGTTCAGGACACCGACGACGCCATCTTCATCGTGCGGGCGGTCGCCCTTGAGATAGAGGTCGGCCTGACGCTTGAGATAGTTCGTGTACTGGCCGACCAGCATCGGGAACATGCCACGCCCCTTGCCAGCTTTGCCGTGGCAGGCGGCGCATTTCTTCTGGTAGATCGCCTCGCCATTGCCGAGGTCGCCCTCCGCGCGCGGGATGATCATCACCTTTTCGGCCATCAGCAACTTGGTCAGCGCGTCTTCCTTGCCGGTGTAGGTTGGCATCTTGCTGTCCAGTTCGATCTTCGCCAAGTAGGCAGCGATATCCTTGATGTCCTCGTCTGAAAGCTCACGTTCCTGGGTATAGGGGAACATCGGGAGATTCACCCGCGTGCGGGCACGGAAGCTCTTGAGCTGGTTTTCGATGTAGGCGACACGCTGGCCGGCGATGCGCGGATATTCGCCCTTCTTGCCGCCAGCCCCCTGGTCGCCATGGCAGGCAGCGCAGGTGCCGTTGATTTCCTTGCCTTTTTCGAGGTCGACCGCAGCAGCCGTGCTGGCGGCAAACCAGCCGGCGACCAGGAAAAAGATAAGGCTGCGCAGGGCCATGCGGTGAACTCCGGGTATCGATGCGGCGAATTGTCGCACGACCCGAACGGCTGAAAATTGACGCAAATCACGCATAATCCAGGCCATGCCTTTCATCTCCTGCACCGTCGACGGCAGCGATCACCTGGCCAACCTGCGCCGCCTGGTGATGGTGCGCTGGGTAGCGCTGGCGCTGATGACCAGCCTGACGCTGGTGGTGCCGGGAGCACTCGAAATTCCCCTGCCGCAGGCGCCGCTGTTGGCGATCATCGGCGTCACCGCGTTATTCAATGGCCTGGTTCACTGGCGCGTGCGACAGTCTGATTCGGCAACGCCGGTCGAACTGTTCACGCAACTGCTGATCGATATCGCCGCCCTCAGTGCGCTGGTTTTCTTCAGTGGCGGCGCCACCAACCCACTCGTTTCGCTGCTGCTGCCACCGGTCGCCATTGCCGCGCTGACCCTGCCGGTGCGCTGCGTGGTCGCCATCGGCGCCATCGCCGTCGCCGCCTATTCAGCGCTGATGGTCTTCTACGTGCCGTTGCCGATGAGCGATGCCACCCGCGCCACCCACCTGCACCTGCTCGGCATGTGGCTGACCTTTGCCGTTTCGGCGCTGATGATCGCCTGGTTCGTCGTCCGCATGACGCGCCTCATCCGCGAGCGCGATGCCGAACTGGCGGCCGCCCGCGAACAGGCGCTGCGCGACGAGCGCATCATGGCCATCGGCACTCTCGCCGCCGGCGCCGCGCATGAACTGGGGACGCCGCTGGGCACCATGGCCCTGCTCGCCGGTGAATTGGCCGGCGACCCGCTACTACCGGCCGCTGCCCGCGAGGACATCGCCCTGCTCCGCCAGCAGATCGGCATCTGCAAGAAAATCATCACCGGGCTGTCGCGCCGGGCCGGTGCCGAGCGCCTCGAAAACACCGACGTCCAGGCCGTCGACCGCTGGCTCGACAACCTGCGGCAACGCTGGCATGCCTTGCGCCCGCAGGCCGCCAGCCGCCTGGAAATCAGCGGTGCCCGGCCGGTGCCGGCCATCGCGAACGACCCGCGTCTCGAACAGGCGGTGCTCAACCTGCTGAACAATGCGGCCAGCGCGTCGGCGGCGACCATCGACATCCGTCTGGACTGGAGCGACGGGCAGATCGTCATCGACATCCATGACCACGGCCCCGGCTTCCCGCCGGCCGTGCTGAAACAGGGTGGCCAGACCGCCTTTCCGCCGCATGAACACGGTAGCGGCATCGGCCTGCTGCTGACGCGCTCGGCGATCGAACAGATCGGCGGCCGCCTGCTGCTCCTCAACCCGCCCGAAGGTGGCGCCCTCGCCCGCCTGGAACTGTACCCGAGAACCTGATGCCCGAACCGACCCTGATCATCGACGACGACCCCAGTTTCAACGCCATTCTGGTGCGCACCCTGGAACGCCGCGGCCACCACGCACGCGGGGCGCTCGACGCCGGCGATGCGCTGGCGCTGGCGCGAGAAATTGTGCCGAACCGCGTTGTGCTCGATCTCAACCTCAACGGCAATTCCGGCCTGGCGCTGATTCCGGAACTACTGGCGATCAACGCCGACTGCCGCATCGTCGTGCTGACCGGCTACGCCAGCATCGCTACCGCGGTCGATGCGATCAAGCTGGGCGCGGTCCAGTATCTGGCCAAGCCGGTGGAAATCGAGGCGATCCTCGCCGCCTTCGAGAACGACGATGCGCCGGATTTCGACCTACCGGCCTCCGATGAACCGCTCTCGGTCGACCGTCTCGAATGGGAGCACATTCAGCGCGTGCTGAACGAAAACGACGGCAACATCTCGGCGACTGCGCGCGCGCTCAAGATGCACCGTCGTACATTGCAAAGAAAACTGTCCAAACGCCCGGTCAGAACCTGAATCCGGAATCGCCTGCAGTTTGGGGTGGAAAGGTCAATCTGGCCGGAAAAACCGGCCGGCAAGTCAAGGCATCGTCCGGAAACTACGTAGCGGCTACTCAGCCAACTGGCTTGCCGACCTTTTTGAGCTCTGCCAAAAACTCGGCGAATGTTGTCTCGCGAACCTTGGTATCGCCCAGCGTTTCGCGCAGGTCGAAGCCTGATCCAATACGGTCACCGGCCCGGTCATGCACATCGCTACCCGGATAGGCGCCGGGGGAGGAAGAATTCATCTTGCGGGAACTGTTTGTCATGATCTTTGACCTTTCCTAGAGTCGTTGGACAGATGATGCCAATTCGTTGCAAGAGTGTCCGTGAACGAATTCACGACCTGCATCAAATTGCCGCCTGCTCAACGAATTTCCGGAGGCCAAAGCACCCGCAGGCACCCCGGGGTCGAGCGCGCCTGCTGCGGTCGACCCCGAAAAAAAACCCGAAAATCAGTGCTGCTTGTGCTCCATCGGCGGCGCCGGCGTCGGGCGCACCACCTTGGCGTCGATTGTCTTGCTGCTGCCGTCATCGAAAGTCAGCGTGATGGGCACGGAATCGCCCTCCTTCATCGGCGCCTTGAGATCGATCAGCATGACATGCAGGCTGCCCGGCTTGAGCACCGCCTCGCCCTTGGCCTTGATGTCGATGGCCGGTACCGGGCGCATCTTCATGACGCCGCCGTCGTTGATGTGCGTGTGCAGTTCAGTGACCTTGGAAGCAGGATTGTCGGCCTTGAGCACCTTCACATCCTTGTCGCCGTTGTTCTTGATGACCATGAAGGCGCCGGTGGCCGGGGCATTGGGCGGCGCCAGGCGCACGTAGGGGTCCTGTACCGAGACGTTGTCGGCGGCACCGGCCAGCACGCCGGCGGAAAACAGCAGGCCGGCGGCCAGCAGGGATGGTTGTTTCATGAGCACTCTCTCCTTCAGGGTTTGGTCAAGCGTTTGCGAATTTCGGCGGCCACCTGCTCGGGCGGCGTGGCGTGGGCGATCTTGCCGTCCAGCTTGCCGTCGACGCCGACGACATAGGTGTCCGAAGTGTGATCAACGACATAGCCGCCACCCGCCGTTTCGACCGACTGGCGGGCATAGAACACCCCGTAGCGGCGAGCGATGGTGGCCAGTTCTTCCGGCGTCCCGGTGACGCCGATGATGGCGGGATGGAAGAATTCCGCATATTCCTTGAGACGGGCCGGCGTGTCGCGCTCCGGGTCGACCGAGATGAAGACCACCGCCACGCGCGCCAGTTCTTCCGGCGTCAGCAGCTTGAGGCCTTCCGCCGTCGCCGCCAGCGCGGTCGGGCAGATGTCGGGGCAATAGGTGTAGCCGAAATAGACGAGCACCAGTTTGCCGCGAAAATTCTGCAGCGCCACCGGGCCGCCAGCGGATTGCAGCGTGAAATCGCCGCCGGCCGGCGCAGCGGCCATCGGCAGCGGGCGCTCCGGCAATTCCGGGTGCCAGAAGAAGGCCAGGCCGAGCACCAGGGCGGCGAGCAGGACGGCGACAGCGAGCAGAATTCGTTGCGACATGCGTTATCCGTGGGGAACCGAAGCGAAGCGGAAAGGTACGGCGATGCGCCGGCCGTCGGTTTCGAGCAGCACCGTCGCCTGCCAGTCCATCTGGCCGGTGATGCATACCGGCAGCGTGGCCTCGCCGGAATGGAGTCCGGACACGCCAGAGACCAGTGCGATCCGATTGAGGCCCATGTTCATGTCGATGCCGGCGAAATCGACCTCGACGCGCGCGGCGCTGATGCCCTCCAGTTTCACCTCGACCTGAAACGGCTTGACCATCGGGATCGGTCGCGGGTTCATGCGCAATTCGAGCTGGCCGCCACCGGGCAAGGCCACCCGGCAGGCGACACGATTCAGGTCGCAACCGGGGTCGGGCTGCACCGTGACGTCCGCCTTGGGCAGGAGCAGCGGCGAGAGCTTGTAGCCAACGACAACCACCAGCGCAATCGCGAGGATGCCGATCGCGTCTATCAGTATTTTTTTATTCACCAGTCTATTCCTGGCCTCGCAGCCGCAGGGGATTACGCATTTTCCCTCATGAAGCGCATATGGAATTAGCAAAGATCAATTATTTAACACGCCGAGACGCCTACAGTGTGCGACAAATTGTCACAGTGGCTGAACGCAAGCAGTGGCGATGGAGGGTAGGAAGTTCTACTTCTTGTTTTCATGGGAGAAATAGAGATGAAAAAGTTTGCAGTAAAAACCACCACCTTGCTCGTCGCAGCGGGGATAGGATTCGGGGCCGCCAGCGCGTGGTCCGCCGAATCGCTACAGGACGTAATGAAGCGTCGCGGCCTCAGCCAGCAGGATCTGCTGGCCGCCTCCAAGACCTTTGTCCCGACCGGCAAGCGCGACGAATTCTACGCATTCAGTTCCGGCGGCCAGTCCGGCCAGATGATCGTGTATGGCATTCCATCCATGCGCATCCTCAAGTACATTGGCGTATTTACACCGGAGCCGTGGCAGGGTTACGGTTTCGATGAAGAATCGAGAGCCGTGCTGCGTCAGGGCAACATCGACGGCAAGGAAATCAACTGGGGCGACACGCACCACCCGGCCATTTCCGAGACCGAAGGCAAGTACGACGGCCAGTTCCTGTTCATCAACGACAAGGCCAATCCGCGCCTCGCCGTGATCGACCTGCGCGACTTCGAAACCAAGCAGATCGTCGTCAACCCGATCTACAAGTCCGAACACGGCGGCGCCTTCGTCACGCCGAACACCGACTACGTGATCGAAGCCGCCCAGTACGCAGCACCGCTGGAAAACAAGAAGTTCTATCCGCTCGAAGAGTTCAACGAGAAGTATCGCGGCGGCGTGACCTACTGGAAGTTCGACCGCAAGGAAGGCCGTCTCGATCCGAAGCGCTCGTTCTCGGTTGAGCTGCCGCCTTACTCGCAGGACTTGTCCGATGCCGGTAAAGGCCCATCGGACGGCTGGTCGTTCACCAACTCCTTCTGTTCCGAGCGTTACGTCGGTGGCGTTGAAAGAGGCCGCCCGCCGTTTGAAGCCGGTTGCTCCGCCAAGGACACCGACTACATGCACGTAATCAACTGGAAGAAGGCTGCCGAACTGGTTGCTGCCGGCAAGGCCAAGAAGATCAACGGCCACGATGTGCTGTCGATTGACACTGCGGTCAAGGAGGGCATCCTCTTCCTGGTGCCGGAGCCGAAATCCCCGCACGGCGTCGACGTGACCCCGGACGGCAAATACATCACCGTCGCCGGCAAGCTCGATACCCACGTTTCCGTCTATTCTTTCGAAAAGATTCAGGCCGCCATCAAGGCCGGCAAGTTTGAATCGAAGGACCCGTACGGCATCCCGGTCATCGGCATGAAGGATGCGCTGCATACCCAGGTTCAACTCGGCCTCGGCCCGCTGCACACCCAGTACGACAGCAAGCCGTGTATCGCCTACACCTCGCTCTACGTGGATTCACAGGTCGTCAAGTGGAACCACTGCGAAGGCAAGGTGCTCGACAAGATCTCCGTGCACTACAACATCGGTCACCTGATGACCATGGAAGGTGACACGATGGATCCGAAGGGCCGCTACCTGGTTGCGCTGAACAAGCTGTCGATCGATCGCTTCCTGCCGGTTGGCCCGCTGCATCCGCAAAATCACCAGTTGATCGACATCTCGAACGACAAGATGCAATTGTTGTACGACATGCCGCTGCCGCTGGGTGAGCCGCACTACGTGGTTGCTATCGAAGCCTCCAAGATTAAGCCGGGCGTCCGCTACAAGGTCGGCACCAACAGCCGCACCGACAAGCTGAGTCCCGACATGGTTCGTGCCGGCGAAGAGGTAACGACGCGCAAGGGCAACAAGGTCGAAGTCAAGGGTACGCTGATCCGCTCGCACATCACCCCGGAAATCATCGAGGCTGAAGTCGGAGATGAAATCACCATCCACCTGACCAACCTGGAACGCGCCCAGGACGAAACCCATGGCTTTGCTGTCTCGACCTTCAACGTGCATGCATCCGTCGAACCGGGCAAGACCGTCACGGTCAAGTTCAAGGCTGACAAGGAAGGCGTCTATCCGTACTACTGCACGGAATTCTGCTCGGCGCTGCACCTCGAAATGCAGGGTTACCTGCTGGTCAAGCCAAAGGGCTGGAAGGCAACCAAGGCTGCTGCCGAAACCAAGGCAGCCTACACCGAAGCCGACTACAAGGCGACGCTGAAGAAGGTTGCCGACACCCAGGCTGTCATCGACTCCGTTGTCGGTTACATCACCAGTGTTAACTTCAAGGACTTCCCGGATGTGGTGAATATGGTCGACGACGCAACCGACCAGCTCAACAAGATCAAGGAAGCCAAGGGCAAGGCTGACGCCGCTGCCGCCAAGAAGGATTGGGATCAGGCCAACCTGTGGTCCGAACAGATCTGGCAATACCAGGTCAAGGCGGCCGACATCGGTCTGCGTGCCAAGACCTACCTTGAGCAGAACGGCGCCAAGAAGGTCAAGTAAGCCGGAGAGTCTTGATTTGACTTAAGGCATTTACCGGGGAGCGGAGTCAATCTGCTCCCCGTTTCACTTTCAGGAGGGAATAACCATGAAATTTGTAATGACTCTGCTCGCCACCGCCTTTGTCGCCAGCCCCGCTTTCGCCGCACTGGATGGTGCTGCGCTGTACAAGGACAAGACCTGCAACGCCTGCCACGGCCCGACCGGCAACAAGCCCTTGATGCCTAATTACCCGAAGGTCGCCGGCCAGAACGCTGCCTACATGGAAGCGCAGATGAAGGACATCAAGAGCGGCGCCCGCAACAACGGCCAGACCGCCGCCATGAAGGGCGTCATGCACCTGGTCAACGACGAGGAAATCAAGGCCATCGCCGACTACCTGTCGAAGCTGAAATGAGCCGTCTGGCCGGCTTTTCCGGCTTATGATCCACATCAAGGAACGCTGATATTCATCGGTCGACAATACGCCCAGCGTTCCGATCAACCTGCCATAAAAGGACACCGAACATGAAATCATCACTATTGCTGGTTGGCCTGCTCTCCGCGGGCATCGCCTTCGCCGGCCCACCGGCACCGCATTCCGACGGCATCGAAGCGAAGGGCTACAAGTGGAATGCAGACGGCGGCGAGAAATCCGAAGCACTGAAGCTCAAGGGTGACAAAAAACGCGGCGAGGAAGCCTATGAAGTCTGCGGCGCCTGCCACCTGCCCTCCGGGGCCGGTCGCCCGGATGGCACCTTCCCGCAGCTTGCCGGCCAGCACACCACGGTGCTGATCAAGCAGATGGCCGACATTCGTGCCGGCACGCGCGACAATCCGACCATGTACCCGTTCGCCGCCACCCTGACCGACCCGCAGGAACTGGCCGATGCTGCTGCCTACATCGAAAGCCTGTGCATCCCGGTCGACCACGGCAAGTACGAAGGCGCCGATGCCGCCGTCAAGATCGCCCAGGGTAAGGAACTGTACGAGAAGCAGTGCCTGGAATGCCACGGCAAGACCGGCGAAGGTCAGAAAGAGAAGTTTTACCCGGTGATCGCCGGCCAGCACTACAAGTATCTGCTGCGTCAGATGACCGAGATACGCGACGGTCACCGCCGCAATGCCAACCCGGATATGGTCAAGGTCATCAAGCCCTACACCAACGACCAACTGGTGGCGATTTCCGCCTATCAGTCCAGCTTGGTGATGCCCGGCGCCATGTGCAAGCCAAAGGCCGGCGCGGCCAAGAAGAAGTAATTTCGACGCAAGACGCGGTCATCCGCCAACCTCCCGGCGGATGACCCTTCCAGGCATCGCAGAATGCCTATCAACAACATGAAAGACAGAGAGTAGCGTCATGGAAAAGCAGAACAAGATCGTCGCCGGCCTCACCTTCATTTCGCTCGTGGCGCTGGTCATCGCCTACTTCGCACCGATCTGGTGGGTTTCCCTGACCGCCCCCAACTATCCGCCCGATGCTTTCCCCGATGGCATCCGCATCCATTTCCATTTCGACGGTGTCTATAACGGCTGCAAGGCGGCCGGCAAGGGCACGCGCATGGCAGGCGAGATCATCCAGAAGGATCTCGGCGCCGACGACGAGCGCTACAACCCGATCACCGATGCCAAGAAAGACCTCAACAAGGATGCCGAGGGTCTCGATTGCGTCCATGAGATGAACACCATCAACCACTACGTCGGCATGTTCCCGATTGCCACCGGCGCCCCGGTCGAAAAACCGCTGGCCAAGTTCTTCTTCGGTTTCTTCGCGGTGATGATGATCGCCTTCGCGCTACCCAGGAAAAAGACCCGCTTAATAGTGTTGACCGCAGGCTTCGCTGCCGTTGCCGTCTGGATGCTGGTCGACCAGTTCGTCATGGGCCACCTGGCCAGCCATGTCGACGACTATGTCAAGGAAGCCGGCACCTTTTTCCGCGAACCGGAGAAGATCAAGGTGTGGGGCGACAATGTGACGAATGTTTCCAAAATCGTCATCTTCGGCCTGATCGCCGTAATGGGCATCGTCATCGCCGGCGTTGCCAAAATTCGCTCCTTCCAACTGCTGCTCGCCTTGGTGCCAGCCCTGCTGCCGGCCTTCTTCGTCATTACCTACGCCGGCTGGCTGTGGTTCTTCGGCCACAACATGCACCCGTGGGGCGCCTTCACCGTCAAGCCGTTCATGCCCACCGTCTTCGGCGAAGGCAAGGTCGCGCAGTTCTCGACCTTTTCCTACCCGTACTGGGGCTACGGCCTGCTCGTCATCATCTTCGTCTGCATGATGCTGGCCCTGCTGATCCGCCGCAAGCAGTTGCGTGAAGGTGGCGCCGAGTAAGGCGATGCTGCAGCTAATCCGCCGCCCGCTGCTGGCCTTCGCTATCGCGACGGGCCTCGGCGTGGCAGGCCTGGCGGCATCGCAATCGACCGAAGGCATGGGCAAGCCCAACTTGGCGGCCAACTGGGGTTCCTCGTCGGAAAAGGCAGTTCGCCCCGCCACCCCTAACCGTACCGACATCCCCTGGTTCCAGACTCTGGTCGACGAAGCTCCGGCCGGCTCGGTCCTCAAGCCGCCGCCCGGCGACTACGCCGGGCCGGTGCTGGTCGACAAGCCGCTGATCATCGACGGCGGCGGCAAGGTCAGCATCGACGGTGGCGGCAAGGGCACCGTTTTCGTGATCGACACCAAGGGCGCGACGCTGCGCGGCGTGCACCTCAAAGGCTCGGGCCACTCACACGACAGCGACGATGCCTGCCTCAACGTGCGTGGCGACCACCACGTTGTCGAAGGCGTTGTCATAGACGACTGCCTGTTCGGCATCGACCTCAAGCAGGCCAACCACAACGTCATCCGCGAGAACCGCATCAGCTCGAAGCCCTTCGAACTCGGTGTGCGCGGCGACGGCCTGCGCCTGTGGTACAGCAACCACAACCTGATCGAGAAAAACGAGGTCATCGACTCGCGCGACATGGTCGCCTGGTACGCCAACCACAACACCTATCGCGGCAACATCGGCAAGCGCAGCCGCTACTCCATCCACTTCATGTTCGCCAAGGACAGCGTCGTCGAAGGCAACTCCTTCTACGACAACGCCGTCGGTGTCTACCTGATGTACACCGAGCGCATTCATCTGCGCAACAACATCATCTCGCACGCCACCGGCGCCACCGGCATGGGGCTGGGTTTCAAGGAATCGAGCGACTCCGACGTCGACGGCAACGAGATCATCTATTGCGCCATCGGCGTCGGCTCCGATCTTTCGCCCTTCGAGCCGGACACCACCATCCGCTTCAAGAACAACCGCTTCGCCTTCAACGGCATCGCCATTCGCTTCACCAGCGAACTCGGCGGCAACATCCTGACCAACAACATTTTTGAAGGCAACCTGACCGACGTCGTCCAGATGGGCCGTGGCATTGCCGACAAGAACCAGTGGCACGGTAATTTCTTCGCCGACTATCAGGGCTTCGACCGTGACGGCGATGGCATCGGCGACACGCCGTACGAGCTCTACTCATACGCCGACCAGATCTGGATCGAAACACCCGCCGCCCAGTTCTTCAAGACCTCGCCGGTGCTCGAACTGCTCGATTTCCTGGAGCGCCTGGCGCCCTTCTCCTCGCCGGAGATGCAATTGCGCGACCCCGCCCCCCGTTTCGCCAAACCCGATAGAACGGCCAGATCATGAGCGACCAAGACAGCGAGCGCAAACCGCCGCCGGCCAAGGCGCCGCCGGTTTCAATCTCGAAGCGCCAGACCAACCGCCGCCGCGTGCTGCGCACCCTCCTGCTCACTGGCGGCGTGCTCGGTGCCGGATTGTCCGGCTTCCTGCCGCTGATCTATTCGCAGAAAAAACGCCTGCGCCCGCCCGGTGCACTCGACGAAAGAGACTTTCTCGCCAGCTGCATCAAATGCGGCCAGTGCGTCCAGGTCTGTCCGGTTTCCGCCATCAAGCTCGCCGATTTGATTGATGGCGTTGGCGTCGGCACGCCCTACATCGACGCCCGCGCCCAGGCCTGCGATTTCTCCTGCGATGCGGTGCAATGCGTACTCGCCTGCCCCACCGGCTCGCTGACCTATCACAAGCCACCCTTCCTGCCCGTGCGCCAAGGCACCGCGCTGGCCGCCAAGCCGATCCTGCTGGCCAAGGAAAAAGACGCCGAGCCGACGCTCAACCTGAACGAACGCATGGGCGTCGCCCGCCTGACCCGCCCCGAAGCCTGCCTGGCAATTCAGGGCAAAGGCTTCAAGGGACAAACGCGCGGCCCCGACTTCAAGGGCCACATGCGCTACATGGATGTGGACCGCTGGAAGCCGATCAAGATCGCCGACCACCCCTACGACGTACCCGAATGCGACCTCTGCGTCCGCGAATGCCCGATCAAGGGCGCCATCTCCATCGAAACCGTCTTCGCCCCCAACGGCAGCAAGCGCAAGTCGCCCGTCGTGCATGAACCCTGCGTCGGCTGCGGCGTCTGCGAAATGGTCTGCCCGGTCGAACCCACTGCCATCACCATCGAAGCCCGTGAGGTCTGGAAAACATGAGCGATGTCCTGAAACGTCGATTCGTCGACCAGATCAAGGTGCTGTTTGGCAACGAGCCGAGCAAGCCGACCGAAATCACCCCCGCCGCCCAGAAGATCCATTTCTACAAAAAGGGCAACCGCGACCTGATCGCCGAAAACCTGCATGCGCGCGCCCATGCCGTGCACAGCAACAAATGGCGCAACCGGCGCTGGGCGACGCTGATCTTCGCCAACCTGCTGTTCACCCTCTCCTTCGCCCTCGACATCCAGATCCTCGAAGGCGCGCTCACCGCCTCGCGCTTCGTCGGCTTCCATCTGATCGACGTCAATTCTGCATTGCAAGTGATGCTCGCCCACAAGCACATCATCACCAACCTGCTGATCGGCACCGGCACCGTACTTGTGCTGTGGGTCCTGCTCGGCGGACGCACCTTCTGCTCCTGGGTCTGCCCTTACCACCTCGTTGCCGAGTGGGCCGAGAAGATTCACCTCTATCTGGCCAAGAAAAAGCTGGTTACCGACCAGACCATCGACCGTCGCCTGCGCACCGTCTTCTGGATCGTCTTCGCCCTGCTCGCCTTCGCCACCGGCTACACCGTCTACGAAGCCATCTCGCCGACCGGCATCCTGTCTCGCGCCCTGATCTACGGACCGGGCCTGGCCCTGCTCTGGGTGCTGGCGCTGCTCGTCTTCGAAGTCTTCTTCTCGCGCCGCGCCTGGTGCCGCTACGCCTGCCCGATCGGCCTGACCTACGGCGTCGTCGGCATCATTTCGCCGGTCCGCATCAAGTACACGCTCGACGGCTGCTTCCACGAAGGCGACTGCCGCAAGGTCTGCCTGGTGCCGCACGTGCTCGACACAGTCATCAAGGGCCGCGCCGTCGACACCGAAGTCCCGATCGGCCCCGACTGCACACGCTGCGGCCTGTGCGTCGACACCTGCCCGACCGGCTCGCTGAGCTTCGAGGTCAAGGGGCTTTCTAAGCTGGCGTGATTTTTGGCTATTTTTGGCGGTCGACCGCAGCAATGCCACCTGCCAGTTCCCGCATCGAAAGGGTGAGTATTTCATTTCCGGCGGGGCGGCCTGATTGGAGCAACGGCATTTCTGACCATCGATCTTGAACCCGGCTTTCGGCCTCAAACGTCGTTCGGAAAATCCAAGACTAAAGCAGGAGGTCACCTCAATCTCAGGACTCTGACAGCTCCGATCAAGAGTCCGATGACCCAGTCTGGCCAGGCACTGGCAGTTCATGCCACCAGCACGCCGGCGACGACGAACCCGAGGTTTGCCAGAACATGGTTGGCAGAGATTATGCAACTGGCACGCAATGCACACCACCCTCCCGATGTCGCGAAATCAGCAACTGAACCGCCTCAGGTTTATAGAGGCTCCGTGCTGTAAGTGCAGGCCGGTGCAGGCTATTCGGTGAGTTTGAGATCATAGCGCTCATCAGCCTCTGCGGGCGGGATGTAGCCGATGTGCTCTCTCCTAGCCTGCTATTTCGATACGATGGCCCAATTCTGGCTAAACCCACAAAGCTCGTTTGACCTGAAGCAGGCAGAAAACGAGAGCGCCGAGCGCGTTGCGGCGGAAGTTCGCCCATTGCAAAGGGCTGCGTAGCCAAGCAGCGAAGAATCAGCAGCTCGCCCACTGCTCGAAGCTAGCGAACTCTCCCTCGCCGACTGCAATCCTGACTCGCTCCACCCGCGCATGGACCGGTCCGCGCCTGGCCCAGGCGATAAATTTGAGCACCGCCTGTTCCTCGCCGGTCGCCATGGCTTCGACACTGCCGTCGCGGCGGTTACGCACCCAGCCGGTGACGCCAAGCTGTCGTGCCTGTTCGGCCATCGACGCGCGGTAGCAGACGCCCTGGACGAACCCTTCGATGATGAGATGACGTGCGATATGCGCCATGTGGACCTCCGTTTTAGAGCGCTTGGGATGTTCCAAGCTTAAACGAGGTCAGCGCAGATTTCCCGCTGCGCGGGTGAATCCTTCGGTGACGATTGCGGCGTTAGCGCTCGCGCATCGTTGCCGGCAGCGCGGTGCTCTTGTCGCGGCCCCAGAGGTCGAGTGGGTCGCCGACCGAGCGGCGCAGGACTTCGCGGGCCTTGGTTGCGGTGACCGGCTCACTGAACGAAATGAGCTGGGCGAATGCCTGTCCGGTCAGGCGGTATAACCACGTTCGGCGTTTGACGATCATGCTGCCCTCACTTCGAGACAATGGCGCACTGGGCTGCTTTTCCGCCGCTGGCGAATGGTTTGACTGTACTCCATTTTCGCCGAGCCCGCCGGAATTACTGGTAGCGCAGCGCCTCGATCGGGTCGAGTCGTGCCGCCTTGCGCGCCGGGTACCAGCCGAAGAAGATGCCGACGGTGGCGGCGACGGCAAAGGCGACCAGCGCCGCGCTGCCGGAGATGACGATGACCATGCCGGTGAAGGCGTTGATCGCCAGCGCGACACCGAGGCCGAGCACGAGGCCGAGCAGGCAGCCGGCGAAGGAGATCATCACCGCTTCGAGCAGGAACTGCGTCAGGATGTCCTTCTGGCGGGCGCCGATGGCCATGCGGATGCCGATTTCGCGCGTCCGCTCGGTGACCGACACCAGCATGATGTTCATGATGCCGATGCCGCCGACCAGCAGCGAGATCGAGGCGATGGCGCCGAGCAGGATCGACATGGTGCGCGTCGTTTCGGCTTCCGATTCGGCGGCGGCCGACAGGTTGCGCATGAAGAAATCGTCGGGCATGCCCTCGCGCAGGCGGTGGCGCTGGCGGAGCAGGCTGGTTACGTTGTCCATGGTGCGCTGCATGGACTCGGCCGATTCGGCCTGCACCATGATCATGCGCACCGAGCCGAGAAAGGGGGTGCCGAAGACCTTGCGCTGCGCCGTACTCAGCGGAATGATCACGGTGTCGTCCTGGTCGTTGCCGTCGAGATTCTGCCCCTTGCTGCCGAGCACGCCGATGACGATGAACGGATTCTGCTGGATGCGCATGGTCTTGCCGACCGGGTCTTCGTCGCCGAACAGGTTTTGCGCGGTGGTCTTGCCAATGAGCGCGACACGCGTTGCCGAACGCACATCGGAGTCGCCGAAGGCGGCGCCGCTGGCGATCGTCCACGCCCGAGCTTCGAGGTACTCCGGCGTCGTGCCGACCACGTTGGCGCTCCAGTTTTGCGAACCGTAGACCAGTTGCCGCCGGCCCTGATGCGTCGGCGCGACATTGACGACGCCTTCGAGTTCGGCGATCGCCTCGCCGTCGGCGACGTTCAGCGTCGGCCCGCCGGCCGAGCCGCTGCGCACGCCGGACGCAGTAAAGGATCCGGAAAGAACGATGAACAGATTGCTGCCCATCGTGCTGATGGTCTGCTGCACGGCGTACTGCGCGCCCTGGCCGATGGCCATCATGATGACGACGGCGCCGACGCCGATCACCATGCCGAGCATGGTCAACGCGGTGCGCAGGCGATTGGCGCCCATCGCCAGCCACGCTTCACCGAGCATCGCCTTGAGCATCATGCCGGCACCGCCTCGGTAAGATGGTCACTGACGATATGGCCGTCGAGAAAGCGCACCTGGCGCCTGGCATGGGCCGCAATATCCGGTTCGTGCGTGACGAGGACGACGGTGATGCCTTCGCGGTTGAGTTCGCTGAAGAGCGTCATGATTTCCTCGCTGGTGTGGCTGTCGAGGTTGCCGGTCGGCTCGTCGGCAAGAATCAGGTGCGGCTTGTTCACCAGCGCCCGGGCAATCGCCACCCGTTGCTGCTGGCCGCCGGAAATGCGGCTGGGCAATGATTCGGCATATTTGCCGAGGCCGACCTTGTCGAGCATTTCACGGGCGGCGGCGCGCCGGGTTTCCTTGTCGGCGCCTGAATACACCAGCGGCAACGCGACGTTGTCCTGTAGGCTCATGCGCGGCAGCAGGTTGAAGCCCTGGAAGACAAAGCCGAGCGTGCGGTTGCGCAGGACCGCCAGGGCGTCCTTGTCCATGTGCGCCACATTCTGGCCGGCCAGAAAATAATCGCCCGAGGTCGGGGTGTCGAGGCAGCCGAGCAGGTTCATGAAGGTCGACTTGCCGGAGCCGGAAGGTCCCATGATGGCGATGAACTCGCCCGGTCGAACTTCCAGATCGACGCCCTTCAATGCCGGAAACAGGCCAGCCGCCGTTTCGTAGGACTTGCCCAGCCCGACCACGCGGATGACCGGCTCCGTCATCAGAACATCCGCATGCCGACACTGGACGGCGGCTTGCTGCCGCTGCTGTTTTCGCCGATGACCACGCGGTCGCCCGCCTTCAGATCGCCGCCGATGACCTCGGTATTGCGGTTGTCGGTAATCCCGATCTGCACGCTGACCGGCCGGATTTCACCGCCGTCCAGCACGTGCACGGTGCCGCTCTGGGCGTCGCGCTTCTTGCCTTTCTTGTCGCCCGCGCTGCCGGGCGTACTGCCACTCATGCCCCCCCCGCTACCGGGGCCAGTTGCGGTCGACGCCGATTTTTGGCCATTTTCCGGTTTCTTGTCAGCCGCGTCAGCCGGCTTGAAGCGCAGCGCCGCATTCGGCACCAGCAGCACGTCGCTGCGCTTCTGGACGCCGATATTGACGTAGGCCGTCATGCCCGGCAGCAGGACATGATCGGGATTGGCCACGGTTACCCGCACGTTGTAGGTGATGACGTTCTGCTGGTTGGTCGGGTTCAGGCGAATCTGCTGCACCTCGCCGCTAAAACTGCGGTTGGGAAAGGCGTCGACCGTGAAGCGCGCTTTCTGTCCCTCGCGGATTTCGCCGATGTCGGCCTCGGCGAAACTGGTGTCGATGCGCATTTCGGTCAGATCCTGGGCGATCTTGATCAGCGTCGGCGTCTGGAAGCTGGCGGCGACGGTCTGGCCGAGGTCGACGACGCGGTCGATGACGACGCCGTCGACCGGCGACCGGATGACTGTGAAGTTGAGGTTGGCGCGGTCACGATCGTTCTGCGCGCGCGCCAGCGCCAGTTGCGCCTGCGCCGACTTGAGCGCCTGGCGCGCCTGATCGTATTCCTGTTTCGAGACGTATTCCTGCGCGAACAAGGCGTTCATGCGCGCCTCGCTGGCCAGCGCCAGTTCCAGTGATGCCTGGGCATTCACCACATTCGCCGCGCTCTGCCGCTCGGCCGCCGAGACCAGTGCGTCATCGAGTTCGAGCAGCGGCTGGTTTTTCGTCACCTTGTCGTTGAAATCGACATAGAGTTTCTTCACCGTGCCGGAAACCTGCGTGCCGACGCTGATCAGCACGACCGGGTTGAGCGTGCCGTTGGCCGATACCGTCTGCGTCACGTCGCCCTTTTCGATGGTGGCGAGCTTGTAGCGCGTTTCCGGATTCTGCGCCGCGCGCTGTTTGGCGTACCAGACGCCGCCGCCGATCAGGCCGGCGGCCAGGGCGATGCCGATGACAATCTTGCCGATGCGTTTCATGGTCTTCCTTCCGCTGCCGGTTGCAGCAGCGTGTAATCGAGCGCGCCCACCGACTGGGCCAGCGTGGCGCGGTAAACGTACCAGTCGAGCGCCGCCTGGATGCGTTGCAGACGGGCACTGGCCAGCGCGCTCTGCGCTGTCAGCAGGTCGAGCACGGTGCCTACCCCGGCCTTGTAGCGGCCAAGCGCGACGCGCTCCGACTGCTCGGCACTGGCGACCAGATCGAGCGTCGTCTTCAGGCTCTGCGTCGCGGTGGTCAGACTCTGGTAGGCCTTCCAGACATCGAGCGCCACCTGATTGCGCAGGCGGTCGAGCTGCGCCGCCCGAACATCGACCTGCGCCTCGGCGGACCGCACCCGGTAAGTGGTGTCGAAGCCGGTGAAGATCGGCACGTTGACCGTGACACCAATCACCCCGCCGTTGACCGAAACGCGGTCGGTCTCGGCCCACGTCGGCCCGGTGGACAAGCTGACCGTCGGCCGCCCCTGCGCCTGAGCCAGATCGACCCCGGCCTGCGCCGCCTTGACCTGCGCTTCGGCCGCCTTCAGATCCGGGCGCCGCGCCTCGGCCTCGGCAATCAGCGCCGCCACTTCACGCTGGAAGCCGGCATCCGGCAGTTCTGCCGGCGGCGCCACCAGTGACAGTGTCTGTCCGGCCGGGAAACCCATCACGTTGGCCAATGCGCCCAGCGCATTGCGCGCCTCGCCCTCGGCCCGAATACGGTTGAGCGTCGCCTGCGACAGCGCCGTCTGCGCCAGCAGCCGGTCGGCCGGCGTGGCGACGCCGACGTTGTAGCGCGAATCCGCCGCGTTGAATCCCTCGCGCGCCGCCCGCTCGGCTTCGGTGGTCGACACTACGGCGGCCCGCGTCGCCTGCGCAAAATAAAAGGCCTGCAACGCGGAAAGGAACAACGACTGCACGGTGGAATCCTGCGTCGCGGCGGCGGCAGCCAGCAGTTGCCGGGCATTTTCGCCGTTGGCCGAACGCGCACCGGAATCGAAGACCAGCCACGACAGCGTCAGGACCGCGCTACTCGAGTTGTAGTAGCGACCGTCGTTCTGATAGCGGCTGGCGCCCAGCCGGCCATCGAGACCGGGCAGCCAGGCCGCCTGCGCAACGCCGACCTGCGCCGCCTGCACACGCGCCGCAGCCCATACCTCGCGGGTCTGCGGATTGTTGCACAGCGTCAGGTCGACCGCATCGATCGCCGTCAGCGGCGCTGCCGGAATCTCGCGGGCGCACGGCGCGTCGCCGTTGCGCCCTGCCGTTTGCGGGGTTGGACGCGGCGGCGTTATGCCCTCGGTATTAAAGGGATCCAGCCCGAAAACCTCGGCCGACACGGCCAGGCAGAACAGGAACGGAACAAGGGAGCGCGACAATTTCGACATGGGGAGATAGTTTAGCGTCCCTTGGGCGATCCGCGCTGTTACAGATTGTTGCTGGCATATATTGTATCTTCGCCTCCCATGCCATCTTCAGGACAAATATTCCCGAGCAGCTTCCGTGGCGGCGCCCGCGAAGGCTTCATCACCTTCCTGCCGCTGTCGGTCGGCCTCGTACCGTGGGCGCTGGTCATGGGCATGGCGATGGCGAGCACCGGCTTCACGCCGCTGCAGGCGATGGGCATGAACATAATCGTCTTCGCCGGCACCGCGCAGCTCGGCACGCTCCCCCTGATCGCCGCCGAGGCGCCGCTGTGGCTTATCGTTGTCACCGCGCTGGCGCTCAACCTGCGTTTCGTCATTTTCAGCGCCGCCCTCGCCCCCGGCTTTCGCGGCGTCGGCACGGCGAAGCGCTGGCTGGCCGGCCATCTGCTGACCGACGGCGTTTTCGCCACCTGCCTCGACAAGATGCTGCACACCGACGACCCGCACTGGCGCCTCGGCTACTACCTCGCCCCGGCCGTCTGGTCGTGGCTGCTGTGGCAGGTTTTCGCACTGATCGGCATCTATGCCGCCGGTTTCATCCCGAAACAGTGGTCGCTGGAATTCATGGCCACCATCGCGCTGATCGTCCTGCTGGTGCCGATGGCCCGCGTGCGGCCGATGCTGATCGCCGCCCTCGTCGGCGGCGCCAGTGCCACCCTGCTGCGCAACATGCCGCTGCGCCTCGGCGTCGTGGTCGCCATCTGCGCCGGCATCGCCGCCGGCTTCGCGGCCGAACACCGGGAACACAAGGCCAGACAGTCATGAACTTCGACGCCTCGTTGTGGCTGATCTTCATCCTGATCGGCCTCGCCACCACCCTGCCGCGCGCCAGCTTCATCGTCCTCGGCAGCCGCGTGGCGCTGCCGCCGGTGCTCCAGCGCGCCCTGCGCTACGCCCCGGCCGCTGCCCTGGCGGCGATTGTCGCGCCGGATGTGCTGGTGGTCGGCGGGCAAGTCGAGATCCTCAACCCGAAGCTGGCAGCGGCCGGCGTGGCGGTGGCCACAGCCAGCCTGTGGCGCAACCCCTGGTTGCCGTTCATCGCCGGCATGGGCGCATTGCACGCGGTACGATATCTGTCCGGCAGCTAGAGAAGGAGTTTGGCAAGGCGTGAATGACTTCCTTCTCGCCTTTCAGGTACAGTCAGGACGAAACTTCTCCGCAGCATGGTCAACCGACGATGGACGGAAACATGATGAACAAGCTCACCTTCCCCAAGCCGATCCCAACCGCAATTTCAGTCGGGCTTGCCCTTCTGATCTGGTTCGTCATTCCCGTGCCGGAAAAGGTCACGCCCGAGGCGTGGCATCTGCTGGCGCTGTTTACCGGCACCATTGCCGCCATCATCGGCAAGGCGCTGCCGATCGGTGCGGTGTCGATAATCGCCATTGCCCTCGTCGCCATCACCGAAGTCACCCGACCCGGCAAGCCGGAGGGTGCCATTGCCGACGCCTTGAGCGGCTTCGCCAACCCGCTGATCTGGCTGATCGCGATCGCCGTGATGATCGCCGTGGCGCTGACCAAGACCGGGCTGGGCACGCGGATCGGCTATCACTTCATTGCGCTGTTCGGCAAGAAGACCGTGGGTGTCGCCTATGGTCTGGTGCTGTCGGAACTGGTCATTGCGCCGGTGACGCCGAGCAACACGGCGCGCGGCGGCGCCATCGTTCACCCCATCATGCGTTCGATCGCCGACGGCTTCCACTCGACGCCTGAATTGGGTACGCAAAAGAAGATGGGGCGCTACCTGGCGCTGGTCAACTACAACACCAATCCGATCACCTCGGCGATGTTCATCACCGCCACCGCGCCCAATCCGTTGATTGTGGACCTGATCGCCAAGGCCACCGACTCCGCCATCTCGATTACCTGGGGCCAATGGGCGCTGGCCGCACTGCTGCCCGGGCTCTGCATGCTGGCGCTGATGCCGCTGGTGCTTTACCTGCTTTTCCCGCCGGAAATCAAGAACACGCCGGACGCCAAAGGCATGGCCGAGGCCGCGCTAAGCAAACTCGGTCCGATGAAGGCCTCGGAATTCGTCACGCTGGGTGTTCTGGCATTGATGCTGGCCATGTGGGCCGGGGTCCCCGCCATACTGTTCGGCCCGGAGATGGACCTTAACGCGACGACCACGGCCATGATCGGCCTGTCGCTCCTGCTGCTGACCGGCGTGCTCGAGTGGGAAGACATCCTCAAGGCCAAGAGCGCCTGGGACACCCTGGTCTGGTTTGCCGCGCTGGTGATGATGGCGACGTTTTTGGGCAAGCTCGGCCTGATCACTTGGTTCTCCGTGTCGATCAAGGATGGCATCAGCCAGTTGGGGCTGGGCTGGGTCAGCGCTACCGTGCTCCTCGTATTGATCTATTTCTACTCCCACTACTTCTTTGCCAGTACCACAGCGCACATCACGGCGATGTTCGGCGCATTCTTCGCGGCGGGCGTCGCGCTCGGTGCGCCACCCATGCCGCTGGCCCTGCTGCTGGCTTTTTCGTCATCGCTGATGATGTCGCTGACCCACTACGCCACCGGCACGGCGCCTATCATTTTCGGCTCGGGCTATACAACCCTCAACGAATGGTGGGCGGCTGGCTTGGCGATGAGCGTGGTCAACCTCGTAATTCTGGTGGCGGTCGGCAGCGTCTGGTGGAAGCTGCTAGGCCATATCTGATCAGGAGACGCCCTTGCCCCATCTGAACATTGAATACACGCGCAATCTTCGCGGCTTTGTTCCATTGCAGGCCTTGGCAAGAATCAACCGGGCGTGCCTGGACTCCGGCCTCTTCAGCGAATCGGACATCAAAAGCCGAGCGACGGCGATCGATTGCTTCCTGGTGGGCATTGAAGAACGGGAACGCGGTTTCCTGCATGCGCGTATCGCCCTGTTGTCCGGGCGCAGCAATCTGGAACGCAAAGAACTTGCGGATGCGGTTCTTGCAGCACTGCGCTCAAGCATCACGGCCACAAGCGGCATCGAAATTCAGGTGAGCGTCGAGACGGTAGAGATCGACCGCCACAGTTATGCGAAGACGCTCATGCATGAATGAAGCAAATCCGCGCTGACGATTGGCCTGGCGTGATGGCTGAAGCGAAGCCGCGATTCGCTGCGACCGCGAATGCTGCATTGCGGTAAAATCGCGGCTACCATGCTCTATCCACTCATCCGCAAATTCTTCTTCGCCCTCGACGCCGAAACTGCCCACGGCATCGGCATGAGCGGCGTTTCCTTTCTCGATACGACCGGTCTTGCCGGCTGCCTGGCCAAGCCGGTGGCACCGTGCCCCATCGAGGCCATGGGCCTCAGCTTCCCCAATCCGGTCGGCCTCGCCGCCGGGCTGGACAAGAACGGCGACCATATCGACGCGCTGGCGCGGCTCGGTTTCGGCTTCATCGAGATTGGCACGATCACGCCCAAGCCGCAGGACGGCAACCCGCGTCCGCGCCTGTTCCGCATCCCCGAGGCACAGGGCATCATCAACCGCATGGGCTTCAACAACGACGGCGTCGACAAGCTGCTGGAGAACGTGCGCGCCGCGCAGTTCCCCAAGAAGGGCGGCATTCTCGGCATCAACATCGGCAAGAACGCAACGACGCCGATCGAACACGCGGCCGACGATTACCTGATCTGCCTGAACAAGGTTTACAACGACGCCAGCTACATCACCGTCAATATTTCCTCGCCCAACACCAAGAACCTGCGTGAACTGCAGAAGGACGAGGCACTCGACGAGCTGCTTTCACAGTTGAAAGCGCGCCAGGAAATCCTAGCCGACAAGCATGGCAAGTACGTACCGATGGCGCTGAAGATCGCCCCCGATCTCGACGACGCGCAGATCACGGCGATCGCCGACGCGCTGCGCCGGCACCGCATGGATGGCGTCATCGCCACCAATACCACGCTGTCGCGCGACGGTGTCGAAGGCCTGACGAATGCCGACGAAGCGGGCGGCCTCTCCGGCGCGCCGGTTTTCCGCAAGTCGACCGAGGTGCTGAAAAAGCTGTCGAACGCGCTGGCCGGCGAACTGCCGATCATCGGCGTTGGCGGCATCATGGGCGGCGAGGACGCGGCCGAGAAAATCCGCGCTGGGGCGAGCCTGGTGCAGTTTTACAGCGGTTTCATCTACCGCGGTCCGGATCTGGTCAGCGAAGTGGCGGATACTCTGGCATATGTAATGAAGAAAAAGGTCTAAATCCTTATTTCCATTGCGGTTGTTCGCACCGCAGCAAAACCGGATAATACGGCCCTCAACCCTCCCCAACTCATGAGCCACTACCTTTTCATCCTCGTCGGCGCGGTGCTGGTCAACAACGTCGTGCTGGTGAAGATTCTCGGTCTTTGCCCGTTCATGGGCGTTTCCAAGAAGCTGGAAACCGCTTACGGAATGGGCGCCGCCACGACTTTCGTGCTGACCATGGCGACCGGGGCAAGTTATATCATCGACCACTTCCTGCTCATTCCCTTCGGGCTGGAATACCTGCGCACGCTGTCGTTCATCGTCACCATCGCCGCCATCGTCCAACTGACCGAAATGGTCATCGCCAAGACCTCGCCGTCCCTGCAGCAGACGCTGGGCATCTACCTGCCGCTGATCACCACTAACTGCGCGGTGCTCGGCGTGCCGTTGCTCAATATTTCCAACGGCTACAACTTCGTCGAGTCGTTGCTCTTCGGCGCCGGCAGCGCGGTCGGCTTCTCGCTGGTGCTGATCCTCTTCGCCGGCATGCGCGAGCGCATCGAGGGTGCCGAGGTTCCGATCTATTTCCGTGGCGTCGCCATCGCCATGGTCACCGCCGGGCTGATGGCGCTGGCCTTCATGGGCTTTGCCGGTCTGGACAAGTACCAGTAATGGAAATCCTTCTCGCCATCGCCATCATGGCCCTCGGCGCCGTCGTGCTCGGCGCCGCGCTCGGCTTTGCCTCGATCAAGTTCAAGGTCGAGGGTGACCCGCTGGTCGAGAAAATCGAGGCTATCCTGCCGCAGACGCAGTGCGGCCAGTGCAGCTATCCCGGCTGCAAGCCCTATGCCGAAGCCATCGCCAAGGGCGAGGCCGACATCAACAAATGCCCGCCGGGCGGTGCCGAAGGCGTCCAGCGCCTGGCCGACCTGCTCGGCCGCGAGGTCAAGCCGCTCGACGCCGAGGAAAAACCGAAGTCGGTCGCCATCATCGACGAGAACACCTGCATCGGCTGCACGCTGTGTATCCAGGCCTGCCCGGTCGACGCCATCGTCGGTGCCGCCAAGCAGATGCACACCATCATCGCGCCGCTGTGTACCGGCTGCGAACTGTGCCTGCCGCCGTGCCCGGTCGAATGCATCCGCATGGAAGTCATCGGCGAAAACATCGACAACTGGAAATGGCGCTATCCGGTCGTCGAAATCAAGGCTGCCCCGCTGAAAGAGGCCGCCTGATGCTGATGAACCTGTTCAAGTTCAAGGGCGGCGTCAAGCCGCCGACCAACAAAACGCAGTCCGTCACCCTGCCGATCGCCGTCGCCCCGCTGCCCTCGCGCCTCGTCGTGCCGCTGCACCAGAGCATCGGCGGCACGCCACGCCCGGTCGTTCAGGCCGGCGACAAGGTGCTCAAGGGCCAGTTGATTGGCGAGGCCGACGGCTGGATCTCCGCCGCCGTCCACGCCTCGACCTCGGGTACCGTACTCGAAGTGGCGATGCATGTGCAGCCGCACCCTTCCGGCCTCGATGCGCTGTGCGTGGTCATCGAACCGGATGGCAAGGATGAATGGATCGCCCGCGAGCCGCTTGATTACGCCAGCCTGAAACCCGAAGAAGTCCGCGAGCGCCTGCAGCAGTCCGGCGTCGTCGGCCTCGGCGGCGCGGTTTTCCCGACCCACGGCAAGCTGACGCCGGCGAAAACGGTGCCGATGGACGAACTGGTGATCAACGGTGCCGAATGCGAGCCCTTCATTACCTGCGACGACCTGCTGATGCGCGAGCGCGCCGAGGAAGTCGTGCGCGGCATCGGCATCTTCCGCGACCTGCTGCAGCCGAAGAAGGTGCTGATCGGCATCGAGGACAACAAGCCGGAAGCTGCCGCCGCCATGCGTGCTGCGGTCGACGCCTTGAAAGAACCGTTTTTGGTCGTTTCGGTGCCGACGCTTTACCCGGCCGGCGGCGCCAAGCAGTTGATTCGCGTCCTGACCGGCAAAGAAGTCCCAGCCAGCAAGCGCTCGACCGATCTCGGCGTCCAGTGCTTCAACGTCGCCACCGCCTACACCGCCTGGCGCGCCATCGCCCACGGCGAGCCGGTCGTCTCGCGCCTGGTCACCATTACCGGCAACGTGCACGAACCACGCAACTATGAGGTGCTGATCGGCACGCCGATGGACGAACTGCTCAAGCTCGCCACCCCGCACCCCGATACCGACGGCATCATCATGGGCGGCCCGATGATGGGCTTCCTCGTGCCGCAAGCGTCGGTGCCGGTGGTCAAGGCGACCAACTGCCTGATCGCCCACGCCGACCGCCTGTTCCCGCCCAAGGCGCCGGAAATGCCGTGCATCCGCTGCGGTTCCTGCGCCGAAGCCTGCCCGCACGAACTGCAGCCGTTCGAGATGTACTGGTTCTCGCGTGCCAAGAATTTCGGCAAGACGCAGGAGTACCACATCTTCGATTGCATCGAATGCGGCTGCTGCTCCTTCGTCTGCCCGTCGCGCATTCCGCTGGTCCAGTATTTCCGCTTCGCCAAGAGCGAAATCTGGGCGCGCGAGCGCGAGAAGAAAGCGTCCGATGGCGCCAAGGCCCGCTTCGAATTCAAGCAGATGCGCGAAGAGCGCGAAAAGGCGGAAAAGGCCGAGAAACTGGCCAAGGCTGCTGCTGCCCAGGCCGCCAAGAAGGCGGCGGAGGCTGCTGCTGCGGCAGCCGAAGGCAACGCCGCAGAAGCCGAGGCTGCTGCACCTGAAACGCCGGCTGTTGCGGTCGACGCCCAAAAAGATGCGAAAAAGGCCACCATCGAGGCCGCCATGGCCCGCGCCAAGGCGCAGCGTGAAGCCGTCCAGCCAAAAAATATCGAAGCCCTGAAAGCCGCGCAGCAACAGGAAATCGACGAAATCGAAGCGCGCCGCCAGGCCACCCATCTGAGCGAAGCCGCCGAGCCCGCTGCGGCAGCCCCGGCCAGCGAGAAAACCGAGTGATGTTCGCCCCCGCCCCCTATCTCCTCAAGGATGTCAGCGTCAGCCAGGTGATGATCCAGGTCTGCATCGCGCTGATTCCCGGCATCGCCGCCTATGCTTGGCTGATCGGCCCGGCCATCCTGGTCCAGCTGGTCATCGCCTCGCTCGCCGCCCTGCTCGCCGAATCCGCCATGCTGAAGATTCGCGGCAAGCCGCAGGCGCTGTTCCTCTCCGACGGCTCGGCCATCGTCACCGCCTGGCTGATCGCCCTCACCTTCCCGCCACTCGCCCCGTGGTGGCTGGTCGCGCTCGGCACCGTCTTCGCCATCGTCGTCGCCAAACACCTTTACGGCGGCCTCGGCCAGAATCCGTTCAACCCGGCGATGATCGCCTTCGCCGTCTGCATCGTCGCCTTCCCGGCGCTGATGTCGCAATGGCCTAGCGTCGGTCTGCAAATGTCGCTGCTCGAACAGATGAACATCATTCTCGGCCTGGCGCCGCGCGTCGATGCGCTGGCCGGCGCGACGCCGCTCGATGCGCTGAAGACGGCGCTCAAGCTGAGCGACAGCAATGTCGATATCGCCCAGTTGCTGGCCAACCAGGACATCTTCGGTAATTTCGCCGGGCGCGGCTGGGAATGGGTGGCCGGCGGCTACCTGCTCGGCGGCTTGTGGATGTGGCAGCGCAAGCTGATCACCTGGCATGTACCGGTCGCCTTCATCGGCGCCTTGGTCGTGATTTCCGGCGCGCTCTGGCTGTACAACCCGGCGCAGTTCGCCAACCCGCTGTTCCACCTCTTCTCCGGCGGCGCCATGATCGGCGCCTTCTTCATCGCCACCGACCCCGTCTCCGGCTGCACGACGCCGCGCGGCAAGCTGATCTTCGGCGCCGGCGCCGGCCTGCTCGCCTACATCATCCGCGTCTTCGGCGGCTATCCCGATGGCGTCGCCTTCGCCGTGCTGCTGATGAACCTGTGCGCGCCGCTGATCGACCTGCTGACGCAGCCGCCGATCTTCGGCATGAAGGACAAGGCATGACCGGCGCCCCGCAGGAATTTTCCGCCGCTGGCATGGCCGTTCGCACGGCGGCGACGCTGTTCGTTTTCGTCATCGTTTTCACCGGCCTGCTGTCCGGTGCCTACCTGTGGACCAAGCCGGCCATCGAGGCGTCGGCCGCCGAAGAGAAGATGAAGCTGGTCGACGAGGTGCTGCCACGCGGCGAGTACGACAACGCGCTGCTCGAAGACACCCTTGCCCTGCCGCCGACAACCGAACTGGGGCTGGCCGACCCGACGACGCTCTACCGCGCGCGCAAGGACGGCAAGCCGGCGGCGCTGATTTTCGAAACCGTGGCCCCGGATGGCTATGCCGGCAAGGTCAAGCTGATCCTCGCCGTGCGCGCCGATGGCCAGGTGGCCGGCGTGCGCGTCACCCAGCACAAGGAAACGCCGGGCCTTGGCGATTACATCGAGGTCAAGAAGGACAAGAACAAGGCCCGCCCGTGGATCACCCAGTTCGCCGGCATGTCGCTGGCCCAGGTGGCCGACAGCGAGTGGAAGGTGAAGAAGGACGGCGGTCGCATCGATTATCACGCCGGCGCCACCGTCACTCCGCGCGCCGTGTCCAAAGCCGTGTTCAAGGCCGTAAAATGGGCCGAAGCCAACCGCGACCAACTGTTCGCTAACGCCGGGGGCGCCAAATGATCACCCGTGACGAATTCAAGACCATCGCCGGCAACGGCATCTGGAAGCAAAACACCTCGATCGCCCAGATCCTCGGCCTCTGTCCGCTGCTGGCCGTGACCACCAACGCGGTCAACGGCATCATGCTGTCTTTGGCGACCATCCTGGTCATGGCGCTCTCCAACGTCGCCGTCGCCTCGCTGCGCAACTTCATTCCGCACGAAATCCGCATCCCGGTCTTCATCCTGATCGTCGCCGCGCTGGTCACCGTCGTCGACCTGCTGTTCAACGCCAACCTGCACGAACTCTACCTGGTACTCGGCATCTTCATTCCGCTAATCGTCACCAACTGCATCGTGCTCGCCCGCGTCGAAGCCTTCGCCGCCAAGAACCCGCCGCTGCAATCGACCTTTGACGGCATCTTCATGGGCGTCGGCATGCTGTGGACCCTGGCGCTGCTCGGCGGCATGCGCGAACTGCTCGGCAACGGTACGCTGTTCGGCGGCATCGACATGGTTTTCCCGAGCCTGCAGCCGATCCAGGTGCTGCCGGAAAGCTACCCCGGCTTCCTGCTCGCCCTGCTGCCGCCCGGTGCCTTCATCCTGCTCGGCTGCATGATCGCCTGGAAGAACTGGATGGATGCCCGTGCCGCCGCCCGCGCCCAGGCCAAGCCGCCGGCCCCGGTGGCGACGGCTGGCGCCCACTAGAACCACCCGCGTCTCCGGCGGGTTCATGCGTATCGAACAAATCCGCCAGGCCCTGCGTGCATACGGCGCCAGGACTTGTCACGAAGAGCGCGTATTGCGCGCGTGGACCAGCGCGCGTCCGCTGACCAGCGGCGCCCGCCATCAGCAACCGGAAAATTACCTGCCGCTACAACTGCGCACGGCTCTGCCGGCGCTCGAAACCGAACTGAACGGCCTCGCCCGCCTGCGCTCCAGCCACCCTGGCGAAGACGGTTCGGAACGCCTGCTGGTCGAACTGGCCGATGGCCAGACCGTCGAAAGCGTGCTGCTGCCGCGCGACGGACTCTGCGTGTCGACCCAGGTCGGCTGTGCGGTCGGCTGCCTGTTCTGCATGACCGGCCGCGACGGCCTGCTGCGCCAGGTCGAGAGCGCCGAGATCGTCGCCCAGGTCGTTCTCGCCCGCGCCCGCCGTACCGTGAAGCGCGTCGTCTTCATGGGCATGGGCGAACCGGCGCACAACCTCGACAACGTGCTCGAAGCCATCGACCTGCTCGGCACCGCCGGCGGCATCGGCCACAAGAACCTGGTCTTCTCGACGGTCGGCGATCACCGGGTTTTCGAGCGCCTGCCGCAACAGCGCGTCGTGCCGGCGCTCGCGCTGTCGCTGCATTCGACCAATGCCGAACTGCGCGCCCGCCTGCTGCCCAAGGCGCCGCGCATCGACCCGGCCGAACTGGTCGAACTCGGCGAGCGCTACGCGCGCACCACCGGCTACCCGATCCAGTACCAATGGACGCTGCTCGAAGGGGTCAACGACAGCGCGGAGGAAATGGACGGCATCGTCCGCCTGCTCACCGGCAAGTACGCGATCATGAACCTGATCCCCTACAACACCGTCGACGACTCGGCCTTCCGCCGCCCGGCACCGGAACGCGCCGCCGAACTGGCACGCGGCCTGCACCGCCGGCGCATCCTGACCAAGCTGCGCAATTCGGCCGGACAGGACATCGACGGCGGCTGCGGTCAACTCCGCGCGCGGGCAGAAATCCAACCCAAGGCGCGGCCCCGGCGGCCGGGTGAAATTCCATTGACGCTCGTCTCTTGAAAAACCCGCCCCCTTTAGGGCGCACCCATTTGTACGGATATTGAACACACCTTATACTAAAGGCTGTTCAGATTCGGAATAAGCCCTCATGCTCGCCTCCTCGAAAACTCAACGTGTCGACCTGCGGATATCGCCCGCCGCCAAGGAAATGATCCAGGCGGCAGCGCGCGCGCAGGACAAGACGGTCAGCGAATTCCTGATCGACAGCGGCCTCGCTTCGGCCGCCGAAACTCTCGCCGACCGCCGCCTGTTCATTCTCGACGACGCCCAATGGGATGCCTTCGAGGCTGCCCTTGATGCGCCGCCCCGCCAACGCCCCCGCCTTGCCCGTTTAATGACCACCGGTACGTAAACTTGGCTAGCGCGGACAACGCCCTCTGGGTTATCGGGAAACTGGATCGCTCCCATATCGTCGAAACTTTCGACTGCGGACATCAGGATCTCAATCGCTATCTTTGCCGCTTCGCCCTGAGCAATCAGGTGGCCGGCAGTGCGCAAACCTATGTCGCGACTTCAGGCGACCGTGTGGTCGGCTATTACAGCCTGGCGGTCGGCGCCGTCACGCATGCCGAAGCGCCAGTTCGCGTGGCGAAGGGCCTGGCTCGCCACCCCATTCCAGTCATGCTGCTGGCCCGCCTTGCCGTCGACCAGTCGGCAAAAGGCCAAGGCTTGGGAGCGGCTCTCCTGCACGATGCCCTGGCCCGGACGCTACAAGCCGCCGACATCGCCGGCATCCGCGCCATCCTCGTTCACGCCAAGAACGACGAGTCCCGGCGTTTCTACGAACATTTCGATTTCGACCCCAGCCCGACGGATGACTATCATCTTTACCTGCTGACCAAGGAGCTTCGGAAGATTGCGGGTTAGTTGTCCAAGAACCGGGCTTTTGTCTCAGAATAGCTGTTGGCCAACTGGAGCAATTTCGTTTATGTACCAATACGATCAACGCCCCAATACGCGTTTCACCGATGAATCAGCAACTTTTCTACAGCGTATTCGGGAATCTGAGTACGCTGTGCTGGTTGGTAGAAACAACTGCGGCAAGTCATATCTGCTCAAGACAATGACGCAGCAATGGGGACAGAACGCGTCGTACCTTGGCCCGGCTAGGTATCAAAACTTCAACCTCTTGGGTTACTACACACCAAATCGAAACCGCCGAGGCGAGCGGTGGAATCAGTTCATGCAGCAGTGGAACCAACAACAGCAAAATATTGACAACTCACCCATAAATCTCCAGCAGGCTATCGCAGAACTTACTGACACCCAGCGCGAAAATCTCGTTGAGATTATCGATCTGCTGCTTGGAGTCAAATTAGAAATTCGACATACCGTCGAAGGTAATTCGATGTCGCAGAAGTACATCGAGTGTGGTGGCCACAACATTTCATATACAAGCTCTGGTTTCCGACTGATCGCTACCCTGGTTACCAGCCTTCTCGATACAGATTACGACACGTTTCTGATTGACGAACCAGAACTTGGTATTAGCCCTGAAGCTCAGGGGATTCTTGCAGATTTTTTGTTTGATCGAGTCCATCGAAAAAAGTACTTCCCTCATATCCGCACCGTTGTATTTGCAACTCACTCAACGGTATTTCTAGATCGGCAGCACATCTCGAATAACTACGTAGTCAATAAATCTGGGGATGAGATTTCACTACGACAAGTCGAGACGCAAAGCGAACTTAACCAAGTTCACTTCTTTCTACTTGGGAATCGGTTCGAAACCCTATATCTGCCGTCTGCAATCGTGTTGGTAGAAGGAAAGTGCGATCATCGATTCATTGAGCGCGTAACAGCGTTGCGCTTTCAAAATGCTCAACTAAGCATCATCGCTGCGAACTCAGACAACCGCATCAAGGAAGTACTTACGATTGCACGCGGGTTATTTTCCGATATTCAACGCAGTCCCTACCGTGATCGAATCTTCGTAGTCCTTGACTCTGTACATACCGCGGGTTTGCCAGAGCAGCTTGTATCCATGGGGCTGCAGACAGAAAACATTATTAAGTGGCCTCAGAACGGAATTGAGTACTTCTACCCTCCAACGCTGCTGGAGAAGATTTTCGGTACGAGTGGGAGCATCGAGATCAATGGTGACCGAATATCGCGAAACGGTATCGCATATACCAAGAACGAGCTCGTTGAAAAAGTCGTGGCTTTGTTGGAGCCAAGCACCCCGCAGCACGAACAGTTCGAGAGCATGTTTCTTCAAACTCTTGCCGCAAAAATTGGGTAATCCATCGAATCCGCTGGACATGTGCGACAAGCTGTAGAGGCAGGTAACGTCAGACGTTGCAGGCAGCTTTTTCCGGCTAGTAATTTCCGCTTAGAAACGTATTCAAACAATCCCCATTTCAAATGAAGTTCAAACCGTGAAAAAAGCCGACATCGCCGAGTTCTACACCCGCCTGCGCGCCGCCAATCCGGCGCCGACGACCGAGCTCGAGTACGCCACGCCCTTCCAGTTGCTGATCGCCGTCATCCTCTCGGCGCAGGCGACCGATGTCGGCGTCAACAAGGCGACGGTTCGGTTGTTTCCGGCCGCACCGACCCCGGCGGCAATGCTGGCGCTCGGCGAGGACGGGCTGACCGACTACATCAAGACCATCGGCCTCTTTCGTACCAAGGCCAGGAACGTCATCGCCACCTGCCGCATGCTGATCGAGTTGCACGACGGGCAGGTTCCCGAAGATCGGGCAGCGCTGGAAGCCTTGCCCGGCGTCGGCCGCAAGACGGCCAACGTGGTGCTCAACACCGCCTTCGGCCACCCGACCATCGCCGTCGACACGCACATCTTCCGTCTCGGCAATCGTACCGGGCTGGCCCCCGGCAAGACCGTCGAGGAAGTCGAGAAAAAGCTGCTGCGGGTGACGCCGGAGGAATTCAGGAAGGACGCCCACCACTGGCTGATCCTGCATGGCCGCTACGTGTGCAAGGCGCGCAGGCCGGAATGCGGGCGCTGCGTCGTGCTCGATCTCTGCGGCTTCAAGGGCAAGACGCTGTGACGGCCGCCAGCAGCCTGGTCACCGGCCTGCATCCGACACCGGAGCTGGCCGCCGAGGCCGTCCGTCAGGCGCTTGAAAAGGCCGGCCGCGAACGCGCCGACAGCGTGCTCCTCTTCCTCACCCGCGATTTCGCGCGCCATGCCCAACCGGCGCTGCTCGCCGCCGCGCGCGTCGCCGGCACCATGGAAATCGCCGGCTGTACCGCCTACGGCCTGCTGACCGAGCATGGCTGGCATCTCGATCAGCCCGGCGCAGCAGCGCTGGTCATGGCGCACGAAGCGCCGGCCGCCAAAGGCGGCGCGCCGCTGCTCTCGTTCAGCGGCCACCGCATCCTGCCCTATGACTGGCAAGCTGGCGCGCCGCGTGCCGGCCTGCTCGATGCCGAAGCCGCCGCCTGGTCGCACGGCCGGCTCACCGCCGATACCTGCGCCGAAGTCAGCCTGCCGGGCTGGCAGGCGCGGCTCGCTTGCTCCTCCGGTTTGCGCCTGCTCGGCGAGCCGCTGACGGTGGACGCGGTCAACGGCTACGATCTGCGCCGGCTCGGCGGCCAGACTGCCCGCGAGAACCTGCAGCGCTGCCTGCCGGCGGAATTGCGCAGCGATCCGCCACTGCACCAGATCGTTCTCTCGCGCCAGCCCGCGGCGCCGGCGGTCGCCATCCTGACCGCCGCTGCCGATGGCGCGCTGACCCTGGCCGAACCACTGGAAGCAGGCGAGCAGGTACACTGGGCGATCCGCCAGCCGCTGGCGACCGAGCAAGACATGCGGCAATCCCTGGCTGCTGCGGTCGACCCCGAAAAGATGCCTGATTTCGCGGTCATGTTCTCCTGCCTCGGCCGCGGCCCCCTCTTTTATGGCGGTGACGACCGTGACCTTCTGGTCTTTCGCGAGCAGTTCCCCGGCGTGCCGCTGATCGGCGCCTACGGCAGCGGCCAGATCGCCCCGGCCGGCAACGGCAACCGCCTGTTCCAGAACACCGTCGTTACCCTGTTATTTGAAAGCGCCCATGTTTAATCCCTCCCGCGACCAGGTCCGCAGCTTTTTCTGCGACGCCTGGAAGAAGCATCAGGAACGCCTGCCGCTGGTCGGCGCCGAAGTCACGGCCGCCGACATCGCCGCCCGCCACCCGGAATACCATGCGCTGCTGGGCGATGCCAGCGGTGCGCTCGCTGCCGAATGGGCACCGGAAGGCGGGCAGATGAATCCTTTCCTGCACCTTTCACTGCACCTCGCCATTCACGAGCAGGTCAGCATCGACCAGCCGCCGGGCATCCGCGCCGCCTTCGAAGGGTTGCGCGCGCGCCTCGGCCAGCACGATGCCGAACATGTCATTCTCGAATGTCTGGGGGAAACGATCTGGCGCGCCCAGCGCCAGGGAACGCAAATGGATGCGCTGGCTTACGTCGACGCCGTGCGGCGCAAGGCCAGCCTGATCTGAGACCGCCGGTTGCGGTCGACCTGTCCTGAAGGCAGGAATTGGCAGGAATGCGGCCCGCCGTCAGGAACCATTCAACGCGAGCTCAACGCGGCAGCCGGTAGCTGTCCTGCGTCATCAGGTCGACGCCGCATTCGAGGCGCTCGATCCAGTCGATGAACTTGTTCACCGCTTCCTTGCCGACGAAGCGGTTGCCGTGCTGCGGCACGATCTGCTCGATGTCGAGCTGGCGCACCATGTTCGCCCAGTACTTGCAGATCTTGCCGGAAACGATGTAGCGCTTGTGGAAGCCTTCCATGTACTGGATGTGGCTGGCGAAATCGGTGACCGGCTCGGAGGCCTGGGCAGAATTCACGATGGAAGCGCCGAGGTCACCCGAGAAGAGGATCTTGGCGACCGGATCGTAGAACTGGAAATTACCCTCGGCGTGCATGAAGTGCGCCGGCAATGCCGCTACCCGGCACTGGCCGAGCGGGATCAGCACGCCGGGATCGGGGATGCCGATGATGCGCTCGGAAACATCCTTGCCGGTCGTGAAGTGCGGCACGAAGCGCGTCCACAGGCTGGAAATCATCACCTTGCAGTGCGAGGCGACGAACCACTTGTTCACCGAGGCGATGATATCGGGATCGGGGTGCGAGGCGAAGATGTAGTCGAGATCCTTGGACGAGAAATACTTCTGCATGTCCATCAGCAGCCCGGTGTAGGTCATGGTGCCGCCCGGGTCGATCAGGGCGCCGTGGCCGTTATCGACGATCAGGAACTGGTTGCTCTGCACAGCCCCTGTGGTCTTCTCGTCGACCAGATCGTAAAAGGCGTGGACGATATGCTTGCCATCGTTGTACAGCTCGACTGCCATGACTTCTCCCCCCAAAGAATTGAGCGCGAATTATCCGTCCGCCGGGCAATTCTGACCAGTGCCGGGAGGCTTATTGTTCGTCGCCCGGCGGTGCCACCTTGACGACTTCGTCGAGCGAGGTCAGCCCCTGCGCCACCTTCAGCGCACCGGAGATGCGCAGCGGGCGCATGCCTTCGCGACAGGCGAGGTCGCGCAGTTGCGCGAGGTCGGCATTGGGCCGCACCATCTTGCGCAGTTCCGGCGAGTTGAGCAGGATTTCATAGATGCCGATGCGCCCGCTGTAGCCGGTCATCCGGCATTCCAGGCAGCCGACTGGCTGATGCAGTTGCACCGGCTCGTTCGACTTCCACGGCGCCACCAGCAGGCGCCAGGCGGCCTTCTGGTCCTCGGTGATCGGCACCGCTTTCTTGCAGTGCGGGCACAGCGTCCGCACCAGGCGCTGTGCCATGACGCCGAGCACCGTCGAGTTGATAAGATAGGCCGGGACGCCGAGATCGAGCATGCGGGTGATCGCCGACGGGGCATCGTTGGTATGCAGCGTCGACAGCACGAGGTGCCCGGTCAACGCCGCCTGGATGGCCATCTCGGCAGTTTCCAGATCGCGGATTTCGCCGATCATGACGATGTCCGGATCCTGGCGCATCAGCGCCCGCACGCCGTCCGCGAAGCCGAGATCGATGTTGTGCTGGACCTGCATCTGGTTGAACGCGGCTTCGACCATTTCGATCGGATCCTCGATGGTGCACACGTTGACTTCGGGTGTCGCCAGCTGCTTGAGCGTCGTGTACAGCGTCGTCGTCTTGCCCGAGCCGGTCGGCCCGGTAACCAGCACGATGCCGTTGGGCGTCGTCGTCATCTGTCGCCAGCGCACCTGGTCGTCGCTCGAAAAGCCGAGCGAACGAAGATCGCGGACCAGCACCTCGGGGTCGAAAATACGCATCACCAGCTTTTCGCCGAAGGCCGTCGGCAGCGTCGACAGACGCAGCTCGACCTCCTGCCCGGTCGGCGTCCGCGTCTTGACCCTGCCGTCCTGCGGGCGGCGCTTCTCGATCACGTCCATGCGGCCGAGCAGCTTGATGCGGCTGGTCATCGCGTTCATGACCGCCATCGGAATCTGGTACACCTGATGCAGCACGCCGTCGATGCGGAAGCGCACGATGCCGAGATCGCGCCGCGGCTCAATGTGGATGTCTGAGGCGCGCTGGTCGAAGGCGTACTGCCACAGCCAGTCGACGATGTGGATGATGTGCTGGTCGTTGGCGTCGAACTGGCGGTTGCCTTTGCCCAGTTCGACCAGCTGTTCGAAGCTCGACAGCCCGGACGTCACCTCACCCTTGGCCGCCGCCTTCTTGACCGACTTGGCGAGATTGAAGAACTCCACCAGGTAGCGCGAAATGTCGTCCGGATTGGCCATCACCCGGCGAATTTCCTTGCGCAGGATATGCTGGAGTTCCGGCACCCATTCGCAGACGAAGGGCTCGGCGGTGGCGATGACGATCTCGCGCGTCGTCACCTGCACCGGCAGGATGCTGAAGCGCCCGGCGTAGGCGCTCGACATGACCTCGGCGACGCCGGTGAAATCGATCTTCAGCGGGTCGATGTGCAGGTAGTCGAGACCGATCTTGCCGGCCAGCCACTCCGTGAGCGTTTCCAGCGTCAGCAGGCGTCCCGGCTGGTCGGGCTGCCGCCACTTCTGGTCAGCGATCACCACCAGCGGATGAATCCTGCCGCCGTGCAGGCGCCGTTCGGTTTTCAGGGCCTCGGCCGCGTCGCGCCCGACGAGGCCGTCGGCGACCATCCACTCGAGCACCTCGGAGAGCGTCAGGCGGTGCTCATGCGTACTGATTTCGTTCATGCGAAGCAATATAGCATGTCATACGTAACGCTTTGTAACCCGGCACGCCGGCGTTTGCACTCATTTACAAAAACCCGTTGAACACACTTGGCATGCGCCTAGAATGAAAGCGCACAAACCACAAGGAGAGAAACATGAAAACCCGCATGATGATGATCGGCAGCGCACTGATGGCATCCCTGATCTGCCTGCCAGCGATGGCGCAACCGGCCCAAGGCATGGGCCCCGGCATGGGGATGGGCGGCATGGGGCCGGGTATGACGCAGGGTGGTGGCCCCGGCATGGGTCCGGGGATGGGCGGCCCGGGCATGGGACAGCGCGGCATGCGGCGCGGCCCGCGCGACTGCGCCCAGGCAGCCAACCCGGAGGCCTGCAAGGCGCACCAGCAGGCCCACCAACAGGCGTACGAAGCGTGCAAGGACAAGGCCGGCCCCGACCGCAAGACCTGCCTGCATGAACAGATGCAGAACTTCGATTGCGCCAAGGCGGCCAACCCGCAGCAATGCGAAGCGCGCAAGAAGGTCTATCAAGAATGCAAGGGCCAGACCGGTCCGGCCTTCCGCCAGTGCGTGCAGCAGAAAATGCCGCCGGCCGATTGCAGCAAGGCGGCTGACCCGCAACGCTGCGACCTGCACCAGAAGGCGCGTGAAGCCTGCAAGGACAAGGTCGGCCCCGACCATATGGCCTGCCTGCGCGCGCAGTTCGGCGTCAAGTAAATCGCAGGGCGGTCAGACGACCGCCCTGTTTTTGCCCTTCCCGGCCGGTTGACCGCAGCAACCGGTCTTTTCGTGTCCGGCCGCGGGGTGTAGCATGAATTTTTAATTCACACATCCGGGGGGAGTCATGCGCAACATTCTTCTAATCGCGATGGTGTTCTGTTTCACGGCGCTCCCCCTGCAGGTTCAGGCCGAGAGCAAGGACCAGCAACGCACCGAAATCCGCACGACCAGCAAGAGCATTCTCAACAAGCTCTACAAGGCGCAACCCGCGTCCCGCGGCGCCGTGGCCAACGCTGCCGGCTATGGCGTATTCAGCAATTTCGGCATGAAGATTTTTCTGGCCGGCGGCGGCACCGGCCATGGCATGGTCGTCGATAACGCGACCAAGAAGGAAGTCTTCATGAAGATGGCCGAGGTGCAGGCCGGCCTTGGTTTCGGCGTCAAGAAAACCCAGGTCGTCTTCGTCTTCGAGACACCGGAAGCACTCCGGCAGTTCGTCAATTCGGGCTGGGAACTCGGCGCCCAGGCCACCGCCGCGGCCATCGACGGCAAGATGGGCGCCGCCTATCAGGGCGCGGCCCTGGTCGCGCCGGGCGTCTGGATGTACCAGATGACCGACAAGGGTCTGGCCGCGGAAATCACCGCCAAGGGCACCAAGTACTACCGCAACGACGAACTCAACTGAGCCGGCCGGCCGCCGGCGGATTCAGCGCTTGCGCAGCGGGTCGAGCAGCGATGACAGGCCGTTGTGGTCGAGTTCCTGCATCAGCGCCAGCAAACGGCCGATTTCGCCGGGCGGAAAGCCCTCACGGGCGAACCAGTTGAGGTAGTTGCCGGGCAGGTCGGCAATGACCGTTCCCTTGTGTTTGCCGAAGGGCATGACCCGGGTCACCAGCAACTGCAGTTGCTCGGCCCCGGGCAAACCATCCGCCATCAAGCGGGCAGGAACGGATAGTCGGTGTAGCCCTTTTCCTCGCCGACGTAGAGTCTTTCGTAGTCGGGCTGGT
>Ga0209202_1000344_pt1 | contig 40530 bp, 49 predicted proteins | sample AD_UKC032_MetaG_FD_184416 | JGI IMG/M metagenome (GOLD analysis project Ga0209202, IMG submission 184416) | Active sludge microbial communities of municipal wastewater-treating anaerobic digesters from USA - AD_UKC032_MetaG (SPAdes) (version 2) | ecosystem: Engineered > Bioreactor > Anaerobic >... | reverse complement strand
CTCTTAAAGAATCCGCCGAGCCATTCCGCTAAGCGCCAGAACAGGAACACCACCAATTAAAACAGCGTGAAAATAATTATATAAAACCGGTATTTAAAATCTCAACCATTTTAAATTACTTGACTGTTTTTTATAAACCCAAAAACTTAGAATAAAAACATTGGATTTATTTTTGATGATATTTATATTTTAGCAATTTTTTGAAGTAAGATTTGTAAAAAAAGATTAAGATTTTCTTTGAAATATAGAAGATTTTATCAACTTTGTGTCTGATAACCTATACAATTCATCTAAAAACTTATGTTTATCCAGTATAAGAATTTCGACATTATCATATATATTTATTTTTTCAGTAAGCTGTTTTAAGGATGTATATCTACTGATCCACCTTTTAAAATAAACGTTGAATCTGTTCAATTTTTGCTCATCCTCAACGATTTCGGAAATGAAGTCTTCAAGGAAAATCTCTTTACAACTCATATAGCTACCCCCTTATTGTCATAAACCGGCGAATAAAGCTAACAATACCGAATTATTAGCCAAACAACCTTTTTATACTTGAAATAACCCATATTTTTTATAAATTAATGTTAATAAACGTAATAAATCCCCCAAAAAGCATTTATTTTTAAAATGTTTTTTATAAAATTTAAGTAACCCACAACTTGATATTTAAACTCTAACAAGGCATTAGTTCGCCAAAAGCCTAAAATTTATTGAAAAGACTGAGATTTTGAGTTAAAGTTTATAAGTGATTCTATTTGATATAATATATAAGCTATATTGTAAAGAATTTTGTCCTTAATGTCAAGGGGAATATCCTTATTAATTAATTTTTTGTTATTATTTTTTATTATGAACACATCTGAAAGACTAAAATATATAAGACAGAAGACCGGCTTAAGCCAGGTCAAGTTTGCATGTTTCCTTGACGAAAAACTAAGCAGAATAAACAGCATTGAAGCAGGAAAACAAGTAAAATTTCCTTATGACTTAGCGGAAAAAATACTTAAAAAAATGCCTGATGAACAATATAGTTTTAAATGGATTGCGACAGGAGAAGGAGAACCTTTTGTAAAAAGCCCTTTAAGCCCTGAAGAAGAGCCTTTTTTAAACAGGGGAAAAGCCCTTGTTAAAACAATCTCTGAAAATATTACTGATACAGAACTTGAGCTCTTATCAGAATGTCTTAAAAGCAAAAAAGAACTAACGTTCCTGGCTTTAAAAAAGCTCCTACAAGACGAGAAAGCAATTAAAACCTTTTTACTAGAGAATTAAGCGTATTAACGCTTTAAATCAGCTCTTTTCTAAATATATATACCGTCCAAATAGATTTAACTTCTTTTTTTTCAATAAAATCGAGGCTTTTCCCGCTTATTTTAATCAAATCATTAACTATTTTAGACGTAAACATCCTAAACATGGCTGTATTCTTGTATTTTTGCGGATTTTCAAGAATTTCTTTCAACTCATTTTCTTCAAAAGAAGCATAATCCGTTTTTCTTATTATTATTAGATATCTTCCCTTTTTTAAGCCTGTAATGCTTTTATTTAAATAGTTTTCAAGAGAAACAGAGGGCTTCTCCTGTATTAAATAAGTCTTTAAAAGAATATGGCTATTGTTTTTATTTGTTTTATTGATAATTTCCTGATTCGCAATAAATTTTTTCAATGACAGCTTGGATTTATCAAGAAAAACCGCTTCCATATAATTAATATCAAGTGTATTCACCGTAGGCAGGCATTTTTTTATAAACCCACTGTGGCTTGGGACTAAAACAATATCGTCTTTCCCAAGATTATAACCGGTTAAAAATCCTACTACAGGCTTGATACCGCCTCTTTCCCACCTTGCAACAGAGTCTTCTCCTATAAAATTTAAACAATAAAACAACAAAAGCCCCGAAATAAAGACCGCAACGCCCTTTCTGTTTGCAAATTTATATAAGCCTAAACAGCATAACAGCAAAATCAGCGGGAAAACCAGCAATGTATGCCTTGTTACAAGGCAAAAGCTGCCGAATAAATCCGCCAGAAACTCAAACCCTAAAAAGGCAAAACAGGGCAGGAAAATCAAAAGAGCTAACCTTTTTTCCTTTGATATACAAGCAATTAAGCCGAATAACAAGGTTAAAACCACTGACATAATTAACAAAAAGAACACAAATTGACCATTTAACCCGCTTAGAAAAATTTCTTTATAAAGACCGTCATTATAACGATATATGCCGAATAACAGGGGTGTAAACCAATCCTGAAGCATAATAAGCAAGCCATAGAAAGTAAAATCAGAATAAAAAAACGGTTCAATAAATGCAGAGCTGAAATAATAAGAAAAATTACTTATAACAGAAGCTAAATAAGGTAAATACAAAATTAAAACACTTAAAGCGGCAACAGCAAATTTTTTTAATGCCATATTTTGCGTAAATTTTAAATATAGCAATAATACTGCTACCTGTAGAAATACGAAAACAAAACCTATCGTATATGTATAAAGAATCAAAACGTTAGCCAGCCCATATATAAAGAAATTTAACCGATCAGGCTGTCTTAATGCCCTGAAAAGAAAAAGAAATGACAATACGCCAAGAAAAGACAACAAAGAATAAGGTCTGACTTCCTGTGAATAGTACACTAACAGCGGATTAAACGCCGTCATCAAAGCTATAAAAAGCCCAAATCCTTTTGAATGAACTTCTTTGCCAAGCAAATATATTGCAGGAATAAGCATTATACCAAAAATAAACGATGAAAGCCTTAATGAAAGATCACTTTCCCCGAAAAAAATCATCCATACGCCCAAATAAAGATAATGCAGAACCCCTTGAAACTCGTTTTTCATTACTGTATCAATAATCCCAAAAGGAAAAGCATTTTTAGACAAAGAATATGACAATATCTCATCATACCAGAGCCCATCAGCCTTATCAATTCCAGAAAACCTTATTAATGAGCCGATTATAACAATAAAAATCAATGCTATAAAATAAACATTTGGCTTAAGCGTTTTTATTTTCATGGTAAATCTTTTCTGTATTTATATTCCAGATATTTTCTTTAGATTGTTCTTTATTAATGATATTTTCAACCGCCTGCATTGCTGTAAGCATTGAGTGGTCCATATTATTATATCTGTGCATACCGTTTCTTCCAAGCGGGAATAAGTTTTCAAACCTGTTTAAAAACTCCTTAATCTCGTCAAATCTTGGATATGTCCCGAAATATGCCGGATATGCCTTTTTATATCTTATTATAACAGAATCTATAACCTCATTTTTATCTATAATATTAAGTTTAACAAGCTCATTAACCGCAAATTCCTTGAATTCCTCGTCTTTTTTATTCCAGAGATCGTCGCCTTCATTACAAAAATACTCTAATCCAAGCCAAATTTTATTTAAATCCTTTACCAAATAAGGACTCCAGTTATTAAAAACCTGAATTCTGCCTAATTTAACGCTTGTTTCCTGAACATAAATCCAATTATCAGGAATTATATTGTTTATTGTCTTTATAGATGTATTATTTTGAAGCTTCATGCTATTTAACAATAAGCCGACAGTTATAAAATCACGATACATAAGCCCATCAGCTATTTCTTTTATGTTATCCGGCGTATTATAATCAAAACAGCTTATTAAATCCTTAATCGCCATTGACGAGAAGTAATAATCAGCCGACGCAAAAAACTTTATCCCTGAATCCTGATTTTCCGCTATTATGGCAGAAATACTGTTTCCAACAGCTTTTATTCCTGTAACTTTATGATTTAAATATATTTTACCGCCTTTTTGAAGAATTTTTTCCGCTACTTCTTCCCAAAGTTGACCTGGTCCGTATTTAGGATACATAAATTGTTCTATAAGACTTGTTTCAATCTTATTTTGTTTTATAAAATCTTTAAAAAAGATCTTTTTAATAAAGTGAGAAACCGCTTTAGCGATAGAAAGCCCCTTAATCCTCTGCGCTCCCCACTCTGCATTTATATTTTTGCAGGAAACCCCCCAGACTTTTTCTGTATAATCCTTAAAAAACGTTTGATAAAGCTCGTTTCCGAATCTGTTTATAAAAAACTCCTCAAGATTTTTTTCTGATTTTATCGGAAAAATTTTAGCTTTTAAATAACTGCATCCTGTTTTCAAGACCCTAAAAACGCCAAGATTTGCTAAAGTATTGACGTTTAAAGAAATCGGATAATCAAAAAGCTTACCTAGAAAGAGGATTCTAGAAACTCTTTGTCTTAAAAGCGTTATTTTATCTGTTTTATCGGGATTACCGCTTAAAGGCAACATATTTTGCCACCAGGACACAACTTTTTCCGACTTTGAAAAGAACCTGTGCCCACCGATGTCGATTTTATTGCCTTTATAGTCGATGGTTCTTGATATCCCGCCAATAAGCCCGCTTTCTTCAAAGATCACAGGAACAATGTCTGTTTTTTCAAGCAGTTCATAAGCCGCCGTAAGCCCCGCAGGTCCCGCTCCTATTATAATCGCCTGTTTTTTGCTCAAACTTTATTTTCCCACAATTATTTATTATTTAATTTTACACTTTATTTAAAAATTTATCTAATAATAAAGTTCTTGCCACCTCAACAATTAAAAAGTAAAATTTAAATAAAGTTTATGCTAAAAATCATTAATATGTTTACATTTAACGAGTTTTACTCATTATCGCGTAAACAATTTATGTTAATTAGTTTTGTCGTTTAGTATATTTATACTTTTCGGGTGAGAGCGTGAAATTAATAATTCAAATCCCTTGCTATAATGAAGAAAACTCCCTGCCGGAAACATTATCTCAATTGCCAAGACACGTTGAAGGCTTTACATCAGTTGAATGGCTTATAATTAATGACGGATGTACAGATAAAACTTCTGAAATCGCTTTAAAATGCGGGGCTGACCATATAATTTGTTTTAATAAAAACAAAGGGCTTGCCAGCGCATTTATGGCGGGAATTAGCACTTGCCTTGATCTTGGCGCTGATGTAATAGTCAATACTGATGCTGATAATCAATATAACGCGCATGATATTCCCGCTCTATCCCGCCCTATCCTTGAAGGAAAAGCTGATATCACAATAGGCGCAAGACCTATAGAACAAATAAAACATTTTTCGCCTTTAAAAAAAATCCTTCAAAAAATAGGGAGCTCTGTTGTCAGAATGGTGAGTAATACTTGCGTAGAAGATGCCCCGTGCGGATTTAGGGCTTTTAGTAAAGATGCGGCAATGCGGATAAACGTTTTCAGCAAATATACATATACTCTTGAAACAATTATTCAGGCTGGCGAAAAAAACATGTCTATAATGTCTGTACCCATAAGGGTTAACAAAGATTTAAGAGAATCCAAGCTTATAAAAAGCGTTTCTTGCTATATACGGACCTCTATTTTAACCATGCTCAGGTTTTTTGTGGTTTATAATCCCTTTAAATACTTTGTTTATATAGGTTTTGGTTTATTCTGGGTTGGTTTTATAATCGGACTTAGATATGTTTATTTTGTATTAATTGGTGAGGGCGGAGGAAATCTGCATTCTTTAATCTTATCCGCCATCTTCCTGGGGATGGGATTTCAAACAATTCTTGTGGCTTTCATGGCTGATTTACTTGCAGTAAACAGAAAACTCCTTGAAGATATCCAGTATAAACTTAGAAAACTGGAAAATGAAAAAGCAAAAAGCAAGCATTAAGGCATTAAAGATGATTACTTTTGTGAAATTCTGTATAAAATTAATAAATTTGTACAATAAAAGAGGTCAAAACTATTTTATTTTCCAAAAATTTCAAGCTGAAAATATAATAAAAACATTAAAAAACAAGTTAAACTTAACCTGTAATTCAACTGTAATAGATTATGGCTGTGGATATGGCGGTTATTCTTCGGTTTTAGCCGATTATTTCCAACAGGTTAAAGCTGTAGATTATTATTCTTCTTCTCAAATTTCCGAAAAACAAAATATTAATTATGAAAAAGCTGATCTTATCAGCTATAAAACCGCTCCCGTTGATTTTATATTCTGTACTTCAGTTATAGAGCATATTCCCAAAGAAAAACAAGCTTTATTTGTTGAAAATATCAAAGATAATCTTAAAAAGCGCGGATATTTATATTTAAGCTTTCCTCCTTTTCTTTCATTACAAGGAGGACATGCAACATATCCCTTTCACTATTTCCCTGATAAAACAGCTTTTTTCCTTACAAAAATCTTTAGAAAAGCAAATATAACTTCTTATTCAACAATGTGGGGAGATTGGGGACTTTATAAAACATCCATAAAAGAAGTTGAAACAATGCTTTTAGACAATAATTTTAAGATTATTGAAATTAATTCAAGATTTATGCCGAAATGGTACTCTAAGTTCTTTGGCAAGATTGATTTTTTAAACTGGCACGTCGAATTTATCGCGCAAAAAAGGGGTTAAATATGCTTTTTATTTCAAAAATTAAAGAATATAAAAACATTATTTTATTACTATTAATAATTATAACGGGTTTTTTACTGAGAATGTGGCATTTAGATAAGCCGGAAGGACTCTGGTTTGACGAAATGCATACATATATAGAAGCCAGGATGCCAATAGGGGATCTTTTTAAGCTATATTTCACAAAACACATTCACGCCCCGCTGTTTTATATTATTCTTCACTACTGGATGAAGCTCTTCGGCGAAGCTGACTTTGTATTAAGAGTTTTACCCGTTATTTTCGGCGCATTAACAATCCCTGTCGCTTATTTATGCGGCAAAGAATTAAAATGCGATAAAACCGCATTATTAGCGGCGTTTTTAACAGCTATTAATTCACTTTTAATTTATTATTCGCAGGAATTGCGCTTTTATTCGCTTGTGGCTCTTTTCACCTCCCTGATAGCGTTATTTCTACTAAGAACGAATAATAATCCTTCCAAATTAAACATTGCCGGGCTTATTCTGGCAAATACAGGGCTTTTATACACTCATTCCATTTCCTTTGTTTTTGTTTTTTTTGAATTCCTGTTTTTCGGTTTATATTTTTTCTTTAAACAAAAAAACAGCTTTAAACCCCTTATTATTACTGGCTTTATAACTTTTATTTTATACATTCCATATTTATTCAGGGTATTTAATCTTGTTAATCAAGGAATGCAATATTCCGGCGTTGGTACTCAATGGTGGGCGACTTTTAGTTTTTCAAAAATCCTATTTGCTTTGGGAGATTCTTTTTCTCCTTTTCTAATCGCTTTTGCAAACCCTCCTGAAAACTACTTCGCTTTTGTGTTTCAGGATAAATTATTTTCAATTGTATTTTTAATTTTTGTGTTTTTGCCGATAATTATAAGTCTTTATGGAATTATTATTGCTGTTACAAAAAAACAGATTAATTTAACGCTGTTATTAATGTGTCTTGGCTTTACCGTTGTGTTTGGTATTGTTTCAGCTCAGGGAAAAGTTGTATGCGTAAGCAGGTATTTAATTGAAATTACTCCTGTTTTCATTCTTTTAACGGCTTACGGGCTTTCATTCCAAGATAATATTTTTAAAAAAAGCGTCCTTATTTTTCTTATTTCTGTAAACCTGCTCTTTTTAATCTACCTACCGATCAGCGCGCCTAAAAAAACAAGACCGCTGGGATTTAAACCTGCTACAGACATGCTTAACAAATATAATTTTACAGACAAAGACTCTTTTGTTTTGATCGGCAGCAGAAAAATTCTTTTTGATAAAGATTTTACCCCTAGCCGATCTGATTTTTTTTATTACATCTTTAATTGTAATGTTGAAATATTTCCTTTTTTCCTAACTAAAGATACTTCTCTAAAAGACTTATCAGAAATCGGATCTTATATGATCGGGTTTCCTTGCGCTAAGGAATCAGAAAAAAAATTGAAAAATTTATATATTAAAATGGCGGAAACCCAACCATATAAAGAATATTTAAAACATAAAAATTATAAAAAATTTAATTATGATTATTATAAAAATATACTTACTAGCCCAAACAATATTTTTGCCGACACAAAACTAAAAGAAGAAATTTTTTCTAAACTTGAACATAATAACCATCTTGTAATAATATCTTTTAAAGGTCTTGTAATTTATCCCGATGTTTCAAGAATAAAGGAAATAGCAAATAATAAACAGGAATATGAAAACACAATTTTAATGTATCTTGTACTATCAAGAATAAACAATGATCTTGTTGAATTTAGCAAGCAAAATCTTGAATTTGAAAAGAAAGAAAGCTCTAAAATGTGGGATATTTATATTTTCAAGAAAAGGGCTTTATGCAGAAAAAACGCATTTTAATTACAGCGTCCACCTTTCCAAGATATAAAGGGGACGCATGCCCCGGATTTATTCTGGATTTTTGCAAAAGCCTTGCGGCATCAGATGACTTTGAGTGTTTAGTTTTATCGCCTCATTCTGAAAAAGCTCAAACAAGTGAACTTATGGAAGGAATACAAGTTAAAAGATATAAATATTTTTTTCCTTATTCGCTTGAAAAACTTTCAGGAAACGGCATTATGTCTTTTTTAAAAAAAAATTCCTTGTTTTTTATCGTTATTCCTTTTTTCCTGTTTTTTCAATTTATATCAACTTTTATAACAATTAAACAATTTAAACCCGACATTATAATTGCGCACTGGCTTATTCCGCAAGGCTTAATTGCGGCTATCGTTAAACTTTTTTTGCCTGACATAAAAATATTAACCGTTTCTCTTGGGGGGGATGCGGCTTTAATAAAAAACAATTTTTTTGCTAACTTATCGGGAAAATTTACTGTTAAACAAGCAAACAAAGTTGTTGCCGTAAGCGGCTTTATAAAAAATATATTAATAAAAGAATTGAAAATAAACTCTTTTATACCCGTTATTCCTATGGCAATAGATGAAAAGCTTTTTAAAACCCAAAATTCAACTGAAAAAACAAAAATAAACAAAAATATTCTGTTTTTAGGTAGGCTGGTAGAGAAAAAAGGCGTTAAATATCTTATTGAAGCAATGCCCTTAGTTATTAAAAACCATTCTGACGCCATATTACATATAATTGGCGACGGCTTATTAAAAAACGAGTTAGTTATTCAGGCAAAAAATTTAAATATAGAAAAAAATATAATTTTTCGCGGAGCAATAGAATACGCCAAACTTCCTGAAGTTTTTGCCTCGACTTTAATCTTTGTAGCCCCGTCAATTAATGAAAAGGATGACTTGGAAGGACTGCCTACAGTATTAGCAATATCTGCGGCGGCAAAAACTCCGATAATTACAACTGATGCAGGCGGAATAACTGATCTGATCCAAAATTATACGACGGGAATTATTGTTGAACAAAGAAATAGTGTTCAACTTGCCGAAAAAATAATAGAATTAATAGAAAACGGACAATTAAGAAAAGAACTTGCAGATAATGCTTATAATAAATTATTAACAGATTTTACCCTGGATAAAACCGGCGAAAAATACAGAAACTTAATTTTTGAATGTATAAATGGAGCTTAAAATGATCTCAATAATAATACCCGCTTATAATGCTGAAAATTATATTAAAAACGCTATAAATTCTGTTTTAAACCAGACTTATCAGAATTTTGAAATTATCATAATTAATGACGGCTCTACAGACAATACAGAAAACGTTATAAAACAATTTGACGACACCCGAATAAAATATTTTTATCAGGAAAATCAGGGGGTTTCGTCAGCAAGGAATAAAGGCATTGAGCTATCACAGGGCGAATATATAGCCTTTTTAGATGCCGATGATCTATGGCTTCCTGAAAAACTACAGCTACAGCTTGATTTCCTTAAAAAAAATCCTGAAATATCTCTTGTGTATTCAAATCTTGAATTAATAGAAGAGTCAACAGGAATAAAATTTATTAAAACTTATGATAATTTTAAAAACCAAAAAACTCTTATTAAAACTCTTGTTTTAACTCCTTTTAATAGCCCGATTCCTTGCTCTATACTATTAAAAAAAGATGTTTTATTAAAAGCCGGATTGTTTGATTCAAATTTAAGCTTTGGAGAAGATTTAGAGTTATGTATAAGAATTGCCTTAATTAGTAATTTGTACTGTATTCAAAAACCTTTAGCCATAATGATACGTCCTAAAAACAGCGCAACAAGAACAATGAGTCCTTTTAAAATACTTCAAAACAATATTTATATCCTAAATAAATTTTTTAATGAAACAGACAAAAATAAAATCTATTCTCAATATCAAAATATAGCATTTGCTTTTGCTTATTTTAATATTGGTTTTCATTATTTCTTTAACAAAGATTCAAACAACAATTTTTCTATAAAAACCAAAAATATTTCTTTTGCTTTTCTCAAAAAATTCCTGAGAAAAATAATTAATTTTTATATTTCCCTTATTTAAAAAGGTAAAACTTTTGAAATATCTTTAATTTAAAAACATCAGGAATAAATTTTAATAATATTATTAAAATTAAAGTTCTGGCAAGCATCAATATATAATAAATATGGACTTTAAAATGATTTATATATCTGGAAATCAATTTCCACCTGTTAATTTTCAAATTAACACCCGAAAATGTCGGGTTTTCAAAAACAATCGCTGAAGAAAATCCGCCCCCCAAAAAATTAGCAACGATAATATTTTCCCTGCGGAATTTTAATTTCTTTTTATAATAAAAATCCAAAAGAATATCGCAATCAGCCAAAACCTTTAAAACAGGATCATTTACCTTAAATAAATTTTGCTTCATTAAAACGGTTCTAATAAAACAACTTTGATGACAGGGATAATATTTCCATAATTCATCAGTTAGTTCAGGCGCCGACATTTCTTTGCGGGAAATATATTTGCCAATATGAAAATTAACCAAAGTTCCGCCATAAATGAAATCTTCCTTAATCTCTTTATCTTGAAAAATCCTCTCTAAAACGTCGTCAGAATAAAAATAATCGCCTGCGTTCATGAAATTAATCCATACGCCGGTCGCAATATCTATACCCTTATTCATGGCGTCGAAAATGCCCTCGTCCGGCTCAGACTTCCAAAACGTTATTTTATCCTGATATTTTTTGATTATATTAAGCGTTCCGTCCGTAGAGCCGCCATCTATAACAATATATTCAATATTTTGGTAAGTTTGATTTATTACGCTTAAAATCGTTTTTTCAATATGTTTTTCAGCGTTTAAAACAACTGTAACTACTGTTATTACGGGGTTATTCTTTTCATTCATGCTTGTTTACCGGCAATAAAACAACTGCTCCAGGAATTAAACCCCAATTCCTTTCCGGTAATCCATTCTTCGCTATCTATCAGGCTTAAACCCGCATTTTCCAGCATTATTTTTGCTTCCGGCAAAAATAAATAGCGCATTTTATGTGTTTCAGCTATTTTCTCAACTTTAGAGGTTGTTTTATCTTCTATAACAACATCATAGTTCACATCAACAGTATTTTCATTAGGATATAAAACAGGTTGAGCCGTTCTTGCAATTTTTAAAAGAGTATTTTCAAACACTTTTGTTCTTTTTTCAGGCTTTTCAGTCAAAACAGCAGGTCCATACCAGGAATCAAAAACAAAAATTCCTTTTGGCTCCAAGTGTTTTTCAGCCGTTAAAAAGTAATTTTGCAACTCTTCGTTAGTTGTTTGATAACTTGAAACGTGAAAAAGCGATAATATAACATCAAATTTCCTGTTAAACTCTACGTTCTGAACATTACCCAAGTTAAATTCAAGCCTGTTTGCTATATCAGAATTAAGCAGAGCCTTTCTTGATTCTGCTATTTCAAGCATAGTAGAACTTAAATCCACTCCTAAAACATTATATCCTTTTTCAGCAAGCAATGCCGCATGCTTACCAGTCCCACAACCCAATTCTAAAACATTTTTTGGATTATCTGCATGCTTTTTAACAAGCTTTTCAATATATTCAACCTCCCCGTTATAATCTTTATCCTGATATAACAGGTCATAATATGCAGAATAATTTTTAAACACACTCATATAAAGCTTCTCTAACTTTCGTTGCGACTATTTTTATTTGCTCATCTGTAAGAGCCATACCGCTGGGTATATAAAAACCTTTCCGAACCAGATTTTCAGCCACAGGATATTTTTCATTTTTAAACAATCCCATTTTATGAAAAACCGGCTGTTCATGCATTCCAAGAAAAAAGGGTCTTGTTCCAACGCCTTTTTCATTAAGCTTTTGCATGATTATTTCAGCGGAAACTTCTATTTCAGGCTTTAATACAATGCCATATACCCAATAAATGTTTTCCGCATAAGCTGTTTTAGCCAAAGGCAATTGTATAAACGAAATATTTTCAAGCAATTCGGTATATTTTTTACCCATATTACGCTTAATTTCTGTAAATTCATCGATTCTTTCAAGCTGAGCCACTCCCAAAGCCGCTTGAAGATTTGTCATTCGGAAATTATGCCCTAATTCTTCATGTAAAAACCTTTTTTGCGGCTGAAAACATAAATTTCTAAGCGATCTGCACTTTTCAGCGAGCGTTTCATCTTCTGTCAAAATCATTCCACCTTCACCGGTCGTTATATGCTTATTGGGATAAAAGCTAAAAATGCTGATATCTCCAAAACTGCCGCATTTTTTCTCTTTATAAGTCTGCCCATGAACTTCTGCGGCGTCTTCAATTATTTTCAAGCCGTATTTTTGAGCTATTTCAACGATCGGATCAATATCAACAGGCAACCCGTAAATATGAACAACCATTATAGCCTTTGTTTTAGAGGTAATTTTAGATTCAAGCTGATTTACATCCATATTCCAGGCTAAAGGATCGCTGTCAACAAGAACAGGAGTTAAGCCCGCCCGAATAACAGCCGCGGCGCAGGAAATTATTGTAAAGCTCGGCATTATAACTTCGCCGCCTTTTTCGAGATTTAAAGCTTCCACAGCCGCTTCAAGAGCAACGCTACCGTTACATACAGCTACGGCATATTTTCTGCCGATATAATTCGCGAATTTTTCTTCAAACTGTTTTATAAACGGTCCTTCTGACGATATCCAGCCGGTTTCTATTGCTTCAACAAGATATTTTTTCTCATTTCCGTTTAATAAAGGTTCATTTACAGGAATAAATCCGCTCATTTTTACACCAGACAACTTGCATAATCTTTTTACATATTAACCCTATAAACAATCATAGCATAAACCGCCCAAAACCCTTTTTAAAAATAATTTTTTACATTTGTAACAATTGAAAAAACGCTAATTTTAATATAAATTAAAAATAACAAACGGGGAGTAAAAATGGAAGAAAAAATATTACAGGCTTTAGCGGCATTAAACGGAAGATTTGACAATTTAGAACATCGTTTTGACAAACTCGAAAAACGGTTTGACAATTTGGAACAGCGTTTTGATCTTCTGGAAATCCAAACCAAAGAAAATACAGAAATGTTACGGGCTCTTGTACACTCAGCAGAAGTAAACAAAGCCGAGCATGACCAAATAAACATAACTCTGGCAAAAATGGAAGGCAATCAGGAAGCTTTAACAAAAGATTTAAGAACCGTAGAAGCAGTAACCGCCAATAATTATTCTTTTATCGTCAATTTAAAAACAATGCTGAAAGAAGCTTGCTAATCCCTGACAATTTTTTTACAGGAACATTCAAACCTTGTTTTATCAGAATCTCCGGCATAAGGTCCCTGCTTAACCTCTATCATTTCAATCTCTTCCAAAACTTCGAACCCGTGTCCTCCGCTTGCAAGTAATATTGTATCTCCCTGCTTCAAAACATGACTTTCTATATACGCTTTTTCGTCATCGTAAAAATCAACTCTAAGCTTGCCTTTTTTAATAAAAAGAACTTCTTTTGTGTAAAAAATCTCTCTTTTAACGGGATTATGCAGATGCGGCGGGATAATTTTACCTTTTGGATGTTTCATATAAGCCAACTGCTGGGAAAAATCGTTCGGGGTGCAAAAATAGACGCCGTTTTCACAAAAATCATTTGTGATTATTACAGCCAGCAAATTTTCTTTGTTAAAAATTTGTTTTATCATAAATTTTATTTTACCAACATTCTCTATAATCTTCAAATTCATTAAAAATTGCTAATAGTTTTTAAAAGCAGTATAGTATTTAAAGACTGGGCACTATGTACAGAGATTTTATTAAGATAAAAACAATGTTTTTTATAAAAAATGCTTTTAAAAAAATATTTAATACAGAAAACAAAATAAATATAGCGAAAAACTCCGGCTGGCTAATTTTAGACCATGGAATAAAAATAATTTTTGGCATATTAGTTGGAGCTTGGGTGGCAAGGTATTTAGGACCTGATGATTATGGCAAATTTAATTATGCGCTTGCCCTGTTAGCACTTTTTTCCCCTTTTTCGGATTTGGGACTACTTGCTACTGTACCAAAAGAACTTATAAACAGAGAAGCGCATCAGGAAAACATTATTGGATCAGCTTTTTTTCTTAAATTTTTTGGTGGTATTTTAATTCTTATTTTATCTGTTCTAGTTTGTTTTTGGACTTATCCAAACGATATAATATATTTATTTCTAACGTTTTTTATTGGATTAAGTTTTTTATTTAAATCTTTTGATGTTTTAAGCATCTGGTTTTTAAATAAACTTCAATCTAAATATACCGTAATCGCCAGAACTTCAGGACTTATGGTTTCAGCTTTGTTTAAAATATTTTTTATTATCTCCGGATTTTCACTTGTTTATTTTAGTATTGCTTTAACTATTGAATCTTTTATTATATCGCTGATTTTAATTTTTCTTTTTATTAAAACCGAGCCTTTCTTTAACTATAAAAAAATTAAATTAAATTTTAAAGAATCTTTTAATCTTATAAAAATTAGCTGGGTGTTTATATTATCAGCATTTCTTAATATGATTATGTTAAATATAGACAAAATTATGATAGAAAAAATGCTGGGTTCTTATGAATTAGGTTTATATAGCGTTATCGCATTTTTTTCTTATTATTTTATTATACTTGCTAATTGTATTTTTCAATCTACTTATCCTATATTAATAAAACTTGATAAAAATAACTCTTTTGAACATTATACGAAAGATTTTCAAAAACTGCTTAACTATCTGGCAATATCAGCATATTTCATAATAATTATTATCTTTTTTAATTATGACTTTATCGTTCAGTTTCTATGGGGAAGTCAGTATAAAAACTCGGGATATCTTTTATCAATTCAAATATTTTCTATTCTTCCATTTTTTATTGGGCTTTCTACAACAGGATTGATCATTGTTAAAAATTATATAAAACTTTATGTCATAACTATTTTTACCGGAACTATCATAAATGCCTTATTAAATTATTTTTTAATAAAACGATTCGGTGCCGCAGGAGCTTCTTACGCAACCATTATCACTTTTTTCTGGTGTAATAATATAATTTACCTCTTTAGCGACAAAACGCGTCACCTGTTTAAAATGCAACTGAAAGCATTGTTTTTAGCAGATTATATAAAGCTTATCGTCTTAAAAATTTTAAAACTGCCGTAAAGAAAAACACTATAAAAATTAAAATTATTATGTTTTAATATTTAAGGAGGGTGTCTTAATGAAAATTGTTAAAAAAATATTATTTATATTGCTGGTATTTATTAATAGGCTTTCCGGAAAGATTATAGTCGGAAATTTTAAGTTAAAAGCTCCTTATTATCATTGTTATCATTCTCTTTTTTTGATTTATAAAGATTATTCCAGAAATTTTAGAGAAATAGTTAAAAAAACAAAAAAATATCATCCTGATCTTAAACTTATTGATGTTGGAGCAAACATTGGAGATACCGTGGCTTTTGTTAAAACAGACGTTGATGTTCCAATTTTAGCAATTGAACCTAATGACGCTTATTTTAAATATTTAAAACAAAACACTCAAAGTTTTAATAATGTAAAAAACGTCAAAGTTTTTTTAAGCAACAAGAATGAAAAAACAAATCAAAAGTTAATTTGCAAAAACGGCAGCGGTTTTTTGTCAGAAAACAACAAAAATCCTTTAAATCCAATTGAATTAATAACCCTTGATTCTTTACTTGAAAAAGAGCAGGACTTCCAATTTTCAAAAATATTGAAAGTGGATACAGATGGATATGACATTAAAATATTAAAAGGAGCAAAAGACTACATTAAAAAAGCACAGCCGGTTATATTTTTTGAATACACTGCCACAAAAGGACAAAACGCTGAATATGTTTTCAAAGATGACAAAAATCAGCTTATGTTTTTCAATGATATGCTAAACTTTGGATACAACTATGCAATTTTTTATGATCATTTAGGGAATTTTTTACTCTCCATGAATCTTGAAAATAAATCTCTGCTGGAAGAATTAACTAATTATATTAATATTCAAAGACATATTCCATATTTTGATATTTGTATGTTTCACAATCAGGATAAACAAATTTATAAGGATATAAGAAATGAATATATTTAAATCTTTAAATAATTTATATAAACGTATTTTTTTATTGAGAAAAAGTGTTTGTTATGTAGTTCAGGGGGACTACTGGCAGAAATATTTTATTGAAAATCCTGTAAAAACAAAAAAAGAACTGGAAAATTTAAAAAAAAATCTGGACAAAGAAAGCTCTGATCTTATAGATTTAATTTTTGACAGATTTATATATCTTGTTCCTTCAACTAAATATATAGACCACTGCTGGTATTTTGCCGACGGAATTTATACAAAAGAAGAAAAAACGGAACAAAATAAAAATTTAAACATCAAAAAATTGCGCAAAAAATATAAAATGCCCGATCATCAGGCAAAAAATGCAATCCCTACTTATCCAAAACAAACCTTTTTATATGATTACGGTTTAAAGTTTTTATCTGATTCTGTTCTTAAAAATTTAAAAAACAAGGACTTTCTTGACTGTGGGGCTTATATAGGAGATACAGCCTTACTTTTTTGCAACTATACCAATAATAAAATATACGCCTTTGAACCAAATCAAGAAAATCATGACGTTTTAAAAAAAACTATTAAAATAAATGATTATGAAAATAAAATTTTTCCGATTAAAGCCGGATTGGGAGAAAAAGAAGAAGAGCTTGAGCTATACGGAGAAGTTAGCGCGGCAAGTGTTTTAAGAGAACATGTCCCTCTTCTTTTTGACAAAATAAACAGCGAGAAAATAAAAATAACTACAATTGATAAATTTGTTCAAGACAATAATTTAAATCCAGGCTTAATTAAAATGGACATAGAAGGTTATGAATTGGAAGCGGTAAAAGGCGCTTTGGAAACAATTAAAAAGTTTAAACCCCTAATAATAATTTCTGTATACCATCATCCGAAAGACTTTTTTCAAATAAAGCCCTTAATAGAATCTCTAAATCTTGATTATAAATTTATGTTCAAAAAACTGGAACCTAACCATTTTGTAAATGAAACTGTACTTATTGGCTACGTTGATTTAATTTAATGAATATTTTATTTTTAAATACGCGCGACGGAAACGGCGGAGCTGCGATTGCGGCTTACAGGCTTTTGGAAGGAATTAAAAACCTCACGGGCTCTCAAATTAAAATGCTTGTTAATAACAAATCAACAACGCCTTATTATGTAGAAGGACCTGAAACCGATTTTAAAAAACTTAAAGCGCTTTTTAGAAATCCTGCTGAAAAACTGGCTTTAATTCCTTATACTCAAAGAGAAAAGGTTATTTTTTCTTCCTCAATCGTTCCAAATTATGATTTATTTAATAAAATAAAAAATATAAATCCTGACATTCTTCATCTTCATTGGATTAACTCCGGCTTTTTAAGGCTGGAACAGCTTTTAAAAATTAAAGCGCCAATAGCTTGGACTTTACATGACATGTGGGCTTTTACAGGAGGCTGTCATTGCGCCGGTAAATGTTTAAAATATCTTGAAGAATGTAATAACTGTCCTGTTTTAAATTCAAACAACTATAGGGACTTGGCTTATAGGAATTTTAAAAATAAAGAAAAAATTTTTAAAAATCTTGACTTAACTATTATATGCCCTAGTTCTTGGCTAAGCGAAAACGCTAAAAAGAGTAAATTACTTAAAAATATCAATACTATAACCATTCCTAACGGCTTAGACATAAATATTTTTAAACCTTCAGAAAAAAAGGTTGCCAGAAATATATTAAATTTACCGCAAGACAAAAAACTATTACTTTTTGGCGCGTTTAACTGTTTAATTGATAAAAACAAAGGACTTAATCACCTTATTAACGCGCTAACTTTTTTCAAAAATGAAGAATTTGAACTGGTTATTTTTGGGGCTAATAAACCTGAAAACCCTCTTGGTTTTGACCTAAAAACCCATTATATGGGCATATTAAAAGATGAAATAACAATGGCTTTATTATATTCAGCTTGTGATGCAACAATAGCGCCGTCTATTCAGGAATCTTTCGGACAAACCGCTTCAGAATCACTTGCATGCGCTACTCCTGTAATTGCTTTTGAAGCAACCGGATTATTAGATATCGTAGACCATAAAACAAGCGGCTATCTTGCAAAACCTTATGAAGCCGCTGACCTTGCGCAGGGAATTAAATGGGCTTTAAGCTTAAGTAACGATGAATATAAAATAATATCAACTAATGCAAGAAAAAAAGCTGAAGAAAATTTTGATATAAAGTTAGTTTCACAAAAATATTATGATTTATACAAAACCTTAAATATTCATCTTTAATGCTTTTATACCAATCCAAATAAGTTTTCGTTAATTTATTAAAAAGCTAATATCTATAGCCCGCGCCGCCCTGCGGGCGGCGCGGGCTATAGACGGTTATAGCAGGTGTTTTGCCTTTGGCAAAACACCTGCAAATTAAGGATTTACAAAAATCATCTTTTTCATTTGCCGATTTCTTTTAATGCTTTTATCACCTTTTGAAACTGCTTTTCAAACTCCAAATTTTCAATATAAAACTTTTCAACATTTTCAGTAAATTTATTATAATTAAGCTCAATCTGTTTAACCGCCTCCGGAATGTCTGAAACGTCAGCGCAAGTTTTGCCTATTTGATTTACGTCTATTATTTCCGAATATTTATAAAGAAAAGAAGGAGCAATAACAGGCTTTTTACAGGACAAATATTTTGTTAATTTTCCTGACGATAAACCCATATAATAAAGATTTTTAACTTTTGTCTTTTTATACCAGGCAAGCCCAATATAACAGCTTCTTATAAGCTCGTCATATTCCTGTTCATCAAGATTAACGTCATTTATAACAAGTCTTTTGTTTTCAATCAAAAGTTTATATTGTCTTTTAATTTCTTCGAGATAGTTAAACCTGCTAAATCCGCTTAACAAAAGCGTGTATTCTGTTCCAAGCTTTTCAAGCGCTAAAGGCAATTTTTCGTCAAAAACCGCTTTTTCAATACCGCCTGTAAACAACAGAATTTTTTTATCCGCCGGAATATTAAACTTTTTATAAGCAAAATCCGAGGAAGCTTCTAAAAAACCTATATAACTGTTAGGCAAAAGAACTATCCTGTCTACAAAATCAAATTCCCGTTTCAAAATCTCCGCTCTGTCTTTATCCATAACCACTGAAAATTTTATTATTTTTTTCATTTTTTCTTTTTGAAAACTATAAATAAACAAAGTTTTTAACACCTTAAACTTAATTTTAGAGAAACTAAATCTTAACAAAAAATATATAAATATAATTTCTAATATATAAAGAAAAATAATATATTTGTATTTTAATTCCATTGAAAAATAAACTGCCGGAATAATATTTTTAGCGTACTGATTTAACAAAAAGCTTATTAAAAGACCTTCCGGCGAATACACAAACAAAAAATCATAGTTATAGCGTTGATCGTGAACCTGTTTTGCCGTATTAAAAATATAGTTATATCTATCTAAATCACTGACTATAAAAAATTTGCAATTTTCAATGTCTAATTCTGTTTTTTGAGATTCATTCAGGTAAATATCAACAAAATATCCCTGCTCCGCCAACAAACGCGCTGAATTAACGACATATGGGTAAGTATTAATATTTCTATTTTCATAGAAAAAAACCGCTATTCTTTTTTTATTGTTTTCCGACATTTTTTATAAATAATTTTCTTTCAACACATATTTTAACAACTCAGGATTATTTTCCACTTTTTCTTTATGAAAAAGCTTGCCTTTATTATAGCTTTTTTTCGCTTCTGACAAAATCTTTTGACATTTTTTATAATTATCATCATGAGAAAACAGCAATTTCTCTGCAAAATGCCGTGATAATTTCTCAAAAAACCTGAAATAATTAGCCAAAACCAAATATTTATTTCTTTCTTTCCCGTATAAACCGTATTTTTGCCGATATTCCGTAAAGGAATTACAGATTCCTTCATGAAAAAAACGTTTTACAAAATAATCTTCTGTCATTCTTGAATCAGCAACAAAATGATTAATCTTGATTTCCGGCGAATATAAAGCCTGTATTCCTTTTAAAACAAGTTTTTTTGCCAGTCCTGTTTCTCCATCGCCAATATATTCAAACAAACCTTCCGGCATACTACAGGGATGGGTTCCTTTAAAGTCAAAAAAGACCTGTTTTCTAATTATAAAATTACATCCGAAAACAAATAAAGGCGAAACTATTTTTTCTTTTTGCCCAAAATCAAGCAAGCTTAAAGAACCTAAATATTTACCGTGTTTATTTTTTATCCAGGCATATTTTAGCCATTCCGGCGGTTTAACTTCATATTCCGGAAGAACTAACCCTGTGGCAATCTTAATTTCAGGATTTTTAAAAGCTTTTTCTATAGCTATAAGCCAATTTTTATCAACAAAACTATCCTCATCAAGATAACAAAGAATTTCTCCCTGAGCTTTTCTTGCGCCTGAATGTCTTCCAACGAGCAGCCCCGATTCTTTTTCATAAAAGTAGCTTAAATTTGGAATTTTCCCTATAAATGATTCGTAAACCCTTTTGTTTTTGTCTGTTGGACCGTTATCTGCAACTAAAACTTCATAGTCAAAGTCCGGCTTATTTAATCCGGAAAGATGTTTAAGACACCGCTCAAGCAAACAACTTCTATTGTATGCAGGAATAATTATTGAATACTTCATCATTTTAATTTAAACGCCTGCATATTTTTAAGCTCAAGAATTTTATCAGCGATATTAACAACATTTTCTTTTATAACCCTTTGTGCTCCCTCAGCCCAACCTGTATCATGAAAAATAACAACAGCATTTTTATTTAAAAGTGGGCTGTATAAATCCCAATCTGTTTTACAGCTTTCATAACTATGATCGCCGTCAATAAAAAGCAAATCTATATTTTTTCCTGTTTTTCTAAATTCTTCAACAACTTTACAACTTTTCCCCTTTAAAGGAATTATTATATCCGTATATTTTTTTATATTTTGCGTAAATTCATTAAAAGTATCTCTTTCAGGCTCGTCCATAGCGTTATTCTGCCAGGTATCAACACAATAAAGCCTCCCGTTAAAACCCTTTAATCCCTTTGCCAAAAAACAACCGCTAGCCCCCAAATAACTTCCTATTTCCAAAGCAATGGGATTTTGCTTTTTTAATTTCTTAGAAAATCTATATAAGTTAATTTTTTCCTCATTCGTCAAATGAGTTCTTATAAAGGCTTCTTTAATTAAATTATTAAATATAATATAATTTAAACAAAAAATTTCTTTAATCATTTATGCTCTTTTATACCTTATAAACTCATTATTAAGTCTGTCCCTAATATAATTATCAATATATTCCGACATTTCCTGCGATAATTCCTCTTTATATGAACCGACCTGCCCTTTTCTGGTCATTAAAAAATTTTGTTGAACAAAATTTTCTTTTTTTGTTAAATACAAATCTTCCCATTTTATAGAGCCTTCAAGTTCAATTTTCCTCATATTTTCAAAAGAAGCAAATTCAATAGCTTCTTTAATTAAATAATCCTCACATTTTATTTCAAGAAACTCTAACATTTGTTTAAAAGACAGAAACGGCTCTTTTCTTATATCTTCATAATAAAAAATCCTAAAATCAGCAAAAGAATTTTTATTTTCTACCCAGGAGTTCAAATAATTAACGATTGTTTCCAACCCAAATCTTTCCGCATACATTCGGTATTTACTTTTGCCTATATTATCAATAAAAATATCTTTATGCGCCTTATTATGAATAAAATTTAAAAAAGGACAAATAATAAAATTAAAAAAGCCAAAATATTTTAAAATATTATTATTTGTTAAAAACGTAGTTATATAAAAATATTTTTTATTATATTTAAATTTAATAAAATCATTTATATCACTTTTTATTATTCCGTATCTGTTTTTAAAAAAATGATAGTGAGAAACCAATACATCCTTAGGATCTCTGGCTAAAAGCAAAATTTTTCTATTTTTATAAAAATCCAGAGGAAACTTTTTCCCCTGATAAATATATTCCTCTTTAAAAGCGTGATCAATTATAATTTTCGGAAAATTTAAATCATCTTTTTTTGACTTATAAACACCAAAATTATATAAACAAGCGTCTATTTCCTGACCTGTCATTTTTGCCTGAATATAAGCCAGCATCATCGTAATCCAGGTTCTGCCGGATTTTGGATATGACACAAAATATATTGGTTTTCTTTTTTTCATTTAAACTTTCTTTAATTTATTTTATTATAATTTAGTTTTTCTGAGATAACCAAAGAAAAATTGTCGCTGAATTATTCCTATTGAAAATAAATATTTTATCCAATAAAAAGCTTATTATATTTAAAAAACCTATTATTGGAAAAAACAAAAACTCTCTAACATATAAATTATCAATTATTTTAAAACATTTATTAATTTTTTCAAAATTTGTTTTAAAAGGGCATATTAATCCTCTATTTATAATAACTGTTATTGCTGAAAAAACACCAAAATTTCTATCAAATTCAAGTAATTCAAAGTTTTCTTTTAATAATATTTTTTTTATTCCAAAATCAGTAAATCTCCAATAATCATAAGGCTCCATGTGTATAGGATACAAAAAAGGAATAGAGCCTATAAAAAAACCGCCTGGTTTTAATACCCTATATATTTCTTTAAATGCTTTAAAGGGATCCTCAACATGTTCTAAAACAGCGGCGCAAAGAATTATATCCGCTGAATTATCAGAAAAAGGCAGGCATTCTATTGACCCGACTATTTGTTTTATTTTTCTCTTTTCATTTTTAGGTAATGCTGTTTGAAGATCAACCGCAATATATTCTTTATCTATGTCTTGAAAAAAATTATAATACGGGCTTGCCCCTGAGCCAACATCAATAATAATATAAGACGACTTTATAAAATGTTTTTTTATTTTTTTAAAAAATTTGCAACTAACTCTGGTATTTATCCAATCTGCGCTAAATACTGTACATTTCGGAAATTCCCCTATAATTTTATAATATAAATTTAATATTTTTAATTTTATTTTCAAAAACATCCCTTATTTTAATAAACAATAATTTTACAAAATTCAATAAATCTTTGTCAAATAACAATATTAAAAAATAAACTAATATAATTAAACTTATATGAAAAACAAGTTCATAAATTGAATTAACAATAAAACCATCAATAATTTTTATAAAAACAAAAGAAATTAATCCTGCAATAAAACTCCACTTAACATTATTAAAATAACTGATTAAACTTATTTTAAAAACTTTTTTAACAATCAATACCTGCAATAATACCGGTATTATAGTAATTATTAATCTTGTCCACAAAAAACAATTAAAACTTATAGTGATTGAATATAAATAAAGCGGCAAATACCAAAACAACCCAAAAACAGTAATTTTAGTTGACAAATCAGGTCTGTTAATAGCCATATAAGCAAAAGTATTTATATAAACCAAATAAGTTAAAGCATTTTTTAAACCGGTTGTAACAATAACCGGACCAATTCCGTTCCAGGCGCTCCCAAACAATAAACCAGAGATTGATTGACCTTCAAGACACAAAAAAAGTCCAATAAAAAGAACTATTGAAAAAACGATTTTATTAGCATCCATTAATATTTTTTTAAATTTAGAAAAATCGTTTTGCCAACGGGAAAGATAACTGTATATTATAGGCTCTAAGGGCAACACAGTTACCGCCAAAAAGATTAATACAAAATTACCGCCTGTTTTAAACAATCCCAACTCATGCGAAGTTAAAAAACATCCGACAATAATCGAATCAGTCCATACAATCAGCCATCCCAATAAATCCCTTCCTAAAACCCAGCAACCAAAACCCAAAAGCTCTTTTGCTATCCTTAAATTATATTGAAAAACCGGACGCCATGAACTTATAAACCATAAAATAAAAACCTGCGCCACTGATCCGGATAATGTTCCTGCGACTAAAGCCCAATAATTAAAGCCCATTAAAGCAAGAGGAATTGACAAAAAACCCGGAAGCGCAGAAGAAATGAATTTTGTCCAGAATATAGGCTTAAAATTCATTTCTTTTTGAAATAAAGCCGTTTGTACCGAACAAAGCGAAGCTAAAATTATTTGCAACCCCTGAACTTTAATTACGGCTTCCGCCCTCATCTCCTTGAACAATGCGGCAATTTCTCCCGCAAATACAAAAAGGACCAGATAAATTAAAATACTTAAAGTTATATTTGTCCAAAATACAATATTTGCGGTTTCTTCAACATCTTTTTGCCGCTGAATAAGCGTTTTATTTAAACCGGCATCCCAAAAAATCTGTGAAAAACTTATTATAATAGCCGCAATAGCAGTAACCCCAAAATCTTCAGGACTTAAAATCCTTGCCAAAATTATAAAAATTAGAGGAGTAACAGCTTTAGAAGAGATTTCCGCCAACATCGACCATTTTACAGCTCCAAAAAGTTTATTTGCGTTTTCCATTTTTAATTATATTTTCCATTTTTTCTTTAATTCTAAAGCAAAATAGGTATTATGCATACTTTTAGGCAATTTTTCCAAAAAACTGATTGCTTGTTCTTCATTTAAATCCAAAGGAGAACTTTTTTCATGTTTTATTGGTTTTTGCCATTTTGGATAATTAATTCCCGTTAAATAAGTATTCTTATAATCTTTAGGTTCCTTTCCCCTTTTTTCCAAAAAATTTAATTTTTTTTCAAATTTATTATTTATATTTTTATTTATTTGTTTATGACCAATTTTTGTACCACCACCACTACAATCCCTGTACCCGCCAGGTCCAACTTTTAAAATTTCAAAAAAATAAGAAGTAAAAGTGTAATGGTTAACATTTTTTGTTTCATACAAAACAAACCCTGCTTTTGACAATTCCTTCAAGGAATTAATAACGCTTGTTTTAGAAGCGATACCCGACTCATTTTGAATAGTTTTTATGCTTGGATACACATTAGGATAATGCGAACACAAAACAATTAAAACAAGCCTTGCAGACGGGCTCATTTTATTCTTTGAAAAAAAATGACTTGTAATAAGCAATTTAGAAAGCTCAAACTGAGTAAAATTGTTTTTAGCCGCGCCGGTTAAATTTTGCATAAGAAATCCTCCTCCATCAGGTTAAAACTGAAATAAAACATTGACAAAATTCCCTTAAGGGAGGATAATAATTTTGCAAATATTAAAAAGAAATTTTTAAAGCCCCTCCCTTAAAGAGGGTTTTTTCATATTTAATTTTTATCATGTTCATGATATACACTTTAAAAGCGCTGTCAAGAGCCATATTAAAAGGGTATTAAAATTAGAAATAAAAGGGGTTTCAAATGGGCTTTAAATACACCATAAGTGAACTGGCAGAAACATTATCCGTTTCCAGAACAACAATAGAGAAAAAAATCAGAAAAATGGGTATTGAAACGGTTGTGAAACATGTAAACAATAGAGCTGTAAAGGCTGTTGAGTTAACAAGCAAACAATTAAACGAATTTGGCATTGAAATAAGTAACGAAACAATTGAAACCCACAACGAAACCAGTTTTGTTTCCCAGAATAGCCAGTTAGATCAAGGAGAAATCGTTAATAAAATTTTAGAGTATTCAAAGGGGTATAATGACAGAATTGAATCGTATATTGAAAGGGCTTTAAAAGCAGAATTGCAACAAAAGTTAATAGAAGACTCAGAAAACCGAAAAGATAAAGAATTAATAAGATTAAACGCCGAATTAAAACAGGTATTGGAACAATCAAAACAATTAAAGCGGGAAAATGAAGAGTTAAAACAAAAAATAAATAAAAAATGGTGGAAAATCAGGGTAATATAAACAAAAAAAGCAGGATTTCAAATCCTGCTTTTTAATAAAATAAAGGGTTTTGCGGGTGTTTTGGCGAAAATCCTTTTATTTGTTAAAAAAATTATATTTGTTAAAAATAAAAACAATTAAATCTATAATTAAAGAAAAGGCCTGTTCTTCCAGAAATTCGGGAATAACAGGGATATCAATTATTTTGTTAATAGTTTCAATCACTATTTCTTTTTTTTGTTTTCCGCTTTGCGGAATATTTATATAAGTGTTTTCAGCTTCAATAATGGCATTAATAATCGTTTCAAAAAAATCTTTCATAAATTATCCTTTCACAGTTTATTTAAACCGTCGTTAATTGATTTATAAACATCGTTAATTCTTGACCATCTGGCTTTTTCTCCTCTTGCGTCAAGATGAAAACCAGGATTAATCCAATCAGGATAAACGCCAAGACCAACAAAATTTTCTGTTTGCGTGTCTTTCAATACTTTTATAATGGTTTCATATGTTTTAAAAGGGGGTATATTGCTAAAATGAAAGTCAGCCGCATTTCCTTTATAGTGTTGTGAATTAGGGGAATGTCCTGAGGTTTCATAAGCGCAATGTATAATACAGGGTGAATTTTTATTATAATTACAGAGGGAATAGCTTTTAACCTGTTCTGTTATTTCATCAAGCAGTAAAAGAAGCATGCCATTTATTTTTTTAGAGTTGCCCCAATTTTCATGCGGCTTAAAGTGTTTTAAAGCGCGCCATATATCCATATTAATCACCTTTTTCCCAATAAGTGTTCAAGAATCATATCAATTTTTTTGTTTAAACTGTTTAATTGATCGTGTATCGGGCAATTTATTTCATGGGTTTCAATTCTGCTGTTAACATATAAAACCATGCCAAGAGCAATAGGCAGAGGCACTAGATTTAACCATTCCATTCTTTTGTTCCTTTTAGTTATATAAATAATTTGAAATTTATATTGTTGACGGGGCGGTTTTATAAGGAGGATCAGTTAAGACACCCCATATCTAGTCATTAAAGCGTCCCTTATGGCTTCACGATCTGTTGTGTTAGTGTTGTTAGCAAAAATTACAGCTCCCAATTTGCCTGTAAAAAGATTAAGTCCTGCCCAAGTGGCTCCCATTGTAAAATGAGCCGCTCCTGTAGCTGAACCGGCAGCGCTTTTGATGTCATCGCCATCATTGTTAACATACAAACCCATATTAGTTCCGTCATTGGACCCGGAGCAAATATTAAAACTTGCTTGCTTAGCTTCTGTGCAGGTTACTACAGATGGGACAATAGTTATAGTATTGTAGTTAGAGCTGGCTTTGCGTAAAAACTGGGCTACACGAGGGTTTTGATCATGATCAAGAATTTGGTCCGTTGTTGTATCTCCGGAATCGTCAATTACTCCGCATAAAAACGTCCATGTTCCGCTTGTTTGATTAATTATAACCGCATCTTGGCGCTGAAGCCAATCCCCGCCGTCAAAACTTAAGACAGGACTGGAATTTTGAGTTATTAACGACCCGGCGTTTATAATTTTAGGCTGAGCCGAATCCGTTGCTTGTATTACATGCTGCGCCCCGATTTGGTCGTAATATTTTTTGCAATAAGCGCTGTCGCTGCCCACAAGATCGCCAAGAGCGCCCTGATAAGCGTCCGAAGAGTCATAACAAGGACTATTGAGGGAAAAAACATTATTAGCGTCGTATTTAACCCTATATTCAGGCTGCCCGACTTTGTCGATCCGAATATCGCAAAGATAACCCGTATAACTGGTTAATTCCCTTATTAATGACCAAACCGCAGAAAAAGAAAGATTTGAAATATTATCAAGGAGCAGCGGCGCGGAGGAAAATGCAGCTAATCCTTGAAAGCTTGGGATTATAAAACTCATGATGCGGTGTCCCCCTGTAATAAGACATTGTTTGAGGCATACACAAAAAGCGTAGACAAGGCGTATTGCCCCGCTGTCTTTGTGTGGGATTGCCTGTTTCTAATCGCCATGCTTCCAGAGCCGGAAAAAGCGACCTGTCCCGCTCCAATTTGAAGAACAGAGCAGGAAAAACCGGCGGAAAGACTATCCGGAACAGTTATAGTTTTTGCAGTCGCCGCATTAAGAGTAATTACCCTGCCGTTATCAGCTAAAGCGAGCGTATAGTCGTCTGTTTTTGTTGAGATATTGCCCCAGTTAACATTTGCGACATCGCCGAGCCCGACATCAGACTTACTAATGCTTACATCAATATCAACTTCGCTGTTTTCAGTATCATCAGTTACGGTAACCTTTGCAGAGCCTGCATTTATTTTTTTGAACTGTAAATCAACGCCTGATTTTTGTTTAAAAACGCCAACACCGGAAGTTCCGACATTACTGGCTGTATTTGTTTCTCCGCCACCAAGCCCCGTCATTTCATCAAGGGTTTCAAGCGCTTTTTGAACGTTGGTATCGGCGGAGGATAAATTTCCGTCAAAATTTGTTGCGCTAACAGCAATTTGAGAGGCTCTTGTATTGTCCCCGTTAAGGGCTACAGAGATTGTTTCGCCGGAACTTATTGTTACAGAGATGTCACTCATTATGAAACCCCCTTTGTTATGTATAAATAACCGGTTTTATTTGCGTTTGACGGGAAAATAGTATGCACGGCGCCGCCCTGAAGGTTAATTTGAATGTCATAAACATATTGCCCTGCTGTAATATTTGTGTCAGTAGAGCTTAAAGTAATTGTCGTAAGACCGTTTGCGGCATCAGAATGAGAAGTTACGACTTTTTGAAAAGTATTTTCCGTGTTGTCAATAGATGCTTTCACGGTAAAATAGAGGGTTGCTCCTGTAATATTAATATTAAAATCAAGGTTAATAGAGGCAGAATCCCCTTTTTTTATATATATGTCATTTCCTGATATAGTAATTGCCATAAATAGCCCCCTAATTCAAAGTTATATAGGTTGAACCGTCGTAAATTTTAATTTTATCGCTGTCAGAGGTGTCTTTATATAAATCACCCGCCAGATTTGAGCCTGGATCACCGGCGGAAGCGCCTCTCCAGCGGCAAAATATGTTGTCAGTCGTAGTAATTTTTCCACTACCGTCAGAAACGAGGTTTTTTGACGCGGTTAAATTAGCGTCCATGATGGCTGAACATGCGCCGTCAGCCGCTCCAGCCTTGGTTATATTTTTTGCGGTAGCTTTTTTGCTTACAGGCGTACCGCTAGGGTCATCTACAATATAAAGAATATCCGCTTTATCAACCGCTGTAAGCTCTGTTAATTGTGTAATTTTTTGATTAGCCATAATTTACTCCTTATTAAAATGCTTATAATCTTCTGTAACAATAAACCCGCTTAAATCTTCAGTGTATAAGCAATCATTTATTTCAGAATACCCTGTTTCAACGATAATAATATAAGGAATTCCAAGCCCGTTAAACCTGTCCCCAATTGTTAAAACAGGACCAGAAGTTTTAGCGCCCAGTCTTAAAGATAAACTAAACGGATTAATGCTTGAAATATCAATCATAGTGGTTAATTGTATAAAATCGCCGGAGCTTGAGCCTGTATTTGGAAGCCTTATACCGGTAGCTCCAATGCAATCCGAATTTTTAAAAAGGCTTAACACCGCATTTGTCGCCACATCCGTATATACAGCAGGTATTATGCAGTCCAGTTTAATTAAAGCTTTAGTATTTTTAGGCTGATACACGCAGTTTAAAACTTCTTCACCTTCTGTTATAAGCGGTGTGGTCCCGTCAAAAGGAATTAATGCCGTAATATTTGCGCCAGATGCAGAAACAGTATCTGAAAAAACAATTTCACTGTGGATATAGTTGTTTTTAATCAATATTCCACTGTCAGAACCGCCTTCTTCTGCTTCAATTGTTTCAGAAAAGCCTTGAACGTCATTATTTTTGAATATATATCCGTCATTTCCCGAAACGTCATCAAGAACAACGCTGTCAAAAAAATCTTTTAACCTGTTATTTTCGCAAATAAAGCCTGTACAGTTCTTTATTCTGGCAAATTTATTGCCTTTGAGAATAACATTATTGCTGATTAATAGATTAGCGCTGTTATCAGCATCTATAAACCACGGGTCAACCGTATTTTCAATGCCGTTAATAAAAGTATTGTCCAGTATTTTACAATTAACGGTGTTTTTAAAGCTTTTGAAGTAAGTTTCAATGTTTTTAAACAAACAATTATCAATAACCAAGCCGTCTATAACCCGGGAACTTCCTCCGTTTACAGTTGAATCAACAGTTCCAAGATCAGAAGTTACCGTATCTATAATGCAGTTTTTAATTATATTGTTTGAAGCAGTTAAAGTTCCGTCAAGAGAGAGATCAACGCATCTTATTAACTGCTCAATATTTCTAAATGTAACATTTTCAACAATATTGTTTTCTGAAATCGGCGTTATGCCTGTTCCATAGCCTTTATAATCAACAACAGTTCCGTTTCGGACAATATTATTATAAGAGCCTGCAACATGGGACTCATTGCCAAATTTAATCGCTTCAAGGTTAGAGCCATATTTCTGATTGCCTCCGATAATTGTAAAACCGTCAACAACATTGGCGTATTCGTCGCCGCCATGGAAGTCAATGTCGCTTTTTCGGCAGTTTATGGAAATCACATCGTTAAATCTGTTCTGGCTAGCCCCTCTAAACGTCAAAAATGAGTGTCTGCAACCTTTAGCGTAACTATTGTTGTGTGAACAACCATTGCAACGGTAAAAGCTGAACCCGTAACCTTCAGACGCTTCAATGTATTTAGGAGAATAAACAGCGCAATTATTTGTATGGCAATTAATTGCCCTGTCTATTCTGAACCCGTGCCCTTTGCTGGTGTAATCTCCTTCATTTTCAACAACGCAATCAGTTATTCTGCAATCTTTTGCGTAAGCTATTGTAAACGCATTTATTGTAAACGAATCGGGTTCAGCGTTATAATTTACTTTAGCGCCTTTTATAGAAGCATTTTTAACCACATTCATTTTAACTATATATGCTTTGTAAGAGGTTTCATAGTCATGACAAAGAGCATTTTCAAGGCTGATGGTTGTTCCTGAGATGTCAATAATTTTATTTACCTCATGCCTAAAGGTATTTGTTGAACTCCCGGTAATATCAGCAGGTGTTTTATTATCTCCAAAGAAAATATAATCTCCAAGATTAAAGCCTGAAGAGTTAGAAACTGTAATGGAAGTGTCAGCTCTTTGCGCGTCAGCATTTAACGTTGTAAAAGTCATGAAAGTTATATATGTTCTGTCGACCACGCCAAAATTTTCTTCGTAATCTCCTGTGGGATAGCTTGCTTTAAAGTTATATTCTAAATTTTCTTCGATAGTAATATTGTTTTCTTCGATATTAACGCTTGAAACAGTTGCTTCCTGATATTCAATAGCCTCGCCGTTTCCGTCCGATAAGCCCCTTATTATAATTCTGTTTCCGACAGAGTAATTATCAGCGGTGGAGTAAACATCCGTTCCGCAGTAAATCGTTTTTGTTCCAGCGGTAAGGTCGGAGCGGATTTGAGGGAGGTTTTCAGAAGGCGTTTCCGCAAATCCGCCATATATTCTAAGTTGCCCGTATTTTCCCAAAAAAACAGGGCATTTAAAGTTAACATCAACATTTGACTTAACATTTAACGCCGCATTAATATACACGCCTGTTTCAGAGGCGTCTACATTTAAAGTTCCGCCGGTTCCATCTGCCAGATTATCTATTAATTGTTGTAAAACCCTTGTTTGATCGGTATTTGTATCGCCCTGAACGGTAACATCAGTAACGGCAGTGTTAAATATATTTGTTCCGTCAATTATATCAATGCTTGGCGCAACGCTTCCCTGTGTGTCATCATATAAATTTGCGTTATATTCCTTGCATGTAAGCTCAATTTGTCCTTCCTGAACTTCACTCATAGAGATAATTCTAAAAATTTTATTTGTATACCCCATTACAGAGGAACTAACGCTTATTATATCGCCTATAGTTCTGTCCAGACCTTCTTTTGTCGTAGAAAAAGTTATAAATTTGTTTGTTGTAGTTGCTTCATTGAGGTAAAACCAGGCTAATCTTGAAGCCTGCTTGAAATTTGTTATCCCGAGAGCCTCAACGGTTTTAACAATAGGCTGTTCATTGCCGTAATCCGAAAGTTCCGCAACGGCATAAACTCTTGCGTATTCATTGTTTGGGTCAATAAACTGAACTTTTACTATGTCATACTTGTTTTCTCTTGGCGTCGTCCAGAATTTTTCGCTTCCCGCAATAATATTAGAGCTGTCAAAGCTTTGAACGCCGCTTCCTGACTGATCTATTTTAAGATATATTTTGCCGGACTGATAAACAATATAGCCTCTGCAAACTAATAACATGGCATTAAGCCAGTCAAGCCGCGATAATTTAGCGTCAAGAACAATATTAAGTTTAAACCTGTCCTGCCCGTCAACCTGTTCAGAGCAGTAAGAAGCCGCATTTATAAAGCTTTGAATGTCTATTTCGCTGTAAGAAAGACCTGTTCCGTTGTAGCAAGCAAGAAAATCAAGTATGCACCAGGCTGGATTACTGCTGTAAGTTGTTGTATAGGTTTCAGTATTTGTATAAACCCTAATTTTTTTGCCTTCAACAATACAGGTTACGTTAAACCCCGAGCTAGACAGATTTTTAGAAGCTTGAGCCGTAATTGCCAAGTAAGCGTCATATTTAAGCCCGCCCACTTTTTCCGCTTTAATTGCCTGAGTTGCTCCCGGGACTCTTGAGTCAATATTTTGAGTTCCGTTGCCGTAATAAGCAGTATATGAACAGCCTGAAAGCGTTGTAATATCTAAATCATTAAGTTTTATTTCTGAAATAGAGTTTATTTCACCGTCGCAAAGGCATATTATTTGTTTAACGGTTGATGTATTTTCGCCTGTTTGCCAGATTTTATTTCCGGCAATTTTAACTTGTCCATAGACAATAGGACGGGCAAGCAGGTTTGAAACCTGTGTTTGCAGAGGACCAAAAGTATAAGTAGGGCTTGATGAATTTTGCAGAGGAGTTTCCTGTTTATTTGTCAAAGCATCTATCGCATTAAAAGTAAAACTTGCGACTTTTATTATTGTTCCAAACCCGCCGCTGAAAGAAAAAGCTGATGCGGCAGCGCCTGCAACCGCAAATCCTATTGATGACACCGCGCTAATTATTGATGAAACCATTTATATACACCTTTTAAAAACTTTTTATACGCTGATAAATTCGTTAATCTTAATTTATGCTTTTTACAGCAATGAAAAAACTTGTCATCACCGGCATATATACCGAAATGAAAGCCGTTAAACAATTTAAAAAGAAGCAAATCGCCTTGTTCAGGAGTTTGAATTTCTATAAAGTATTTGTTTATAAGGGGTACAAAGTAATTTTCGTCCTGAATCAAATTATATGAAGGAATTTCTGGATAAAGAAGATACACAGTATAAAGACAGTCAAGCTTTTCGTCATAACCGCCGATGTTTTGGCATAAAATACTTATGTTCATGATTGATTTATATGTTATAATTATTAAATTATGGAAAGATATGAAATTTGGTTTAATATTGCAGAAGAAGATTTACAGGCTGCCGAGTGGAGTTTTAAGGGCAATCAGTTTTTGTGGTCTGTTTTTATGTGTCAACAGTGCGTTGAAAAAGCCATAAAGGCTATATATATTTATAAAAATGAAAAAGATGCGCCTAAAAAGCACGATTTAATATATCTTTCAGAAATTACAAAGTTGACTGAAAAACTTTCAGAAGAAACAAAAATTCTATTTAGATATTTAAATGTTTATTATATTGAAACCAGATATGCGGAAAAAAGAAATGAATTAAAAGTAAAATGTACAAAGGAAAATACTTTAAAAATTATCAACCAAACAAGAGAGGTTTTTAAATGGCTAAAAAACCAATTATGAAAAAACTTAAAGATTATATAAAAGCAATTAAAAATAGTAATATAAAGGTTGAAGTTGCTTTTTTATTTGGTTCTTATGCTGAAAACAGAGCAGGAGAAGACAGCGATATTGATGTTGCCGTTGTTTCTCCAGATTTTGGAAAAGATTTCTTTGATGAATGCGTAAAATTAAAAGAAATTAGCGAAAAATTTGATTTTGACATTTCGCCACGGGCATATTCACTTGAAGAATATCAAAATGTCAAAGAAGGCGATTTTTTATACCAGGAAATAATCAAAAAAGGCAAAATTATTAAAGTTTAAAGTTTTCATCCCCTGATAACAAGCTCCCCCGGAATGGAAGGATATCCGCCGAATCTTGTTTCATTGCTCCTCGCCTTGCAGGAAGTCAGCGTTTTATCGCAAGTTGTTTGCTCTCCTGAATATTGACATCGAGAATCTTTAAATTTCCACTGACAGTTTACGTCATAAGTTGTATTTGGGCTGTAAGTAGAATACCCGCCGAGTATACGTTCAACATCAAAAGTGAATTCCTTTTCTGTCAGCTGAACATTATTTACAAAACCCTCAAAAATATTGATTGCGTTATCTAAAACAAGATCAAATAATTCTAATAACAGATAGTTATTGTCTTCAAAGATTATATTATCGTTATTTTCAAAAAGTAAAAGGTCTTGATTGTCGTAAAATATGATTTCTTCAACAATACAGCGGGAATTTGTGAGAACATCGCCTTGGTTGGCAATTATATTGCTATATGCCTGGTTAATGTTACTGATTTTTATGTTAACTTTTTGAGGACCGCCTTCAATCCGGCTGTCAAGGCTTCCTCTTTTAACCATAGCGGCAATATAAGTATTTCCGCCATGCTCAAAGCTTGTCAGAGTATCATTTTCAATTATTCGAATCACGTCATTAGCAATGTTATTGAGGGTTATAGTTAATAAAATACGGGTTTTAACCGCATTTTTAGTAATTTCAGTTTTTTGAGAAGCGCTTAATCCTTTTGACATGAAAAATTCCTTTAATATGATATAATTAAAATAAATAAATTAAGGTATAATTTATGATTAATTTTTCTAAAAAAATTTTTCTAAAAAAAATCAAAAATATAATTTCAGAAATTGAAAAATTCGATGAGATTGTTTCTGTTACAGATGAAGATAATGAAGGTTTTGTTATCATTAACATGAAGGAATGGGAAAAAATCCAGGATTTGATTGATTATGAGTTGATTAAACAAACAAGAGGCGAAGAAAGCATTTCATTGGAAGAATATGTAAAAAATGAAAGCGCAACTTAGAAAATCCGCTCAAAAAGATTTAAACAAACTGGATAAATCTGTAACAAAACAGCTTCTTGAAACATTAAAGACACTGGAAAATTTCCCAAATGTTTCAAACTGTAAGAAATTAGTAAATTTTGATCCAGCATATATAATGAGGTCAGGAGATTACCGGATTTTATTTGATGTAGTAGAGGACATTATTTATATTGCAAGAATTTTGCATAGAAAAGACAGCTATAAAGTTAAATAACAGTTTCAACAAGCGTAATCTGAAAAGTTTTATACCCTAAAGCCAGATGCTCCAGGTTAAGTTCGTCCTGGTCAAACCTGACGGTATATTGCGTTCCGTCCCCGCCCATAGATTTCCCTGTTACAGGATGTGTAGCTTGCCATGTCCAGTAGAACGCCTCATAACGCCCTTTTCTTGCGTTAAAAAAAGCCATTATTGCGTTTGCGTCAGCGTCATTTTTAGAAAACTCCAGAACCCATTTTTTGCGGGAATTTGTCCATAAATTCCGGCGTTGTTCACCGCCTGAATATACCTCATCGATAATGGTATTCCATTGAGAGCTTGTTTGATAAGCTGTTTTATATTGATAATTAAACGTTTCTGTCATAAAAAAGGCTCCTGTTGACAATCTAAGCTCAAAGTATAAAATAATATAAGGGAGCAGATTAAAATGAATGATAAAATTAAAGAAGCAATTTCTTTTTTTAAATTGTTATTAACATTTTTAGTAACACTTGATGCAGGTTGTACCGCATGGTTATTTCAAAATTTTAAAAATGTTTCAATATTTCAAAAAAATTTATCATATTTAGCCATAATTACTTTAACGTTTATGGCGTTTATTTTAATAAAGGCAATTAGCGCCTTTTTAAGAGAATTAAAGGAGTAAGAAAAAATGCTGGACGAAATTATGCTTACAATAATGGTGCTTTTGTTTTTATCGATTTTCATTTATGCGATTTATAAAGCCCGGGATCTCCACCCATCTAAAAAATAATAGTTAAACCCCTTTAACGGCGTTTCTTAGGGTTGAATCTGTATGTATGCCGTCTGCGACCATAGCAAAGAACTGTCTGCTGTGTGTATTTAACACGTCCATAACTTCATGAGGAGTTGCGCCGGTTTTAATTTGAGGGGCATAAACATAATTAGGCGTTTGTGTATTTGCAGAAGACGCCTGCCCGTTGATTTGGCGAAATAAATTCGCCTGTTGTTTAGGATTTAAGATCATTTCAGACCCATGAGCAATCACGGGCACGCTTTGACTAAAACTTCCCGGAACAATGCCTCCGGCATCAAACAAAATATCTTCTTGATTGCCCAGCTTTAATAAAGCCGATAATGCTCCTCGAATCCCGCCTTTTGATTGAGAGGAGGTATTTTCTGTTTTGGTCAAAACTTCCAAAAAAGAGGTTTTATTTCCCAAAATAGAGTTCAGGCTTGTAACTATTTTATTTATTTCTTTTCCAGCCTCACCGGTTTCGGCTTTAAATGATTTCATGTTGTCTATTAATTGTTTAGAGTGAGTAGCGGTATTTTTTAAAGGTTCAAAGCTTTTTGATATTTCTTTTGAAGACATTTCAAAAGCGGTTTTTAATTCAGCGAGAGTTTTTTTAACCTCATTAGTTTGTAGAGTCAGGTTAACGTCAAATTTTTTATCCATTTTATTTTCACCACAAATTAAGTAAAAAATCCTTATAATAAAGTATAATTTCCGTATAGAATTAAGAGGCAATAAAAAATTCTTCAAATACAAATTAAGACCGATAATATTTTTTATGTAATTTTTAAATTAACCGTTCAACGTCGCTAAAAGTGTCATGCTGAACTTGTTTCAGCATCTTTCCAGCATGCAATAGAATACTTACCGTTTCTTCATTTTCTTTCTTTTTGAACGCAAAAAGAAAGAAAACGAAGCAAAAGAAAGAAAAACGAACATGACAAACTGACATATCGGTCAGGGGCAAGCCCCCGAACCCCCTACGCTTTCAAATGTATGTTTTTTTTGTTTTTTACATAAAAATATTATCGGTATATTTTTTATAAAATTTCCTTAAAGCCGCATAAGTCGGCTAAAAGCCTCATTATTTTGTTCTTCTTCTGATTTTTTTTCAAGCCCGCAAGCTTCAAAATGCTTAGAAATCAATACGGATAATTTCCGCAAAGATGTTTTCCAGAATTCTTTTTCAGACATCCCTAAAAAGACCGTAGCGCAATAATATAACCATACCCAATCAAGTTCCATCTTTTCTTTCAGGTCTTTTTTTTTGCGGTGGAGTCTTTTTGTTCAGGAATCGCAAGGATTATTGCTTTATTGATCAAACTTCCAATTTCCTGTATTTGAGAGAGATCAAACATCTTGCCGACGTCTTTTATTGAGAGGGTTTCGTCTTCGTGAATCAGCCCCGCCCAAAGGAAATTTATTATTGCTTTTACGCGCCCTTCAGAGAGTTCGTTTAAAGCCTTGTCTATTGACCCGTAGATTTCTTCAAGCTCCGCAAAGGCGTTCAGATCGTAATGCAGATATTTTGTTTTGTTATTTATAGTTATAGGCATTTTTTTCTCTTTTATATCAGCCAAATTGCTCATAAATGCTCCTTTTGCATAAAAAATATTATCGGTTTTTATTAAAGAAAAACCTCGGGGAGTTGATCGCCAAGCCCCCGAAATATAGAGAAGGTCAGAAAATGAGTTTATACTAAACGATAAAACTATGCCAATCAATTTAAAAAACCGTTAAATAAAAAAGATGGTTTTTGTAAATCCTTAATTAGCAGGTGTTTTGCCTTCGGCAAAACACCTGCCCTACCCTTACTCAGCCCGCGACGCCCGCAGGGCGTCGCGGGCTGTAGATATCAGCTTTTTAACAAATTAACGAAAACTTATTTTGATTGGTATAATTCATATATTATTGAAAAAATTTTTCTTATCAGCGGAATTTTTTTATTAAAAGATTGAATTATTAATATTAATATAATTAATAAAAAAATTATTATTATGTTAAATGAATTAAAATAAAAAGGGGAATATTTTATGGAATATCTTGCCATTTTAACAGCAGTTATTATTTTTGGGGGAATCGCATATATTTCCTTTAAGTCTATTCCTAAAGATATAGATTTAAAACAGTAAAGAAAAACCTCGGGGGAGTTGATCGCCAAGCCCCCCGAAGCGAATAAAAGGTCAGAACCTTGTTGTAAAGGGAATTTAACAGTTATTAGCTTATTGCTGTAGCTGTTTCATTGAAAACAACAGATTTTATCTGACCGTCATAAATTGTTCTGATTGCTTTAGCGGAGAAGTTGACCGTTGCGAAACCGTCTTCAATGTTGTAATCAAGGCTTAAAATTTTGCATTTTTTGAATTGAATATGGACATCAGCGACATCGCCGGCGTCAGCATGAGCTTTAGCGGAGGCGAGCTCAAGGAAGAAATAGCTTGGGTTGTCGTTATAATCGAGATCATAGGTTTGAACTTCTGTTGAATCAGCCCCGGAAGCGGTAACGCCTCCACCTGTGAAAATATTTAAAACATTCATGGGAATGCGGGCAATAGACCCGCTAATATTAGCTGATTGCAGAACAGATTCGAGAGCCTGAACCTGGTCATCGTGTTTAAGTTCGTAATTTTCTCTATTTTCAGTGATGTTAAGGTTTTTAACGGGAACGTCATAAAGGGTTCCTTTTGTGTATGTTGCTGCTGTGTCGGCTGTTACAGCTGCAATTTTGCAGTCAGAAATCCCCCTGAATGCGGCGGTTGTACTTATTGCCATTTTATTTTCTCCTTAATTATTATAATTTTCTGTAGGAACTGAAAAAGTAAAGGTATATTGCCAGATTCCGTTATCTTCTCTTAAGAATTCAACTTTCACAGGATATATTTTGCCGCAGTCTGTGGGATTAAACCCTGTCAGAGAAGAGATAACGGACTCTATATATGAATATGCTCCGTTTTTATCACGAAGTCCTTTTATAATAAGAGTTAGAGCGAATTCAAGATTTACAGCCTGCTGTATAAAAATGTTTTCTTCAGGCTTATTATAATTTGCGTCGAGGAAATGAACCAGGATTGCTCCTTTAGGGTGAATTAATTTATATTGAGCGGGATTATCAGGGAATCCTTCTATTTTTAGATCGGTTATATCGCTTTGTAATTGAGCGATTATTTCATTTTCAATCGTGTTTATATTCATAAATCATACTCATCCCATTTTTCAGAAGTGTAAAACTTGTTAACAGAAGAAGAAGTTGAATCCTTGTTTGTTTTCAGAGCAGGATTTCCAAAAGCTTCCGATGTTTCAACGCCAAGGTTAAAAGTTCCTTTTTGTATTTGCTCAAGGATTTTAATTACATTCTGGTAAGATTTGTTAACGCTGTCAGGGATTTCAGAGAACATCCTGCGGCTGTATAGCTTATAAACAACGAAATCAACGGCAAGATATTTCAATTCATCGGGAATGACAGCGAGCGGAAGGTCGTATCTTCCCCGCAAATAGCCGTCAATGATGTTATCAACGTAGTTTAAGGCGTCGATAATCCTGGAAGAATCAACGGTATCCCCGCCGGAATCATTGGTAAGCTGCGCAAGATCGCTGTTAGAGATGGCGGCTGTTATGTCAGAAATTGAACAATAAGTCATAATTAAACCTCATTAAATTATGATTAACTTTATGGATTATTTCCGGATTTATAGTTATAATTGAAAAATGAAACAAGATGCAATAAAATCGCTTATAAGCAAATTAAAAAATGAAGAATAAGAGATGAGTATTGAAGAAATTATATTATTGATTGGCTCTCTTTATATTTGCGGGCTTATGTTATATATAGCAATACGTTTAAACAAAACTGAAGAAAATATATAGAATAGAAATGAAACAAGATTATATAAAAGAAAAAATTAATCACCATAAAGATATAAAGAATAATTGCTGGACAGCTATTATAGTTTCTCTTAGCGGAACTTTTAAATTTTTATAAAATTATTCTTATTCTTGTTGGAACAGGATTTTTTATTATATTTTTATGCGGATATTTTAATCAACCTGAATTGCTAAATAAATAATTTTATATTTGGCGTAGCGGCTGGCTTCGCCAGCCGCTACGCCTTCTTAAGGACATGCGGCTC
>Ga0209202_1000342_pt1 | contig 40825 bp, 38 predicted proteins | sample AD_UKC032_MetaG_FD_184416 | JGI IMG/M metagenome (GOLD analysis project Ga0209202, IMG submission 184416) | Active sludge microbial communities of municipal wastewater-treating anaerobic digesters from USA - AD_UKC032_MetaG (SPAdes) (version 2) | ecosystem: Engineered > Bioreactor > Anaerobic >... | reverse complement strand
ACCAGGGCTCCAGCGTCAACCTGACCAAATCCTCGATGGCTGAAACCATGCTCTGGGGCATGTTGCTGATGGCGATGTGTTTCTGGATGTATTCGATTGCCGTCGCCTTCATGCGCGTGCGCACCATCATGCTCGAACGCGAGCGCCACACCGACTGGGTCAAGGCCGAATTGACCAAGATCGTCGCGGGAGACGGGAAATGATCCACTGGAACAGTATCTCCGATTTTCTCGCCATGGGCGGCTACGGCTTTTACGTCTGGGGCTCGTTCGGCGCCACGGTGCTGATCATGGCCATTGAACCGATTGTCGTCGCCCGCAATCGAAAGACCACCATCGCCCGCCTCAAGCGTCAGCTGCGCGCCGACGCACGCGCTGAAAACAGGAACGCCGCAGAATGAAATCCCGCCACAAGAAACTCGCGCTAATCGGTGGCGCGCTGGCCATCATCGGCATTATCGCCGCCCTGGTGCTCAACGCGCTGAACAGCAACATCGCCCTTTACATCACGCCGACCGAAGTGGCCGAAGGCAAGGCGCCGCAAGGCAAGCTGTTCCGCATCGGCGGCCTGGTCAAGGAAGGCAGCATCCAGCGCCAGGCCGACGGCGTGACCATCAGCTTCATCATCACCGACACCGCCAAGGACATCCCGGTCGCCTACAAGGGCATCCTTCCCGACCTGTTCAAGGAGGGCAAAGGCGCAGTCGCACAGGGCAAACTCGAAAGCAATGGCACCTTCGTCGCCACCGAGGTACTGGCCAAGCACGACGAAAACTACATGCCGCCGGAAGCCGCCAAGGCCATCGACGACGCCCAGGCCAAGGGCGGTAACAAACACGTTTCTCCGTCCTCCGCCGGCCAACCGAAAGCGAGCTACTGAGCATGATTCCCGAACTCGGCCATTTCGCCCTCATTCTCGCCGCGCTGGTGGCACTGATCCTTGGCACCTTGCCGCTGCTCGGCGCCCATCAAAACCGCCTGGCCTGGGTCGCCGTCGCGCGCCCGGCCGCTTCGGCGCTGGCACTGCTCGTCACCTTTTCCTTCGCCTGCCTGACGCATGCCTTCGTCAATAACGATTTTTCGGTCGTCTATGTCGCGCAGCATTCGAACTCGCTGCTGCCGCTCCAATACCGCGTCGCCGGCGTCTGGGGCGGCCACGAAGGCTCGCTGCTGTTGTGGATGCTGATGCTGACGTGGTGGGCCTTCGCTGTCGCCATGCTGTCGCGCCAGTTGCCGGACGCGATGGTCGCCCGCGTTCTCGGCACACTCGGGCTGGTCGCCTTCGGCTTCCTGCTTTTCATCCTGATCACCTCCAGCCCCTTCGAGCGGCTGCTGCCGGGCGCCGATGAAGGCCGCGACCTCAATCCACTGTTGCAGGATCCCGGCCTCGTCATCCACCCGCCGTTGCTCTACATGGGCTATGTCGGCTTCTCGGTGGCCTTCGCCTTCGCCATCGCCGCGCTGCTTTCCGGCCAGCTCGACGCCGCTTGGGCGCGCTGGTCGCGGCCGTGGACGATGGCCGCCTGGTGCTTCCTGACGCTGGGCATCGCCATGGGCTCGTGGTGGGCATACTACGAACTGGGCTGGGGCGGCTGGTGGTTCTGGGACCCGGTCGAAAACGCTTCCTTCATGCCCTGGCTGGTCGGCACGGCGCTGATCCACAGCTTGGCCGTCACCGAAAAGCGTGGCAGCTTCAAGAACTGGACAGTCCTGCTGGCGATTTCGGCCTTCTCGCTGTCGCTGCTCGGCACTTTCCTGGTTCGTTCAGGCGTCCTCACCTCGGTACACGCCTTCGCCACCGACCCGCGGCGCGGCATCTTCATCCTGATCTTCCTCGTCGCCGTCATCGGTAGCTCGCTGGCGCTGTTCGCCTGGCGCGCACCCAAGGTCGGGCTGGGCGGCCGCTTTGCGCTGGTGTCGCGCGAATCGCTGCTGCTGACCAACAACGTGCTGCTGGTCGTCGCCTGTGCCACCGTGCTGCTCGGCACACTCTACCCGCTGCTCATCGACGCGCTGGGCGTCGGCAAAATTTCGGTCGGCCCGCCGTACTTCAATGCCGTTTTCGTGCCGGTGATGACGCCAATCCTCTTCCTTATGGGCATCGCCCCCTTCGCCCGCTGGAAGGAAGCTTCGGTGCCCGAGATCGCCCGCGCCGTGCGCTGGGCACTGGCCCCGGCCGTCGTCGTCGCCATCGCGATACCGCTGGTTTATGGCACCTGGTCGGCGTTGACCGCGCTTGGCCTGTTGCTGGCGACCTGGATCGTCGCCACCGCCGTTCTCAACTTTGTCGAGCGAGTCCAGCATACGCGCGCCGGTCGCTCGTTCCTGAGCACCGCGCTGCAGCAGCCGCGCAGCTTCTTCGGCATGCACCTGGCCCATATCGGCATCGCCGTCTTCGTCGTCGGCGTCACCATGGTCAGCAGCTTCCAGGATGAAAAGGACGTCAAGATGGCGCCCGGTGACAGCGTCGATGTCGCCGGCTACCACTTCACCTTCAAGGGCGTCCGCGAAGTCGAAGGGCCGAATTACCTTGCGGCGCAAGGCGAGTTCGATCTCTCGGCCAATGGCAAATTCCTGCTCAAGATGAACCCGGAGAAGCGCAATTACGCCTCGTCCGGCATGCCAATGACCGAAGCGGCCATCGATGCCGGCTTTCTGCGTGACGTCTATGTCTCGCTCGGCGAACCGATCGACCGCGACAAACCGGAAGGCGAGTGGGCGGTACGCGTTTACTACAAGCCCTTCGTCGACTGGATCTGGGGCGGTTGCGTGTTGATGGCGCTCGGCGGCCTGCTGGCCATGCTCGACCGCCGCTACCGCATCAAATCCCGCGCTTCGGCGACGGTCACCACCCCGGCAGGAAGCCAACAAGCATGAATCGTTACTACTGGATCCTCGGCGCCTTCGCCGCCCTCGTCGCCCTGCTCGCCATCGGTCTCAAACTTGACCCACGCGACGTACCCTCGCCACTAGTCGGCAAGCCGGCCCCGGCCTTCAACCTGAACGTGCTGGCGACACCGGACAAGACTTTCGGCCCCAAGGACATGCAGGGCAAGGTCTGGCTGCTCAACGTCTGGTCGTCGTGGTGCGTTTCGTGCCGCGCCGAGCACCCGGTATTGGTCGAGTTCGGCAAGAAGGTCGATGTGCCGCTGATCGGCCTCAACTACAAGGAAGTGCGCGGCGACGGCGGTTTCGACATGAGCAAGATGTCGGCCGAGGAAGAAAAGAAACTCGCCTTCGAGCGCGCCAATGCCTGGCTGAATCAGCACGGCGATCCCTACAAGCTGACCGTGATGGATCTCGACGGCCGCGTCGGCATCGACTACGGCGTCTATGGCGTGCCGGAAACCTACGTCATCGACAAGGCTGGCGTCATCCGCATGAAGCACACCGGCCCGATCACGCCGGATATCCTGAGCCAGAAAATTCTGCCGTTGCTGGCGGAGCTCAACAAATGAACATTCGCGCGCTGATCGCCATTTTCATTTTTGCCTGTTTTTTTGGGTCGACCGCAACCAACGCTTCCAGCACTACCGAAGCCGCTCTCGCCGCCGATCCGGTCGCCGAAAAGCGCCTGCAGCACCTCTCCGAGGAGTTGCGCTGCCTGGTCTGCCAGAACCAGACGATTGCCGACTCCAACGCCGAACTCGCCCAGGACTTGCGCCACGAAATTCGCGGGATGATCGCCGCCGGCAAGACCGACAAGGAAATCATCGACTTCATGGTCGTCCGCTACGGCGATTTCGTGCTTTACCGGCCACCGGTCAAGGGCATCACGCTGCTGCTCTGGGGCGGCCCGGTCGCCCTGATGCTGCTCGGCCTCGTCGTGCTGGTTCGCTACCTGCGCCGCCGCGCCACGCGCATCGCCGATGACCGACCGCTGTCCGCCGACGAGACCAGCCGCGCCGACGCGCTGCTCAAGGAAAACACCCAGAAATGATCCAGTTCGCCATTTATGCCACCCTGTTGATCGTGGTGGTCGCCGCCTTCATCCTGCCGCCGCTGTGGCTCGGCCTGCGTGCGCCCAGACCGAAGGCGGAACGCAAGGAAGCCAACCTCGCCATTTTTCGTGACCAGTTGCGCGAGCTGGAGACCGAAAAATCCGAAGGCATGCTCGCCGAAGCCGATTTCGAGCAGGCACGGCGCGAACTGCAGCGCCGCCTGCTGGAAGAAGTCGAGCCGGATGCCGTAACGCAAGCCGCGGCAGCCAGTCACGCCCCCAGCCGCAAGACAGCCATCGCCATCCTGCTGCTGCTGCCGGTCCTGGGGCTGCTCGGCTACGGCTTGCTGGGCAAGCCGCAGGCCCTGGACCCGACGCAGACCGCCGCCCGGCCGAAAATGTCGCCGGAACAGATCAATGCCATGGTCGCCAAGCTCGCCGAACGCATGCAGGCCAACCCGGACGACATGCAGGGCTGGCTGATGCTGGCGCGCTCCTACAAGACCATGGGCCGTTACGAAGACGCCGCCGCCGCCTATGGCAAGGCCGAAAAGGTCGTCAACGACGACCCCGAACTGCTGGCCAGTTATGCCGAAACCCTGGCCATGGCCTCGGGCACGGGCTTGAAGGGCAAGCCCGCGCAACTGATCTCCCGCGCCCTGAAACTCGATCCGAAACAGCCGCATGCACTGTTCCTGGCCGGCGCAGCCGCCATGGAAGCCGGCGACAAAAAGCAGGGTATCGCCTATTGGGAAGCCCTTTTGCCGCAAGTCGAACCTGGTTCGGAAATCGACCAGTTGCTACGCAGCGGCATCGACAAGATGAAACAGGGCAATTAAGGCGTGGTCGACGCCAGCCGCCGGGGATTTTTCCGCGGTCGACCGCGCCCGAAGGCTGAAATCCGCCCGCCCTGGGCGCTCGACGAAGCCGCATTCATCGACGCCTGTACGCGCTGCAACGACTGTCTCGGTGCTTGCCCGGAACATATCGTCGTCGCTGGCGACGGCGGCTTTCCGACCGTCGATTTTCACCGCGGCGAATGCACTTTCTGCGGCGACTGCGCCAGCGCCTGCAAACCTGGCGCGCTGCAGCGGAGCGAAGGGGGCCAGCCGTGGCTACTCAAAGCGTACATCGGCCCGGCCTGCCTGCCGACCAAAGGGGTTGAATGCAGAATCTGCGGCGATTTTTGCGATGCACGCGCCATCCGTTTCACGCCACGACTCGGCGGTGTCCCACTGCCTGAAATCGTTGCGGAAAGCTGCACCGGGTGCGGCGCCTGCGTTGCGCCATGTCCCGTCGCCGCCATCACGATACGCCGTTGAGCAACAGCTTTTTCGGCTACGGCTGCTTACTTGCGGACGCCTGATCCGCTGAATCCAGGGGAGCTACGAGCGGCTGCGGCGAAAATCCGAGCTCGATCATTTCCGCCTCCAGCTTGATGCGCAGGATCAGCAGGCCGTGCAGGGTTTCGCGCGCCTTGTCGGCAGCCCAGGTGTCATGGTGGACGCGCAGGCAGGCCTCGATTTCACCACGATTCGCCAGATCGACACCACACACTGCGGCGTAGTGGCGAATCTCGTGATCCATATCGGCCAGTTCTCGCTCATAATGTTCGAATCCGCTCATGGTCGAAGAATATCCTGAAAGGAGCCTCCATGCACCGGCTACACTTGCCCGGATCAAAAAGCTCGTCCGCGCCTGCCTTCACCGAGCCGGGTGCGGCAGAAACTTGGCTTGCCGGATTGGCGCCGAAGTCGGCTGGGGAAGCACAGGCGGCAATTCTCGAACAGATCGAGGCCCTCGATGGCAGCGACCTGCCGCCGCCGCAGATAATCACCCTGCTCAACGTACTACGCAGTGCCGCGGTACCGCGCCAGGCGATCGCCGAAGTCAGCTTCACACGCAAACCGCTGCCCATGGCGCCGGATGAGGAGCGCGCTTTCGAAGTGGCGCAACAATTATGGACGCGGCTGGGCATCGCTTACCTGCGGCTGACGCCGCAGTGTACGCCGGCCAATCGTTGCCTGCCGTTGCACCGCGCCGTGACGGCATTCAGGGTCGCCGACCGCTGCCATTTTCTCGCCGCCCGGTCCTGCCCGAAGCTGCTGGATACACTCTATCTATCGGCTTTTTCGACCGCTGAAGCGAACGGGATTTTGCGGCGGCCGCTGCTCGACTCCGATTACCCACAACACGGCAAGGGCACTATTTCCGGACAGCTGGCCTGGGCTTTCCTGGTACGCGCAACCGACCCCTACCATTTATCGGCCATCCAGCTCCAGGTGGTCAATCGGGCCTTCAGCCGCTGGCGGGAACTGCTGACTTTCGAGACCCCCACCGGAATCCGCAAACACGCCTATCACCTGGACATTGCCAAGTTGCTAGGTGAAGAACTACCGGCCGAGATTCCCCACTTTCTCGACATGCGCGTCGTTGTGCACAAGTTGGCTCAGCGCATCAAGAAGCTCGAGGACGGCGAATCGCCGGAAGCGCTCAAGCTCGGTCGTTTCCTGTCCGCCGCTGCCGCCACACGCCTGCTCAAGGACATCGAAAAGCATCTGCACCCCCGTCGCAACGGTGAATCATCGGCAAGCGGGGAACTCGATGTGGTATTCGGCGGTGAAGACGCCTATGGACTCCTCAACAACAAGACGCTCAATTCGCTCGAAACCGAGGGCGCTGCCGACCGCTCGCTGAGCTATCAACGCATGGCCCAGTTCGGCTTCGACAGGGTGTCGCAGATGCCGACGGCCGTCACCAAGAAGCTCGGTATTCCCAGCGAGCGCTGGCGTCTGGCCGATGGCATCGCGACGCGGGCACCGGATACCAGCGAGAGCCGTCTCCTTGCGCCCAGCCTGATCGCCGCCCGGATCGCCGACGGCAAACCGACACTAGGCGTTCTGGCCAGCCTGCGCGCCGATCACGATGGCCGCCTCGCTGCCCATTTGCGGTGGCAGAACGGAACGGTCGAGGCCGGTACGCTCAAACGCCTGGCCCCGCGCGGTAACAAGCTGATTCGCGTACCTGCCTTCCTGATCGAGGAAGAGGGCGAATACTCGCTGATCGTACCCGCTGACGCCGGCGTCCGGCTCGGTGTCGTCGTCGAACTCACCGGCACCACGATCGGCGAACTGGTACCCACCGAAATTCTCGAGCGCGGTACCGACTTCGTTCATTACGCCGGCAAGCCAAAATAAAAAGCCCATCCGGAGACGGGCTTTGTCAGTTGCGGTCGACGGCTGATTTCAGGCAAAAATCAGCCGTTGGCGATCATCATTCGAATTCGATGATGATCTGGTCCACGGTCAGACTCTCGCCGGCTGCAGCCGAGATCTTCTTGACTTTGCAGTCCTGGTCGGCCTTCAGGATGTTCTCCATCTTCATGGCCTCGATCACCGCCAGCTTCTCGCCGGCCTTCACATCCTGACCGACCGTGACCGCCACTTCACGCAGCAGGCCGGGCATCGGGGACATCAGGAATTTGGAGAGATCCGGTGCCTGTTTTTCCGGCATCAGGGCCAGCAATTCGGCGGCGCGGGCGCTCATGATCATGAAATCGGCGCGCGTACCCCAGTGGAACAGGCTGTACTTGGTCTTGTGGCGCTCGACCTGCAGCGTGAATTCCTCGCCGTTGCAGGTGCCGTTGAACAGCGATTCGCCCAGCTTCCAGTCGGACAGGATCTCGTACTGCTCGCCCTTGTATTCGACATGGTAGCCGCCGGGAATCTGGCGGGCGGTAACCGGATGGTGCTCGTTTCCTTCCTTGTTCAGGCGGACAACCATCCACTGGTCGCCGACGATGCGCTCGTGACCCTGCAGTTGGCCGGTGATCGAAGCGGAACGGTCGGTGAAGGCGCGGTAGACGTAGGCGGCGACCGAGACCAGCAGTGCCGGATCGTCGTGCGGCACCATCGAGGCATCGAAGCCCGTCGGATAGTGCTTGGGAATGAAGCCTGTGTCGAATATGCCGGAATGGAAAACCGGGTGCTGCATCAGCGCCGCCTGGAACGGGATGTTCGATGAGATGCCGCGGATCACGAAGCCGTTCAGCGCGTCGCGCATGCGGGCGATCGCCTGCTCGCGGGTCGCACCGTGCACGATCAGCTTGGCGATCATCGAGTCGTAGAACATCGATATTTCGCCGCCGTCATAGACACCGGTATCGACGCGCACCTGACCCGGGATTTCCTTCGGCGGCTGGAATTTGACCAGACGACCAGTGGAAGGCAGGAAGCCGCGGAACGGGTCTTCGGCGTTGATCCGGCATTCCATGGCCCAACCGTTGATCGGCACGTCGGCCTGGGACAGCGGCAGCTTCTCGCCATAGGCGACGCGGATCATCTGCTCGACGAGGTCAAGGCCGGTAATCAGTTCAGTGACTGGGTGCTCGACCTGCAGGCGGGTGTTCATTTCCAGGAAGTAGAACTCCTTGGTCGCACCGGAAACGACGAACTCGACCGTACCGGCCGATTCGTAATTCACCGCACGGGCCAGGGCCACGGCCTGTTCGCCCATTGCCTTGCGCATTTCCGGATCGACGAAGGGGCTCGGCGCCTCTTCGATGACCTTCTGGTGACGGCGCTGGATCGAGCAATCGCGCTCGTTCAGGTAAACGTAGTTGCCGTGCGAATCGCCGAGCACCTGGATTTCGATGTGGCGCGGTTCCAGCACGTACTTTTCGATGAAGACGCGGTCGTCGCCAAAGGAGTTACGCGCTTCATTGACGCAGGACGAAAAGCCTTCGTGGGCTTCGGCATCGTTGTAGGCAACGCGCAGACCCTTGCCACCGCCGCCGGCCGAGGCCTTGATCATCACCGGGTAGCCGATGCCCTGGGCAATCTTGACGGCTTCGTCAGGACCAGCGATGGCGTCGTTGTAACCCGGGATGGTGTTGACCTTGGCATCGATAGCCAGCTTCTTGGACTCGATCTTGTCGCCCATTTTTGCGACCGAATAGTGCTTCGGACCGATGAACTTGATGCCTTCTTCTTCCAGACGGCGCGAGAAGGTGGCGTTCTCGGACAGGAAGCCGTAACCCGGGTGGACGGCCTGAGCACCCGTCTGCTTGCAGGCAGCGATGATCTTGTCCATAACCAGATAGGACTCTTTCGAGGCGGCCGGGCCGATACAGATGGCTTCGTCAGCCAGATCGACGTGCAGGGCGTCCTTGTCGGCCTCGGAATAGACAGCGACGGTCTTGATACCCATCTTGCGGGCGGTCTTGATGACGCGGCAGGCAATTTCGCCGCGGTTTGCGATCAGAATTTTAGTGAACATGTATAACCCTTAATTCAGAGTGACTGAGCAATTTGGGGCGCGCAGGGCGAGGCGGCGACGAGACAGTACGCCAGTACGGCGAGGAGCAGACGAGGAAGCCAACGAAGTCATGCGCGATGCCAAACTGGTCAGAGAGGAATGTTGCCGTGCTTGCGCCAGGGGTTGTCGAGTTTCTTGTCGCGCAGCATGGCCAGCGAGCGGGCGATCCGCTTGCGGGTGGCGTGCGGCATGATGACGTCGTCGATGAAGCCACGGGCGCCGGCCACGAACGGGTTGGCGAACTTTTCCTTGTACTCGGCTTCGCGCTCGGCGAGTTTGGCCGGATCGTTCTTTTCCTCGCGGAAGATGATCTCGACCGCGCCCTTCGGACCCATGACCGCGATTTCGGCCGACGGCCAGGCAATATTGACATCGCCGCGCAAATGCTTGGACGACATCACGTCGTAGGCGCCGCCGTAGGCCTTGCGGGTAATCACGGTGACCTTGGGCACGGTGCACTCGGCGTAGGCGTAGAGCAGCTTGGCGCCGTGCTTGATGATGCCACCGTATTCCTGGGTGGTGCCCGGCATGAAGCCCGGCACATCGACGAAGGTCACGACCGGAATATTGAAGGCGTCGCAGAAGCGCACAAAACGGGCAGCCTTGATCGACGACTTGATGTCCAGGCAGCCGGCCAGCACCAGCGGCTGGTTGGCGACGATACCGACCGGATGGCCGTCGATGCGGCCAAAACCGATGATGATATTCTTGGCGTAATCCGGTTGAAGTTCGAAGAAATCGCTGTCATCGACCACTTTGACCAGCAGTTCCTTCATGTCGTACGGCTTGTTGGCGTTGTCCGGAACCAGGGTGTCCAGCGAATAATCCATGCGGTCGGCCGGATCGTTGGTCGGCGTGACCGGCGGCTTTTCCTTGTTGTTGGCCGGCACAAAATTCATGAAGCGGCGCAGCATGGAAAGGGCTTCGACATCGTTCTCGAAGGCCAGGTCGGCAACACCGGACTTGCTGGTGTGGGTCACTGCACCGCCCAGTTCTTCTGCAGTCACGTCTTCGTGAGTCACGGTCTTGACGACTTCCGGACCAGTCACGAACATGTAGGACGAGTCCTTGACCATGAAAATGAAGTCGGTCATCGACGGCGAATAGACCGCGCCACCGGCGCAGGGACCCATGATCATCGAGATCTGCGGCACGACACCGGAGGCCATGACGTTGCGCTGGAATACGTCGGCGTAACCGCCGAGGGAGGCAACGCCTTCCTGGATGCGGGCGCCGCCCGAGTCGTTCAAGCCGATCACCGGCGCACCGACCTTCATCGCCTGATCCATGACCTTGCAGATCTTCTCGGCGTGGGTTTCCGACAGCGAACCGCCGAACACCGTGAAATCCTGCGAGAAAACGAAGACCAGACGGCCGTTGATGGTGCCATAGCCGATCACGACGCCATCGCCCGGGGTCTTTTCAGCCTGATCCATGCCGAAGTCGACACAGCGATGTTCTTTGAACATGTCCCATTCTTCGAACGAGCCCGGATCGAGCAACAGCTCGATCCGTTCGCGGGCGCTCAGTTTGCCCTTCTTGTGCTGGCTGTCGATGCGCTTCTGGCCACCGCCGAGGCGGGCCAGTTCACGCTTTTTTTCCAGCTGACGAATGATGTCGTGCATAAAAAACTCCCTCTGAGTTGCGACTATTAGTGTTTCAGGTAGTCGAGCAGCGCATACGCGGCGGCGGCCGGGGTCGTATGGCCCTCCTCGACGGATCGGGTGAAAGCGGGCAGGTTTTCCTGCACGCGCGGGTGATGACGGAAATGCTGGCGCAGGCCGGAGTCGATCAATTGCCACATCCAGCTCAGTGCCTGGTGCTGGCGCTTGGCGGCGAATTCGCCGGTCGGCTTGAGCGCTGACTGGTATTTCTCGACCTGTTCCCAGAAATCGACGATGCCTTCCTTGTGCAAGGCGCTGAGTGCAATGACCGGCGGCGCCCAGTTCGGGGATGCCGGACGCAGCATGTGCAGCGCATTGCGCCACTGGGCGCGGACGACGGCAGTCGCCTGCTTGTCGATGTCGGCCTTGTTGATGACCACCAGGTCGGCAATCTCGACAATGCCCTTCTTGATCGCCTGCAGGTCATCGCCGGCATTCGGCAATTGCAGCAGGCAGAACATGTCGACCATGCCGGCCACAGTCGTTTCGCTTTGCCCGACGCCGACCGTCTCGATGATGAGCACGTCGTAGCCGGCCGCTTCGCAGAGCAGCATGGCCTCGCGCGTCTTCTCGGCGACGCCGCCGAGCGAACCGGCCGACGGGCTGGGGCGGATGAAGGCCTCCTCGCGCTGGCTCAATAGCTCCATGCGCGTCTTGTCGCCGAGGATGGAGCCGCCTGTCACGGTCGACGACGGATCGATGGCCAAAACCGCGAGCTTCTTGCCCTGTTCGATCAGCCAGACACCAAGGGCTTCAATGAAGGTGGACTTGCCCGCCCCCGGCACACCGGAAATGCCGATGCGGACCGCATTGCCGGTTTTCGGCAAGAGCGCCGTCAGCACCTGCTGCGCGCGCTGCTGATGGTCGGCACGGGTCGATTCGATCAGCGTGATGGCCTTGGCCAGCGAACGACGCTGACCCGCCAGCACGCCGTCGACCAGCGACTGGTCGGCAGCGGACAGGAGATTGGCACGCACCGGCGCTTCGTCCAGTTTCATCCGGACTTAGGTACGTGCTTTGCGAATTTCTTCCAGCACGCGCTTGGCCGAATCCTCGATGCGCGTGCCCGGCCCGAAGATGGCCTTGGCGCCAGCGGCATAAAGCGCATCGTAATCCTGCGCCGGAATCACGCCGCCGGCGAAGACGATGATGTCGTCTGCACCCTGGGCCTTCAGCGACTGGATGATCTGCGGCACCAGGGTCTTGTGACCGGCCGCCAAGGACGAACAGCCGATGGCATGCACGTCGTTCTCGATGGCTTGGCGGGCGGCCTCTTCGGGGGTCTGGAAGAGCGGACCCATGTCGATGTCGAAGCCGAGGTCGGCATAGGCGGTGGCGACGACCTTGGCACCGCGGTCATGCCCGTCCTGGCCGAGCTTGGCGATCATGATACGCGGGCGGCGGCCTTCTTCTTCGGCGAACTTGGCGACATCGGCCTTGATCTGTTCCCAGCTTTCCTGACCTTCCACGACACCTCCGTACACTCCAGAAATGGTCTGATTGTTGGCGCGGAAACGACCGAAAATCTTTTCCATGGCATCCGAAACCTCGCCGACCGTGGCGCGCAGGCGGATGGCCTTGACGGTCAGGTCGAGCAGGTTGCCTTCGCCGGTTTCAGCAGCCTTGGTCAATGCCTCCAAAGCGGCGTTGACCGCTGCCGTGTCGCGGGTGGCACGAATCTGCTTGAGGCGGGCGACCTGCGCGTCGCGCACGGCATGGTTGTCGATATCGAGGATGTCGATCGCGTCTTCCTTGGCCAGCTTGTATTTGTTGACGCCGACGATGACGTCCTTACCCGAGTCGATGCGCGCCTGCTTGTCGGCGGCACAGGTTTCGACCTGCATCTTGGCCCAGCCGGATTCGACGGCCTTGGTCATGCCGCCCATCGCCTCGATTTCCTGAATGATGCCCCAGGCCTTGTCGGCCATGTCCTGGGTCAGCTTTTCCATCATGTAGGAGCCCGCCCACGGATCGATCACGTTGGTGATGTGGGTTTCTTCCTGAATGATCAGCTGCGTGTTGCGGGCGATGCGGGCCGAGAACTCGGTCGGCAGCGCGATGGCTTCGTCGAGCGCGTTGGTATGCAGCGACTGGGTGCCGCCGAAGACCGCCGCCATCGCTTCGATGGTCGTGCGCACGACGTTGTTGTACGGGTCCTGCTCGGTAAGCGACCAGCCAGAAGTCTGGCTATGCGTGCGCAGCATCATCGACTTCGGGCTCTTGGCATTGAAGCCGGACATGATGCGGTGCCACAGCAGACGGGCGGCGCGCATCTTGGCGATTTCGAGATAGAAGTTCATGCCGACCGCCCAGAAGAAGGACAGACGGCCAGCAAAGGTGTCGACGTCCATGCCGGAAGCGACCCCGGTGCGCACGTATTCCATGCCGTCAGCCAGCGTGAAGGCCAGTTCGATGGCCTGGTTGGCGCCGGCTTCTTGGATGTGATAACCCGAAATCGAGATGGAGTTGAACTTCGGCATGTTCTGCGCCGTATAGGCGAAGATGTCGGCAATGATCTTCATCGACGGCTTGGGCGGATAGATGTAAGTGTTCCGCACCATGAACTCTTTGAGAATGTCGTTCTGGATCGTGCCAGACAACTGCTCCTGCTTTACGCCCTGCTCCTCGGCGGCCACGATGTAGCCAGCTAGGATCGGCAGCACGGCGCCGTTCATCGTCATCGACACGGAAATCTTGTCGAGCGGGATACTGTCGAACAGGATCTTCATGTCCTCGACCGAGTCGATGGCCACGCCGGCCTTGCCGACGTCACCGGTGACGCGGGCGTTGTCCGAATCGTAGCCACGGTGCGTGGCCAGGTCGAAAGCAACGGAAACGCCCTGGCCGCCGGCGGCCAGCGCCTTGCGGTAGAAGGCATTGGAGGCCTCGGCGGTGGAAAAACCGGCGTACTGGCGGATCGTCCACGGTTTGACCGCGTACATCGTCGGCTGCGGGCCGCGCAGGAAGGGGGCGACGCCCGGCAGGGTGTCGGCGAATTCGAGATTTTGCGTGTCCTGCCTGGTATAGAGCGCCTTCACGGCGAGGCCTTCGGGGGTGTTCCACACCAGATTGTTAACGTCACCACCGGGCGACTGCTTGGCCGCAGCCTTTTCCCAGACATCCAGGTTATTGGAATCAAAGAACTTTTCAGACATGAGATACCCCTCGCCGATTCGATTTTTTCGGGCCGATGATGCAGAATTCAAAATTCTACGCTTTCGGGCCCGGATTGACCTACCAAATAGTGCATAATACTTTATCCATAATTATGGGAGCAAGTCGGCAGAGAACCGGCTGCGCCTGCAGAGACAACACCAGACCATGACCCGCATCGCACCCACCGCGCTCTATCAGGAAGTGGCAGAACGTCTGCGGCAACGCATTTTCGCCCACGAACTGACGCCGGGCACCTGGATCGACGAGCAAAAGCTGGCCGAGCAGTACGGCATTTCCCGTACGCCCTTGCGCGAGGCGCTGAAGGTGCTGGCCTCTGAGGGGCTGGTCGAACTGAAGCCGCGTCGCGGCTGTTACGTCACCGAAATATCCCGACAGGATCTCGACGACATTTTTCCGCTGATGGCACTGCTGGAAGGGCGCTGTGCCGCCGATGCCGTGCGGCGCGCCAGGCCGGCCGACATCAAGGGCCTGCAGGAAATCCACGAGCGCCTCGAGGCAGCGGCACGGGAAGGGCGTATCGATGCCTTCTTCGAGTCCAATCAGGAATTCCATCGCCGTATCCAGGAACTCGCCAACAATCGCTGGCTGCTGTCGGTGATCCAGGATTTGCGCAAGGTGCTCAAGCTTTCGCGGTTGCATTCGCTGTCGCTCGAAGGCCGGCTGCAGCAGTCGCTGGATGAGCATCGCGGCATCATGGCCGCCTTTGCGGCAGGCGATGGCGCGAAAGCCGAAAAACTGATGCACGACCACCTGCTGTCGGGGCGCGAAGCCCTGGCCCGGATGGACAGCAATGCTACCAAAGCCGCTTGAATTCGCGCCAGCGGCCGGTTGCGGTCGACCCTCAAAAATAACCAAAAATGATGATAAAAACCCTGGCGGGCGAACCGGCCAGGGTTTTTGCTAAGCGCTACTGATTAGTGGCTGGCAGCGCCTGAGGCACCGTAACCCGTTTGGGCACGGACGTACTGATCTTCAAACGCTTCGATTTCCTTCCCGGCGCGCACGCTCGAGTCGGTCTTCGAGAAGACGTATGCGAGCAGGAAGGCGATCGGCATCGCGAATAGCGCCGGCTGTGTGTAGGGGAAGAGCGCGGCCTTGTTGCCGAGCACATCGACCCACACCGACTTCGACAGGACGACGAAGACGACTGCCGAAACCAGGCCACCGTAGCCGCCGAACAGCGCACCCCGGGTGGTCAGGCCTTTCCAGTACATCGACAGAATCAGCACCGGGAAGTTGGCCGCCGCGGCGACGCCGAAGGCCAGGCCGACCATGAAGGCGATGTTCTGCTTCTCGAACAGGATGCCAAGGATGATGGCGACGAAGCCGAGGCAGATCGTGGCGATCTTGGAGACGCGGATTTCCGCAGCTTCCGATGCCGTACCCTTCTTGATGACGCGGGCGTAGAGGTCATGCGAGATCGCCGAAGCACCGGCCAGCGCCAAACCGGAAACCACCGCCAGGATGGTGGCGAAGGCAACCGCCGCCAAGAAGCCAAGCAGCATGTTGCCGCCGACCGCCTTGGCCAGGTGCATGGCAACCATGTTGCCGCCACCGATCAGCTTGCCGCCGACCTTGCCGGCCTCGAAGAAATCCGGGTTCTGGCCGACGATCAGGATGCCGCAGAGACCCATGATGAAGATGACGTTGAAGAAGTAGGCAACGAAGCCAGAGGCGTAAAGCACCGATTTGCGCGCTTCCTTGGCGTCGGTCACAGTGAAGAAGCGCATCAGGATGTGCGGCAGTCCGGCGGTGCCGAACATCAGGCCGAGGCCGAGCGAGATGGCGGTTACCGGGTCGGCCAGCAGGCTACCCGGATACATCAGCTTGGGACCCAGCTTGTGAACCGCAGTCGCCTTTTCCAGCAGATTTTGATATGAAAAGCCGAACTGGCTAAATGCCAGCACCATGACCAGCGTCCCGCCAGCCAGCAGCATGCAGGCCTTGATGATCTGCACCCAGGTCGTCGCGACCATGCCGCCGAAGGTCACGTATACCATCATCAGGATACCGACAGCGAAGATGGCGACGTTGTATTCGAGGCCGAAGAGCAGTTTGATCAGCTGGCCGGCGCCGACCATCTGGGCGATCAGGTAGAAGCAAACGACAGTCAGCGAGGAAATCGCCGCCATCGTCCGCACCTTGCCTTGGTCGAGGCGATAGGCGGTGATGTCCGAGAAGGTGAACTTGCCCAGATTGCGCAGGCGTTCGGCCATCAGGAACAGGATGATCGGCCAGCCGGCGAAGAAGGCCAGCATGTAGATGTAGCCGTCGTAGCCCTGGGTATAAACCATCGCCGTCAGACCGAGCAGCGTGGCGGCCGACATGTAGTCGCCAGCGATCGCCAGGCCGTTCTGGAAGCCGGTGATGCCACCGCCGGCCGTGTAGAAGTCGGCAGTCGACTTGGTGCGGCTGGCCGCCCAGTAGGTAATGCCCATCGTCATCGTGACGAAGATGCAGAACATGATGATGGCGTGCCAGTTGGTCGCCTGGATTTCAGTCTGCGCCACGGCATCGGCGGCGAGCGTCGCGAACGGTATGCTCGCCAGGGCGAGCGCGTAGAGGATCTTGCGCATCATTTGTTGTCCTTCCACGCTTCTTTGACGATTTCCTGGGTCAGCGCGTCGAACTCGCCGTTGGCACGCTTGACGTAGACCGCCGTCAGCACCCAGAAGAAAATGAACATGAACAGCTCGACCGCGACACCCACCGTCAACATCGAGCCCTCGGAAACCGGTTGGCCAAGCGAAGTCGGATTGAAGGCAACGGTCAGCACGAAACCATAGAACATCACGAGAACGATGGCGGCCAGCGTCCAGGCGAAACGCCCGCGGCGCGCCACCAGTTCCCGAAACTTCGGGTTGGCCCGCATCCGTTCGTACATTGCACTGCTCATGAATGCACCCCCTGCATGTAGTTGAAATATTTTGAACCATTAACCGTAGTCCAGAATTTTCGGGGAAGACTTGATCCAGGTCTACTAAACCTATAATTGCCGTGCCCATTGAAACGAGCCAAGGAAATTCGCATGAGTACGGTCGACCTTTCGCGCGACGGCGAAATCGCCACACTGACCCTGAACAATCCGGACAAGCTGAACGCCATCGACCTCGCCATGTGGGTCGAGCTGGCTCGCCTGGCCGGACAACTGTCTGCCGACTCCGGCGTGCGCTGCATCGTCGTGCGTGGCGACGGTGATGCGGCCTTCGCCGCTGGAGGCGACCTCGAGGAATTCGTCACCGGCCGCGCCACGCTTGAACAGGCGCTGCATTATCACGGGCAGGTCGCTGAAGCACTGAATGCCATCGCCGAATGTCCGCATCCGACGGTGGCGCTGATCCAGGGCGCCTGCATCGGCGGCGGGCTGGAAATCGCCGGCGCCTGCGACCTGCGCATTTGCGGCGAATCGGCACGCTTTGGCGCCCCGATCAATCGCCTCGGCTTCTCGATGTACCCGGGCGAAATGGAAGGGCTGCTCAAGCTGGCCGGCGCCGCCGTGATGAAGGAAATTCTGCTCGAGGGACGCATCCTGAATGCCACCGAGGCCTACGGAAAGGGGCTGGTCACGCGTGTCGTCCCCGACCCGCAAGTCATCGATGAAACCTACGCCACCGCCCGTCGCATCTGCGCCGGCGCGCCGCTGGTCGCCGGCTGGCACAAGCAGTGGATTCGCCGCCTGCAGAGCGGCGTCCCGTTAAGCGATGCGGAAAAAGCCGCGTCTTTCGCCTTCCTCGAAACCGAAGATTACCGGGAAGGGCTGGCCGCTTTCCTGGAAAAGCGCAAGCCGACGTTCAAGGCACGCTGATCAACCGCCAAACACCGTAAACAGCATTTTGGCCGAGAGCAGCATAAGTATGCCGGCGAAGATTTTCTTGAGCGTGGACACTGGCAGACGATGCGCCAGCCGGGCACCATAGGGTGCGGTAAAGACGGAAACCAGGCTGATCAACACCAGCGCCGGCAGGAAAACATAGCCAAGGGACCAAGCCGGCAGGCCGGCACTTCCCCAACCATTGACGAGGTAGCCGGCAGCGCCCGCCAAGGCAATCGGCAAGCCGATGGCTGCCGAGGTACCGATGGCGTTCTGCATCCTGACATTGCACCAGGTCATAAACGGTACCGACAATGACCCCCCGCCGATCGCCACCAGGGCGGAAACCAGGCCGATGCCCGAACCGACGCCCGCCATACCGAGCGCGCCGGGCAACTCTCGCGACGGCTTGGGCTTGACGTTGAGGATCATCTGCAGCGACACGTAGGCCATGAAGCATGCAAAAAAGATCGCCAGTGGCCGAGTTGGCATCGAAGAGGCAACGAAGGTTCCGCCAAAAGTGCCGAGAAGAACGCCGGGCGTAATGCCCTTGACGATGTCCCAGCGCACTGCGCCATGCGCGTGATGAGCCCGCAGGCTGGCAATCGACGTCAGGACGATGGCTGCCATCGACGTGCCGAGCGCCAGATGAACCATATGTTCCCGAGGAAAACCCTGCGCCGCGAACATCGTGGTCAGCAAGGGCACCATGATGCCCCCCCCGCCAACCCCCAACAGGCCGGCAAAAAAGCCGACGAACGCCCCCAGCAACAAGTACGCGGCAAGCCATTCGATACTCATCGTCTACCTTTTCATTTCTTCGATGCCGAGCAGTTGCACGGTGATGAATCGCCATTCTTCATCGCTAACCGGCGTGATCGACAGCCGGTTGCCACGGGCGAGGAGACGCATGTCGGCAAGTTCCGGATACTGGCGCAGTTCGGCCAGCGGAACGTAGCGCGTTTTCTTGACGAAGCGGACGTCGCGCAGCCACCAGCGCGGCTGCTCGGGTTTGGATTTCGGGTCGAAATAAGGGTCGACCGCAGCAAACTGGGTAGCGTCCGGATAAGGCTCTGAACAGACCTCGCAGATGCCGGCGATGCCCGGTTCGGGGCAACCGGAATGGTAGAAGAAGGCGAGGTCGCCGATCCGCATCGCTTCCCGCATGAAATTGCGCGCCTGGTAGTTGCGCACGCCGAACCAGGGAAAGTTCTGCTCGGGGGCGGCGGCGAGATCGTCGATCGACACCTCGTCCGGCTCCGATTTCATCAACCAGAAACCCATCGTTTCAGGAAAGACCTTCGTTCATTTTTCGGCCAAAAAAAAGGCCCCCGCAAGTGCCGTCAGACCGGCATCCTGAACCTGGGTTCAGAGTGGCTGCTTTCCTCCCGCTTCAGGACCACCCGACGAAGGGCGTTCACAACAGCGGTTTCAATGGTCCGCAACCGATGCCAATTAGCATTGGTTCAAGGAATCTATGGTCTAGACAAACACCGCAGGGGACGCTCGGCGGGCGGCGCCGGGGTCAGCGGCAAATGACTACAGGTCCAGTTGCTGCTGGGGCGCAAGCACGGAACTGATCCGTGCTCCCATGTCGTCGATTCTACGCCTTGCGTCGGAAGTATCAACCGCCTCGCCGATTTCTTTTTCGGCGCCAACCGAAGGCGCTGAAAGATGCTCGTGGGCGATATTGAGCGCCGCCATCACGGCCACGCGTTCGGCAATGGTGCTCTTGGTGCGCTGGGCGATCTCGCGCATCTTGTTGTCGACCAGATCGACCGCCGCCAGCAGCGCCTCGCGCTCCTCAGGGGTACAGGCCACGCGGTATTCGCGACCCATGATATTCACATCGAGAAAGTTCGGCTCCGCGCTCATCTCAGGCATCCTCGGGCAGCTTGTCCATCAGGCCTTCGAGACGCTCACGGGCGACCGTCATCGTCTGGCGCAGGTGCAGGCGCTCGGACTCGGCTGCCGCAATCTGGTTTTTCAGCACTTCGTTCTCGGCGCGCAACTGGTGAACCAGGGCAAGCACCTGTTCGATCTTGGCTTCGAGGGCATCGAGTTCCGTATTCATGGCGCGCACTATAGAGTCTAAAACAGCGTGTGGTCAAGGACTAAGCCTTTATTCTGAAAGTGCTTTGTCGGGATGTCGGCGAGAAGTTTCTGATGCATCGCAACAACGGCCGATGTAGAATGCGCGCCGTGTCAGGTGCTGCGGAAGGATTCTCCAACCGCGGTTAAACGGGAAAGCGGTGCGTCTCCGAGGAGACCAAGCCGCTGCTGCCCCCGCAACGGTAAGTAAGTGCGGACGTGCCATAACGCCACTGGGTTCTCCCTGGGAAGGCGGCGCGTCAAGACTTGCGAGCCCGGATACCGGCCTGGGACAAACCAGCGGAAGTACCACGGGGGTGTGGTGCCGGGCCTCGACCTGCGTTCATCCTCCCGATGCTTCCTTTTCAGTCATTCCGGCATGCGGGGACGCCCGCCGGGAAAGGGAGAATCATGAATCCACGTCTCACGCCGCTCGCCGCGGCACTATCCATTGCCTTCGTGGCACCCGCCCAGGCCCAGACCGCTGATCTCGATCCGGTCATCGTCACGGCCACCCGTTTCAGCGAACCGGACACCAATGTTGCGGCCAACGTCAGCGTCATCACGCGTGACGACATCCGCAGCACTCCGGCCTACGATCTGCCGAGCATGCTCAAGGGCAGCGCCGGCGTTGGCGTGCGTTCGCTTTACGGCAGCCTGGGCATCGATTCGACGATCGACATCCGCGGCTTCGGCGAGACCGCCGGCAGCAACACCCTGATCCTGCTCGACGGCCAGCGCATGAACCCGATCGACATGGGCAGTGTCAGTTGGTCGGCGATCCCGCTCGACAGCGTGCAGCGCATCGAAGTCATGCGTGGCGCCGGTACCGTGCTGTACGGTGACAAAGCGACCGGCGGCGTGGTCAACATCATCACCGACAAATCCGGCACGCCGCGCTTCGGAGCGACGGTCGGCATCGGCAGCTACGACACCCAGACCGTCGACCTCAACGGCGCCTTCGGCAACGAAACCGGCTATGCCAACGCCTTCGCCCACTATGCCCACACCGGCGGCTGGCGCGAGAACTCGCAGGCCGAGCAGGCCGCCCTCAGCGGACGTGGCGGACTCTACGTCGGCAAAGGCGAGGTGTTCCTCGACTATGCGCTTTTCAACAGCATGAGCGGCCTGCCCGGCCCGCTGCTCAGTGCCGCCTACCAGGCCAATCCGAAAACGGCGAGTACGCCCTACGATTCGCAGCGCAGCGATGGCTACCGCGTGCGCCCCGGCGTCGCGCTGCCGCTCACCGACACCTTGCGCTTCGAGGCCGAGGTTTCCTACGACCGACAAGACCAGCATGCCAACTACGTCTCCTTCGCCAGCCAGGCCGAGCGCACCCGCGACAACTGGTCGGTGACCCCGCGCCTGCGCTGGCAGCACGGGCTGGGCGGCCTCAAGAGCGAGACCGTGGCGGGCATCGACTACTACTCTGGCGAGGTCAACGCGACCTACAGTTCTTCCGCCGCCCAGAACGCCAAGCAGGACAGCACCGGCTTCTATTTCCAGAACATCACCGAATGGGTCGCCGGGCTGTCCACCACCCTTGGCGCCCGTAGCCAGCGCGTCGACCAGTCGGCGTCACAGGATGCCTACCCCGGATTCTGGGGAATGCAGCCGGCGATGAACGGCAACGCCGAATACACCCGCAGTGCCTGGGATCTCGGCCTCAGCTACGCCGGCGACGGCTGGCGCACCTACGCCAAGGGCGGCACCACCTTCCGCTTCGCCAATACCGACGAACTGTTCGGCTACGACCCGTTCACCGGCAACCCGACCTTCGCCGGCAATCTCAAGCCGCAGACCGGCACGCTCGGCGAAATCGGCGGCAGCTTCAGCACCGGGCCGGTCACCGGTCGTGCTGCGCTGTACCGGATGAACCTGGAAGACGAAATTGCCTACGACGGTTCGCTGTTCTCCAACGTCAACCTCGACAAGACCCGCCGCCAGGGCCTCGAACTCGAAGGCGACTGGCGCATCGTGCCCTCCGTCCTGGCGCGCCTGACCTACACCTACACCGACGCGACCTTCCGCCAAGGCGTCTACAACGGCAACCAGATTCCGCTGGTGCCCAACAACAAGGCCAGTGCCCGCCTGACCTGGGACGGCAACGCCCTCGGCGCCTACACGGTGGTGGTCAATTATGTCGGCCAGCAGTATTACAGCGGCGACTTTGCCAATGCCCACGACAAGATGCCCGGCTACACCACGGCCGATTTCATGGGATCGTGGAACTTCAAGCCATGGACGGTCACCGCGCGCCTGCTCAATGCCTTCAATGAAAAGTACTCGCCGTATGCCGGATATTCGACCTTCCAGTCCGACTACTATTACTATCCGGCGGATGGCCGTACCTTCCTGATGACCGCGAGCTACAACTTCCGCTGATGCCCAACCACCGCCGCGCCTTCCTGATTCTCGCCATCCTCGTGCTGCTGGCACTGGCGAGTTTCTGGGCGGCGCTGGCGGCTGGCAGCATTCCGGTCGCGGCGACCGACATTCTCGCCGCCCTGCTCGGGCAGGACGCCCCCGGCGCCGACATCGTCCGTCAATTGCGCCTGCCGCGCGCCTTGGCCGGCTTCGCCTGTGGCGGCCTGCTAGCGCTGGCCGGCGCACTGATGCAGGTGCTGCTGCGCAACCCACTGGCCGACCCCTACATTCTCGGCATTTCCGGCGGCGCCGGCGTCGGCGCGCTGTTCGCGATCATGGTCGGCCTGCCGATCCTCGGCATCGACGGGCTGGCCTTCGCCGGCGCCCTCGGCGCCATGTTCCTCGTTTTCGGACTGGCGCACGGCGACGGCAGCTGGACGCAGACGCGCCTGTTGCTGACCGGCGTCATCGTCGCCGCCGGTTGCGGCGCGCTGATCTCCCTGATGCTCGCCATCGCTCCCGAAGATCGCCTGCGCGGCATGCTGTTCTGGCTGAGCGGCGACCTCGGCCAGGTCGCCAGCGCCTGGCCGCCGATGGTGGCGTTGGCCATCGCGCTGCTGCTGGCGATGCCCTTCGCGCGCGAGCTCAACCTGCTGGCCCGCGGCCTGATGCAAGCGCAGGCGCTGGGTGTTGCGGTCGACCGCCTGCGCTATGCCATTTTCCTGCTCGCCTCGTTGGCCACCGCCGCCTCGGTGACGACGGCCGGCTCGATCGGCTTCATCGGCCTCGTCGTGCCGCACCTGGTGCGGCTCGCCGCCGGCAACGACCAGCGTCTGCTGCTGCCGGCTTCGGCAATCGCCGGCGGCGCGCTGCTGATGCTGGCCGACACGCTGGCGCGCACCTTGATCGCGCCGCAGCAATTGCCGGTCGGCGTCTTGACGGCGCTGATCGGCGTGCCGGTCTTCCTCTTTCTACTGTCGCGGCAAGGCAAATGAGTCACGACCTGCTCACCGCTCGCGGAATCTCGGTCGACATCGGCGGCCGTTGCGTTACCCGCGCACTCGACCTAAGCGTCACAGCGGGGCAACGGCTGGCGATCCTCGGCCGCAACGGCGCCGGCAAATCGACGCTGCTGGCGACACTGGCCGGGCTGCGCGAGCCGAGCGCCGGCCGCATCGAGCTGGCCGGCACGCCCTATGCCGCGCTCAGCCCGCGGGAAGCGGCGCTGCGCCGCGCCTGGCTGGGCCAGACGCAAGCCGACCCGTTCGGCTCGACGGTGCTGGAAACGGCGCTGACCGGCCGTCATCCGCACCTCGGCCGCTGGGACTGGGAAAGCACCCACGACGCCGATCTGGCACGCAGCGCCCTGGCCGCCGTCGGCCTTGCCAGCATGGAAACGCGCCAGATCCACACGCTGTCCGGCGGCGAACGGCAACGCCTGGCCATCGCCACGCTGCTCGCCCAGGCGGCACCGCTCTATCTGCTCGACGAGCCGCTCGCCCACCTCGATCTCAACCACCAGATGGCCGTCCTCGAACTTTTTGCCGGCGCGGCGCGCGACTGCGGGGCCGGCGTCATCATGGTCCTGCACGATCCCGCGCTCGCCCACCGTTTCTGCGATCAGGCCTTGCTGATCGATGGCGACGGCGCTTGCGAACTGGGTGCGGTCGACACCGTTCTGACCGCCGAAAAGCTCAGCGCGCTCTATGGCTACCGGCTGCACCAGTTCGCGCACGACGGCCAGCGCTGCTTCGTGCCCGGCTAGCTCGAACAGCTGACCTCCAGGCCGTTCGCCCAATCCGGCGGTAGCGCCGCGTATTGCTCGAATTCGGGTTGCTCGTCGCAGGGGCGGCGCAAACAGGTGAGCAGGTGCTCGATTTCCGAAAAATCCTTGTTGTCTTGAGCCTTGCGGATCGCCACCTCCGCCAGCCAGTTACGCAGCACGTATTTCGGGTTGGCGGCAAACATCACCGCCTGTCGCGCGTCGTCTTCCCACGGCGTCTGCGCCAGCCGGGCGCGCCAGTTGGTCAGCCAGGCGTCGCAGGCGGCGCGATCAACGAACATGTCGCGCAATGGCGCATCGGTTTTTGCCTGTTTTTCGGGGTCGACCGCAGCAGGCAGTTTTGACAGGGCGCGGAAGAACTGCGTGAAGTCCGGGCGATGTTGCTGCAGAAAACCGAAGGTTTCGCCAATGAAGGCTTCGTCGTCATCGAGCGCGGCGCGGAAACCGAGCTTGGCGCACATCAGCTGCTCGAAACGCGCCTCGAAAGCCGGGCCAAAATGCTCGTCGACCGCGCCCTGCGCCAGCGTCGGCTTGCCGATCAGCGGCAACAAGGCATCAGCCAGGCGGTAAAGATTCCATTGCGCGACATGCGGCTGGTTGCGGAAGGTGTAACGGCCGTGCGTATCGGAATGGTTGCAGATGTGGCCGGCATCGAAGGCTTCCATGAAGCCGAAGGGGCCGTAGTCGAGGGTCAGGCCGAGGATGGACATGTTGTCGGTGTTCATCACGCCATGCATGAAACCGACCGCCATCCAGTGCGCCATCAGCTCGCCGGTGCGGCGGCTGACATCGGCCAGCAGCGCGGCGTAGGGATTGGCGGCTTCCCGACATTGCGGGCGAAAGGTATCGATCACGTAATCGGCAAGCTGCCGCAGCTCTGCCTTGCGATCGCGCGAACTCCAGTGCTCGAAGGAACCGAAGCGAATGAAGCTGGGGGCAACGCGGGCGACGACAGCCGCCGTTTCAATGCTTTCCCGGCGCACCGGCAGGTCGGCACCAACGATCGACAACGCACGCGTGGTCGGGATGCCGAGCCCGGCCATTGCCTCGGAACAGAGAAATTCACGAATCGACGAACGCAGCACGGCGCGGCCATCGGCACCGCGCGAGTAGGGCGTGCGCCCCGCCCCCTTGAGCTGGATTTCCCAATGCCCGCCGGCGTTGCGCAGACCACCCAGCAAATGGGCGCGGCCATCACCCAATTGGCCAGCCCAGACGCCGAACTGATGGCCGGAATACACGGCAGCCAACGCATCGCTGCCCGGCGGCAGGGTGTTGCCAGCGAAAATCTCGCAGAATTCCACCCGAGCGCACTCTTCGGGATCGATGCCGATCAAGGCCGCCACGTCGGCGCTGGCAGCAACCAGATAAGGATGCGGCAGTCCGAGCGGCGCCAGGCGCGTGTAAAACGCCTCAGGCAAGGCAGCGAAGCTATTGTCGAATTCGAGTTGTTCGAGGCGGCCTGCAGGGCGCCCGGTTTCAGGTGCGTTCATGCGTCAATGGAAAAGTTGTTCATGGGGGTGCTGCACGCAATTCCCGAGCCAGCTATCGCCCAGGTTTAAGAGTCCAAAAGTACCGCTTGGTTCAGCCGGCGAATGTTTTTTTCGACTGCCGGGTTCCGGTAGAATCGGCGACTGTCGCAATCAGCGCCGCCCACCATTTTTCTTCCGAGGCAAGGACATGATGGAACTTCCGACACAGGTTGCCACCGTCGCCCAGGTCATCCAGTTGGCCGTCGCACCGGTTTTCCTGTTGGCAGGGGTTGGCGCCCTGCTCAACGTGCTGACCAGCCGCCTGTCCCGGATCATCGACGCCTTCCACAAGCTGGAAAACAGCCTGCTGGAGGAAACCGAGACCATCGACCGCGCCAGAAGCCTGGCATCGATCTCTTATCTTTCGCGCCGGGCGCGCCTGATCCATTGGGCGATCTCGCTATGTACTTCGTGCTATCTGCTGGTTTGCATGGTCGTCGTCACGTTGTTCATCGCTCCCGAACTGCAGGTGGACCTTTCGCGCGCCATCGCCGGATTGTTCGTGGCTGCCATGCTGGCACTGATCGCCGCATTGAGCTGTTTTCTGCGCGAAATCAATCTGGCGACCAGCGTCATCGAAAATCTCGACCGCTCGGCTTTGCGCATTCACGGCCGAAATTAGGGCGCTTCTAGCGCAAGCAAATAGCGTTTAAGTGCCTTGACGACGTGCCAGCTCGCGGAAGCGGTTGGGCAGCCCGAGCACCAGGCGACCGAATTCGTCGAGTAGCGCCTGATCCACCACATCGGGGCGAATCCTGGCATGGACATCGCTGCCCAGGCGCTCGAGGTTGCGCGTTTCCAGGGTCAGCGTGCCGTCCGCAAAATTCGCCTTCCAGCGCGCGCTGACGCTGATCTGGCCAGCAATGTAAAATTCGGCGCGCTCGACGAAACTGCGCTCGTTGCGGAATTCCTTGCAGGAAAACTGAAGGCCGTAATCGAACAACGACCCGCGCAAGCGCTCGACTGCCACTCCTTCGCGGTCGATCGTGAAACCCTGTGGCGACGCAAGCTGGAAAGACAGCGTAACGAGTTCGACCATCGCGCCTGCGGCCTGCGTTTGGGTACGGTAGTCGGCAAAGCCCTCCTGCCAGACCATATTGCGGAAGACAGCGTCGTCGGCCGCGCTGTAATGGCGTGGAATGGCCGGCTTGACAATATTGAGTTGCTGCACGAGATCGTGCAGATAGAAAAAGAGATACTTGAGCGCCTGATCGAGCGCATTGTTGATCGCGGTACGTTCGACCTGTTCGGTATTCAGTTCGCCCTGGCGAATCGCCGCCTGCTGGCGCAGTTGGCCGAGGAGGCTGCTACCAGTGATGATGCCTTGCGGATTCTGCTCACCCTGCACCGTCCCCTGCCGGCGCTCAAGACTGCGAACGGTACCGTCAGGAACGATTTGGGGGAAGGCGAGCGAGGCATCCGACATACCGCTTCCCAGAGTTGCCAGCTGCTCCCGGCGGGCCAGCCGCTCGGCTTCGTCGAGGTCGAAATTCTCGATATCAGCAACCAGCGAAGCTTCCAGCTCCGCAATGTTGCCGACCTTGCCGGTTCGCCGTTCTCGCTTGGCGCGGATGGCATCGAGAATCCGGTTCGATTCGGCGGAATTTTCGGATGAGCTCATGATGGTCTGTATTCCTGGAGGCTACCATTTGAATATTGGCGCCAATCGGCAGCAAAAGCAAATGGGCGACGCTCTGTCACCATCCATCTTAGCTGGCAATCCGGTCGAGCCATTCGCGCAAAGTATCCAGCACCAGCGGCCAGTCTTTTTCGTGGGTTACGGCATGGCCCATGCCGCGAAAGATATGAACCGGCAATCCGTAACTGTGGCCGGTGGACTGGACCAGGAAAGCCGGTGTCAGCACGTCGAGCTCCGCCCCGAGAATCAGCATCGGCGGACGGTTCATCGCACGCAAGTTGGGCAGGTTGAACATCGACATGTCCCATAGCGCGCGGTGCGACTCCGATTGCATTCGAGTCAGCCAATGGGCCAGCATCGCCTCATCTACCTCGCCTGCAAACAGCGCTTCGCGCAAGGTCTGGCTGTCCGCATGATCGCCCGCCATGATGTTGTTGATGTCCATGAACAAGTGCGGCTTCTGGAACAACAAATGGAATTGCGCAGCGATCAGGCCTTGCGGCGGCACCGAACAGAGCAACGCCGCCCCTGGTGTCGTGTGGTGTTCAAGATATTTCTGGACGACAAAACCACCCATCGAATGCCCGATCAGCACGGGTGCTTCCCCCAGCCAGTCGATAATCGTACCGACATCGTCGACGTAATCGGCAATCGAGTGCCAGTCTATGCGCTCGCGTCCGAAACTGCCACCATGACCGCGCAGGGATAGTGCGTAACAGGGATAGCCCGCCTTGGCCAGCGCCGGCATGAACGTGTCGATCCACATCCAGCCCCCGGCAAAGGCGCCGTGGATGAACAGAAGCGGAGGGCGTTTGGTCTTGCGCGTCGGCAGGCAGGAGTACACCTCCAGGCCATCGATAATGTCGGTTTTTATCATTGCAACTCAGTGATTGGGAAAGCGTGTTTTAATGGACTCCCCAAGGGTAGCGCAAGTCGACATGTTGAAGTGGATTCTGACACTGGTGATCGCCATATTCCTGCTCGGCATCCTTGCCCCGCACGTCGCCCGCTTCATTCGTTTCGGCAAACTGCCGGGTGACATCGCCTGTCGCTTTCGCGGCCGCACCTACTATCTCCCATTTACGACGACGATTCTGTTTTCAATCGTTCTTCTGGTTGTTTCGCGCTTCATCTAGTAAAAATCAAAGCGGCGCTTGATTTCTCAAGCGCCGCCAAGAACTGAAACTGTCAGAGTATCAACTTTTTGTGATACCCATCATGCTTTTAGTTTTCCGATTTTGCGCGTCTTTTCAGACCAGCCAGACCGAGCAAGCTCAAGCTAAACAGCGCAAGGGTGCCAGGTTCCGGAATTTCGCTGATACGGGCCTGCACATCGATTGAACTGGTCGTAAATTCACGCGTCCATACCGAGCAACTTCCACCCGGGCAATTCGGGAAATTCGTAAATGCGTTATTGACGTTGCCAAGCCTGAACTCCACCAAATACTTAACAATGCCGTCATCATAAACGATAGAGTTAAAGCCACTGAAGTCAAAGGTGAAACGGTCGTCACACGTACTACCAAGCGGATTGGGAGTCGGGCAAGGCGTAGCATTGGTCGTTTCGGCAAAACTGGTTATTGGGACTGTGTTCTGGTTGGAGCCGAGTCCGAGTGTCAGGTCGGAATAAATATTCGCCGAAGCGAGTACCGACGCCAAGCCATTGATCTCCGAATTATGGTGATAAATAGTTGAAATACTGGTCCAATTTTCAGTGATGTTCCCACTAAGTCCAACTACCTCCAAACCACTGTAGCGATTGTCCGCATTGTTACCAACCGTGAAGGGGTCGAAACCTACCAGCCCGCCACCTGGATTATTATTCGATGTGGTTGCCGGCAACCCCCAAGCGATGGTGCCGAAGGTTTGGCCCGAGGGAGCGACAGGAGCATCTGAAGACGACGCGTACCAAACGATATCGTTGTTTTGAGATCCAGCCGGACCGTTGCTCAGCAAGGTATTGTTAACAACAAACCCGGTGTTCTGATCAAAAGCAAGCGATATTGCACTGGCTTGCACCGAGTACGCAGCAAACGCACTGACGAAGGCAACCGCCAAGGTTTTGCGCAAGAATTTGGTTTTCATGGTACTGCTCCTAATTCAAATGTTCGTCGGGCTTTTTAACTACGCCTACATGTTGTACAAGCCGCAGACTGGGTTTCGTTACTGACGGCCTCGCCAAACCAATAGCAAACCATGTGCCATATTAATTAACTATCTGATTAAATTATATTTTTTTAAAAACGAATCCTCTCAGATTGGACTTGGTGTAAAAAAATCCGACACCATGCAAGCAGATGCTAGCGGGGGTCTCGACGTCCTAACGGCGACCAATAGACGAACTTCCGCTCGTAGTCCACTGTTCTGCCATAGGGAAAATCATCATAGGCCAAGCATTGCACGGTTACCGGAATACCTGGCAGGCGATTAGCCAGCCCCCCCGCCAAGCGACCGGCAAGTTTGGATAATTCGACACCGGCACCGCGATTGGCCTGCAGCTGCCAGCGCACTTGCTGTGCGTCGCCATCGATGCGGTGAGCGCCGCTTAGCTGGCGGGCAATTTCCGGATGGCGATACAGCACATCCTTGAAGTCGTCGACGTGCCCGCCCCACGGGAGGAGATCCTTGCTGCGCCCCTGTAGTGCGATGACCGGCAGCGTAGGCGGGTGGAATCCCGGTGCGATTGCACTTGCCAGCGTTTCGAGCGCTTCCGGCGGGACGAAGCGGGCGCGGTCGCCGGTACGGTAGCGAATGAGTGGGAGCGGAATGGCAGGGTCGAGCATGGTGACCACCAGGTCGCCAATGCGGTCTTCGTCGGGATCGAGTATCTCGATGTGGGTCCGCATGGGGTTGAACACCATGAAGGTCGGCACCGGCATGCCGTTCGCTTCCGAGCCGAGCAGACGCTCGCGCAAGGCAGGGTCGCGGGTGCAGGCGCGGCGCAGGGCGACGGTTTCGCGCGTCTCGTTGAAAAGGTTGAGGCCGAGTTCTCCAACCCCCATGGAACTGCCGATCAGACCGGAGCCGGGTTGATCGGGATCGATGCCGAGTACGCCGGCCAGATAATCGCGAAAGCTCTCGGTGAAGGTTTCTTCGCCGATGATGGCGTTGAGCCGGTAACGCCGCCAGTCGAGGCCGATGTCCTGCGAGTAGTCGCACAGTTTCTTGAGAAACAGCGGGTCGCCGCAAAGCACGATCTGTTCGAACAGGTCGCCAGCCTGTTTGACGATGGCGCAGGCCATATCCTCGCGGACGCTGACATTGGCGACGCAAACGGTGTCGGACTGGAAGGTTACCCCCATGGGCAGGCAATTGATGAGCAGGGTACGGCGCCGATCGATGTCGAAGGCCAGATCAAGGCCGAGATCGATGGTGAACGCGGTATCCGTCAGCTGGCTGCGCGTGGATAGACCGAGGGCGAACCCGCCGCCGCCATGGCCGGAGCTGGTCAACACCGAGGCGAGGTCGGCGACGCCGATGTCGTCAGCGAGCAGTTCGCGGACAGCGAAACGGCCAAAGGTGGCTGACTTGTCGAGTACCGGGCAGTGCGTACGAAAATCATCGGACGTCCGGATCTTTGCAGGATCGATCCCGGCCTCGGCAAGGAGCTGCCTGTACGCGGGCGAACAACGGGCGGCGCGGCGAAATGCGTTCAGCAGCTTTCGCTCGCCCCGGGCAAGCAGGTCGGCTGGCGAACTGTCGGCCAGGCGCCAGCGGATCAGGCGTCGCGTCAGCCTGGCAAGAAACGGGCTCATGTAGACAGCCCGATTTTGGCGGATCTCGTGTCACGCATGGAACTCTCCGGCGGTGGAATCGTCTAGCAGGAATGATAAACGGGTGGCAGGGCAAAGTCTGCCAACTTGTGCTACGCTGAAAATGACGGTCTCGTCGAATGTCGGAGATATTCCGGGTTATGGATCTCGTTCACGCCTTACGCTATCGGGTGTACTGCAAGGAAAAAGGCTTTCTGGATGCGGCCAAGTATCCGGACGGCGTGGAGTACGACAGTTTCGATTCCTACTCGGTGCATATTGCCGCCTATGATCGCCATGGGGCGATTGCAGGAACGCTCCGGCTGGTGATTCCAAAGGAGGGGCAGCCCTTTCCGTTCGAGCATTTCTGCACGCCTTTCCCGGACCATGAAATGCCGCCCAAAGGCACGGTGGCGGAGATTTCCCGCTTGATCATCGCACCGGAGTTCCGGGTCAAGGATGATCAACGCGAATTCAGCTTCCGCGAATCGATCGGACAGGTCGCTAGCCGCTGGCGCGGGGGTTCGAAGCCGCAGTTATCGATGGATGCTCACACACAAGGATTCACCCGCGTGGCGCCAGCCGCCGAGGAAAGCACCTCGCCGCGTATCCTGCTCGGACTTTTCCGCAAGGTTTATCGCTTCAGCAAAGTCAATGGCATCATTTATGTTTATGCGGCCATGGAAGCGCCGCTGGCGCGCATGCTCAGGCGCTATCAGATCGTCTTCCACCGGGTAAGTCCATCGGTGGATTACTATGGCCCGGTAACGCTTTATATCGCCAATCTCCTGGAAGTGGAAAGGCGGCTGGCGGCAGCCAATCCGGAACTGCTGCGCTGGATGCAGAAGTCCAGGCCGTCAAAGTCGGTGCCGCTCATGCCTGCGGACCAGTCCTAGCGGACAAGGGCCGCTTGCTGGCCTGTGGTCAGGGCAAGTCAGCGCATCTAGGGTTCGAGGAAATGCTTGACCGCCGCCACGCGCGCGGCGTGGATGCGTTCGGGAATTTTTGCCTTGTCTGCACATTCGGCGGCGATTTTGCCCCCTTCCACGCGGTTGACCGCAGCAAGCACCGCCAGCAGCCTTTGCGGGCTTTCATAAGGGCGCTCCAGCCAGCCCAGACGGCCATTGAAATCGCACTGGCAGGCTTGCAGCAGCTGCTTGAAACGCTCGGGACGGCGCAGGGCATCGGTGCGCTCCAGCAACGTGACCAGCGTCGCCGGACGCAGTTCGGCGGCGCGGTGAATGTCGCCGTGGTAACGCGCGGTCAATAGCGCCAGATCGCGGCAATCTCCGGGCACCCGAAGGCGTTCGCACAAGGCACTCGCCAGCTGAACGCTGCGCATTTCGTGACCGATGTGGCGTGGCAGGATGTCGGCCGGCGTCGTCGCTTTGCCGAGATCGTGGGTCAGCGCGGCAAAACGTACGGGCAAGGCGAAATCGCGGCGCGCCGCCTCGTCGATCACCATCATGACATGCACGCCGGTATCGATCTCGGGATGGTAATCGGCCCGTTGCGGCACGCCGAACAGCGCCTCGACTTCGGGCAGCAGGCGAGCCAGAGCACCACACTCCCGCAACACCGCGAACATGCGTGACGGCGAGGTTTCCATCAGCCCCTTGGCCAGTTCCTGCCAGACGCGCTCGGCAACCAGATGATCGACCTCGCCGGCAGCGACCATGCCACGCATCAGATCGAGGGTTTCGGGGGCCACCGAAAAGTCGGCAAAGCGCGCGGCGAAGCGTGCAATGCGCAGAACACGCACCGGGTCTTCGGCGAAGGCCGGGCCGACGTGACGCAGGATTTTGCCCTCCAGATCGCGTCGACCGCAGAAGGGGTCGATCAGCGTGCCATCGGCTGCCCGCGCCATCGCATTGATCGTCAGGTCGCGCCGCGCGAGATCCTGTTCGAGCGTAACATCCGGCGCGGCGTGGAAGGCAAAGCCGTGATAGCCATGCCCGGTCTTGCGCTCGGTGCGGGCGAGTGCGTATTCGGCGTGGGTCTCGGGATGGAGGAAGACCGGAAAATCCTTGCCGACCGGACGAAAGCCCTGATCGAGCATGGCTTGCGGGTTGGCGCCGACGACCACGTAATCGCGGTCGACGACCGGCCGCCCAAGCAATTCGTCGCGCACCGCGCCGCCAACGATGTAGATATCCATCGGCGGCGGCAGGGCTTACCTTCCGGCCCGGTAGCGGAAACGGTCCAGCTTGCCCTTGGGCGTGTTACGCGCGATATACGTCGGTGCAATCGATTCAAGCGCGGTCGGCCGCCAGTCGGCTGGCAGGTTACACTTGCCGTCGCAAACGCTGTCGACCTGCATCGAGCGCAGGTTGTCCGGCGACATCATCGGCTTCGGCGACAGCCACATCAGGCCCGCTTGAAGGTAGGCCCAACCCTCGGAGAGCGGAACCACCCGAGCCGTGCTGCCGACCAGTTCGGCCGTGTAATCGACCAGTTCGCGCAGGGAGTAGACCTTCGGGCCGACCAGGTCGTAGGCCTGGCCGAAAGTTGCCGGGTTGCCCAGGCTATCGACGAAGGCATCGGCCACATCGGCAACCCAGACGGGCTGGAAACGTGCCTGGCCGAAACCGAGCGGGAAGAATGGCAGCTTTCTTAGCACGTTGGCGAACATCGAGAGGAAGGAATCGCCGAGACCGAACATCACCGACGGACGGAAGACGGTCACGTCGAGGTCGCCCTTGGCGGCCATCACGATGGCCTCACCGTCGCCCTTGGAACACAGATACTCGGACGGTCCTTTGGGGTCGGCACCCAGCGCGCTCATGTGCAGCAGGCGGCGCACGCCGGCCTTCTTGCAGGCGGCGACGATCTTCTTGGGCAACTCGACGTGGGCTTCGGCAAAATCCTTGCTGTACGGCAACACGACATCGCGGCTGTGCAGGATGCCGACCAGGTTGATTACCGCATCCTTGCCCCGCATCAGCTCGACCAGCGCTTCTTCCGAATTGATATTGACTTCCGGCATTTCGACATTGGGCTGGATGATCAGCGCCTTGGTGCGCTCGCGACGGCGCGTCGGAATGGTGACTTCTACGCCACGCTGCGACAGCCGATTGGCGATGTAGGTACCGACGAAACCGCTACCCCCCAGCAGCAAGACCTTTTTGATGTCCATGTGGAACCCCGGAAAACAGTTCTAAAACCGCGATTTTAAGGCAAATCGATCAGCTTTGGCGTACTTCGGCGCCCTGTGGCGTGCGTCGCAGCGCCTGCTCGGCGGCGATGTTGAACAGCGAGACACCGGAACTGATGCTGGCCCGTCCATCCCTGAGTTGGCCTTCGGCAATCGCCGGATGCAGCAGCACGGCAAAATCCCAGTCCGGATTCGCCAGCAGCAGCTTGCCCGACCCCTTGGCGATATGGCAAATTCGACCACAGACCGACGGCTCCTCCGCCAAGCGAAAACTTAGCCAGTCACCGATGCCGAGCGCTGACTGGCGTTGCAGGCCGCCAATCCACGCGCCCGCCAGGTCGTAGATACGCAGCCACTGAACACCGCTACGCAACTCACTGAGCGCCGGGGCACTGGCGGCTACCGGTCGCGTTGCGGCAAGTGCTGACAGGTTCGCGGCGGCAGCAGGAGACTCACTATGCATGCCGCGCATCGCCGCCGTCTGCAACGCGAAGCAGGCGTCGAGAAACTCGGCGCGCGCCGCATCGGGAACGGACACATGCTGCATGCCGGCGGTAATGGTCTTCAACATCTGCGGCAACTCACGAGCCAGCTGCTTGCGCTCTTCAATATCGACCTTGGGCTGGACGCTCCACAGCAGTTGATCGACGACCGCCTTGTTATCCTGCCAGGCGGCGCTTTCTTCGCCGGATTCGAGCCAGACCTGGCGCAGCAAACGTTGCCAGTGATCGCGCAGAAAACGCGAGATGGCCGGCGGCACGTCGACGCGCAGACAGAAGGTATCGATCACGCGACGACTCGCCTGTTCCGCCTGGTCACCTTGCTCCAGGCGCTGAATCAATGGCCGATAGCCAGCGGCCGCCTGGCCGGCCGCGTTGTCACGGCGGGCGATCAACTTGTCGAGTTCGCCGACGTAATGCGACAGCACCTGCGTGTCATTGATGAATTCGGCGCGGACGCGTGACGCGAGTTGCTGGATGACGGTACACAGCGGATGTTTCGAGGTGACGTCGACAGGCAGCCCGACCGCTGCCCGCGCCATCTTGTCGAGCAATTGGCGCGCCGGATGGGCATCGGCGGTAAAGAAATTCCGATCGAGCATCACGGCGCGCAAGGTCGGAATTTGCAAGCTGGAAAGCGCGGTCTTGATTGGATCGGGCAGGGTGGGCGACGCGAAAATTGCTTCGAAGATCATTGCCAGCGCATCGATCGCTGCTGCCTCGGGTGCACCGGCCGGCAGGCCGAGCTGGGTTGAATCGAGCGGGCGCGACGCGGTGGTTTCCTCGCCGCCGGTTACAGTCGGGGCCGCGCGTTCGAGATCGTCGAGGCGTGCCAGAAGGCGGCCGAACATCGCCTGGGTCAGCAGCGAGGCAGCCACTCCGGCCCCCATGGACACGGCATTGCCGCCACCCGGCTGGCCTTGCCCGATCAGACTGTGTTGCAACGCGGCAGCCGGGTCCATGGCCAGGGCGCCCGTCACACCACCGGCTTGCGCTGCCGAGGCAATATCGGATGCCGTGACGATGGTCGGCTGCGCCGCCGACACCTTGCGGGCAATCAGGAAATCGTTGAATCCGGCATACAGGGCGGGCAGGAATTCGGCAAACACGTCCTCCAGGCGATCAAGACGCTGTCTGGCACTGTCCGGATTCTCACCCAGTACGGTACTCAGGGCCGCCAGCCCCTTGGCGATCACCTTCGGACCCACCGGGTTGTCGGTCGGCGAGAGATCGGGGCGTCCGAGCAAGGTGACGAAACGCAGATAGACGCGCCACAACGCCTTGCCGTTGCTCTCGGTCAGCAGCGCCGAAAATTGACCGAGACGGATGTCCAGTTCGAGGTCGCTCTCGCCGAGCAGAGAAATCTTGGACGCCGTCAGGTCGCCCAGCTGGTCAAACGAGGTGCGTCTTTCCGCCGTCGTCTTTTCATCGAAGTAGGCACCAAGCGCCTGGGCAAACGCCGCCGCCGCATCGTCGGGAACCGGCTCCGCTTCACGGAGCAGTTGAACGGCCTGTTTCAAAAACCAGGCGCGGCAGTCGCGCAGAATTTCCCACGCATCGTCCGGCGTCTGGAGGGATTCCTTCATGGCGTTGGATAACATCGGTTTTCCTGACTATTACTTTCGTAATATACTGAATTTTACGGCAAATCGGCATCCTTCGGGACATCCGCAGTGCGCGGACCGACGACACCAAGCCGCGCCTTGAGCGAATCCGGGCGCCCGGTGAACAGGGTCGAGTAATAGACCGAATTGCTCATCACCTTCTTGACATAATCGCGAGTCTCGTTGAACGGGATGGTCTCGGCATAGATCGCGCCTTCCAGCGGCTGGTCGGCGCGCCATTTTTTGGCACGACCGGGACCAGCGTTGTAGGCGGCCGAGGTCAGCACCGGGTGGTTGTCGAGATTTTCCATGACCAGGCGCATATAGCTGGTCCCGAGCAGGACATTCATGTCGGTGTCGTTGACACGACTGTGGTTGTAATCCTTGAGCCCGATCTTCTTGGCCACCCACTTGGCGGTCGCCGGCATCAGCTGCATAAGGCCCGAAGCGCCGACATTCGACTTGGCACCGGTGATGAAGCGGCTTTCCTGGCGCATCAGGCCATAGACCCAGGCATCGTCGAGCGCCTGGTTCTGCGCTGCCGGCCGCACCTGGTCACCATAAGGCGCCAGGAAGCGCACGGTGAAATCGTGCTCGGCCTTCGTCCGGTCGGCGGTGTTGATGGCGCGGTCCCAGATCTGGTTGCGTTTCGCCAGGTCGGCGGCGGCCAGCAGTTCGCGGTCGTCCATGCCGCGCAGCGACCAGTTCCATTCCCTGACCGCCTCGGTACGCATGTCGAGGCGGAAAAAGGCCATCGCCCGGCGGATGCCCGGGTTGTCGCGCGCCGCCTTTTGTTCTTCGGCGGTCGGCGCCTTGGCCTTGGGCGGCACGACGATCTTGCGTCCGAGTTCCTCGTCGGCCAGATTGCCGTAAAAACTGGCCTGGCCGGCGATTTTTTCGAACAAGGCATCGGCCTCGCTGGTCAGGCCGCCGGCCTTGTAGGCGCGGCCCAGCCAGTAGATCCATTCGGGTTGCGCAGCAAGTGTCGGCGGCATCTCGCTGATCGTCGCCAGCACCACGCTCCAGTCGCGCGCGCGCAGGGCGGCACGCACCTTCCACTGATAGCCTTCGTCGGACAGTGGTGTCGAGCCGGCCAGTGCAAACCAGGCGAGCGCCTCGGAATAATGCTTTTTCGCACCCTGCAGCGCAATCTGGCTCCACGCCCACTCGCGCTCGGCAGCCTGCATGCGGCCCTGCAATTTCTCGAGTTCGCTCGCGGCGGCACGCGGGTCGTTGGCTGCGATACGCTGGATCGCCAGCGCCGCCAGTTCGCGCCCGGCGCGCGTGGCATACCAGTTGCCCGGCTGTTTCGCCAGGTAAGCCATCGGGCTGGAAATGACTAGGTCGAGCCCCTTGGCGTCCGGCGTCTGACTGACCGGCAGGGCCGCCAAGGTAGCCTTGGCGGGGCCGGGGCGGTTCGCTTCGAATTGCCGGCGCGCACGCCCCCAGACATCGTCTGCCGTTACCCGGTTGGCACGAATCAGCGCTTCGAACACGGCCCGGCAGGCTTCCGGTGGCTCCAGCTGGGTCAGCCACTGCTTTTGCGCTTCATCGAGCACCACCTGGTCGTTGGCCGCCAGCCGGGCCTGCTGAAAGTAGCAGGTGACATCCGGCTCCGGGGCGAGCAGTTTCGGATATTCGACTTCGATTTCGGCCCACATCCCGCGCTTACCCAGCCAGCGAATCCAATCGGCGCGGAAGCGCTCGGCGACATAGGTACGCTCGTAGCGCTCCAGAAAGGCGCGGACGGCCGTGCTGTCGCCCTGGTCGATATTCATGCGCAACTGGAAGTTTTCGACGTAAGGGGCCAATTCGTGGTTGCCAATCTGCCCTGCGGCCCGCTCCAGCTTGGCACGATCGCCGGCGCGGAAGGCATCGCGGGCGGCGAGGAAGGCACTGTCGCGGCTGTCCTGCGCACAAAGCGGCAGGGAAACGAAAAGACCGAGGAGGAACGCGTGAAACTTCATGCTAGATTCTTGGGATGGAAAAGCTTTCCGAGGATAACACGGCATGGCGACGGGCACTGCGCCAGGCGATGGTGGCCCGCCGCGGCGCCCTATCGACCAGCGAGCACGCGGCCTTGTCGGCACGCATCGTCACTCAGGCGCTGGCGGCCTTGTCGTTGCCCAAGGTGGCCGCCTTCTGCTGGCCGATCAAGCACGAACCAGATGTCCGTGCCTTGCTGGCAAGCTGGGCGGAAGCAGGCGTCCGCACGGCGCTGCCGGTTGTCATCGGCGAAGGACGGCCGCTCGCCTTTCGCGAATGGAGGCCCGACACGCCACTGGCGCCGGATCGCTACGGCATTCCGACACCGGCCACCGGGGAATGGCTGACGCCCGACCTGATCCTGCTGCCGCTTAACGGCTTCGACGCGGCGGGTTACCGGCTCGGCTATGGTGGCGGTTATTTCGACCGCACGTTGGCGGCACTCGCGCCGCGCCCTCTCGCCGTTGGCGTCGGCTTCGAAATCAACCGCATCGACAGCATCCGGCCCGAGGCGCACGACCAGCGGCTGGACTGGATCGTGACGGAATGCGGCGCTTTCAGGCCTGACGCCTGAAAGCGTAGGCCGCAATGGCAATGACCAACGAGGCGAGGGCGGCAAGAATCGCTTGTCGCACATCATGGAGCCCGGTGCTGACCGCCAGTTCCAGCAGGTAGGCATACTGCAGCGCGAAGAGCAGCGAGGCGATGGCCAGCGCCAACCATGAACGTCTTGCCCATGGGCTTTGCTCCCTGCGCAGGAACAGCCCGGTGGCCACCCCGGTGGCCCAGAACTGGGCGAGCAAGGCCACAATCAGCGCCAGCAGGGACAGCACATAGCCGCTCATGCCGCACGACAGGCGACGGCGAAGCGCGTCAGTGCCGCTTCCAGGGTGCTACGGGCACAGCCGAAGTTGAGACGCAGCCAGCCCGGCGCACCGAAATCGGCGCCGTTGGAAAGGCCAAGGCCGTGCGCCTCGAAATGAGCGGCCGGATTGGACAACCCCAGTTCGCGCACGTCGATCCAGGCCAGGTAAGTCGCTTCGACATGACTCATTTTTGCCCTTTTTTCGGCGTCGACCGCAGCAGCCACTCGGTCGCGGTTATCGGCCAAGTAGGCGAGCAGTTCGCGGTGCCAGTCGCCGCAGTCGCGGTACGCGGCTTCGCAAGCGGCGAGGCCGAGCACATTCACGTGCGGCACGATGCCGTCCATGGCGCGCAGGAAGCGGCGGCGCAGGGCGGCATCGGGAATCACCGCGAAGGCACAGCCGAGGCCGGGTATGTTGTAGGTCTTGGACGGCGCCATCAGCGTAATGCTGCGTTTGGCAGCCTCCGGCGACAGGCTGGCGAAGGGAATGTGGCGCTTGTCGGCGTCGAGGATCAGGCCGCAATGGATTTCGTCGGAGCAGACGATCAGGTCGTTCTGTTCGGCAAAGGTGGCGAGATCGTCGAGTTCGTCACGCGACCAGCAGCGGCCGACCGGGTTGTGCGGGTGGCAGAGCAGGAAAAGTTTTGTTGCTGCGGTCAACGCGTTTTGCAGGGCGATTTTGTCCCACTGCCAGCGACCGTCGACACAAGCGAGTTCGACGCGATTGAGCGGGCGCCCGGAAAATCGCGGCGCCGAGAGAAAGGGCGGGTAGATCGGCGTCGCCGTCAGCACCTCGCCGTCGACCGCCCGGCAGGCGACATTCAGTCCGGTGACCAGCCCCGGCAACCAAACGATCCATTCCGCCTCGACGTGCCAGCCATACTCGCCTGCAAGGTGAGCGAGCACTGACTTCTCAAGCGCCGGCCACGGGTGCCCGTAACCGAAAACCCCATGCTCGATGCGCTGCCGCAAGGCGTCGACGACGGCCGGCGGCGCGGCGAAATCCATGTCCGCCACCCACAGCGGCAGGATGTCGCGACCGGCGTACTTGCCCCATTTGATGGAGTCGGAGTCGCGCCGGTCGGGCGGCGTATCGAAGATACTCAAACCTCTAGATGTTGATAGAGGGCGGTGGACAGATAGCGCTCGCCGAAAGAGGGAATGACGACGACGATCAGCTTGCCGGCGTTTTCCGGGCGCTTCGCCAGTTCCAGCGCGGCCCAGGTGGCGGCGCCGGACGAGATGCCGACCAGCAGGCCTTCCTCGGTCGCCATGCGGCGGGCGACGGCGAAAGCGTCGTCGTTCTTGACGCGGATCACCTCATCGTAGATCGCCGTGTTCAGCACACCCGGCACGAAACCGGCGCCGATGCCCTGGATCGGGTGCGGCCCCTTGGCGCCGCCGGAAAGTACCGGCGAGGCATCGGGTTCGACCGCAACAATTTTGACGCCCGGCTTGCGCGCCTTGAGCACTTCGCCAACCCCGGTGACGGTGCCGCCGGTGCCGACACCGGCCACGAAGATGTCGACCTGGCCGTCGGTATCCTTCCAGACTTCCTCGGCCGTCGTGTTGCGGTGGACGGCCGGATTGGCCGGATTTTCAAATTGCTGCGGGATGAAATACTTCGGGTCGGACTCGGCCAGCG
>Ga0209202_1000338_pt1 | contig 41050 bp, 31 predicted proteins | sample AD_UKC032_MetaG_FD_184416 | JGI IMG/M metagenome (GOLD analysis project Ga0209202, IMG submission 184416) | Active sludge microbial communities of municipal wastewater-treating anaerobic digesters from USA - AD_UKC032_MetaG (SPAdes) (version 2) | ecosystem: Engineered > Bioreactor > Anaerobic >... | reverse complement strand
GAAAGACGCCAAGTATGGTTTACTTCGAGAAACTGGCGCAGAAACAGGCTGCGGCATGAACATCAACCTTGAGCAGTTTTACACTTATAAATCCCTGTTCGCTGTCCGAAGAACCCAGACCACCTCAAACATCATTGAAATGAAGCTCAAAAAGATTACCCGGCTTCGGTAACATCTTTTATGAGGCAACGTTTCCTATCCACTCTCTTCGCTCGGTAACATTTTTTAATGAGGCAACAGGTTATTATGACACCCTGGCGGTGTAACGCATCACATTCAATCCGGTAACCATCCTTATTTTGCGTTAAGAATAGAATTTTCTCCCCCCACCTTCAAAGGCCGAAAATACCTGCACCGGAGCAACCAGAGCAAATAAACCGTGGCAAAAACCAGCACCGGAAATTCAATGGCGTGATAGCGCGGAATGTTATGCGTGAGCAGGATATGAAACACTTGAGAAGAAACACACAGCAGCGCCATCGGCCAATACGATGTAAACAGCAGAACAAACAGGCACAACGAAATCATTAGACTGAGCAGCGGATATTCACCGAAGCCAAAGCCGCGCCAGGCAAATAACGGAAGCGTCATTAAATATTTTTTCACGAGCTCAAAATCAAAAACCGCAACATCCCAAAACTTCAACTGATGCATTTCCATCAGCCGCCCCGCGTAGTATCCCCTGTAGAAATACTGTATTCGGGATTGCCATTTTGACGAATAAATATCCTCCGGAAAGGGCTCGCATCTGACTCTGGTCAAGCCCATATCAAAGCAAAGCTCACGATTGAGTTTCTCGCACTTTTCACCCTGAGAAAAATCGCTTTTATTCACGCCCAATAACGATTCCAGGCCGGGCTGGATTTTCGAATGTGAAAAGGCATAGGCCATGCAGGGGTATTCCGCAGAGGTCGGTTCCGCAGTTAAAAAAAGCCGGACCGCAGCGACTGTCTTGCCCCGAATCGCGATTGCCGGATCACCAAACAGAGTCAAATTTCTGTAAATCCAGGGAGCGCATACAAGAAATATCCCGAGGAACACTATGAAAGCTTTGTTTTTATTTTTTAAAAGTAAAATAAAAATAGCCGGAAGGCATATATAAATGAATTGCGCTTTCGTTAAGACAAGGAATCCCAAAAATATGCCCAAAAAAGCGGGAGCGCAGTATGGCGAATCAATCCAGCGGCCTTTCATCATTTCGTAGAACAAAATAGAGCTGATTAAAACAAGCAGCGTCGCCAGCGCTTCATTATTAAAATTATTAATTAACCTGGGTGTCGTCCCGTAAAGAGACAGAATCAGCAGTAGAAAAAAGCCCAGAAAATATTTATTGCGGATCGTGCAATAGCAATATGAAGCGGCAATACCGATGGCCATCGCGTATATAAATATATTGATCATTTTCCATACAAAGGAATAATAAGTGGCCAGTATATCGATGGAAACGTTTTCCAGGGAAGCAAGATAAATGACTATTGCCGCGAGGGCGGGCCATGCCGGTTCCCGATTCATGTCCGGAATTTCAGGTTTGCCTGATGAAAAGGAGGAATGACTGATGATATTTTTAGCCGTTGATAAATTTTCAAATCCATCGCTGACTATGGGCTGATAATCAATCAGACTCGCAAAAACACTGCAGGCCATGATAGCGGAAACGATGGCGATGGCAATCAGCCCGTGGGCGCCGCGCTCATTAATTGACTTCTCCATAGCCGACCAATCATCAAACCGGGCATAACGTCAATGGCATTCCTGTGTTCCACCGTCTGCGGAGCCTCATAAACCTTTTCTTATCGCGTCACTATTTGCTTAATTCTATTTATAAATTTCTTTTTGTTGCTGTATTTGTCTGCGATGCATTTCTTCCTGACGCTTTTTGTTTCCGGCATTTTCCACTTTATCGGGAGTGCTGTACACCTCATCATTAACCGGCGGCCGGTAGTTATGCGCGACTTCCAGATATTGGGCGCTGGGGATCACCCTGACCATCTTGCCGTCCCGTATTTCGTACCCGACGCCTTCTTTGGCCAGTTCAGGATTTCCGTCCACAGCTTTCTTAAATTCTTCATCGGACATACTCAGCAGATCTTCCCGTTGCTTTACATATTGTTCAGTTGCCGGCCGGTCAGTCACGGAGGCAGGTTTTGCATATGAATCATATTTTGGCTGGTTCGTGTCTAACTGAGAAATCTCGTCCCTGATACTGAAGCCCGCTATGGAGGCGATAATATTCGCGACACAGATGATGATAATCGGTATGCTGACGATATATCCCCAATACCTGCTCCATATGCCTCCTTCATTTGTTGAAGAACCTGTCGCGTCTTTCCGGTCTCCCGCTGCCGGCTTCAGTGTCCTACCGCAATTTGCGCATTTCACTGAGTCATTTTGAACTTCCCGGGAACAATAGGGACATTTTTTCATAGCCACTCCTAAAAAATCCGGTTTCCTTGGCAATGTATGAATAGCGTCTTTCATTTGCACTGGCACGGCCGTGTATCTTCATTCAAAATTGTGGTAGTCCCCTATCACAATTTACACGGGAAATCCAGAAGCGACAGTCACGATGATGGATACATCGCCACAACCGGAACTTATTTACTTATTAAAACTTACAAAAACGGCACCTGCGACAAAGGCAGGACCATCACTGATCCTGCCTTTATTTGAACTTCAAACTCAAAACGGCAACATTATCTGTTCTGCAAGAACGCCTTAAGTTGCTGAATTTCTGCCTGATACCGAACCTGCTGCTCTTTCACCGCTTCCACCAGCACACCCACCAGACTGGCGTAATTACCGCCGCAAAACCAGCAAAGGAACATACCCTGAAAATGTCTCTCAGATTAGGGTTAATCTCTGGTTTGTATCGTCATACTTTTACTCACGTTTTCATTATTGAATAATTACATTCTCGATCGTCACAGTTCCGCTGCGGATTGTTACAGGCCCATTGACTTTAGATTTCTGATCATTTGTTGAATAATCGCAATCATAGCCACCTTTAATAGTCACCGATACATTTCGGTTAAGATTTAAATCAGTGCCGACAACCACGGCCTGACTCTGGATTGTGTCACCGTCCAGCGCTTCATCGTAAGCATCTTGAAGCGTAGAATATGATATGCTGCCTCTTCTTACAGGAAGGTTAGAACAAGACTCGCTAACTGTAATCGTTCTCGTATATTCATTATCTGCCTCATTACTCTCTGTTATTGTCCCGGTGGCATCGGTGACAATCCTGATTGTATGATCTCCCGCGCTCAATGCGCCGATGGAATAGTCTAAAATTTGAACATTTTGGTTGATGCCGAGCGGACTATCTGTATACCAGGTGTTCTGTGCCACATCATCCACATAGAGCGTTGTGTAGAAGGTTGATGTCGTGGATGTTGTACCGTTATTGATCACAGACCAGTCCACATAAAGGGAATCAGTGGTGTAAAAAGGAGTGGTATCGTTAATCGTTCCGGTTGTATTGGAAACCACAATTTTGTCCGACCAGCCCGCCGGTTGATAAGGAGTAAGATTCGTCTGAGTAACGGTTGTTGCCTGCATGTTGACGATACTGACCGAGTAAAGCTGCATTCCCGAATAACTGCCGCCCCAGGTCATGGTGTGATTGCCATAGTCCCAGGTATCATGGATATAAACTGTATTGGAAGAATCGTCATAGCCGACGCCAACGATGGTATGACCTTCCAAATTAAGCATCACCGGCCGGCCGGCGTCAATTTCTGCTTTGAACTGGGCAAAAGAAAACCCGCCAGAATATTTGTTGTTTGTCGCTTGAGAATAACAATCGGTGACGGTATATCCCCTGGCTTCATAAAAAAGTTTCCGCCCGTAGGTGCCATCTGATTCACTAATTCCATAATTTTTCATAGTACTGCAGGTTAACTTTGCTGATGAATTAAAACCCCAGAATGTTGTTGATCCATCCGTATTATCATAGGCCGACTGACTGGTTTTCATATAATCACCGATCGCATCCGACCAGGTGTGCTGTGTCCATTTGCCGGTTATATACGGATCACTGGCGGCACTATCATATTCAATCCAATAATCGTCAATGGAACCTTTTGTAGTCCGGCCGTCAACTCCATTGTGAGAAGCGGCTAGCGGGAGATTAGGGTAAGTGTCACCATTACTATCTGTCCAGGTGCCCCAGGAACTGTTGTCCAGCGGCATGACGCCGCCATTGGTAGGCCCGGTGTAAATGTTGGGAAATCCGTTGCGGTCATAGTAACCGGCAATCATCGCGCCGGATACTGAAGAACACCCGAAAACCCAGTCAAAAGCGGGAACGGTTAAAGTATTCATTGCCATTGCTGTGCTGGGTACCGGCAGATTGACTGTTGAACGTTGAAGTCCGTAGCCGGCCGGTGGTTTGGACGGACTGTTGATGATATGACGGACTAAAGTACTGCCGTCATTGTACGTTGTGGCCTGGGTGCTGAAATGTTTATTGATCTGCTGCAGGAAACCCTTTTGAAGCGGGATCTTCTTCGAAACGACCTCCGCATAAGCCGTAAAACCAGAAATAACAACAAGCACCGACAGAAGAATCGACAGCCAACACGCGATTATCATTCTTTTCATAGTTTATTTATTCGACCTCAATAATAATCCGCTCTGGACAGGATTAACATTACTACAATTAGTATAATTTCTTAATTTCGATAATTAAACCGGAGCACGCGCTCTTTGAAATGAAAGCAAAAGGTTGCCTGGGGACGTTGTAAAATTGCATAAATCTGTTTTCTGCATAGGTCTGACTGATTCAATAACGATAACAGGCATGTTGCCTTTGGGAAATCAAAGGTTTCTCATTTTTTACAATATTAATGCTTTTTATATCCCAAGTCAATAAACCATTGGAACCACTCCAAAGACTCGGAATAAATAATGTTTCTAAATCCATTTTGCCGTAGAGGATAGTATGAAAGGCCTCAGGAGTAAAATCCGGAACTTTTTCCATTGTCGGATTGGCTTCTATAAATAAAAAAGCAGGGCTAATTTCCAGCTCTGCTTTTTTACAGAAACAAATGATGATCAATTTTTTTTACTTTCCTTCCAGCATGAGAATGCGCTGTTCCAGTTGTTCCAGTCCACTGTTTTTATCCTGTAATGCCTTGATGGCATTCTCCTGTTCCCTTACTATTTTTTGTTGTTCTTTAACCGCTTCCACCAGGACGCCGACCAGACTGGCGTAATTGACGCCGGTGACATTGCCGTCATTGTGCGCCACAACTTCCGGAACGACTTGCTCCACTTCTTCTGCAATTAATCCGACTGCCGGCTTGCCGGAGTCTTTCCAGTCAAAGCGAACTCCTCTGAGTTTGTTGACTGTCTCCAAGGCGTTTTCATACGTTCGGACATTGTTCTTGTAAGTCATGGAACTTGGGGTAAAGGAGTTGGCATAAACATTTCCCGTAAACGTCACACTCCCGTTATTGGCTATTTTCATCCGGTTCACGCCGTATCCCGAAACCTCCGTCCCCAGATCGTTGATGATAAATTCACCGGTGCCAACTGCGGAGGCTGTTGTCCCCACCTGAAAAGTCTTCATGACATCGCCGGTGCTAGTCGTGCGAACCATAAAGAATGACGCACCATCCACATCTCTGTCCATCCGAAAGGCTGCGTTTCTGCCCACTAGGTGCAACTGCCTGACCGGGATTTTAGTGCCGATACCAAGGTAGCCGGGAGTGGAGAGTATATTATTGTCGAACTCGCCGTAGATGAGAGGGGTGGAAGTTTCGGAGTTGGCAATGTAGAGTCTGTTGGAGACGTCATACTGATTACTTCCGGCATTATTGCCGATAAAAACGTTCGAAGAACCGATGCTGATCTGGCCGGCATTATTGCCGATGTAAGTGTTGTAATTACCGGTGCTGTTTTGTGCACCGGCATTACGCCCGATAAAGTTATTGTGGGAACCGGTGGTGTTGTTGAAGCCCGCAGCATTTCCGATGAAGTTGTTGTACTTACCGGTTTCGTTCCATTTACCGGCGTAAAATCCCACAAAGGTGTTTTCATCACCGGTGGTGAGACTGTAACCGGCTTGATAACCAAAGGAAGAGTTGCTTTGTCCGCCCCCGGTGTTCCCAGCATTTAGACCATAGTAAACGTTATATTTACCGTCACCCTCGCTCCCGGCTAAGGCGACCCCTGTTAAAACCATCCCCATCAAACCCATCAAACACAGTATCAATAATTTTTTCATATTATTATCCTCCTCCTCTACCCTTAAAAAATAAGCTGCCATTCTGAATCATTTCTATATTGGCGGGAACTGTTTCACAAAAAAAGTGAAAAAACAATCCCTCCGGAGAGGGGTTTTTTATGATTAGTCATCATTCCGTGGTGTCTATCATAAGAGTGTTGTCGCCTTTCTGCTTTTATATTTTTCAAAGTCAGATTGACCCTCCCGAAAAGTTCTCTGCAAGGGAAACAAAGGTTCACCTCCTCTTAACCGGTTTTCGATATTGGCAAATAAAGATTCAACGTTTTTTTTGAACATGTCCGCGCTGAAGTTGCGGCTTTTTTCATAGGCGGCCGCGGCAATTCTTTTCCTTAACTCGTCATCATTGATCACCTTTAATGTGCAGCTTATTAATTCCTGAGCGGAACTGAACAGAAATCCATTGACTTCATGGTCAACAATTTCTCTTTGCCCGCCGCCGTTAATCACAATGGGCACACAGTAGTTTTGCATGGCTTCGACGGTCGTCATTCCGAAGTGTTCGACCAGATGAGGATCAGATTCACCCAGACCGCAGGCATGCCAGAAGATTGACGCCTCGCTGTAGAGTTTCAAAATATCCGCGTTGTTCAGATTGATCCGCAATTCAATGTTCGCAACCCGCAGCAAAGCCAGTTCATTCTTTACCCGGGCAAAATAAGGATTGTCATTTGTGCTGCCGCCGGCCATGATGAATTTCCATTCCTTGCTCACATCCGGATTTTTGCGGCACAGTTCGTGAAACACCCTCATCATTTCCAATTGTTTTTTGCTGCCGCTGGATTCGAATCTGGCCACAGACAGGATGATTTTTGATTTATGATCGGCGCCTGCCAGCCCCTGATACATATTCACGGAAGGATACAGACGCAATGAAGCATCAATCCCCCATTTCTGCTTCAGCCAGTAGGCACCGTAATTGCTGTTATTCAGGACATAATCATATTGATCCACACTGAAGAATTTCTCCTTTTCTCTGTCCGGGAAATGGCAGATAAAGACGGACAGCGCGGACAGCGGTTTTATCTTCGTCAGCATGTTCGCGTTAATGAAGATATCGTAATTCAAGCTTTCGCGGCTGATGATATCGAAGGGATTGGCCGGTTCATGGATCACCAGGCCCTCATCAATGTGGAAATGTTTCATTTTTTCAAAGAAAGGGATGCTGATGATTTTCAGCCGGCATCGGGACAGGTCCAGATCAAACCATTCCCGATACAGCTCCAGAGCCGCATCTTTATTGGCAATAAAGGTTATTTCATATTGATCCTGCAGCAGCGCTGCCATGGTTGCCGCGTACCTCTGGCCACCGCCGGGAAAATGAAACGCCTGATCGTAAATGCCGATCTTGATTTTCCGCAGACCCAGCGCCAGTTCCAACCGGCTGAAAAAATTAATGGCCCTGATTGTTCCGAAAACTCCGGGAAGAATATCTATCAGATCATCGAGCACACGGAGGATGATTTCCGTCGGCTGATCTTCAGCCGTTTTTTTCACGGCCTGCACAAGGGAGCGATACAATGCGACCATGTTGTTTTTCTTATAAAAATCAGAACCGGTAATCGCGGCCGGCAGGTTTGCGGGGTAATGCTTTCCGATCAGCAGCATCCTGTTTCGGGCGTCATAATATTGTTTTAATTCATCCGGGCTTGCGTCGGAATGTTGATGGCAGATGATGCTCTCCGGCGAATACATCAGCTTCCAGCCCTGATTGCGGCAGCGGATGCTGTAATCAATATTTTCCGTCTGCTGAATGAAATCTTCATCGAAAACGCCAACCGCCTCCAGGCAGGATTTTCTGAAAAAAGCCGCGCCGCCGGAGTAAAAATTGATTGCGGCCGGCCGGGAGTATTGTCCGGCATCTTCTTCGTTAAAGCCGACATCGTGAAAATTAAAACCTCCGGTGTCTTTTACCCCGACACTTTTAATGGTCTTCTGGTCGGCAAAGAGTTCTTTACTTTGAATCACGCCAATTCGGCCATCTCCGGTTATGACAGCCAGCATCGTTTTCAGCCATTTTTTTTCAACGGTGACGGCGTGATGAAGCACACCTACATACGTACCGCCGGATGGCTGAATGCCCGCATTCAACGCCTTCACATAATTGTTGCCGGTACTTTTAATGATTTTAATGTCGGTATTTTTATCGTTGATCGACGGGGCGGTTTCATCTTCAGAGCAACAAACCACCAGAATTATTTCCAACGCGACGCCGCAATCATCCATCTTCAGCAGAGATTCAATGCACGATGTCGGGTATTTCGAGGCATGATTATGGACAACGATCAGGGAAACCTTATCTGGCATTTTTCATACACCCGTTTTTTGAGCGATTTCTTCACGGATCGTCTTGAGCTTTTTGCCGATGGCCTCTTTGTCGGCCTTCATCTGGAAATCCCGCAGCCGGATATAAGTCTTTACCGTTGCCGCTGCCGGCGGATAGGTTACCGGTTGTCGCTCAGCATATTGGAATCGCTTGAAATACTGTTTCAGCCTTCTTCTGATCTTAAGATAAAATAAGGCAAAGCCTGCTTCGCGAAGAGTCTTGTTAGACTGCCGCAATAATTGGGCAATCACCACCAATTTTCTATAATAAGTATTCCCCCGGAAATCCATTACACTCCTTGTCTTATTTTTAAGGAAACTTTTATTGTCTTATAGCATTATGTTTCCGCCGGTTCAATTATCTTTCCTGCCGGGGATCATGTCATTGGCTCTAAATATCCCAGATGCAAACTGCGAGGTGGTACCTGATTCGGATAGATGATCTCATAGAAAAGAAAGGCAGGACCGTTGCCGACCCTGCCCTTTGTTTTTTATCGAATCAATGCTCTTTTTACTTTTCTTCCAGCACGAGAAGCCGTTTTTTTAAGTTTTCATTTTCCGTCTTCAATTCTTTGACCGCTTCCACCAGCACGCCGACCAGACTGGCGTAATTGATACCTGTTGTATTGCCTCCATCACGGGCGACAACTTCCGGAACAACTTGCTCTACTTCTTCCGCAATTAATCCTACCGCCGGTTTGCCGGAGTCTTTCCAGTCAAAGCGCACTCCTCTGAGTTTGTTGACTGTCTCCAAGGCGTTTTCATACGTTCGGACATTGTTCTTGTAAGTCATGGAACTTGGGGTAAAGGAGTTGGCATAAACATTTCCCGTAAAGGTAACACTCCCGTTATTGGCTATTTTCATCCGGTTCACGCCGTATCCCGCAACCTCCGTTCCCAGATCGTTGATGATAAATTCACCGGTACCAACTGCGGAGGCTGTTGTCCCCACCTGAAAGGTCTTCATGACATCGCCGGTGCTAGTCGTGCGAACCATAAAGAATGACGCGCCATCCACATCTCTGTCCATCCGAAAGGCTGCGTTATTGCCCACCAGGTGCAACTGCCGGACCGGGGCCGAGGTGCCGATGCCGACGTTCACGCTTGCTGTTGCACCGTTCACTCCGGCGATGCTTCCTAGAACAAGGCTATTAGATTGCGTAACGTAAGACCGGTAGCCGACGGCCGTGGCGTAGGTGAGCGTGGCCGAACCGTCGGAGTAACCGCCGATGTAGGTGTTCTGTCCACCGGTAGTGTTCGTATCACCAGCGTTGTAGCCAATGAACACATTATAGCTGCCCGTGGTATTGTTCTGTCCGGCGTAGTAGCCCAGGGCGCTGTTATAGTTTCCCTCCGTGTTATCCTCACCTGAGCGCCGCCCGACGAAAGTGTTGCCGGTACCTGTGGTTGTGGTTATGCCCGCAAGCGATCCGATCAAGGTGTTATAGCTGGCTGTGGCAGCCTTTCCCGCCTGGTACCCGACGTAAGTCCCCCCTTCAGCCGTAATGTTTGTCTCGCCGGCCTCGTACCCGATGAAGACCTGTTCGGTACCGGTGGTATTGTTAAATCCGCTGTCAAAGCCTAGGAAAGTGTTTCCACTGGCCGTGTTGCTGTATCCGGCCTCACGGCCTACGAATGTGTTGTTATTACCCGAAACGTTCAGCTCCCCTGCGTTGTTACCGACGAACACGTTGCTTTCACCCGTGGTGGTGTCATAGCCGGCTGCCCGGCCGAGAAACGCATTGCAGCAGCCGGATGTGGCGGAATAGCCGGCGCTCTCGCCGAAGAAGGCATTGAACCTGCCTGTGGGAACGGCATGACCCGCGTTCAGTCCATACCAGGTATTGTAATCCGTCTCATGACCGGCAAAGGCAATCCCCGCAAATGCTGAAAACATCAGAACCCAAAAAAGAATTATGACTTTAGCTTTCATCGCACCATTCCTCCTTGTATTAATATGTGGTTCTTTTTGTAAAATAAAAGAAATTGACCCGTCAGAATAAACCGTCAATACTACCTGCCGTAGCTAAAGAAGTGACATCTAAATATGAGAAACAATGGTTTGAATAATACTCTTTTGTTTTTTTTAAATCAAGGTGTAAGGTAGGGACGAATTGCCTCCAATAAAATGTTACCGAAGGGATGGATAAAAGGGACTATTACTGGTTGAAAGGCGGTATAATTTCCAATATTTGCGTTGTGTGGATTACAGGAAGGATAAAATAAAAAAGGCAGAGCCTCGCAGACTCTGCCCAAAAGTTCATTTCTAGTGATCTTATTTTGAACTTAATAAACTTTCAAGTTTAGCTACCTTTTCAGAAAGAGCAGAAATGGTCTTCTGCTGTTCCTCATAAATCCTCTGTTGCTTTGCCTCCTGCTCCTTAAAGGCTTCCACCAGCACGCCGACCAAACTGGCGTAATTGACGCCCGTGACTTTGCCATCGTTGTGCGCCACAACTTCCGGAACAACCTTCTCCACTTCTTCTGCAATTAATCCTACCGCCGGTTTGCCGGAGTCTTTCCAGTCAAAGCGAACTCCTCTGAGTTTGTTGACTGTCTCCAAGGCGTTTTCATACGTTCGGACATTGTTCTTGTAAGTCACGGAACTTGGGGTAAAGGAGTTGGCATAAACATTTCCCGTAAAGATAACACTCCCGTTATTGGCTATTTTCATCCGGTTCACGCCGTATCCCGAAACCTCCGTCCCCAGATCGTTGATGATAAATTCACCAGTCCCAACTGCGGAGGCTGTTGTCCCCACCTGAAAGGTCTTCATGACATCGCCGGTGCTAGTCGTGCGAACCATAAAGAATGACGCACCATCCACATCTCTGTCCATCCGAAAGGCTGCGTTATTGCCCACTAGGTGCAACTGTCTGACCGGGGTGGAAGTCCCTAACCCGAGGGTGCCGCCATCGGTAACAACAAATGTTGTTTCATCCGAAGCATTTTTCACCAGTAATCTGTCCTCTCCGTATGATGCTGTTGTGACAAGGGTTACAAACAGGACTGCCGTTATTACAACGGTCATCACGCTTCCGAGATTATCTCGCCTGCTATTTGTTCTTCTTTTCATGGTGCTGCCTCCTTTGACTGTCTTGGGTTATTGTTTTTTTCTATTTTTATTTATTTTGATTCCTGTTTTTCTTATCTTTATTTAATTATATCTTCTTATTGTTTCCTGTTTTTAGTATTCTTATATTATTTTATGATCAGTTTCTCAACGGTCACCGTCCCTTTGGTGATGATTAGTGCACCGTCAATGGTGGTATAGTCGGGATTGTCATCATAAAAACAGTTATAACCGCCCCACAGAAATATGTTTTTGTTGAGATCGAAAGTAACAACGTCTTCACTAAATGTTACAGCCTGAGCCTGGATGGTATCGCCAGAGAGAGCCTTGATGTAAGCGCTCGGCAGTGTGTCAAAGTAAGTGCTTCCGATTTTCACCGGTTGAGCACCGCAAAGACACGAATCAAACAGGTTGTTGCTTATGTCAATGGTACAATGGCTGTAAAGGTTGTCGAATTCTACGGGAATCGGACAAACTAAATGAATAGAAAGTTGCACCCCTGTTATTTTATTATCACTTTATTCACATCTCATAATTCCTGATAGTGGAAAAGAAAAAATAACCCTCATTTTCCCGGATAAAACCCCGGCCTTTTTATGGTTAGTTTGAAATATAGTCCTCTGTGCAACCGTTGATTCCATATGTTCTGAATTCTCCGGTTCCGGGGTATCGCCATAGAGTGCCTGATGAATCAACTGCCTCAAAATGATATGACCTGCATACCGAGTCCGTCGCTGCCGTTGTGGTATAAAGACCGGATTGGGCGGTGCCTATTGCCAGCGTCATAGCGGTCGGGCTTCCGCCGATCACCAGCCACACCTCCTGCGGGGCGGCGGAATCATAATAATTGAGCCAGAAGTTCCATTGCTTATTGAGAGCCATATGGGTGCCGGCTACAATCGGCGGTTGCGTTGCCGGGTCAGTGCCGGCAAAATCCTGAACCCAGTAATGGTCATATGGGGAGGCCGAATAATAATAGTATCCCGTGCCAAGCTCTTTATAATTTGCGCTCATGATATTCTGACGATGGCCATCGCTGCCGGACAGATCATCGGAGCAGTCCGCCGCTGGTTCGGGTGCATCACAGATCAGCAATTCTACAGCTTCTTTCGGACTCGAAAAGCCAGCCGCGATATTTTCACCTATCCAGCTTGTTTCCGCTGCCGGATAATAGCTTATGATCCTCGTGGCCCAGTTCGTTCCGTCGCAACTGTCATGCTGAAAGCATGGCGTGGTTGCCATATCGATCGCATGGGCCCGGGCCGACTGGTTGAGAGAAACATTCCAGTATAGCGGGGCAACCGCCGGATAATTGGCCGGAAGAAGAATATTTGTGTAAGACGTATATGTGTTTCGGTAGGCCTGCGGCGCCTGGCGAACAGCATTGGTAACAACCAGCATTGTCCGCTCATGCCAGTTGGGATAGCCGGAGACAGGAACGCCGCCGGCGGACGAATAGTTGCCTTTCAGAATTAACGTGGACTGAACGGTTACCGCGCCGGTGTACCCGCTGCCGATGGTGAGTGTTGAATAAGTCTGGTTCAGATCCCAAGTGCATTGTTTTGATGAAGTTCCATTAAAAATAATGTCAGCATAGGATGGGGGGACGACATTTCCTGTCCAGTTCGCCGGAGTGGAGGCCAGGTTGTCCGCACCGCCGCCATCCCAGGTCTCAGCAAGCGCTGAAGGTATCCAAATGAGAACAACCAGCAAAAAAATAAAATGCGGAATAAACTTTTTCATAGATAAACTTACCGGACAGTTAAAAGTATCCAAAAAACGATATGAAACAAACGGGATGATTTTGTATGAATTATAGGAAAATTTAACTTTTATGTCAAGGTAAGGATGGTCTCAAAATGCGAGTGCGGAGGCATTGATAGGATGTTTATTGTCTTTCGCATTCTGCGATCCTTCCTTTCTTGTCGATAAACGTGGCCATGACGAAATAAATAAAATCGCCGACTATATTCACCAAACGCCCCAGCACCACAGCCAGCACCAGGTCCGCTTGCTGAATTTGCCCTCCAAGCAGAAATAAAAGGACCATCTCCCTTACACCCAAGCCGGCCGGCGCTCCCGGTGTCACAAATCCCACCAACCAGGCAAGCACGTAAGCACCGCCAAGAACGACAAAAGGCGGCAGCAATGTTTGCGCAGGAACAACTACCCGGAGAATCCCGATGAAAACCACACCGGACAACGCCAGAAAAATCGACTGACAGGTTAGTGCCGCAGCAATGGAGGGGGAAAACCGGTGATAAGCACAGGCCAACAGCAATGCGAGCACCGCCACAAACAGCATCGATGAAAGCCAAACGGAAAGAAACGGCCATAAAAGCGGCGCAGTGAAAATTCCCCAAATGACACCGGCGACGGCGATCATCCCCAATTCCCACAGTGTGGACTTCGCCAACGCCCATGGCGGTAACTCCGCTGCCATACCCAGAGCCTGGCGACCGGCCAGATGAAAGATGTTACCAGGCACGTATTTGGCAATCTGAGATTGTCCGTATATTTTAGCAGCCCCAAACCAAGTGCTCTTCACTGCCAGGTAATTCAGCACGTACCACCAGGCACTTGCCAGCAGCAGGTTGCTTATGCCATACACCGCCGCCAGAAGAGCAAAGATAAACCAATTGGCACCGTTGAAGCATCCAAGGTCTATTTGCCCGGCATTAGCATAGAGTCGCACGGCGACGAAAATCGCTCCGGCCAGGCCTAGCCCGCCGCCGGTGAAATTAAGCCACCATTTCAAACGAAAACCCTTTTTCATTCATTCAATATCTGTTTTGACACGGTAACGTGACGGTTGTAATCTTCAATACACCGTCTTAAAAACAGCCAGTTGATTGGCGCCCGACAAAAAATGTGTGTAATGAACCATCGTTAACCCGGTCCGTTCCCCGATTGCACAAAGTTTTTTTCGATCAAGCAATATTTTATGTTCTTCACAGGCATGTTTGCTGAATAATCCCATAGCAGAACCGGCTTCATGAATCCATCTTCCCAGGGGATTGGGGGTTGTGATAACGATTTGTGCATTCGTATCATTTTTTAAATGTTTTGACATCAATCCAAGAAATACCGCAGGATCTGAAACGTGTTCAATAACAGCCAGTGAGACAACCGTATCAAACTTTTCCGATATAGCAGGCCAATCTTTCTGAAAAAAATAATCTGGAAATTTTTGTTTTGCTCTTTTAAGACATTCTTCATCAATATCAACACCGAAATACGATTCGGGGACTATAAATTCAGCCAGACCGCCCGTCCCGCAGCCTACATCCAGAACGCGCCCATTGAGATAAGGCTTTGCGGCCCGAAAACGCTGCCTGCGTAAAAAAGGTGAAAAGAAGCCTTCTGTGCTTTGATCAGTCATTATCAAGTTTTTTGTGAATCTTGCCTTTGCAATACTCGGCAGAATCTTTGAATTTAACCCGCACATCTTCCATTAGCTTCCGGTTCGCGGCCAGCAGATCGGCAATAAAGGCGATCAGAAAAGCCTGGAAACCCATCCCCATAAGAATGCTGGCCAGGATCAGAGATTGCACGTGCCCTTCTCCGTCTCCCTGCGTGTAATACCAGAGAAACCTCAATCCGATCAGGAATCCCACACCAAACAGCATGGCTCCAATCGATCCGAAAAAACGAAAAGGCCGGTAAATAACAAAGATGCGGATAATCGTGACCAGGCTGCGCCAGATGTAGGAAGGGATGCTTTTCACGAGCCGTGAGGATCGCAAATCTTTATTCACCCGGATCGGTATGGACGTAATAACCATGTTTTTCTGGCCGGCCTGGATAATGGTTTCCAGGGTGTAGGTATAATCATTAAAGACGACCAGGTGTCGGGCGGCATCACGGCTCATGGCCCGAAACCCGCTGGGGGCATCGGGAATATCTGTTTTGCTGGCGACACGGACCACCCAGCTTCCCAGCTTCTGCAATATCTTTTTTGTCAGGGAAAAGTTATCAATGCTTTCAATAGGGCGCGCACCCACGACGATATCAGCGCGATTCTCCAGAATCTGCGCTGTCAGCGCCGGAATATCTTTGGCGTTGTACTGGTTGTCGGCATCGGTGTTGACAATGACATCCGCCCCGAGACGCAGGCACGCATCCATCCCGGACATGAAAGCACGCGCCAATCCCTGATTGCCGGTATGACTGATAATGTGATCGACGCCATTTTCACGGGCCACCCTCACGGTATCGTCCGTGCTGCCGTCATCAATAATCAGCCATTCAACCGTATCGAATCCGGCTACCTGACGCGGCAGGTCAGCCAGCGTAATAGCCAGCGTCCCCGCTTCATTATAACATGGTATTTGAATAATGAGTTTCATGCGGCGTCTCCTGTGTTCCTGCATTACGTGTTGTTAGGAATAACATTAAATAAAATATACGCCAATGGAAAAATACCTGTTCAACATACGGCGTGGAAAATTATTTGCCGTTATCCATTTTAATTTCATAACTCCGTATGCTTAACTGGGTATCTTCGGTCACGCGCAGCCTGACTTCCAGGTCTTTAACGTCAGATGAAAGCGATAATGGAATAATCATAGTATCCGTTTGATGATGAATTTTATCCAGCGCTATTTCCAAATGCTTTTTTTCTCCCGCTTCGCTGACGACATCTAGAACCGCTCCTGACAAATTCTCATATTGCCCATCGATGCGAATATGATAGCGACCTTTTTTCAGTGGAAAATAAGGACCATAGAAAAGAAAACCGCCCTGGCCGTTTGTCGTTATCCCACCATCCTGCATAATGCCTGCCTGCGAATATTTTGCTAATTCCTGACCACGCATTTTGAAACAACCGGCCATCATACATGCACGGTCACCTGTGTCATCAATATACAGATCATCATCATAATTTAAATAATCTAGAGCTATTTTTTTTACGTCATCTTTTTTGAGCACCAGAAAAAAACCGTTTCCCTTTTCCTGGACAATTGCTTTGGATTTATCCCAATTTTCAATTTCATCCGGACTGTAGGTCAGATAAGGTCCCTTGCACTTTCGATCCCACTCTTCAGACGACATTCTGCGCATCTTATAATTAAAAAAATAGTATGCATACATATTGCTGCGCTCCCGCATTTGTTCAAAAGTGGATTTTTCGGGACTAAATCCTATACATGAACCAAACGGAAAATTCGATCTCACGAATTCAACAATACCTGTCGGCTTGCTGTAATGGGCCAGGATATCTTTATGCCAGATGTTCTGATCCCGGATGCATAACAAAAAGAGAGGAAGCATCAGAAAAACGACATAACGTTTGTTTAAGACGGCAGTCAGCACAATACCAACGGCTCCTATTCCAAACCACATTAAAAAACTGTGATGGTTATATAAGGAGTAAGGCCAGAACCCCGGAATCGTCATGTGAATTATGTCATAACTTGTATTGGTTGCATCAGATATAAAATGAAGCGCTAATCCGGTAAGCATCAAAAAGATGCCTGCAATGACCGCATATCTTATCCTCCAGGCCGTCAGTAGGCCCATTGCGAATAAAGGCAATAAAACGGCTTCAGAGTAACGTCCGTAAATCCACTGATCAATACGTTGATCGGAAAATGATGAGAAGAATAAAGAACCCAGCAGAATAATCCCCAGCATGGATAAGATCATAAAGACAAACGCTAATGCGGGAATGATCCTTTTTTCATGATGAAAAAAATCGTGTTGAAGTAAAACAAACCGTTTCGACGCTTCCGTGACGACAAAAACAATTATGCCGAACGTGGCGATGACAATATAAGACGATTGCCCAAGTATATTGACCACCCACCGGAGTCCGTACTCTTTGATGTTGAGACATGCTCTGATAAATAATGCAATACTGCCGTAATGGTTATAGGAAGAATAATGTTCGGACGTCATGGCATGATTCAACCAGGCATGAACGCCAAATTTATAAACAACGATGAGCACTGAAACAATCAGCACATGATAAATGATAAATGTCTGTCTTCGCGTGTGCCAGGCAAGGCTGATGATGATAAGCACCGACGCTGCGATGACCGCCACACCCGTGGGATGAATCCAAAATAAATAACCTGTCAGCAGGGAATACGGGATGATCGTCAGAGGATTTTTCTCTGATATGTTTATCAAAGCAGCCAGGGCAAGCATATACACCAGAACAAAGGCGGACGTGGCAAAAGCATATCCGCTCATGGATATCCACGCGGGATAGACGGCACTGACGGCAACGGCAAAAAAAATCGACAGGAAGGCCTGATCCGGAAAAAGATGTCGCAGCACATAAAACAGCAGCATAAAAGAACATGCCCACATCAGGGCATTGATCACCATGACGCCCTGCCACAACATGAAAGGATCTGAAAAACTAATAAATAACGGCGCCAGCAGCAGCGAATATCCTCCTTGCCAGCTGCTGGCCATATCCACAGGATAACCAGCAAAGGCGGCCGCCTTCGTCAGATAACCTATTTCATCAGATAAATAAGCCGGACCATGGTACTGACGGCTGAACAACCAGTAAGCAAAAAAAATCGCCGATACTAAAATCCAGCAGGCGACTTTTTGCAGGCGATGGCTATTCAGGTATGAGTTCATCATGGTTCCTAATCACACTAATAATGTCCGTTCTGTATTCGAATGATTTGCTGAGTATAATTAATACGAATTATTTTTGAGCGCAACCAATACGCTGTAAAGCCTTGCCCCCAGTCGAGAATAACGATGAGCCATTCGCCAGCGCTCGGCTGACTTTAATTGTTCCTTCATACCCGCGTCATCGTCAACCAGCTTTTGCAACAGGTCAGCTATACCTTCCGCAATTTGTTCCGGTGATTGCCCCGGCAGGAAATGAACGGCTGCCTGCACATCATCAAATATCGCCACCGGCGTCACAGCGACCGGACGTCCACTGGCAATTCCATAGCGCACCGCTCCGCTCGCCGACTCACCGGTATCCTGATAAGGGAAAACGATCAGATCCGATTCCGCCAGCATCTTAAGGCTTTCTTCGTCACTCAGAAAATCCGTGCACAAAATAACCTTGTCGCTTAAACCATGAGAGGCAATTTTTTTTCTGGCCTGTTTGATCATCCGCCTCGATTCCGGAACCGAATATTCGGCATTCACCATACGCAGATGAATGTTCATACCCCTGGAGCATAACAATGCCACCGCATCGATGAGTTCCAGAAGGCCTTTGTGAGGAAGAAAAAAACCGTAAGACGAAACAATAAAATTTTTATGACCCTCAGACGTCTTTTGAACCGGCGGAGTATAATCGAGAATCCCGTGAGGAAAAAGCATAACGTTTTCGATCAGGCCATGGTCCTTTAGACGATTTAGGTCGCCTGTGGCATGCACGAGTATCCTTCGACAGCGGGAAAGTGCCGGCACCAGAATGCTTAATTTCTTGCGCGTTCCGGGAGCGGTCTCGCGTGTGGCGTGCATAACCATGATGACATTGCGTCCGGCATCGACTTGCTCATTCAGGAAAGCAGCGAGCGCCGGCAGATCGAAAAAACCGTAGTTGAACTGAATAACCAGGGTATCCAAACGATTCTGTTCAATCGCCTGCCTTAAATCAACTAAAGTATCCCGGTCACCAGGCATCCAGCACCTTTCGACATTGGCGCTATCATCGCTTGTCACAGACAGTGCCCGCGCCGCCAGTATGGTCACCGGACATGGCAAATTCCTGATCAGGTGCTCAGAATATGTGGCAATGCCGCAGCGGGTGTTCCATGTTGACACCCAACCGATGCGAGGTTCTGCTGGTTCTGTCATGTGCGCCCAACTGCGGGCTGCACCGACCATAGCTGCAGCTGTATGTACCCAACGGAATTTTCCCAGCAGCAGTTCGCGACCGGCCGTTATCCGGACACGGCGCATCGATTCCGGTGTTTCGTATACCTCGCGCATAACCTGAGCAAGGCTGGTAACATCCGGCTCCGCCCAGACGGAACTGAACAACCCCAAGTGCGTTTTTGCATACTTAAAACTGTAATCTATGAGCCAGGAGGTTTTCGGTGTACAAAAATCCATCTGGCCGCTCCAAGCTGTCGTAATCACCGCCAGGCCGGAAAGTATCGCCTCCGCCATAGGCAGTCCAAAACCCTCCGCCCTGCTGGGCGCGACCAGAGCCTGACATCGTCCGTAAAGCGCTTTCATTTGAGCATCGGAAAAATCATCTTCAAGGATTTGAACGTCGGGAAAATCCGCGTCCCCCGCACGCAGTGTTTGCAACATATCATGGATGTTGTTATGGGGATTTGGAAGTGTTTTAATCACCAGGGTGACATCATCGATTGCCCGGAAAGCTCTGCCATACGCCTGGAGCATCACGTCAGCACCCTTACGCGGAAAGCACGAAGAAACGTGAAGAAAACGAAACGTCCGGGCATTTAAACTAAATTGTTTATCGGATTCTATGCGCTCCCAATGGTCGACACCGTTGCCGATTACAGCAATGGGAACTCTTACTCCGTTATCGATCAGCAGCTTGCGCACATGTTTCGATGTCACGGCAATGCCTTGCAGGAACGTGTTGAACTGCTCAACCCATTCATAAGGAAAACCGGATTCCTCCCATGCGTATCCATGCAGAACATTTAATCGACATGTCATATCCTGCACTCTTGGCGGATACAGATTCCGGCTTGTCACTTCCGCCTCTTCCTGAGGGACGTCTGTGTCACGACGATGCATCGCAGCCACATCGGGATTTTCCTTCAGAAATTGCTCAGAAGCGGGAAAATCGCCGGGTCCTTCAGTCGAGTGTAACACAACTTTATGACCAAGCTCCGCTAACGCTCTTGCCGTCTCACGATTGACCAACGCCAGGCTGTAGCTGCTGTCAAAGGGGCCTTCAATACGCCAGGTAATGTGCATCGGCAATTCGGTGGCCCTCAGGAAATTATAGACCTGTCGTTCGTTTTGTTCGAGGCAAACGGCCACGCCGGTTAAAACCGTTTCGCTGACGGGTTTGCTTTTTCCAACCAGGGCAGCAATATCTGATATCTGACGTGTATAAAGGTTGTTTAATGTTGCCTCAGTATTTTTCCATGACTGCCCGGATTTCTGAACTACTCCGCTTCCGGCATGACCAATCCGCTCCCAGGCTGCAATGGCCCATCTTGCCGATTCATCCCATGAAAAAAGCTTGGCCCGGTGCAAACCGTGTTGTTGCAGAAGCTTCCGAAATGTTTCATCCTCCAGCGCCTTCACGATCCTAGCCGTGATCTCACCGACCTCGAAAGGATTAAACATGGCGCTATCCAAGCCGATGACTTCCGGAATACTTGAGTTGTTGGAACAAATGACCGGAGCGCCGCAGGCCATGGCCTCCAGCACCGTCAGCCCGAAGCCTTCATGCCAGGAAGGAAAGACAAACAATTTGCAAAGATTGTAAAGTTGTACAAGTTCTTCATCTGCAATATAATCGGTAAAGAGAAGTTCATCCTGTTTGATACCGGCGGAATTGATTATCTTTTCCAGATGGTCGCGATATCCCGGCGGCATTTTGCCTGCCAGTAGCAACTGATGGCCCGTACGTAATTTTTCGGGCAGATTTGCAAACGCCTGGATCAGACGCGGAACGTTTTTTCGTTCTTCGAATCCGCCGGTGTACAGTATAAACGGGCGGGTCAGCCCAAACTTCAGGCGCAGTTGCCCGGCAAGGTCATCTGTGAGGTGACAGGGTTGAAAATGAGAGTCATGCGCCGTGGAAACGTTAACAACACGGCTATCCGCAGCCTTGAGATAAGCCAGCCCTTCCTGACGGCTCGATTCCGAAATGGCCAGACAGACAGATGCCTTTTTGAGATCATTGAGCTTGCTGTAATAATGTTGGGCATAATGTGGAATAGGCTTGAGATAGTGATCAGGATTTAAAAGTGGAATCAGATCATATAATGTCACGCTGACGGGTATAAAGCTGTCCGTGATCCTGATGCCGGTTACGGCATCATCGTCATAACCTTCAAACAGACTGCTGATGTGAATGATGTCCGGGTGCAGGCCGACAAGAAATGCTTCGCGCATAAACTTGGCTACGTTGTGCCGAACATCATTATCAGGATTGATTGCTCTTACCGGTCCGGGGGCGGTCCAGACGCGGATGTGATGATGCTGTAACAAGCCGTCGAATGCGGCACGGATGGGTTCGATGGTTTCAGGAAACATACCATTGAGGGCAAGGATGATCTCATGCTCACCACGGTTGCGGACAACAGCCCTGGTGAAGGACATGGTGTAACGGCCGATACCCCGAAAACGGCTTGCAGTCTGGGCGCCCTGCATGTCAATGACTATACGCATCAGAGCCGCTCCTTGCCACGCTGTTCGACAGCCGCCAGTAAATCATTGTAAATCTGGCGGGCACGCGGCGGCAACTGTTTCGGTCCTGCAATGGTAAAGTTGTCCTCCGCCGGCTGCAACTCATTGCGAACCATCTTCAGCCGCGTTTTGAGACGTGGAAATAATGACACGAACCGCAACCCGAATTTCTGGAGGAGGGGATGAGAAGAACAAAACTCTCTGAGATGTATTACGACTTCCCTCAAAATCCGCCGGGGGCGACTCATCGGAGCAAAGGTAACCCAGGCTACAAGGCCTTGAACAAACCAGCGAGCAACACTACCCGCCGCTCGCAAGGGCGCGGTAATATGCCAGGAGTGACTGGCGTAAATTTCATGTATAGTGTGCTCCAATTGCTGCGCGCGATCCTCCGCTTGCCATATACGATTTTCCGCCTGCTGTGCGCGATGTTCCGCCTGCCGGTATTGTTCCACTGCAAGGCGAGCTAAATAATGAGAAGTGCTCAAGACAAAATCATCAAAATAATTAGGAGGGATTTTGAATGATGAAAGTAGCTCGGAATGATCCTTGTGTACGTAGAAACGATTAACGCCGTCAAAATATGCATATTGATAGCCTTTATCTAAAAGAATATGTTCCCATTCCTGATATCTTATTTCCTGGCTTAAGGGTTGCGTGCTTTCAATCACTAGAACCCATGGATACGTCAATGCCCCGCGCCAGCTTTCGATAACACTTTTTTCTAATCCTTCCACATCTATTTTAAGCCAATGAATGTCTCGATGGCCGTATCTTTCAAGAATCATGTCCATGGAAACAACATCGACGGTGGTTTCATGCATTGAAAATCCATCACGTTGATGCCGTTCGGCAATCTCCGGATCAGCTGTCGATAAACCGGTGTCATCAAATTCATAAAAGGTCAATGAGCCCGAAGAACCGGCAATCGCAACGTGTTCGACTATTTCATCCGGCCGGGCCTGTCTTAACATGTCAGCATATTTGCTGTTGGGCTCTATATGAACGCCGCGCCACCCATGATCATAAAATGATTTCGTTACTGAATCTATCACAGGATCTTGAGCACCCACATCAATATAAAATCCGCAATCAATATGCTTTAGGGCACGCCAAAGCATTACATCTTCGAAATTTTGGGCATACGATACAAAACTCATTTTTGTAGAATTCCTATTTCCGGATCAAGCCATGAACAGCCGCTAAAGTGTTCTTTACTCATATTAACTACTTCAAATACAAGTGCCAAGTCACGCCATTCATAGTTATTGTCCATATGTGTTTCGCTGCTGGCTAAAGCGGTTTGTATCGAATAAGTTCCGGAGCCGAGATTGGCGTTGAAAACAATACTGAAGGTAAATCGGGAACCTGCAGATATATTCACCAGTGGCTGATTCTTCAGAGACGTATTGGTGCCGTATATGACCTGTCCCAGTCGATCTTTGATGCCATAGCCTAAAATTAATCGTTCAATATCAGCACGCACTTCAACATCAATATACAATCTAACAGACTGTCCGACATCGACTACTTTTACGGGATGATCACTCGCGTCCGTAAGCACAATATTCGTTACCGTGGCTTCACCGGTACCGGAGAGGATCTGGATCTTCCCTGTCGGGGTCATTTCCTGTTTCACAATCTGGTTCTGGTGATCTGCCAGCATGGCGTTGTAGTAATCCATAACGGCTTCAGGTTCACCCTGCATGGCAATTTTTCCATCATTAAGCAAAATAGCACGATCGCAAACACTTTGAATAGCCGCTTTATCATGCGAAACGATGAGCAGTGTTGTGCCTGATTTCCGGAATTCGCGAATACGATCAAAGCTCTTGTGCTGAAAATAAGCATCGCCGACGGAAAGAGCCTCATCCACAATTAGAATATCCGGCCGCCGGGCTGTTGCCACACTAAACGCAAGTCGCACCTGCATGCCGCTGGAATAAACGCGAACAGGCTGATCGATATAATCACCGATTTCAGCAAATTCCTCAATTGCCGGCATTAAATCTGTAATTTCATCGGCCTGAAGGCCCAGTAATTGTCCGGCCATCATGACATTTTGTCGTCCCGTAAAATCGGGATGAAACCCCATGCCCAATTCCAGCAGGGCGGCCACATGGCCGAATATTTGGACATCACCGGTAGTGGACTGAGTTGTACCGGTAATAATTTTTAAAAGTGTGCTTTTACCGGCTCCATTAATTCCGATAATACCTAAGGCTTCGCCCGGATGAACTAAAAAATTAATATCTTGTAAAACCCATTTTAACTGATGCCTGATCCCGGCAAAAGGAATCATCCATTCAGCCAGGCGAGCCCAACGGGTAGAATATTGTCTGTAGGCCTTGCCCAGGTTGTCAACACGAATGCTGCCTATCATAGTTCATCCACCATTTCACCGGCGCGCTTACGGAAAAGACGGATGCCTATAATGCAGAGTAACAATCCAACGAAAGCAACAGGCAAAAGTTTTTCCCATTGCGGGCATTGACTGTTGACCATGATGGTTTGGTAGGCGTTGACGAGAGCGGCCATCGGATTCGAGTTCATCAGGAAACGGACTTTTTCCGGCAATATCGTAACCGGATATACGATGGGTGTAAACCAGAACCAGAATTGCAATACAATATTAAAGAGCTGTCCCACATCACGAAAAAATACATTGAGCACGCCGAGAATGATGCCCAATCCGATGGCAAAAACGATTTGAACAATTAGAACAGGCACAACAGCGAGAATAACTACTCCGGGGAAATTGCCACTTAAGACAAGAAACAGAATAAATAAACTAAAAATAATCGAAAAATTCAAACCGGAACTGATCAGGACTATAACCGGCAGACAAATACGAGGGAAACTGAGTTTCTTGATGAGATTGGCGTTATCCAGAAAAATGTTCTGGCAACGACCGGTAATTTCGGCGAATAGCCCCCACGTGATAACACCTGAACAAAGGTAGATGCTGTACGCAAAAGTTGAATCCATCCCCGGAAGCCTGGCGTGCATAATCTGAGAAAAAATTATGGTGTAGACAATAATCATTGCCAGAGGATGGATTACAGTCCATGCCGCCCCCAGTATGGAATTACGATATTTGGATTGAAACTCCCGCTTGACACTCCCGAAAATAAATCCGCGATAATTCCAAATTCCTTTAAGCATACTCACTGAAATCATGGTCTAATCCATTAACATTTGCCCCAATAATCTATAATATCTTTCAGAGAGGTCTCTAAAGGAATAACGTTATGCCAGCCGACTTCTCTTTTGATTTTTTCATTGGTACCAATAATGATTTTATTGTCGTTTGGTCGCACCAACTTTTCGTTAACCTTGATTTGTATATTTACATCCAATATTTTCGCCATCATAGCAATGATATCTTGCAGGGAGGTCCCTTTGCCGCTGCATACATTATAGATTTCTCCCGCCCGACCTTTTTTCAGCAGTAAATCATAAGCCACAACCACGTCCCTCACGTCCGTAAAATCTCTTATGATGGAGACGTCTCCAGTAACCAGTTCTCTGGATTTGTTTTCGTTGTTCTTAATTTCTACAAGCTGTTTCGCAAAGGAAGAAATAACAAAGATGTCTTTCTGAAAGGGTCCAATATGATTAAATGACCTTGTCATAACGATGTCCAGGCCGTATCCATCCACAAAAACTTTTGAAATCATCTCCTGGGAAACCCTGGCTACCGCATAGGGATTGATCGGATTTGGCATGTTTGTTTCTGTCAACGGCATCGATTTTTCATCGACATTGCCATATTCCTCCGAAGATCCGATCGACAATATCCTGGTGGGCATATTTAACTTTCGGACTGATTCCAGCAAATTTAAATAAATATTCATATTATTTTGAAAGCTGAGAATGGGTTCTTTCCAACTGAAGGCCACGCTGCTGTATGATGCTAAATTAATGATATAGTCTGGTTGAAAGTTGAAAATAATGTTTTCGATGCGATCCTGATCAAGAAGTTCTACCTGTTCAAACTGTACCCTGATGTTTTTATAGGAGTCTTTTGAGAACTCAGGATATTGTAAATCCAATCCCTTGACTGATGCGTGGGATTCATTCCTTTCCAGATATTCAAGAAAGTGACGACTGACAAATCCGGAAAATCCGGTAATGAGATATTTCTTCATAGTTTTATATATATCTTCTGAGTTTACGGGTCTGTTATTTTCTTATTTAACATTATAGGGTAACAAAAAAAATCAATTTGTTTTTTTGAGATCCTTGCACAAAATATTTTCTCTTACAAACATATTTCTATTTTGCGGCGAATGTGCCTGCTGATCAAAGCAAATACAAGGAAGCTGGCTGTAAGGAAGAGGATAACCGGCCGTGCTCCATACACAAAACATATCAATACCGCGACACCGATGGCAAGTTGTACGGCCGCGTAAATCAGGGTGACTTTCCAGTGCGCTATTCCTTTTTCGTTGGCAAGAATCTGGTAGAGGTGACGGCGATGCGGTTTTGCCAGATTTTCTTTATCCTGAAGACGGACGGCAATTGTCGTGAGCTCGTCTGCGTAAAATGGGAATAGCAGCGCGGCAAAACAGGCCATTTCTAGATAGTTTCTGGACAGCGTTATCACTAACGCGGCAAAGACAAAGCCCAGCAGAATACTGCCCACGTCCCCCATAAAAACTTTAGCGCGAAACATGTTTAATGGCAGGTATCCGAGGCAGGCCAAGGCGATACAGATGGATAAAAGTGATAGCGATTTCTGGAAAGCGTCTGCCGGCACCCTGCCCAGTGTATAGATGCCCAGCAGGCCGAAGGCGATGACCCCGCTTAATCCCGCGATGCCGTTGATGCCATCCATGAAATTATAAAAGTTCGCCGTGCCAATCAGAAAAATAAAAATCAAAGGAAGAATCAGAAGAAAAAGGAAGGGCGAAAAACCGAACGTCGACAGGTCATAATGGGCGGTCAGTCCGGGCAACAGAGGAAACAAAAACATCATGGCGGAAACAAGCTGTATGGTAAGCCGGAGCCTGACCGATATGCGGAAATAGTCTCCATACAAACTGACAGCGGAAATGAGGATCGCGGCAAAGAGAAAGGTGGTTGGAATGCGCAGCGTGAGTCCCGCCACAATAAACGCTGCAAGAATGCCTATCCCGCCTCCCCGAGGAGTCGGTTCCGTATGCGAACTGCGCTCTTTCGGCGTATCCAGCAGATGTTCCCTGAACGGGATGCCGGCGATCAGCCATGCGCCCGCAAAACCAAGACCCGCGCAGGTCATAAACAGAAGGATTATTCTGTGTTGCGTGACCCATGCGACAAGCTGATTAAAAATGCCGGTCAGATCCTGAATCATACCATTTACCAAAATGAGAGCTGTTATCACGACAGTTTTGATTCACGTCTTTTGTCGCAGCTCTGCCCTTTACTCTACACTACCGATGGCCTTGTAACATATCGAAGAAACTGTTGATTACTACTAAAATCACCCTGTAGTGTCAATGGATTAGTTGGAGAGTTTCCGCCGATATAATCATTATTTACGATTATCGTTGGCTGCCATTCCAGATGCGCAGAAATATTTTTCCGCACGCCGTGCGGTGTCCTGACGATAGTATTCTTTTAAAACTTCATAAAGATCGGGCGCGTTCTGAATCATCAATAAAGGCTGGTCAAAAAACTGCTCGGTCGCTACCGCGAAAAATTCAGCTTCACTGTAGGTTCCGTAGTCATCCAGAAAAGTTTTCCGGCCCAGTTCAGATTCGTGCTTGAGACGCAAATATTCACGCGAGCATACCTTAACCCAGTTGCGGTATTCTTTTCTGTCCCGGAGCGGAGGCGTGCCATCGGCATGGCCGTCCAGCATATCGAGCTTGTGCGCAAATTCATGATAAACAACATTATGGCCTGATTCGGGATAGCGGCCGCCGTGCAGCGCCGCGTCCCAGACAATAATAACCGGACCCTGATGCAGCGCCTGACCGATAATCGGCCGGGGACCCTCCAGCGGCTCAAGGGTCGTTTCAAAAAAACCAAGTTTTTGCTGGGGCAGGATGACCGTAGAAGGATAGACCAGAATCGTTTCGACATTGTGATAATAATCGTGGGGCAGACACAGAATCAGCAGACAGGCCTGCGCCGCAATGGTCACGCGGATTTCATCGGTCAGCTCCAGTCCATCGCATCCTTCCCAATATTTTTCGGCAATAAAAACCTGGATGAGCTCGTGTAAATGAGCGCGTTCCTTATCTTCCAGCAGGTGGAAATGCGAAACATTGCGTTTGATAATTTCTTCCCAAACATCAGGAAAGGGTTCCCGGATTAATTTTTCCCGGCGCCGCCTGATAAACCAGCTCAGCATGATCGCCTCCTGATCAACATCCGCGCTATGATGAAATCCAGGTCGATAAAAAGATTCCCGCGGCAACCAGCATGGGGGTGCTGATATTAATGAGTACATTCTTCACCATAAACGGAAGGAGGCCGGGAATATTATCCGCGTAACGCACGACGCCGCGCATCAACGGCACTGCGATAATAACGGTCGCCAGTCCGAACAACGCTCCCCAGGGCAGTACGTTCAAAATGTACCCTGCAATAATGGAAACATAAGCCAGGACCAAAAAAACATTATAGACGACGGCTCCCGACGGGCGCCCTATCCTGATCAGCAAATGATCACGGCCGAATTGACGGTCAGCCTCAACATCGGGAAACTGATTCAGGAGCAAAAGATCGTTGACCAGAAAAAACGGGACCAGGGAAGCCGTAAACGCGGTCCATGAATAATGACCGGTCAGCATAAAATCCGTACCCATGACCATTAAGGGTCCGAACCCCAGACCGGGAGCAATCAGGCATAAAACGGGACTGCGTGTAATCAGCGGGGTGTAGGTATAAATGATAATAATGCCGAGGAGGCCGACCGGCAGTAACCACAGGCCACGGATCATCAGAAAATATATTCCGATGACGGTTATCAACACCAAGCAGGTCAGACCGGTAATCAATGCCCAATGCGCCTTATCCGGATTTTCCGGCAGACTTTTCGTTCCACCTGAAAAAGGCGTCGCTTCCGTAACCAGGTCCAGGCCGCTCTTAAAATCATGATATTCATTCAGGGCATTTACACTGGTATGCGCCATCAGGGCACCGGCCAGAATCAAAACAATAATTACAGGATCGAGAGCAGCGCCCGACCCAAACGCTGTCGCGATTCCCAGCAGGACGCAGGCCGGTGTTAAGATTAGAAAGTTCGGCCGCATGGGACCGATCAAAGCATTACCCATCGGATCACTCCAAAAAACAAAAAATACATTGCACTATAAAAGTATATGGATAAAGACGCGGGGTGTCAATTCAATAGTGGCCGTATGGTTCAGGTCTATGATAAATTTCAACGATGCATGAATTATCGTTTGCGACACCAGTGGTTTTTTGTTAGGTTTTATTTATGGATCAGGACATGATATTACTCCAACAACAGGCCGGACGGCTGGGGATTGACCTGAACAGTCAGCAATTGTCGCAGTTTGAAATTTACAAAAATGAGCTTCTGGATTGGAATACCAGGACCAACCTGATTTCAGAAAGTTCCGCTCAGGAAATTATCACCCGCCATTTTCTGGATTCGCTTACTGCTGTGCAATTCATCACACAGCCTCAGGCCGTCATCATCGATATCGGCTCGGGAGCAGGTTTTCCGGGCCTGCCGCTGAAAATAGCGCGGCCGAATCTGAAAATTTATCTGCTGGAATCAAACCGTAAAAAGGTTTCCTTCATGAAACATATCATTCGCCTTTTACAGCTTTCCTCAGCGCATGTTCTTCATGATCGCGTTGAAAATATTATCCGGCAAAATTCATGGAAGGAAAAATTCGATATCTTAATTTCCCGCGCCGCTTTTAAATTGGACGAGCTCGTGAAGTTGGGTGATTTTTTTCTCTCACCGGCCGGTCAATTAATCGCCTGGAAAGGTCCCAACGTAGAAAAAGAATTAAATGACTGCCTGAAGACTCAACATCAGCATAAAATATCTCAATTGATTCAACATGATATAAAGACTGGTTTTCTGGACGCGCCGCTGAAAATTATTATCGGAAAAAAATAAAAAAACCTTCTAAAAAACACTTTTTTATGTTAGGGCTATCCACAATTCTTGCAAAAGAATTCATATTGTTGCGCTTAATAAAATAATGAATAAAATCATATGCATAGCAAACCAGAAGGGTGGTGTCGGGAAGACCACCACCGCGATAAATTTATCCGCTTCGCTGGCGGCGGCAGAGAAAAAAACTCTGCTCATTGATGGCGATTCTCAGGGCAATTCCACCAGCGGTATTGGAGCGGATAGAGCTTCTTTTCAGACGGCCAATTTGTATCACGCGATGATCGGTCAGGTGCCTTTTAAAGACGTGATTATGAAAACGGCCATTCCTCATCTGGATGTTGTGCCGTCCAATCAGGACCTCATCGGAATTGAAGTCGAGTTTGTCGGTCTGGACCATAAGGAAACGAAGCTTAAGAATTTATTAAATTCTCTGGATGCCGACTATGATTTTATCGTCATTGATTGTCCTCCCTCCCTGGGGGTGATGACCGTCAATGCTCTGGTCGCGGCCGACTATCTGATCGTTCCGCTGCAGTGTGAATACTACGCCATGGAAGGCCTGGGATATCTCCTCAATACCGTGAAACTGGTCAAGGCTCAATTAAATCCGCGCCTCACATTGGGCGGCATTTTGCTGACAATGTTTGATCAGCGCAATTTGCTGTCGCATCGGGTCTCGGATGATGTGCGCCAGCATTTCGGCGATAAGGTGTTTAAAACAGTCATTCCGCGCAATGTGCGGCTTTCGGAATGCCCCAGTCACGGGCAGCCCATTATTCTTTATGATATTAAATCGCGTGGCGCGGTGGCTTACATGGAAATGGCCAGAGAAATCATTCAAGGAGGATTTTAAATGGCACAGAAGAATGTGCTGGGAAAAGGACTGGGCGCCATCTTTCCGGATCTACTGAACGACACCGACAAGAAAAAAAGTCTTTCCTGCGGCATTGAAGAACTGAGGCCCAACCGCTATCAGCCCCGCAAAATTTTCAATGACGAACGGCAGAAAGATCTGATTGCTTCCGTAAAAAGCAGCGGCATTATTCAGCCGATTATTGTCCGCAAGGATCTGCTGGGATATGAAATCATTGCAGGTGAGCGACGCTGGCGGGCAGCCCAAGCCGCGGGCCTGAAAGATGTGCCCATTATCATCCGGGAAGCGACCGATATGGAAGCCGCCGAACTTTCGCTGATTGAAAATATTCAGCGCGAAGAGCTCAACCCCATCGAAGAGGCGGACGCTTATGTGACGCTAATGGAAAAATTTGAACTCTCTCAGGAAGATGTATCCCAGCGTGTCGGTAAAGACCGTTCCACCATCGCCAATACCATCCGCCTTTTAAAGTTGCCGGCGCAAATTAAAAAAGCCGTGATGGAAAAAGTAATTTCCGCAGGCCATGCCCGCTGTCTGCTGGCCTTGAATTCCGCGGAAGAGCAGATTGCGGCTCTGCACACAATTATCAAGAGGGATTTAAACGTCCGGGACACGGAAAATTTAATCAAAAAATCGCGAAAAGATTCGGGAGAAAAAAAGCAGGCCGTTACAAAAGACCGTTTTATAAACGATCTGGAAAAGTCCCTTTCCTCAAAGCTGATGGCGAAGGTGCAGATTAACGGTTCGGACAAAAAGGGCTTGATAGAAATAAAATATACATCTATGGATGAGCTTAACCGCTTATCCGGCTATATTCTGGACGAACTGCAATAAATGAGATATGTCAGGCTATCAACACCTGTGGATTGTCCTGTTGATAAAGGTTGTAAAGATGGATGCGTTTTGGGATAAAACAAGCAGAATTATTCAGGAAAAAATAAGTAAGCAGAATTATGACACATGGATAAAACCTATTAAGATTTTATCCATGGAAGATCAGCGCGTGCAGTTGTCCGTCCCCAATAAGTTTTTTAAGGACTGGCTTATGGAAAACTATTGCTCTACAATTAAACAATCACTCAAAGATGCCGCGGGGCTGGAAGTTGATATTGACTTTATTCTTATCAAAAATCAGGAAAGTGCGGAGGAAACACCGGCAAAGTATTCAGCATCGGCAAAAAGCAGCTCAACCGCCGTGGTTCCTAAGGGCAAAACCACATCTTTTCTCAATAACAACTATAGCTTCGACAGATTTGTCGTCGGCTCATGCAATCAGTTTGCTCATGCCGCATCCGTTGCCGTCGCTAAACAGCCTGCGAAAAACTATAATCCTCTTTTTATTTACGGCGGCTCCGGCCTGGGTAAAACACATTTACTGAATGCGATTGGACTATTAGCTGTTTCTACCCATCCTTCGATGAATATTATGTATGTTTCCGCGGAAGAATTCATGAATGAAATGATTAATTCCATCCGCTATGACCGAATGCCTAAATTCCGTGAAAAATATCGTAATATCAGTTGTTTATTAATGGATGATATCCATTTTTTTGCGGGAAAGGACAGAACACAGGAAGAATTTTTTCACACGTTTAATACGCTGCGCGACTCGGGAAAACAGATTGTTGTCACCAGTGACAAATTTCCCAAGGATATCCCAAACCTAGAAAGCCGACTACGTTCCCGTTTTGAATGGGGACTGATTGCTGATATTCAACCGCCGGAAATAGAAACAAAAATTGCTATTATTGAGAAAAAAATTCAGGAAAATAACATAGAACTGCCCGGGAATGTCGTTCATTACATCGCTTCTCACGCTGAATCCAATATACGTGAACTGGAAGGATTCCTCGTCAGAATAGGCGCTTATTCATCACTAACCGGACGTGAAATTGACCTGGATCTGGTCAAAGAAGTTTTAAGCAATCTTGTTCATCAAAATAAGAAAGGTGAATTATCTGTTGATGAAATTATTAAAGTGATTGCCGGTAAGTTAAATGTAAAAATATCAGATATTAAAGCGCATAATAAAAATAAAAACGCCGTCTTCGCGCGGCAGATTGCCATGTATCTGGCCAGAAAACATACCAATTATTCTTTTCCGGACATCGGACAGAAAATCGGTGGACGGGATCATTCCACGGTTATTTACGCCAATAACAAAATAACCAGCAACATAAAATTAGATAAAAAAGTGAAAAATTTAATCCAGGAAATAGAGGATGTTTTAATTCACAAATAATAAACTTTTTTATATGGGATTTATAAACATAGAAATCATAATTAATATATTAATTTTATTTAAGAAATTATCTTTATCAACATATTAACAGGCACTACTGGTATTACTAATTTAATATATATATAAGAATTTAAGAATAATCATGACAAGGAGGAAATATGGAATTTAAAATAAATAGAGAAACCTTTCTTGACGGTATTCAGAAAACTTTAGGTATTGTTGAGAAAAAAACGACGATACCTATTTTAAATAATGTTCTTTTGAAAGCTGACGGTAACAAAATAAAAATTACTGCCACGGACAGAGAAATCATCTTAATTTCAGATTATGAAGCTGAGGTTATCGAAAAGGGAGAGATTACTGTTTCCGCGAAAAAAATATATGAAATGATCAGAGAAATTCAGGGAGACTCCATACACTTTGTTCTTAAGAATAATATTTTGAAAATATCGGCGCAGAGAGCCATTTATAAAATACCCGGGTTGCCCGCAGAGGACTTTCCGAGTATTGCCGATGATCATGATGTCCTGCTTCATAAAATAGAGGGCAGTGTCATTAAAGATTTAATTAACAAGACATCCTTTGCGATGGCGACGGATGAGACGAGAAAAAACTTGAACGGTGTCTTGCTGGAAGAAGGAATGGATGGCGTGAACCATTTATTAAGAATGGTTGCGACGGACGGACACAGACTGGCTTTAGCCAGGAGTTTGACGCCCGGCCATTTCTTTAAAGTCGGGAAAGGAATTATCATTCCCCGGAAGGGATTAATGGAAATTAAGAAAATTATCGATGAAAATGAAGAAGTTAAAATCGGTTTACACAAAAATATGTTTGTCATGCAGACAAAAAATACGGTTTTAAAGATCAGCCTGGTGGATGCTGATTATCCTGATTATAAAAAAGTCATACCAACAGAGAAAGGAATTAGTGTTACTTTGGAAAAAGAATATTTTGTGCACGCATTAAGAAGAATGAGCGTGGTCTCGTCCGAGAGATATGGAGGTGTGATTCTTTCCTTTTCCAAGGGGAAACTGACTTTAAACTCAACGAATCTAGATGTCGGGGAAGCGACGGAAGAAATAGATATTGAATACGATGGAGAAGCGATTGATAGCGGGTTTAATGTCAATTATTTAATAGATGCTATTTCCGTGGTCAACAAGGATAATATTTTGTTTGAAGTCGGAATGGGATTAAAACCGTCGATGATTAAACAGGACGAAGATGACAGTTATTTATGTATCATTATGCCTTTAAAAATATAGTGACAGAGAGGAAGATTAAAATTCAATATGACACACAAGTATAACGCGGACAGTATTAAAGTTCTTGAAGGTCTGGAGGCAGTTCGTAAAAGACCGGCGATGTATATAGGATCCACCGGTAAAGAAGGTCTTCATCATCTGGTTTATGAAGTTGTGGATAACAGTATTGATGAAGCGGCCGGTGGTTTCTGTGATACAATTACTGTAAAAATAAGAGTGGACAACAGTATCGTGGTTGATGATAACGGACGCGGAATTCCAATTGATATGCATAAAACGGAAGGCGTATCCGCGGCAGAAGTCGTCATGACCAAACTGCACGCCGGAGGAAAATTTTCCAACGACTCCTATAAAATATCCGGAGGTTTGCACGGTGTGGGTGTTTCTGTCGTCAATGCCCTTTCCAAAGCGTGCGAGCTGGAAGTCAGGCGAGATGGCAATGTTTACATGCAAACCTATAAACGAGGAGTCCCCGATGGTCCTCTGGAAATGGTCGGGAAGACGAGGGGTAAGGGAACAAAGGTAACTTTCTTACCGGATGATGAAATCTTTGAAGAAACAGAATTCAGCTATGATGTTATCGCCAACCGTTTGCGTGAACTCGCGTTCCTGAATTCCGGGGTCAAAATTATTTTGATCGATGAGCGCACCAACAAGCAAAATGAGTTTTTCTACAAAGGCGGCATCGTTTCCTTTGTGGAGTATATTAACCGCAATAAAAAAGTCCTGCATAAAAATCCGATTTACGTTGCCGGCGCCAGAGAGGATTGCTCTGTCGAAGTGGCTCTGCAATATAATGAGACGTATCTGGACAACATTTTTTCTTTCGCCAACAGCATCAACACCACCGAAGGCGGCACCCACATGATCGGTTTTCGTTCCGCCCTTACCCGCGTCTTTAATAATTACGCCACCAACAATAAACTCATCAAAGACGGCAAGGAGTCGCTGCGCGGAGAAGATTTAAGAGAGGGACTGGCCTGCGTCATCAGTGTAAAGGTCAGAAATCCGCAGTTTGAAGGGCAGACGAAAACAAAGCTGGGCAATTCCGAAGTCCGCGGCCTGGTGGAAGGGATCGTCTATGAAAAAATAGGCAGCTACCTGGAAGAAAATCCGTCCGTTGCCAAACAGATACTCAATAAGTGTATGGAAGCGGCGCGTGCCCGGGAAGCGGCCCGACGGGCGCGTGAGTTGACCCGACGCAAGAGCGCTTTGGAAGTGGGAGCGCTGCCGGGTAAGCTGGCCGACTGCCAGGAAAAAGATCCGGCGCACAGCGAAATTTATCTGGTGGAAGGAGATTCCGCCGGTGGTTCCGCCAAGCAGGGACGGGACCGGAAGAATCAGGCGATCTTGCCCTTGCGTGGTAAAGTTCTCAATGTAGAGAAAGCGCGTTTCGATAAAATGCTTCAGAATGAAGAAATCAAAACGATGGTGACGGCCTTTGGAGCAGGCATCGGCGCTGATGATTATGACATCAGTAAGTTACGTTATCATAAAGTCATCATCATGACAGATGCGGACGTAGACGGCGCGCATATTCGCACGCTGCTTCTGACCTTCTTCTTCCGGCAGATGCGGGAGTTGATTGAAAAGGGGTATTTGTTTATTGCGCAGCCACCGCTGTTTAAAGTGGTGGAGAAAAAACAGGAATTCTATCTTCAGAATGAAGAACAGATGAAAAATTATATTCTGGAAAACGGCGTGGGCAAGGTCAAACTGGTCATGGGCGACGGTTCTCCGTTTCCGGTCAGCGGAGGCAAGCTGCTCACCATGATTAAGAAAGTGATGAGGATTCATGACCAGACGGAAAGATTTGAAAAGGAAGGTCGCGATGGAAACCTGATTCGTATTTTGGCCGGCGATCCCACTTTAACCGACGAGAGCTTTAAGAGCGAAAAGGCTCTTTCAAACATAGCTAAAAGAACAGGTGTCGCTCTAGGCGAAATTTTTGTCGATTTTAAAATCGAAGCCGATGAAGATCATGGCGGCTTTAAAATAGTTTTCTATCTGAAGAAAAACGGACAAACCGTTTCCTCCTGCATCAACCGGGAGGTATTCCGCACGCCGCAGTTCGGGGATATCCGGTTATTGCTGGATCAGGTATCCATTATTGGAGAAGGTCCCTACAGCGACAAAGGCGATGAATCGTCAATACCGGTTACTCTGGAAAATCCCAAAGCACTGGTGGAGTACATTGTCAGCCTGGGCAAGAAGGGCCTGACGGTGCAGCGTTATAAAGGCCTGGGTGAAATGAATCCCGAACAACTCTGGGAAACAACCATGAATCCCGAAAAACGCACGCTGCTGCAGGTCACAGTAGAAGATGCAGTCGAGGCGGATACAATTTTTACCACGTTGATGGGAGATCAGGTTGAACCGCGGCGCGATTTTATTTTCGCCAACGCCATGAATGTTTCCAATTTAGATATCTAAATCAGCGATCTGAAATATAACGATTGTGCCGGCATAATGTGCCGGTTTGCATACCAAGAGAGGAAGGAATAAAATGGAACGAGATATCCACCATAAGCAAACCCTGGTGAATATAGAAGATGAAATGAAAAAATCCTACATGGATTACTCCATGAGTGTCATTATCGGCCGGGCCATTCCCGATGTGCGTGATGGCCTCAAACCGGTGCATCGTCGGATTTTGTATTCCATGTATGAAACGGGCTATCGCCACAATAAACCCTACAAAAAATGCGCCCGTATCGTCGGTGATATCATGGGTAAATATCATCCGCACGGCGACGCGGCGATTTATGACACGCTGGTGCGCATGGCGCAGGATTTTTCCCTGCGCTACATGCTGGTGGACGGCCAGGGCAACTTCGGTTCGATTGACGGCGATCCTCCCGCGGCTATGCGTTATACGGAAAGCCGTCTGGCGCGCATTTCCGATGAGGTGATGGCCGATCTGGAAAAAGATACCATCGATTTCGTTCCCAATTACGATGAATCGCTGACGGAGCCGTCAGTGCTGGCCACGCGCATTCCTCTGTTGCTGCTCAACGGCACATCAGGCATCGCCGTCGGTATGGCGACGAACATCCCGCCCCATAACATCACGGAAATTATAAACGGTACCATTGCCTGCATCAAGAATCCCGCGATTACCATTGAGCAGTTGATGCGTCATATCCCGGGGCCTGATTTTCCCACCGCGGGATTTATCAACGGCCGCGAAGGCATCCTGGCCGCGTATAAGACCGGCCGCGGCATCATCAAAATCCGGGCGCGTGCCCTGATTGAAAAGAACGCCCGCAACGACAAGGAAAGCATCGTCATTACGGAACTCCCTTATCAGGTAAACAAGGCGATGCTGATCGAAAAAATCGCCGAACTGGTGCGCGACAAAAAAATATCGGGCATTTCCGATCTTCGCGACGAGTCCGACCGCGAAGGCATTCGCGTGGTTATCGATCTCAAGCGTGATGAAAATTCAGCGATCATTCTCAATCAGCTCTATAAATTCACGCAAATGGAAGTATCCCTGGGCATTATCATGCTGGCGATCTCCGACGGCCGTCCGCAGGTTTTCAATCTGAAAGAGGTTCTGGAGAAATTCATCGCCTTCCGGCAGGAAGTGGTTATTCGCCGCACCCGATTCGAGCTGGCGCGCGCCAAGGAAAGGGCGCACATTTTAGAAGGCTATATCATTGCCTTAAACAATATCGACGCGATTATTAAAGTCATCAAAGCGTCGAAAACGCCTGCGGAAGCATCAATTCAATTATGTGCGAAATTCAGTTTGTCGGAGATTCAATCCAAGGCTATTCTGGAAATGCGACTCCAGCGCCTGACCGGTCTGGAACGTGCCAAGATTGAAGAAGAATACGCCGAGGTCACAAAACTCATTGCCCATCTCCAGGCGATTTTAGATGATCCTCAGAAAGTTCTTCAGGTCATCATGGATGAGCTCAATGAAATCAAGGAACGTTACGGCGATGAGCGCCGCACGGAAATTGTTGCCAGTTCCGAAGATATCAATATCGAAGACATGATCGTCGAAGAAGACGTGGTCGTCACGATTTCGCATGCCGGCTACATCAAGCGCAACGCCGTCAGCCTCTATAAGAGTCAGCACCGCGGCGGCCGCGGTAAGGTCGGCATGGGTACCAAGGAAGAGGATTTTGTGGAAAAAATCTTCATCGCTTCCACGCATAATTACCTGCTGGTTTTCACCAGCGCCGGAAAAGTGTACTGGCTCAAGGTGTATCAGATTCCACAGGCCGGGCGGGCGGCCAAGGGCAAGGCTATGGTCAATCTGATTAATCTTTCGCCCGGTGAAAAAGTCATGGCAACCCTGCCGGTGCGGGAATTCGTTGACGATAAATTTATAGTCATGGTGACCAAAAAAGGCACCATCAAGAAAACGGAACTTTCCGCTTACTCAAATCCGCGCTCAGGCGGCATCATTGCCATTTCCATCGACGAGGGCGACGAGCTGGTGGAAGTGCAGTTGACGATGGGCAATCAGGACGTTTTCATCGCAACCCGAAAGGGTATGGCCATTCGCTTCAAGGAAGACGACGTGCGTGATATGGGCAGAACCGCCCGCGGCGTGCGCGGCATCAGTCTGGATGAAGGCGATGAAGTGATTGGCATGGACATTCCCGCCCAAAATACGTTCATGCTGACCGTTTCCGAAAACGGTTATGGCAAATGCACGCCAGTTGACGAGTATCGAGTGCAGTCACGCGGCGGCAAAGGCACGATTAATCTGAAAACCGTGGAAAAAGTCGGCAACGTCTCCGGCGTTCTGCAGGTTATCGGTGAAGATAACGTCATGCTCATCAGCAATGCCGGCAAGGTCATCCGTCTGAAGGTTCAGGAAATACCGGTCAATCACCGTGTCACCCAGGGTGTCAGACTGATTGAACTGGAACCGGAAGAAAAACTGGTGGGCGTCGCCCGCACGACCTCTGAGACCGAAAGCAGCGGCAACGGCGATGATGAAGCCGATGGAGCAGCCGAAGACAACGGCACAGCAGAAGAATAAAAATATCAAAATTAGTAAAGCATATAATTTCTAACAAAGCACATTGGATATTATGCCGATTTAGATAATATCCGAGTAATATACACAGAGAACAGACTGATTATTGTTTAATATTAAGTTATTAGATGTAAAATTGTAGCATTTTGTAAAGGGTTTTATGCCGACAGCTCGGTCGGTGTTTGCAATATTAGCACCGATCCATATAAACATAAACCTTTGCACAAGGCGCGTTGTTAAAATCGTGAAAATTCAGCATGAAATATTATATAACATATTGATATTACTTGACATTATTATATATTTCGGGTAATAATCCGGTCAAATTCATCACTGAAGGAGACCGACATGGCATTCAAGGAATACGATAAGCAACCTACCTTTTTGGATATGGAAATACAACGAGCCGTTAGCCATCCCAGAAACAAGCAATCTCTATCTGAAATCGATGCCACCATCAACTGGGAGCCCATCGAAAATATTGTAGAGGAGAACTATCCAGTAGGACAGTCGGAGTTTGGGAATAAGGCCTATCCACCCTTGATGTTGTTAAAAGCTATTCTCCTTCAGAAGTGGTATGGGATCAAATCAGATCCGGAGCTGGAGACCCAAATCAATGATCGTTTTTCGTTCAAAGCCTTCGTGGGATTACCCTTCAGCGAGCCGTCCCCTGATCATTCCATCATCAGCCGGTTTAGGGAACGGACAGGCAAAGCGACCATGGAGAAGGTCCATCATGAATTACTGAATCAGTTTGATACCCTTGGTTTTTCCATTGAATCAGGGATGGCCGTGGATGCCCGGATCGTCAAATCGGTCAGTCGTCCCGTCAGTGACCGGAAGCTGAGAGACCTTCGGGAAAAGAGGAAAGTCAAGGCTCAGATGAGAAAGAAGACCCATAAGGCGATGCGCTTTCAGAGAGATCTTGAATCGGACTGGACGGTGAAGAACAACAAACCCCTTTTCGGGATGAAGGAACATGCTTCCATCGATGTAGAAAGCGGGTTGGTGCTTTCCACCCATATGTCCAAAGCCTCGGAGCATGATACGAAGTATTTTGCTTATACGGTGACGAAGGGCATTCATGGGAAGAAGCTGCCTTCAAAAGTTTATGCCGACAAGGGATACTGTGGTGAACCCAACCGGGATTTTCTGAATATAAACGGCATCGGTGACGGCATTATGAGGAAGAACCAGATCAATGCCTCTCTGACAGAGAAAGAGATTCAGAGAAATAAGGAAATTTCCAAAATCAGATACAAGATTGAGCAGTATTTTGGGATTACGCATAAATATCATGGAGCCGGTAAAGCGCGATTCACCACCATCGTTAAGGAGAACTGGGATCATCTTTGTGGAGCCATGGCCTTCAACATTAAACGTGTGATTCTAAACCTCAGAAAACGGGAGATGGTTACTGCAACGTAGGGGAAACATCACCAAAATGATCTCTCAGAGGTTGTTCAGAGAGAAACAACAGTTGTCAAACAACATAGGACTTTCATCATAACTTAAAAAATTGATTGAAAATGAAAAAAATAACCATCAGCACGAAGAAAAATTTAAAATTGATATATGCAAAGCTCTCA